>Ga0335070_10005311_pt1 | contig 15131 bp, 14 predicted proteins | sample Lox_Sample_13_FD_206722 | JGI IMG/M metagenome (GOLD analysis project Ga0335070, IMG submission 206722) | Soil microbial communities from Loxahatchee National Wildlife Refuge, Florida, United States - Lox_Sample_1.3 | ecosystem: Environmental > Terrestrial > Soil > Wetlands | place: USA... | reverse complement strand
AGGGCCGCGCACTGAAGGTCTTCCTGGCGCCGACCGGCCTGGCGGCGCGCGCGATGGGGCGCGGCACGGCGGTCGTCTTCGGCGTGATGAAGCGGCTCACCGGGGTCGATCTGCTCGAGGACCTCGGTGTCTTCTTCCGGGCGCTCGGCTCGCTGATCGACGGCTTCCGCGAACGCGCAGACGGCGTCGCGCGGCTGCTCGCGGACCCCGGCACGACGTTCCTGGTCATCACCTCGCCCGAGCGCGAGCCGGCCGAGGAGGCGATCTTCTTCCGGCGCAAGCTGCGCGACGCGCAGATGCCGTTCGGCGGGCTGATCGTCAACCGCGTTCACGAGCTCGACGGCGCGGGGGAGCCCCTGCCGGATCCGGCGTCCGTGGCCGCGGAGCTCGCGCCCGAGCTGGGCACGCGGCTCGCAGCGAAGGTCGCGCGCACCTACGGAGAGGCGCTGACGATCGCCGAGCGCGACGCCGCCTCGATCGAGCGGCTGAAGGCCGAGACGGGCGACCGGCGACCCGTGCTGGTCCCGGAGCTCGACGGCGACGTGCACGATGTCGCGGGGCTCGTCGCGGTCCACGCGCACCTGTTCGCCTGAGCACGCCTGCCGCCCCCACCGAACGACCACACCGAACGTCCCGCACGGCCCCCTCTGGGCGGCAGCCAGGGACGCTCGGCGCTTCGGGGAGCGCACCGCCCCCACCCCGAACGTCCCGCACAGCCCCCTCTGGGCGGCAGCCAGGGACGCTCGGCGCTTGGGGGCCGGGTCAGGCCATCTCGGCGCCGGCCTGGAGGGCCTCGTCCTGCGCGAGGATCGTGTCGGCGAGCGTGCGCAGGTCGGGGTCGAGGTGGCCGCAGAGGACATCGCGCAGCAGCGCGCGCAGGTGCCCGGCGAGCTCGCGTGTGAGCTGCTCGAGCTGCGGGTCGACCGCGAGCCCGGCGACGACGGCGCGCTCGAGCAGGACCGTGTGCGCGATGCGCTCGGTCAGCCGCGCGCGGTCCGCCGGCTCGGCGCACAGCGCCGCGACGCGCCCGGCAAGGCGGGCGGAGGCCGTGCCCTCCGGCTCGAGCAGCGCCCGCAGGGCGAGCAGCACGTCCGTCAGCGCCTCGGCGGGGGCTGGGCGCTCGCAGGCGAGCTCGTAGCGGCGCAGCGCCCAGGCGACCTCGCCCGAGCGGGGCATGCGCCGGCCGATGAGGCTGAGGAAGGCGCGCAGCTCGTCCTCCTGCTCGGGTTCGATCACGATCTGGTCGTCGGGAAGCGGCCCTGCGGGCAGCGGCAGCGGGTGCCACGGGCCGTTATCGGTCCGCGTCCACGCCACCGGTGCGCAGGCGACCGGGACCGCGTCGTACAGGCGCAGGCCGAGCAGCAGCCGGCGCAGGCGGACCAGCGCGTGGGCCAGCGGCGCCTGGTCGCCGGCGGCCGGCTCCCAGCGCAGCACGGCCAGGGTCTGCGGCATGCCCGTCGCCCGCGACCAGCGCGCCTCGTCGGGCGCATCGAGGCAGACGTCGCCGCGCATCAGCGACAGCCCCTCGCCGAGCCCGAGCTCGCCCGACGGGCACAGCAGCTCCACGCCGTGGACGACGGCGATCACCATCGTCTCGGTGCGCCCCTCGCAGATGATGCTCTCGTACTCGCGGAACGCCTGGTCGAAGCGCTCCTCGCGGAACGCGAAGTCGCTCGAGTCCTCGAACACGCGCGCCAGGAAGCAGTGCAGCGTGGCGTCGGCGCGATCGCGGCCGGCCGCGTGCGGGGGCGCGCCGCGGGCCTCGAGGTAGTCGTCCATGCGCCCGGCGGCGATCACGCCGTGCGCGGCGGGCAGGTAGCTCGGAAGACGCGTGAGCACGCCGCCGTGCTCACGGATGAAATCGCCGGTGAGCGGCCGGTAGCAGTAGAGCGGCGCATCGCGGCGCCCGCTCTCGATGACCTCGAAGGAGAGCTCGTGGCCGGACTGGGTGTCCGCGGCAAACTGCCAGGCGGCCTCCTCGCAGAAGACGTGCAGCGCGGCGCGAAGCTGGCGGAGATGCATGGGGGCCGGTTCGGCAGGCCGGGCGCCGCTCCTTCAGCGCGCAGCGCCGCTTGCACCGCCCTCCGGGCGCAACCTGCAGGTTCGGCGCCGCGAAGCCGTGCACTCCCGGGCGGGGGCGGCGCGCCGGCGCGCACCGGCCGAAGGACCGCCCATGAGGCATGCCGCCGCCAGGTCACGTCGCCGCACGACGATGGTCGTCACGGCCCTCCTGGTGCTGGCGGCACCCGCGCCGGCCGCGCACGCGGGCTCGAGCGGCGGCGCCGCCTACGGCACCGCGAGCCAGGCGCCGACGCCGGCCTTCCCCCCCGGCGGCGCCGACACCACGCAGCCCGCGCCCGGCCCGTCGGCGCCGGGGGCGGCAGGCGCGGTCCCCGCGCCGACCGCAGGCCAGACGGCGCGCGTGCTCTCGAGCGGCCTCGCGGTCGCGCCGGCGGGGGCGCCCGCGGTGGTGCAGGCGATCATCACCGCCGCCAACCGCATCGCGAAGGCGACATACCTCTGGGGCGGCGGGCACGCGCGCTGGAACGACAAGGGCTACGACTGCTCGGGCTCGGTGAGCTATGCGCTGCACGGGGCGGGACTGCTCGACACCCCCCTGGTGTCCGGCGACCTCGCGCACTGGGGCCTGCAGGGGCCGGGCACCTGGGTGACGATCTACGCGAACGCGGCGCACGTGTACATGACGGTCGCCGGACTGCGCTTCGACACCTCCGGCCAGCAGCAGTCGGGCACGCGCTGGCAGCCGGCGCTGCGCACCAACCGGGGCTTCCACGTGCGCCACCCGGCGGGGCTGTAGGGCCGCCCCGCAGGGGCCGCTGCGAGGCGCCGCGCCCTACCATGCGCGGAGATGCACGACCACGCCGCGCACGACGAGCACCCCCACGTCCACGGCCCCGGCTGCGGCCACGTCGGAATCGTCCACGACGGTCACATCGACTTCCTGCACGACGGGCACCTGCACCATCCGCACGGCGACCACGTCTGCGAGCACGTGATCGCGGTGGACGAGACGCACCCCGACCGCTGTGACGGAGGGCGCGGGGTGCAGGCCGCCGGCCACGACGCCGCGCACGTGCACGGCCCCGGCTGCGGTCACGAGCCCGTCCCGCACGGTGACCACGTCGACTACCTCGTCGACGGCCGGCTGCACCACCCGCACGCCGGCCACTGCGACGACCACGGCGCCGTCGCCCTGACCTGAGCGGCCGCCCATGGCCCGCGCACGCACGACACCTGCCGAGAGCTGGGCCGCCTCCGCGGCGCGCACGATGTCCGACGCGGGCTATCGCCGCGGCGGCGCACGCGCAGCGGTGCTCGAGTTGCTCGACGGGCAGTCATGCGCGCTCACCGCCTACGAGATCGAAGAGGAGCTGCGCGCGCGCGGGCGCACGGTCGGGCGCGCGAGCGTCTACCGGATCCTCGACGAGCTCGAGGCCCTTCGGCTCGTGACGCGCGTCGAGCTCGGGCAGGGACAGGCGCGCTACGAGCCGGCGCGCGCCGACCACCATCACCACCACCTCGTCTGCGACGTCTGCGGCGCGGTCACGCCGTTCCACGACGCCGCGCTCGAGCGCGCGATCGTCGCGCTCTCGCACGAGCTGGACTTCGACGTGACCGAGCACGAGATCGTGCTGCACGGGCGCTGCGCGCGCTGCCGCGCCTGATCAGGCGCGCTGCCGCAGCTCGCGCACCGCGCGCAGGAGCAGCGCCAGGCCGAACAGCACCACGATCGCCGCGGTGACCGACGCGCCCGCCGCGACGCTCGCGTCGTAGGACAGCCACAGGCCGATGACGGATGCCAGGAAGGCGACGAGCGTGGCGGCCAGCATCATCCGCGCCATGCGCCGGGTGAGCAGCCGCGCCGTGGCGGCCGGGCCGACGAGCATCGCCACGACGAGCAGGTTGCCGAGCGCCTGCACCGCCACGAGCGTGGCCCCGGCGAGCAGCACGGCGAGGACCACGTCGAGGCGCGCGGGCGAGCGCCCAAGCGCCGGCGCGCTCGCGCGGTCGAAGCCCGCCGCCAGCAGCGACGGGTGCAGCACGGCGAGCACGCCGACCGTCACCGCGCCGAGCGCCGCGGCGAGCACGATGTCCGTGTCGCTGACGCCCAGGACGTCGCCGAACAGGATCTCCGCCAGCCCGGTGGGCGTGCGCGGGGAGAGCCCGAGCAGCACGCCCAGGCCGAGCAGGCCGGTGATCACGACCGACACCGCGGCGTCCGAGCCGATCCGCGGGACGCGCGCGACGAGGGCGATCGAGAGCGCCGCGACGAGCAGCCCGACGGCCCCGCCGAGCAGCAGCGGCACGCCGAGGAGCGCGGCGCCGACGAGGCCTGGAAGCATCCCGTGCGCGAGCGACTCGGCGCTGTAGGACATCCCCGACAGCACGATCCAGCAGCCCAGCCCGCCGGACACCACGCCGAGCAGCGTGAGCTCGACAAGCGCCCGCGCAACGATCGCGTGCGCCAGCGGCGCGGTGAGCCAGCCGGTCACCTGTCCCCCTCGTGACGGGCGTGGGCACGCACGATCCCGAGCTCGCCGGCCCCCGGCAGCGCGACGATCTCGCTGCCGTAGGTGCGCTCGACCACCTGTGCGGTGAGCGTGGTCCGCGGCGGCCCGAAGGCGATCTGCACGCGGTTCAGGCACAGCACGAGGTCCCATGCGCGCGCCTGCTCGATGTCGTGCGTGGCCATCAGCAGGCCGCGGCCCTCGGCGGCGAGCTCCTCCAGCAGCACGGCGAGTCGCTCGGCGCTGGGAACGTCGAGGCCCGCGAACGGCTCGTCGAGGACCAGCAGCGGTGCGTCCTGGACGAGCGCACGGGCGACCAGGACGCGCTGGCGCTGGCCGCCGGAGAGGTCACCGAAGGTCCGCTGCGCGAGGTCCTCCAGCCCGACGCGCGCGAGCGCCTCCCGCGCGAGCTCGCGGTCGGCGCGGCCCGGCCGCCGCCACCACGGCATGCGCGAGATCGCCCCCATCAGCGCCACGTCGAAGGCGCTGACCGGGAAGTCCAGGCGCGAGCGGTCGCCCTGCGGCACGAGCGCGACGCGCCCCCCCGGCAGCTCGAGCCGCCCGGAGGAGAGCGCCAGCTCGCCGGTCAGCGCCCGGAAGAGCGTCGACTTGCCGCCGCCATTGGGTCCGAGCACCGCGACGCGCTCGCCGCCGCGGACGCTGAACGTCGCGCTGGCGACGGCGGGGACCGCGCTGCCGGGATAGGTGGCGGCGAGGTCGTCGGCCTCGACCAGCAGGCGCCCGCTCACGCCGGGATCGTGCACCGCACCCTCCCTGCGCTCATCCCGAGCGCGAGCGCGAGCGCATTCGCGCGCTCCATCCCGAGGTACGTGGCGCCCGCCGAGCCGCGGGGGCCGAGCGTGTCGCCGTAGAGCGAGGCGTCCGCGGTGGCTCCGGTGTCCTGCGCGATCCGCCGCGCCAGCGCCGTGTTGATCGACCGCTCGGGGAAGATCGCGCGCACGTGCTCGCGGCGGATCGTGTCCTCCAGCCGCGCCAGCGCGCCGGCCGACGCCTGGGCCTGGGTCGACGTCGAGGGGATCACCGTGCCGACGATGCGTACGCCGTAGCGCCGCGCGAAATACGCGAACGCATCGTGCGAGGTGACGATCACACGGCGCGCGGGCGGGATGCGCGCCATGCAGGCGCGGATGCCGGCGTCGAGCACTCGCAGGCGCGCGCGGTAGGCGCTCGTGCGGGGGGCCAGGTACGGCGCCGCGGCCGGGTCGATCGCTCGCAGCCGGGCACCGACAAGCGCCGCGGCGGCCTCCATGTTGCGCGGGTCGTGCCACCAGTGCGGATCCGGGCCGCCGGGCGCGGTGAGGCGCGTCGGCACGTGCGCACCGACATCGACGAGGGTCGCGTGCGAGCCGGCGTCTGCGATCGCCGGGCGCATCCAGTCGTCGAGCCCCATCCCGCTCAGCAGCACGAGGTCCGCGCCGGCGACCGCCGCGACGTCCGAGGGCCGCAGCTCGTACTCGTGCGGGTCGCTGCCCGGCTGCAGGATCTGGCGGACCTCGATGCGGTCGCCGCCCAGGGCGCGCGCGAGGTCGCCGAGCTGGGTCGTCGTCGCGACGACGACGGGCTTCCCGCCGGAGCCGTGCCCGACCTGAGCGCAGCCGCTGAGCCCCGGCGCCGCCAGCGCGGCGAGCGCGGCGGCGAGCGCCCGCGGGCGGCGCAGCAGCGCGCGCGCGACAGCAACCAGGGCGAACACGGCGCCGCCGAGCACGGCGATCGCGGCCCCCGGGGGCGCATCGACCTGGAAGGCGAGCCACATGCCGCCGACGCCCTCGGCCGCCGCGAGCGCGACGGTCGCCAGCTGCCAGGAGCGCATGCGATCGCACACCAGGCGCGTGGTCGCCGCCGGCACGACCAGGACGGCGGTCGCCAGCAGCGCGCCGACGGCCGCGAGCGCGGCGACCGCCACGAGCGCGATCAGCACGACGAGCGCGAGGTCGCTGCGCGGCCGCGCGCCGCCCCGCTCGGAGAATCCGGTGGCCAGCCAGCGCGGGCCCAGGACGAGCGACGCGGCGAGCGCGGCCGCTGCGGCCAGCCCGGCGAGCCGCAGGTCGGCGCCGTCGATCGCGAGCAGGCTGCCGAACAGGAGCCGGTCGACGCTCGCCCCGGAATGGAAGACGTCGCTCGCGAGCATCACGCCGAGCGCGAGCGCCCCGGCGAGCACGAGCGCGGTCGCGCTGTCGTCGGCGGACGCGCGGCGCCTGCCGAGCGCGCCGACGAGGACCGCCATCGCCAGCGCGGCGCCGAACGCCCCGAGCGCGGCCGAGAACCCCAGGCCCTCCGCGAGCACCAGGCCCGGGAACGTCGCCGTGCCCACGGCATGGGCGAAGAACGCCCGACCGCGCAGGACGATCCACGTGCCGAGCGTGCCGGACGCGATGGCGAGCAGGACGATCTCCAGCACGCCGCGCTGGAAGAAGGGCAGCGGGAACGGGTCGATCACGGCACCCGGATCGTAGCGGTAAGATAAGAATGAGTCTTGCTCTCAGCAGTCGCGGGCGGCCCCGGCGGGCGGCCGGTCGCCTACCGCGCCCGCACCAGGAGCGGCGTCGCGACACCGACGCGACCGTCGCGCGAGGAGCGCACGGTGAGCCGGTAGCTGCCGGGACGCGGCAGGCGGACGCCGACCGCGAACGCGGGGCGCGCCCTGGCGCCCACCGCTGCGATACGCCGCCAGCGCCCCGCGCGACGGGCCTCCACGACCACGGTCACCGTGCCGGCCGGTCGCGCGCTGCCGCTGACCGTGACCGCCGAGCCGGCGGCCACCTGCGAGGCGCCGGCCGCGGCCGTCACGAGCGGGATGATCCCGACCTGCACCGGCAGCGACGCGACCTGCAGCGCCGTGGCGCGCACGAGCCCCGGGCGCGTCCATGGGACGCTCAGCGCGAACGCCCCGTCGGTGCCGGTGGTCCCGCGCGCGATCGTCGTCCAGCCGCCGCCCGGGCCCTGCTTGTCCAGGCGCACCGGTTGCCCCGCGAGCGGCGCCTTCTGCCCGTCGGTGAGGACGCCCGTGAGCCGCGCCGTGCCGCCGTAGGGCACCGCCGGCGGCCCGCCGAGCGACACGGTCGGGCTGAGGAGCACGGGCTGGGCCTCCGACGCGGTCAGCGCGCGCAGGGCGGGCAACTGCGCGTAGAACCGCGTACCCGGGCAGTCGGTCGCGTCGACGTCGCGGTGGCCGCAGATCCGATCGAGCGTCACCGTCGTGCCGGCGCGCCACTGGGTCAGCGCCCCACCGTCCGAGACGACCTGGATCTGGCCGGTCACCGGGCTGCCGTGCAGGGGAAGCTTCCAGGCCAGCAGCCGTGCGACGGCCGACACGGCTGCCGGCGGCGCCTCGACGTCCATGAAGGTGCCGATCACCGCGACGCCGGTCGAGAGGTGGTTGAACCCCTGGGCGTGGGCGCCGATCACGGGCAGCTCGATGCCGCCGGCGCGCCCCTCGAAGATCGTGCCGAAGCGGTCGACGAGGAAGTTGTAGCCGATGTCGTTCCAGCCGTTGACGTTGCGGTGGTACTGGGCGATCGCCAGCACGATGCCCGCCGACTCGGAGGCGCTGTAGGTGTTGGCGTTGTCGGTGTGGTGGACGACGCCGATCTCGACGGTGCCGTACGAGGGCGCTGCGCGCGGCGCGACGCCGTTCCCGCCCCATGCCGCGCGCGGCACGATCGCGGGCTCGCCGGTCGACTGCGCCGCGTGCGCGGCGGCGGCCGCCCGCGCACCCGCCAGTGCCCGCGCGGCCGGCGGGACTGACACGAGCGCAAGCCGCACCGCCCGCCGGGGCCGAGCGGTCGCGCGCAGCTCGAGCTGATCGGCCGGCCCGGTCCAGACGGGGTCGCCGGCACGAGCGCGCGGCGCGCCGTCCGGCGCGTGCCCGTCGTGGGCATGCAGCGCCAGCCAGGGTGACCACGCGCCGCCGGCGCGCCGCGCGCGCACCTCGAGCCGGGCGCCGAGACCGTGCGGGTCGCGGACCCCGAGCAGGACGAACGGCCCGGGCGCGCGCAGGGTCCCCGTGCGCCCGCCGGCGCCGAACGCGTCGCGGCCGACCTCGAGGCTGGAGGTACTCGGCGCGGCCAGCGCGCGCAGCGGCTCCCAGCCCGCATTGATGAGCGAGCCCGCGCCCGCGAGCGCGCCCAGCGCGAGCACGGCGCGGCGTGTGAGCCGGTGATCGTGAAGGTCGTCGGGCCCCATCAGCAGAGCTTCTGCGCTGCCACCATGGTCGCAGGAACGCGCCGCGAGGGCCGGGGTTGCGGTGCCGCCGAGGGACCGGTTCTCAGGCGATCGGGCTCAGGCGATCGCGCCCGCGGCGGGGCGCTCGCGGGCGTCGGCCGCGCACACGTCGGCGAGCCACTGCTCGCCGAAGGTCCGCATGTCCTCGACGATCGGCAGCAGCGCGAGGCCCTTGTCGGTGAGCGCGTACTCGACGCGCGGCGGGACCTCGGCGTAGGTCTGGCGCTCGACGATCCCGGCCTGCTCGAGGTCGCGCAGGCGCAGCGACAGCGTGCGCGGGCTGATGCCGCTCAGCGAGCGCTCGAGCTCGCAGAAGCGCGTGCGGCCCTCGGCGAGGTCGCGGATGATGAGCAGCGTCCACTTCGCGCAGACGATGTCTGCGGTGCGGCAGACGGGGCAGCTCGGGTCGACGGGCACCCCCTCACTTTACCAAGTGAAGCGCTGGCCGGCCGGTCGCCGGTCGGACCCGCTACGCCGCCAGCGGCGGCCGCGAGGACTCGCTGCGCCGCGCCTCGGCGTCGGCGAGGTCCTCCATCGTCGTGCCGCGCTTGCCGTCGGCCGCGACCAGGAGCTTGAAGTCGTGAGGGTGGCTCGAGGCCTCGATCGCCTGCTCCATCGTGATCCGCCCCTCCTTGAGGTGGGCGAACAGCGCCTGGTCGAAGGTCTGCATGCCGTAGTAGGCGCCCTCGGCGATGACCTCGGGCAGGCGGCCGGTCTGCGTGTGGTCCATGATCATGTCGCGAACGCGGCCGGTCATCCGCAGGATCTCGCAGGCCGCCACGCGCCCGCCGCTCGCGGAGGGAACGAGGCGCTGGGAGATCACGCCCTTGAGCGTCCCCGCGAGCATCGCGCGCACCTGCTGGTGCATGTGGGGCGGGAAGAAGTCGATCAGGCGGTTGACCGTCTCGGCGGCGTCGACGGTGTGGACCGTGGAGAAGACGAGGTGGCCGGTCTCGGCTGCGGAAAGCGCGGTGTGCACGGTCTCCTCGTCGCGCATCTCGCCGATCAGGATCACGTCGGGGTCCTGGCGCAGCACGCGGCGCAGCGCGCGCTTGAAGGAGGCGGTGTCCTGCCCGACCTCGCGCTGGTTGATCAGCGAGCGCTTGTCGGCATGCAGGAACTCGATCGGGTCCTCGATCGTCACGACGTGCCGCGCGCGGGTCGAGTTGATGTGGTCGATCATCGCCGCGAGCGTCGTCGACTTGCCCGAGCCGGTGGTGCCGGTCAGCAGGACGATGCCGCGCTCCTCCTCGGCCAGGTCGCGCACGACGGGCGGCAGCGCGAGGTCGTCGATCGTGCGGATCGAGATCGGGATCGCGCGGATCACGACCGAGACGTGGCCGCGCTGGCGAAACGCGTTCACGCGGAAGCGCGCCAGTCCCTCGATCGCGTAGGAGTAGTCGACTTCGTGCTCCTCGGCGAACTCGCGCAGCTTCACGGGGTCGTGGAGCATCTGGTGCACGACGGCCTCGGTGTCGTCCGTCGTGAGGACGCCCGTGCCGTCGATCGGGCGCAGTGCGCCGTCGATGCGCGTCAGCGGCTGGCAGTCGGCCTTGATGTGCAGGTCCGAGCCGCCGGCCTCGACGAGGTAGGTGAGGGCAGCGTGAAGATCAAAGGACACGCCCTGGGGATCGGCGCGCCGCGGGCGCCGGTTGAACCGCCGCTGGACGGATGGATGACGCTACGCGACGTCGCGCAGCTTCTGGGCCTCGGCGAGCGACTGCAGCTTCTTCAGCGACTGGTTCTCGATCTGGCGGATGCGCTCGCGCGTGACGTTGAAGGTCTTGCCCACCTCGTCGAGCGTGCGCGGGTGCTCGCCGCCGAGGCCGTAGCGCAGCTCCAGAACGCGGCGCTCGCGGTAAGAGAGGTTCTCCAGTGCCTCGCGCAGCGCTTCCTTGGTGAGGATCTCCGCGGCGCGCTCGTAGGGCGACTCGGCGCGCTCGTCGGCGATGAACTGGCCGAACTCCGACTCCTCCTCGTCGCCGACCGGCTTCTCGAGCGAGACCGGCGCCTGGGCCGAGCGCTTGATCGAGTCGACCTCCTCGGGGTCGATCCCGGTGACCTCGGCGATCTCGTCGGCGGTCGGCTCGCGGCCGAGCTCCGTGACGAGCTTGCGCTCGGCGCGACCGATCTTGTTGAGCTTCTCGACGACGTGGACCGGGATGCGGATGGTGCGCGCCTTGTCCGCGAGCGCGCGGGCGATCGCCTGGCGAATCCACCAGGTCGCGTAGGTCGAGAACTTGAAGCCCTTGCGGTAGTCGAACTTCTCGGCCGCGCGCACGAGGCCCAGCGTCCCCTCCTGGATCAGGTCGAGGAACGGCAGGCCCTGGTTGCGGTAGTTCTTGGCGATCGAGACGACGAGCCGCAGATTCGACTCGACCATCTTCTGCTTCGCGTCGAGGTCGCCGCGCTCGATGCGCTTGGCGAGCTCGACCTCCTCCTGGGCCGTCAGCAGACGGACCTTGCCGATGTCCTTGAGGAACAGCTGCAGCGAGTCCGTCGTCATGTCCGGACGCAGGTCCAGCGTGGTCTTCACCTTGCGGCGCGAGCGACGGTCCGGAGCGCGCTCGACCTGCGTCGGCGGCGCCGACGGGTCGTCGTCGATGAGCTCGATCTCCTGGGTCTCGATCCAGGTCGTCAGCTCCTCGCGATCGGCGTCGTCGAGGTCGAGCTCGGAGGTCGCGGTGGCGATGTCGCTGTGCGACAGGACGCCGGTCTGATGCCCGCGCGCGAGCAGCGCCTTGATCTCTTCGAGTTCCTGGAGTTCGCTGACTGACATTGGTCCGTTCCGTCCGTTGGGCCCTGGGGCCCTGCCTGCCGCTGAAGATTGGAGAGACACGCTCCGCGGACCGCGACCGCGACCGGGCCGGCGCACCGCCGAGCTGACCCCTCCAGGGTACTGCCGTCCGAATCGGATCGTCAAAGACGGCGCGATCGGAGGTCGTTTCGATGTCTACGCCGCTTGTGGGCTGCGGTTTCATGCTTCGGCAGGCCCGGCGGCGGGCACCACCCCCGGGGTGGCAGAATGGCCGCATGTCCGCCCCCGACGCCCCAGCCCCCGACGACGAGCGGGAGGTGCTCTCGAGCCTGCCGCGCAGCCGCCGGCAGCGCCCGACCGCGCGCCGCGAGGCCGCGCGTGCCAAGCGCGCGCGGGCGGCGTCCGGGACCCCGGCGACGAAGCCCGCAGCCGGAAAGCCGGCGGCGGGGCGGGCGGCAGCGCCCAAGGCGACCGCGAAGGCGACCGCGAAGCCGGCAGCGAAGGCGACCGCCAAGCCGGCGGCGAAGGCGACCGCGAAGGCCGCCCCGAAGGCCTCCGCGACGAAGGCGGCGGTCCGCCCGCGCCCGGCCAAGCGCGCGATCCCCCCCGCCGGCTACGCGACACCGCGGACCGAGGGCGAGCACGGGAGCGCCGACCCCGGAGCCGCCCTGGCGGGGCTCGTGCGGACGGTGCTGCGCCTGATCCCGCGCCCGTAGCGCTGCGGCGGCCGCCCACCGGCGGGCGCACCGTCCGGGCGGCTGGTATAGGGTTATGACCACTGCCGAGCCTCCGTGCGCCTCGCACACGGAGGGCGGGGGACCCACTGCGAGCAGCTGCTCGCCGGGGCGAATCGGGCCGGATGGCCCGTAGCGCCGCTCGTTCGGCGCGAGCCCGTCAGCTCACCCCGTAGGCCGCCGAACGAGGAACCAGCGCCATCACCCGCATCCGACAGCTGCTTTGCGTGATCTCGGCCGCCGCGGCCTGCGGTGGGCTCGCGTCGCCCGCCCGCGCAGACGACGTCGGGGGCGCCGCGATCGGCGACAGCCTGCTGAGTGCGGCCCCGGCGCTCGTCGGCCGGCCCGTGGCGCTCACCGGCACGCTCGGCCCGGCAGCCGCAGGGCGACTCATCAGCATCGAGGCCCTGGCCGCCGACGGCTCGTGGCAGCGCGTCGCCACGGCCACCGCCGCGGGCGACGGGTCGTTCAGCACGGCCTGGACCGCTCCGCAGGCGGGCCGCTTCACGCTCCGCGCCGAGCCCGCCGCCGAGGTGGTCGCAGCCCAGGCGGTGAGCGACCCGCTCGCGACCGCGACCGTGTACCGCCCGGCCACGGCGACCTGGTACGACCAATCGGGGCGCACCGGGGCGTGCGGTGTGCGGCTGCGCAAGGCGACGCTCGGCGTCGCGCACAAGAGCCTGCCGTGCGGCTCGCTCGTCGACGTCACGTACGCCGGGCGCAGCATCACGGTCCCTGTCGTCGACCGCGGCCCCTACGCGCGCGGCGTGAGCTACGACCTCACGGTCGCCACCGCGCGGGCGCTCGGGATGGTGGCCGCCGGACGTGCGCGCGTGGGCGTGCTGCCGCAGGGCGAGCGCACGCCGAAGACCCCCATCGCTCCGTCGCCGGTGATCGGCGCGGCCGGCGGCGTCACAACCGGCTGAGCGCCGGGCTCACGCCAACGGCACGCCGGCGGCGCGCGCCGCGAACACGCCCTCATCGGCATGCGCGACGAGGCCCGCCGGATCGGTCCCGTCGTCCGGACAGACGCCGATCCCGATCGACGCGGCCAGCGGGACCCCGTGGGGTGCGCCGGCACCGCCGACGGCCGCCGCCAGCCGCCGGCCGAGGGCACGCGCGCCCTCCAGGCCCGTGCTGGCCGCGATGATCCACACCCGTCCCTCGCGCTCGCGCACGGCCGCGTCGCCGGGGCGCAACTCGTCGCGCACCGCGCGCTCTGCGCGCTCCAGGACGGCCGCGCCGTCGCCGCGCACGTCGCCGGAGAGCAGGCGGTCCGCGACGTCGACGTCGACGACCAGCACCGCGCACGGCCCACCGTCGGCCACGAGGCGCCCCAGGCGGCGGATGACGGCCGTCGCCCACGGCTCCGAGCGCTCCTCCGGCGCCGCCGTCGCCGACGGGAAAACATCGGCCGGCACCTGCGGGGCCGGCTCGCGCGGTGCGAGCGCCGGCGGGCGAACCGGCACGGCCGGCTCGACGGACGGCTCCCGCGTGGCTGCCGCGGGCACCGCCGCCAGGCGTGGTCCGGCCTCGCCGCCGGGCGGCGTTGCCGGGCCGGGCTGTGGGCCTTCGCTCGGCGGGGCGGGCGCCTCGGCCGGCGCACCCGCCGGCGCGCCGGCGACCGCGGCGGCTGCCACCACGTCGCACACGTGGCCGAGGCGCGCGGCCAGGGCGGAGACGTGCTCGGGCTCGGGACGCGTGAGCACGTCGGTCAGCGCTGACCACAGCGTCGCGCGAAGCGCCCCGACGGCGCGCATCGCGCCGGCCGGGTCGCCCGCGCCGGCGAGCGTCCCCGCGCGTGCCGCGAGCGCCGCACGGTCCCCGTCCGGACGCAGCCGGTCGAGCTCCGCCTCGGAGGCCAGCGCGGCGACGACGGCCTCGCAGAGCGCCGGCCCGTCCTCCGCCAGCCCGGCCGCGGGCAGCGCGGCAGCCTCCGCCAGCGGCGCCTGTGCGATCAGCGTCATGAGCCAGGCCTTCGCCAGCGCCTCGCCGTCGGCGAGCGCCGCCAGCGGCGCGTCGGCGACGGGCCGCGCAGGACGGGCGGGAAGCGAGCCCGCGAGCATTGGCGGTGAATATCAGCGGCGACGGACGGCGGCGGGGTGCCTTTGCCGCAACGTGGGGGATCTTTCTCCGCGGCGGCCGGTACGTCATGCTCCCCCGCGCCCATGCCCGACACCCCTCGCAGCATCGACGCCGCGCGCGCCGAGATCCTGGCCGCCGTGCGTCCGCTCGCCCCCGAGCAGGTCGCGGTCGAGCGGGCGCTCGGCCGCGTGCTGGCACGGGACGTCACCGCCGCGCACGACGTCCCGCCCTTCGCGGGCAGCGCGATGGACGGGTTCGCGCTGCGCGCAGCGCCCGCGGGCGCGCGGTTGCGGCTCATCGGCGAGGCGCGCGCGGGCGCCCCGTTCGACGGCGAGGTCGGCGAGGGCGAGGCCGTGCGGATCTCGACCGGCGCCGCGCTCCCGCCTGGCGCCGAGGGTGTGCTGCAGCTCGAGCTCGTGCAGGATGAGGGGGCGGTGATCGCGCTCGAGGAGGCCGTCGAGCCCGGGCGCAACGTGCGCGAGGCCGGCGAGGACCTGCGGTCGGGCGAGACGGTGCTGCGCGCCGGGCGGCGCCTGGGGCCGGCGGAGCTGGGCGTCGCCGTGCACGCGGGGGTCGCACGGCTCAGCTGCGCGCCGCGCCCGCGCCTCGCGGTGCTCGCCACCGGCGACGAGCTCGTGCCTCCGGGCGCCCCGCTGGGACCAGGCCAGATCCACGACTCGAACCTCGTGACGCTCGCGGCGCTCGCCGAGCGCGAGGGCTGCGACGTCGTGCTCGCCCGTCACGTGCCGGACGACCCGGCCGCGACGCGGGTCGCGATCGAGG
>Ga0335070_10005310_pt1 | contig 15131 bp, 7 predicted proteins | sample Lox_Sample_13_FD_206722 | JGI IMG/M metagenome (GOLD analysis project Ga0335070, IMG submission 206722) | Soil microbial communities from Loxahatchee National Wildlife Refuge, Florida, United States - Lox_Sample_1.3 | ecosystem: Environmental > Terrestrial > Soil > Wetlands | place: USA: Florida... | reverse complement strand
ACAACATCCACGGCAAGTTCTACGAGATGAACGAGGACCTGGTCGAGCCCAACATCCCGTACGACCTTATTATCCCGGCATTGATTGAGGCCGGATGCACGGGCTACATCAACAGCGAATATGAAGGTCAGCGGCTCACGCAGGATGCTTACGAGACCGACAGCTGCGAACAGGTGCGCCGCCACCAGTTGATGATGGCCCAGCTTCTAGGCGAGGTTCCGGTTGCTACAGAACCTGCTCCTGCCTTGGCCTCATCGAGATGACACTCGCTGTCTAGTTCCCGGAAGTTGATCGGCGGACTTGTGAAATCCCTACCACGTTCAACGCTTCTAGTTGCGCGACTCCTGTGTCTCGTGCTGGTAGGGTTTTGTACGCGACAAGTTCAGGGCCAGAATCAATCAGACTCCCTCGAACTCGGATTCAAGACCCCTCCGAATTCCGCAAAGCCCCGCGTCTGGTGGCATTGGATGAACGGCAATGTCACTCAGGGGGGTATTACTGCGGACCTTGAGTGGATGCGCCGCGTCGGCATCGGCGGCTTCACCATGTTTGACGGCACTTTGGGTACTCCCCAGTTCGTCGACCAGAAGCTGGTTTGGATGACGCCGGAATGGAAAGCCGCCCTACGTCATGCGGCCGCCGAAGCGGACCGTCTCGGCTTGGAAATGTCGATGGCTTCTTCGGGCGGCTGGTCAGAGACTGGAGGCCCTTGGGTCAAGCCGCAGCAGGCCATGAAGAAGATCGTATGGACCGAAACCAGAGTCCAAGGCCCGCGTCTCTTCAAGGGTGTGCTCCCCCAGCCAGCCGCCGTCAACGGCCTTTTCCAGGACATCCCGCGTCAGAAGTCTGAGGGAATTCCGGTGGATGCAACTCTGCCGGGGGCGAAATCTGGGGCTGTCTCTCCCCCGGCGCTGCTCCCTCCTTATTATTGTGATACCAAAGTCATTGCCTATCGGGTTGCTGAGCCAGAAACTCAGTTTCAGGATGTGCGGCCCAGGGTGACATCGAGTGCTCTCGGAGTCGACCTCTCGCCACTACAGGATCGAGATCTGACGCGGACGGTTTCCATTCCGCTTCCCGCCGATGGCAACCCTGCGTCGATACAGTTTGAGTTCCCAGAGCCTCTGCCTGCCCGTTCCCTCACTTTGGCCGGTAAGGGAGGAGGTCAGTTTGGACCGTCCCCAATTCCAGTGGGCAAGTTTGAAGCGAGCCAGGATGGATTTCATTGGACTACGTTGGTTGTTTTACCGGGACCGGGACACAGCCTTGCCAATTTCCCGGTTGTCACCTACGCCTTCCCCGAGTTCACGGCCCGACTATTTCGCCTCCAGATGACCGCGCCAGATCAAGGCCCTTTGGCTGCCATCTTCCATCTCCCGTCCCCGCGCGCGATTGACCTCGCGGAGGTAGAGATTAGTTCCACTCCCCACGTAAACCGTTGGCAGGAAAAAGCCGCCTTCGGAAACATGTTTGAGTATGAAACAGTTGGCACTCCGCCAGTTTTGGACACGCAGTCGATTCGCCGACAGGACGTGCTTGATTTAACGACGAAGATGGGCCCAGACGGTAGTCTTATATGGGATGTGCCACCGGGAAAGTGGATGATCCTCAGAATGGGCTATAGCTTGACGGGTCAAACGAACGGGCCCGCAGTCCCGGAGGCAACCGGCTATGAGGTCGACAAGCTAAACCGCGAGTTTACGGAATCCTACTGGCAGGACTACGCCGGGCAAGTCGCCGAAGCCGTCGGCCCGTATTTCGGTAAGAGCTTTCGTTATTTCTTGATGGACAGTTGGGAAGCAGGTCTCGAGAACTGGACTCCGAACTTCATGCAAGAGTTCCAGCGGCGACGGGGATACGACCCTACTCCTTATTTACCTGCACTCACCGGTCAGATCGTTGAAGGCGCCGCGATAAGCGACCGTTTTCTGTGGGACTTTCGGCGTACGCTAGCGGATTTGCTGGCAGAAAATCATTACGGCGCCTCACGCGAATACCTGGAGAAGCAACGTATTGGCCTCTACGCCGAAGCCATGGGTGCTGGCGATCCCGCCACCGGCGATGGCTTGCAAGACAAAGGTCGCGTAACCATTCCTATGGGCGAATTTTGGGTTCCGCCCGCGGGCCAGGCCGATCTCGACTATCACGAGAGCGACATCCGCGAGACCGTGTCGGCTGCCCACATCTACGACAAAGTTATCGCCGCCGCCGAATCTTTCACGACTTCACCTGAACTACCTCTGTGGGGCCAATCTCCGTTCTTTCTAAAACCTGTAGCCGACCATGCATTCTCCATCGGCATCAATCAGATGTTCATCCACGAGTCCGCGCAGCAGCCATTCACGGATTCCGAGCACAAGCCCGGCATGACACTAGGGCCGGTCGGGCAAAACTACACGCGCAACATTACTTGGGCGGAGCAGTCAACGGAATGGAACTCATACCTCGCACGGTGCTCTTTCATGCTTCAACAAGGGGAGTCCGTTGCGGACTTGGCCTATTACTACGGTGAAGGCGCGCCGATAACAGTGCCTTTCTGGAAGCAGGTACAGCCACCGCCACCAGAAGGCTACAGTTACGACTGGTTGAACACTGAGGTCCTGCTGAGGGCGTCCGTTAGAAACGGGCGAGTCTTTTTGCCCGGCGGCATGAGCTACGCGCTCCTGGTTTTACCCGACGACCTCGACCGCCTTACACTCCCTGTTCTTCGCCAGCTTCGCAATCTCGTAGCTGACGGTGCGTTCGTTGTTGCGCCGCGTCCGAAGGGTAGTCCGAGCCTCGCCGGGTACCCAGGTTCGGACGCTGAGCTGCGTGCTGTGGCGAATGATTTGTGGGGACCCATCGACGGCAAGAGTGTCAACGAACACGTTTATGGCAACGGGAGAGTTTACTGGGGGAAGCCCCTGCCCGAGGTTCTGGAAGACCTCAAACTGCACTCAGACTTCGAATACAATCGCCCATTGCTCGATAGCAGGTTGGTCTGGCATCATCGCCGAACAAATGATGCAGAAATCTACTTTGTCGCCAATCAACAGAAGCGCGCGGAAGATGTCCTAGCCTCCTTTCGCGTGGAGGGAAAGGAAGCTGAGTTTTGGCATCCGGACACGGGCGCTATCCAGCCCGCAGAGTATCGCATCGCCGCGGGAAAGACCCACGTGGCTATCCACCTCGATCCCTACGGATCGGTATTTGTTGTCTTCCGCAAACCCGCTAACGCTCCGGTGCGTGCCTTGCCCCACATCGCATCGCATCTTTTGACGAATGTTGAGGGTCCCTGGAAATTGGACTTCCCGCCCCACTCGGGCGCGCCGAGGGAATCTATTCTAAACAGGCTCATCTCCTGGGCAGCCTCCGCGGAGGCTGGCATGCGCTATTTTTCCGGAACGGCCACCTACTCAAAGGAAATCAATGTACCGAAAGACTGGTTCGTTCCGCCAGAGAAAATCATGCTCGATCTTGGCAATGTTAGGGAAATCGCGGAAGTCTCGGTCAACGGTAAGGCACTCGGCGTCCTATGGAAACCTCCATACCGTGTAGACATGACGGCGGCGCTCAGGCCGGGTGCTAATAATATCGAGATAAAGGTGACGAACCTATGGCCGAACCGAATCATTGGGGATTTGCAGCCGAACGCAAAGAAGACCTATACGTTTACGGATATCCGTGCGTATCGGGCAGACTCGCCGCTGATCGAGTCCGGTCTGCTCGGCCCCGTCTCAGTTCTAGGCGAGCACGATGAGCCATCGCGCCAACACTAATCACCATCGCTTCGCTGCCGGCGAAAAATGCCTTTTGCGCACTCCACACAATGGGTTGATGAGTTACTGGGCTAGAGCGCGCCGTGCCGTCAAGTCCGCCATGATCGCGGGGTATTCCCGGTCCAACTTGTAGACCCAGAGAATGATGCCACTGACAATCAGCAATGCCAAAGGTAGATGGAGAAACATAGCTTTGATCGCCAGCAGAGCCGATGCCGGCTGCGAGTTCGCCCCAGCCACATAACCACCTACTCCCAGAATCCACCCTACCAGCACGCTACCCAATCCGACAGAGATCTTGCAGGCCAGCGCGACGGCACCGTACGTCAGGCCTTCTGTGCGCACTCCGGACTTCCATTCCCCGTATTCAATCGTATCTGCAACCATGGCGAACATGGTCCCAACCAGAGGAGCCGAACCGAGGTTCCGGATGACCGTGCCGATCACGACAACAGTAAAATTCTCTGGTGCCAGGAAGAGAAGCATCTGCCCTATGATTGCGATTCCCGTGCCCAACAGAGCGCTGTTCCGCTTGCCGAAGCGTTTGAGCACGGGCGCCACGCCGACCATGCCGACAATCAGGGCGATCTGCGCGATCGTCATCAGGGGTCCGAGACGCTCTACGTCGTGCAGAAAATATCGACAGTAATAAATGTTGTCCCCGTAAAGCCCGATCATAGCGAACAGAGTGACCGCGAGAATCGCCATCAAGAGCCAGTACTTGTTTCGGCATACTGTGCGCAGCGCCGTAGCAACGGGAACCGTTGCCTTGTCTCGGGAAACTGGCTCGACTCGTTCCTTTGTTCCGAAGAAGCAAACCAGAAGCAGCACGGCGGCGAGAGCGCCGAAGATCATAAATGCCCGTTGCCAGCCCTGCGCTCCACCTCCAAAGTGCTTTACTAAGGGCTGCGTGATGGCAAACGAAAGCAGGACGCCAACCATCGCCAGTGTCATTCGGAACAAGCTAAGTAAAGTTCGCTGGTGTTGGTCAGAAGTAATTAGGGGAATCATCGCCCCATAGGGAATATCGATGGCCGTATAGATCAAAGTCAGCGCGAGATTGTAGGTGATGAATGCGTAAATGATCTTGCCAGTCGGTCCGAATCCCGGAGCCGTAAAGAGCAAGACTGCGCTAATCCCAAAAGGTACTGCACACCACAACAGCCACGGCCGCCCCTTCCCGTAGCGAGTGCGAGTGCGGTCCACGATCAGGCCAACCACTGGGTTCAACAGATCGAACACGCGGGAGATCAACATCATCGAGCCAACCGTGGCCGCCGCGATCCCGGCGATGTCGGTATAGAAAAACACCATGAATGCAACGGCAGGGTTGAATACCATTTGCTCGGCGAAGTTGCCCACCCCGTAGGCGAGTTTTTCGCCGAGGCCAAGGCTGCCGGTTCCCACAGAATTCTGAACGGATGTTACCGCTTCGGTGGCCATCCTGCCCTCGTCAGTTCGCTGCTAGTCTCGCCCTCAACCCACAGAAATCGCCGATCTTGCTCAGGTGCACACATATACCGTCGACACGTGGCCAGTATACGCACCACAAAAATCGCCGGGAAATGGTTTGGGTCGATGGCCAGTATTGATTGAGCCGATGCTATTGGGCCCGGATTCTAGCGGGATCGTTGCCGCGGATATGATGTATTCCAGCAAACAATTTCCATCGGTAGTCTTCGCGGCAGTATATTTGCTCTTCGGATCTTTATCCCCGCTATCTTTGCACTCCCCGAGACGGGCATTCTGGCCACATCTGAGGATGTCGGCTCGCGGTCCGGGACTGGCGGACCAAGGAAGGGACATCATGTTCACAAGACGTGAGTTTCTTGCAGGATCGGGACTGATCGTCGCTGGCACGCTGGGTGGAAACGTCTGGGGAACAAACCCTAATCTGGATACCAACTCCATTGTCGTGCCCGTTGATCTCGGCAAAGTCACCGGCGCCTTGCCTCACTTCTGGGAAGAGATCGCCGGGTCGGACCGCGTCGTTGTCGGCTTGCGTGAGCAATGGCGACAGGATCTCGTACGCGTCCACCGCGATATCGGAATCCGGTCTATCCGCAGCCACGGACTCTTCAACGACGAGATGGGGATTGCCACGGGCCCGGCACACCAGTTCAATTTCCTGTACGTGGATCAGATTTATGATTTCATGCTCGATCAGGGCGTGAAGCCCTTTGTTGAACTCAGCTTCATGCCGGAAGCCTTTGCCACCTCCAACAATCGGATATTTGCTTACAAGGGAAACACTTCGCCCCCACGTAACTGGCAGGATTGGCATGACATGGTGCGCGCGTTTGCCGATCACTGCGTCAAGCGCTACGGCGCCGCTGAGGTGCGTCAGTGGAAGTTTGAGGTGTGGAACGAGCCCAACATTGATTTCTGGGCCGGCACCCAGGAAGAATATTTCGAACTCTACCGCCAGAGCGCTCTGGCCCTCAAGTCCGTTGACAGCCGGCTTCAGGTCGGTGGACCTGCGACAGCTCAATTGGGCTGGATTCCGGACCTAATCCACTACTGCGCGGCCAGAAATCTGCCCCTCGATTTCGTCAGCAGCCATATCTACCCGGACGACCCGCAGGAAAGAATCTTTGGCCGGGCCAAAATGTATCCCTTCGAGCAGGTTATTCCGCGGGGTGTCGAGCTTGCCCGTCATCAGATCGAAACTTCCGTCATGCCGCATCTTCCGCTGTTCATCACGGAATGGAGCTCGCAGAATCCTGCGTTCATCTTCGACACGATACAGAACTGCATCGGCAAGGCTGAAGCCTTATCGTATTGGACCTTCAGCAACGTGTTTGAAGAAGGTGGCGTGCCAAGCGGAGTCTTCAATGATGTTTTTGGCCTCCTGGATCAATGGGGAATCGCCCGGCCATCGCTGCACGCCTTCAACTTTCTCCATAGATTGGGCGAAGAGCGCTTGCAGACTGGCGTGGGTCCGGTCCTCGCAACCCGACGTTCCGATGGGTCGCTCGCGATCCTCGTCTGGAACCTGCTGCCGGCGGCAGACTCCAGTTCAGTCGCAAACGGCAATCCTATGGCCGCGAACGCCGGCGGGAATTCAGCCAGGGATGCCGAACTGGCCGTGACCCTCCAACTTAGAGGACTCTCGGGCCGGACGCAAACGCGTATCGGCCGCATCGGCGGCGATGTCGGTTCTGCGCTCCCAACATGGAGAGCCATGGGCAACCCGCAATATCCGAGCCGTGATCAGCTCATCCAGCTGCGCAAGTCCGCCGAGTTGCCGCCGCCGGAGACGCGCGCGCTGCAGGGAACTGAAGCGGAGGAAATCTCTCTCCGCTTGCCGCCCAATGGCGTTGCCATGCTCGAATTCGATCGCTAAATTCGGAGGAGACTCACGAGATGAGAAAAGTGCAAACGTGGAAATATGGAGCGCTGCTGGTTCTCTCCGCAGCGCTCACGATCTCAGCGACCGCGCAAAAAGTGGACTTGACCGGAACGTGGAAACTGAATCTCGGGGAAAGTTTTTTCGGCGGAGAGCATCCATGGCCGAATTACGAGTTGACGAGGATGATTGACCAGAAAGCTGCGGAGATCAGACAAGCCGATAATTCCGTCCACGCCAACATCGTCAACATCCCCATCCCGGATTCGAAGTTAACGACCGAATATATCGCCGACGGCAAAGAACGGAAGATGACCGGGCCCATCCCGTTTCCGGGCGTACCGGCACCCGAGATCTGGGTGTCTGCGGAATGGCAAGGCGGCACATTGCTGATCAGCGAAGCCAACGGAGCCCGTGGGGCCACGACCACGACCCATCGGTACTTCCTCTCGGAGGGCGGTCACCAACTGATCGAACTCATTGAGAAACATTCAACTTCTGGGGACAAGGAACAGCGATTGGTCTTCGATAAACGGCCGTGACTCACGCTGGGTCCCCTCGTCGACAAGCCTGAGGCCTTGCACTTCATCGTCAAGGTGACAAGGGGAACTCCACCTCTGAAGAGCGGCCGGTGCGCGATTGTGGAAGTGCTGCCGAAGCAATAATTCCTTTCGCTAGTTCTTCTTCAAATACTCGAGGAGGAACTTCAACCGCGCCGGATCCGCTTCTGGCATTGCGCCCGTGTGTTCGCCTAGCTCCATTGTCGTGTGGCTTTCGGCGTTGTATGCGGGCCAGTTTGGTAGTCCGGAACCGTTGGGATCACCGCTCTTGGCGAAGTTCACCCAGTACGACGAAATGAAGTCAGCAAGTCTGAAGTCAACCGGTTCCCAAGGCCGATCAAGGAGCTTGTTAGTCTCAAATATGTATGGGACCTCCGCCGTGTGAAAAGCGCCAAACTCGGGATGGGCTGGCCAGGGAATCGCTCGGTCAAAAAAGTAGGTGTAGATCACCGAACTTCGTTTCTGCTGCGTACTTGACCAGACATCGAGCCCGACCCGCGCCTGATCTTCACGGCTTGCCTTCTTTGCGGCGGGCACTTCGTCGTCGCGCTTTGCCGGGTACAGCTTCAAGAACTCATCAGCCATTCCGCCGTAGTTGGTCTGCGCGTACTTTTCGAAGTTAGCGACCGTTGGCGGAGGTTGTGGCGCAAATCCATCCGCCATGTTGACGTCTCCAGCGACCAAGCCTGCCATCAGCGGAACTTCTTCCGCAGGCTGGTTTGCGGTAAGAATCCACCCGTCGATCACCGGACCGCCCCGATACATGCGAATCTTCGCGCCCGGCGTCGGAAAGGCATCGCCTTTGACAAACTCCCCGGCAGGAACTGCACGCAGCTCGGCGATCGAGTGTGCTCCCATCGATTCGGCAAACTTCACGCCGTCCTGCTCTCTTTCTTCCAGGTTCGTACTGCCCAGCACATTGTCGGGGCCTTTGATGAACAACCGGGGATCACTTTGCGCAATGCCGCGGGCAAACAGCGCCTTTGCCAGTGGCGACTGCATCAGGTCGATTACGGCAATGGCTCCAGCCGATTGACCAAAGATGGTGACTCGCGCCGCATCTCCGCCGAAGGCGGCAATATTCTGCTTCACCCATTGGAGGGCGGCGATCATGTCCAGCAGGCCGTAGTTGCCGGAAGAATGATGCTCCGATTCCTTCGTGAGCTCCGGATGGACGAGAAAACCAAACGCGCCGAGGCGATAGTTCATGTTGACGACCACCGCGCCCTTCTTCGCCAACTTGGCGCCGTTATATACGACGATCGAGCCCGACCCGCCGCCGAACCCACCTCCGTGGATAAAGACCAGGACGGGTTGTTTTTCATCTGTCTTTGCTACCGTCCAGATATTGAGGAAAAGGCAGTCCTCACTCACGGGGTCCTGGTTCATGAATTCCTCAGTCCATGGCAGGAATGAGCGAACAGGCGGCTGCATGCAACTGGCGCCGAAATGCTCCGCCTTGCGCACTCCCTCCCATGGCACGGCTGGCTGTGGCGGACGCCAGCGCAACTCTCCGACTGGAGGCTTTGCGTACGGAATTCCGAGGTAGGCAGTGACGCCTTCTTTGTCGACAGCCCCGACAATTCTTCCTCCGGAGATTTGCAGAGGATTCGTCGTCTGTGCCATCGAATTAACAGTAAGAAGGAGAGCTAGCAGGCAGATAAGAACGACTTTGTTAGAGCGCATCAATGATCCTGTCCGGGAAGGTCGCTGTAAGAGGCCGATATGCTGGCCCTGCGGTTTTGCATTGCAGATGTCCAATCCTAGTTTGATTCCGCCGAACATGAAAAACCGGCGAGCGGACCTCGACTCCGCTCGCCGGTATGCCTCAGGAATTAAAAGGTGACTTTCAGCGCAAACTGCCACACACGCGGGAACGTCCCAAAGTTCACATACTGGATCTGCCCGAAGGTGGACGAACTCAAGTCGTGCACCGGCTGAGCAAAGTTTGGCGAGTTTGAAATGTTGTAGCACTCGGCGCGGAACTGCATTTTCACGGACTCTTTGATGGGGAAGTCTTTGAGGAGCGAGAGATCCACTTGCCGCTGATGGGGCCCAAAGATTTGGTTTACGCGCTCGTTACCGAGAGTGAACGTCGTCGACACGGGCCCAGCGCTTGGATTGAAATTGCAGGCCGAGTTGCTCACGCTGGATGTCGTACACTGGTCCATGCTGAACGCCGACGCATTGAGATATGCCAGGATCGATTTGCCCGGTGCATAGTAACTCTCGCCGGAGACTACGTTGGATCGCACACCAGGGTTAAAGTCGCCGAATGCGCCGCCCGGCTTGTTGTCGTCGTAGACGGTGAAGGGTAGTCCAGTCTGCCAGTACGCGCTGCTGCTTACCGACCATCCTTTAAGCGCGACCCCCTTCGCCCCATTGAGAGACTTACCAAACGGCAGATCGTAAGTCAAGGTAAGGGCAAAGCGCTGACGCACATCCAAATCGGAATTGCCGTAGTCGTACCGGGAATTGCCTCGCCACAATCCGGGTAAGTTGCCTCCGCTCTCATAGCCCGACCAATCGTTTAGCCCATGCGCCCATGTATAGTTCGCATTGGCCGTGAGCCCCTTCGAGAAACGGTGCTCGTAGTTCGCTTGCATTGCGCCATAGCTGGAAGTGTTTTCGTTGAATGATTTCCCAATGTTGGCGATGGCGGGTAATGGGCAGGTCGTGGGATCGGGACAATTGACAGCGTAGTAGTGAGTCACCGCTCCGGAGTCATCTACGGAGAATGTCCCGGTGGCATCAGCAAATGGCATGTTGGCATCGGGACCTCCCGAAGCAAGTTGCCGCCGTCCCAGCGAACCTACATAACCCACGGAGACTGAATTGTTGCCGAACTGCTTCTGCAATGTCAGGTTGTACTGGTGCAGATAAGAAGCTCGATAATTCGTGTCTTTCGCATTTAAGCTTAGACCGCCTGCGCTCGGGGAATAGATGATGCTCGGATCCACATACGCCGGTGAGGTCGGTGGGCCTGTCAGAAGGAAACCAGTCTGAATCCCACCCTCGATCGGGCAGGAGCCGCCAATCGGGCTGCAGTTGGTCGGATTGTTGAAGGGTGGGTTGTAGAGTGTGATTGCTCCGGACGTGTCGCCCGGGTAGTAGCTGATGCCATATCCGCCCCGCAATACGAGCCCATGGCCCAGTTGGGCTGCAAAGCCAATTCGGGGAGCGAAGTCTTTATAGTCGGTGCTAATGCCGCCCGTGCCTCCAATGTTCAGCGCGAGCGTATTCAGGTCGAAGTTGGCGATTCTATTGTGCGCTTCGGTAAATGGCTTGAACACGTCGTACCGGACTCCCAGGTTGAGCGTGAGCCACGGCTTGACATGCCAGTCGTCTTGCACGTAGAAGCTCGGCTCCCATGTGCGCGCATACTCTGGCGACCATTGATTCTGGCGGTTGAGGAACACCGCCGGCATTCCATCCGGAAATGGATTCCCGGGCCCGAATTGATAAATTCCTTCTGCCATCGCTACTGGGGCACTGTTGAAAACACCAGCCTCAGGTATGACAATCGGAGCGAAGAAGAACCAACCCTCAGCCGCGAACTCCTGCAGATAGTTGACCTGGCGCCGGATCAATGAAGCGCCCGTCTTGAAATTGTGATTGCCATGCGTATAGATCACATCGCCATTGATCTGAAAAGTATTGTTGATGTTGTGAATGGGATAAGCAATCTGGTCCCCGAGATCGGCATAGCCGTCGACGAAGTGAAAGCCGGGCATGCCGGTGGCATTCGGGTCCCCGGATGGATTCGAATTTGGAATTCCCAGGGCGTCGCCTGCGTTCGTTCCCTTGTTGATCGTCTCCGAATCGATGTTGATGCGTGTGAATCCCGCCCTGAGATCCATCAAGAGATGCGAAGTGAAGACGTGCGTGTAGTTGATCTGCGCCCCTTGGGCAGTCGATTTGTTGGTGCCCGGAAAATTGCCGTTGGCAATGAAACCGGCGCCGGCAGGCTGGATTGTTTGCCCGTTGACCGACACCGCAGGGAAGAAGGGCGGGAAAAACGAACTGACTGGATTGTAGGAATAACGTACAAAAATTGTGTCGTTGCTGGAGATGTGATGGTCAACCCGCGCATCCATCGACGTGCTGTTCTGAGTCCGCGCCGGGTTCGAAACGTATAAGCAGGAGATGGTGGCGTTATCACAGCCAGCCGCGAAGTCATGTCCCGGATAGTTAGGCTCAGGGTAGAGGCCAAAGATCGTTTTGCCGATCGTATCGGGCAGCCCAGCCACAGTCTCCCGGTCTGCCTGGTTTGGGACCAACTGCTGGGGAGAAGTGATTCCCTGCACCAAGCGGAACTGCTCAAGATCGAAGAAGAAGAAACTCTTGTTCTTGATGATTGGACCGCCGATGCTGCCACCATATTGATTCTGGCGCCATTCCGACTTTCGGCTTGCTTTAAAGTAGTCCCACGAGTTCAAGGCGTCATTGCGGAAGTACTCGTACAAGCTGCCATGGAAGGCATTGCTTCCCGATTTCGTAACCACCGTCACTACCGCTCCTGCCGAACGTCCCACTTCCGCTGGAAAGTTGTTTGTCTCGACATGTACTTCCTGGATCGCGTCGATCGAAGGTTTTATACCACCGAGCCCGTAGAATCGCTCGTTGTTATCGATCCCGTCGAGCATGTTGCTGTTGTAGTATTCGCGCTGTCCATTGGCGGATACCTCGGAAGTCTGTCGCCGGTCATCAGGACGAGCTCCCGCGGTGATGCTGCCCGGCATGCCCGCGTTCACGCCGACTTGCTGCGTCACCAGGTTGGTGAGGTTCCGTCCGTTCAGTGGCAGGTCGTCGACAATCTCCTCTGCGACAACGCTCCCCACAGAAGAGCTGTCGGTCTGAAGCAGCGGCGCCGCGGTCGTGACCTCGACGCTCTCGGTCGTGTTGCCCAGTTGCAGCGTGACATCTACGCGCGAGCGATCACCCGCCGACACCGACAGGTCGCCGATCTTGTATGACTTAAAGCCTTGCGCTTCAACGGCAATGGAGTAGTGGCCCGGTGGCAGGAGATTGACTACATATTCTCCACTCGAACCGGTGTCGACGTTTCGTGCCGCGTTTGTCGCCAGATTGACGATAGTGACTTTGGCGTTCGGCACCACGGCCCCGCTTGGGTCACTCACTGTACCGAGGACGTCGCCCGTGATCACTTGAGCAATGGCTGCCGCACCGAAAATGAATATGACAATTGTGCTGATCACTAGTAAGCGGTGTACCGGAACTTGCATATGATTTCTCCTTTGGAATCGCTCCCTTAGGACGTAGCCGCCCTCATTCTCTCCGCTTGAATTGACTGCGTCGGTGACCGATCTCACAGTGGAGTTCGAACTCAGGAACTCCAATGAACAGCGGGGCTCTTCCCGTGCAAAATGTAGTTCAACCTCTGGTTTGTTGAGAAATTGTTTGTGCGCATACCAGCTAATCGTCCCGGCGATACCGAGCGCCGCGCGTTTTCTGCGGGGTGGGAATATCTTGTTACTGGGAAGCTGGATAACTATCGGACGATGCCGCAATCCAGGCGAAAAGGCCTGCTACTCAGCTTCGGGCTGTGCTGTAGGGTTTCGATAATAAAGCAATTCGAAGACGAACTTTTCCGCCCGCGGAAAGCGCTCCTGGGCGCAGGCTCAACCAGTTATCCTCCGTATCGTCTTGTGCATAAGATCGTCGAGTCTAGGAGCATCAGGGTCGAGAGGCCCCCGCTTCAAGTGCCGGAACCGAGGAGTCGAGTGGCACTTCGGTCACGGATGTGATTTCCTCGCCACTCCTTAAGGTTTTGCTATCCGAAGAGTTTCCGGCGCATTGCGCCGCCGTTTTCGGTTCCGTGTTGGCGAGATTCGGATCTTTCGAGCAGAGAATCTGCAGGTTCTGTTCCGCTTGAAGCAACCCCTTCTCCGCAGCCTCGCGATAATATTGGAAGGCTTGGGCAAGGTCGCGCGGGGTTCCGATTCCGTTTTCGTGGAAGTAGCCCAGATTATTCAAGGACCGTGGGTCGCCGGCTTGCGCAGCGGCGCGATACCACTTCAGTGCCTTCTCCATGTCCCGCGGAAGAATAATGCCGTGTTCGTACAGCCATGCAACTACACCTTGCGAATACAGATTGCCGTGGTTTGCCGCAGAGAGATAGAGTTTGACGCCTTCCTCAGGGTTGAATCGTACGCCCAATCCCCTCATGTAGAGCGTAGCCAGGTTAGCCTCTCCCCGCGGTGCCTTCTGAGCAGCCGCTTTCGCAAACCAGCGAGCTGCCTCAGCATAGTCCCGCTTCACTCCACCTTCACCCTTTGCATAAAAACATCCAACGTTACTCTCGCCCGCTGGATCGCCTTGAGAGGCGGCACGCAGGTACCACTTCAATGCGGCCACCTTGTCCTGCACCACACCTCTGCCCTCAGAGTAAAGGTTCCCCAGGTTCGTTTGGGCTCCGGATGCGCCAGCGTCTGCTGCCTTCCGATACCAGCGCGCCGCTTCGACGAAGTCTTGCTTCACTCCACGGCCTGTCTCATACGCAAGGCCCACGAGGAACTCGGCCTCGACGTTGCCGCTCGACGCTCGTTTCATCAGGCCGGAGATATCTGAAGGAAGATCCACGCCCCCAGCAGGGAGCGACACGAGAACTACCAGAATCAGGTATGACGAGGCTCGGAAGTACATTCCTCACACCACTCGCATTGAAATAGTCGATAACGAAGGGACGTTCCGCCTCACACCGAGGGCTCCACTTACCCCCACGATAAATGGAGAAAATCTTTGGTTGCGACTCTAACTGTGGGAGTTGCCTGTTGTCAACGCCAGGGCTCTTGTCCCCCCTATCAGAAGCGGAAGGCTATCCTCAATCTCCATAGCCGCCATCGACCCAATCGATTTCCCCTTCGAGCAGGTAAACGATAAGCTGTCGTGCGTACAGAGTATGGCGAATCGTTGAAGGGGTCCGATTATTCTTCGCATGTCAATTTTGCCAAATGACAGTGGTCGCAATCCCTCACGTTCCGGCGTGACAAGGAGAGCTTGGCTGCACGGATGTGGTGCCGCGGGACTGTTGGCCCTGAGTGGTGGCTTAGGGCGGGCGGCGTCGCGGGTCAGTGGCTTCATTGACGTCCACAATCACTATGCACCGCCGGAATTCCTTCAGTTTTATAAAAACCATCGGATCGATCCGCTTCCCTCCGCCGCCTGGGACCTTCAACGGCAGCTCGCCGACATGGATCGCGCTGGCGTCGCAGTGGCGATGCTGTCATCCTTTACGCCTTACGACATAGGAACTATCGCGGAACGAAGAGCTTTGTCGCGGACCCTAAATGAGTACGGGGCCGTACTCGTTCAGCAATATCCCAAGCGATTTGGTTTGCTGGCTACTATCCCGCTTCCTGATGTTGACGGTTGCGTTGCTGAAATAGCTTTTGCTTATGACCACCTGCACGCAGACGGCATCATGGCCTATACCAGTGCCGG
>Ga0335070_10005309_pt1 | contig 15132 bp, 11 predicted proteins | sample Lox_Sample_13_FD_206722 | JGI IMG/M metagenome (GOLD analysis project Ga0335070, IMG submission 206722) | Soil microbial communities from Loxahatchee National Wildlife Refuge, Florida, United States - Lox_Sample_1.3 | ecosystem: Environmental > Terrestrial > Soil > Wetlands | place: USA... | reverse complement strand
GGTGCGCGTCATCCGTTTCGACAGCATGCCGTAAGCATCGGACGAAATCTGACTCGCAACCCGGTTGGGCGCCAGTGCATGAATGCTGTCTCTCCACAGGCCCAGCGGGTTGGTCCCTTTTGCCACTGTTGTTGTAAGGCCCGTTCCGATTGGTCGCACAGCATTCGCATTCGCGCCGCTCGGGCTCAGCCCCATTCCGCTGCCGCTCGGGATCGTGTTATGGCAGGCCAGGCACAACGCGCTCTGGGAATTATCGATGACTAGAAAATCTCCGCTGGCATCGATGTTCTGCACATGCGGATTGTGGCAACTCCCGCATTCGACATTTCCATTCAGCAGCGTTACTGCGCCCGTAGCGTCTTGCGTTGTAGCCGGATTTGCGCTCAACGATGGCCACAAATCGGGTGCCGCTTGTAGCGGGGTCACGAAACTGAACGGGTGGGTTGACTGCAGATTTGTTCCCAGATCCGCGGAAGTGTTGGCCAGCGTTCCAGTCATCGATACCTGGCCATACGGAGTCAGTGTGCCCAGTGCCACCGTGCCGTCGTGGCAACTCAAGCACAACGTGCTGTTCGATCCCAGAGGCGGCGACGCATTGGTTTTGTTCACCATCGTCGTGCTCGAATACATCTGGTACGACTGCACGCTGGAAAGTTTCTGGCTCCACAGCGGAGTGCCGTTGATCCCCGGACTACCCTCGATGCCGGAGTGCGGCGCATGGCAATACAGGCACGGGCTGCCGAGATTGCCTGTAATGGGCGAACCGCTGGCCGGGGCCATATTGTGAGATCCCAGAACATCCGCGTTAATCTGAGCGAACGCTGTAACCCAACTCAGCAACATCGCCGCGGACATCGCAATCAGCCGAGGTCTCACCGTTGACCTCCTCCGGCCGTATGCCCAATTCCGAAGTAATGAAACACCTGAACCCGGTGGTTATAGGAATCGACGACCATCACACGATCGTTGCGGTCAATCCACAACCCGGTCGGCAACTGGAACTCCCCAAACCCGCTGCCCTTCTGCCCGAAGTAATAGAGCAATTGGCCGGTATCGTTGAACACCTGCACCATGCCACGCACGGCTTCAACCACATACAAATGTCCTTCGGAATCGACCCCGATGCCCTTGGGCCGAAACATCTGCCCGTTCCCTTCCCCGATCTTTCCAATCGCGTATTGGAACTGCCCGGAACGATCCAACACCTGCACCCGGAAATTCATGGCGTCGACCACGATCAATCGGTCGCCCGACAGCCGCAACTCGGTGGGATAGTTAAACTCACCTTCCCCCGTCCCGGTCTTGCCGATCGTCTTCAGCACATTTCCCTGCATATCCAGGACGAATATCTGGTTGCGCAGCGTGTCCGTGACGTAGATTCGCTGAGCTTCGGAATCCACGGCGATGCCGGTGGGACGCTTGAAAAATCCTTCTCCGCCTTTCAAGCTTCCGATGGTGCGCTGAAATTTTCCGCTGGGTTCGAAGACGAAGATCTTCCCCGACTCCGAATCGGTTACATAGATATTGTCCGCCGCGTCCACGGTAATGCACTGCGGAGTGACCAGGTCATCATCGTTCTTCTCGCGGGTGATGAACTTGTATTTCTGCTGTTCGAAATCGAAGATGTGGATTCCCGCCGCGCCCGGATCGGTCACGATGATCCGTCCCCGCGAGTCCTCCGCCACTTCGTATGGACTGATGAGCCCGTGAAAATCGGGGGCGCCGGCCACGATGTCAACCAGCTTGGTCCAGAAGCCGCGCTTGATGTGTACCTCGGGTTCAGACCAGAAGCTGCGCTCAAAGGTCAGCCGCCGCCCGCCCTCCAATTCCAGTTGCGGCACCGTAACGGCCTGCGTTTTGGATGTCTTTCCCGCGGCCGATGCCATCGGAACGAGCGCCAGCAGCAGCACGCAAGGCACCGCTACCCTGCATATTCTGTTGCCCAGACTCGATTTCAGAAGAACTTGAACCACCGCGCGATCCCCACAAAGAAGGCTGTGTCTGAGGCCATGGGCTGTCCTGTGATGCTGAATCCCTGCTGCAGCCTCAGGTACCCGCCCGTGATCCAAAGTTGCCGGACTTTGTACTGTAACATCGTGTTCAGTTGCGCAGTCGTGTTTTCGGAAGCGGCGTCTAGCGATGAAGTGTAGCTTCTGGTCCTTGAGTAGCTGGCCGTAAGAACCAGCCCCCGCCTTGGAGTCGTAGATGCTCCAAATGAGTAGTACTTCCCATTGAATACAATTTCTTCCAACGGCGAATTCACCGGAATCGGATTCGAGACCGGCGTCAGTCCGGTCGGCGTGAGAAGTGACGTTCCGTCCGATTTGCCAAAGCTTCCGCTCAGTGCGAAATGCCGGAGGGAGATCGAGCTCGAATAATTCTGCGTCAGGCTGTCCGACCCGGCGATGTTGTTGAACACCGATTTGGTCTCGCTGGCGTTGAAACTCCAGTACGAGTATGCATTGAACTTCCGCCCCACTCCCACCGAGTAGCCATATCCGGACGACGTATACCCGATCAGAATCGTCTGCGTGTTGCGGGAGTAGTTCCCGGAGCCACTCAGAGTCCAATTCTGCAGCTTTCGATTGTACGAGACGTTTCCGAAATAGCCGTGAGAAACCGAACCATTCAACGTGTTTACCGATGTCTCACTCGCGCCCGCCGTAGCCGAAATGAAGCCCTTCATGAAATCATTTCCGTAGGTCACCATCTCGTTGTAGGAGTCTGCCGATATCGAAGATCCCAACATCGTCTGCTCACGACGATCCGCACTCCCGATGATGGTTAGATGCAGCGACGGCACGATATAGTTCGCTTGCGCGTCGAGGTCGAGCGAGTGGGTTGAGTAGTTAAGGAACTGAGCCGGCACGATTCCGCCCGACGTGATCACTGATTGATACACGGAGCCTTCGAGATTGTTGGTGTACTGGGCAGTAAAATTGACATTCAGATTGCCGACAGGAGAAAAGTTCACGCCCGAGCCAACCGTATCAATGTTCCCGCTGAAGTTGCTGCCCGAGGATTCCGAGTTCACCATCGCCCGACTCGCTCCCACCGAAAATGATCCGTGGAAGGGCAGATTGTGCTGCACGTTAAAGTCAAACGAATTCGAAGTAGCGCTTGCCGTCTGCGAGGGTTCGCCTTCCAAAAATCCCGGCGTCACCCCATGCGTGGTGTTGTAGTGGTACCCGCCATTCAGATTGAATCCGTCGAGATTATGCGATGCCACTACCCCGACCATCTTGGAATGGAACGAACTGTCGGCATTCGTGCCATACACTGAACTGGTGCTGTCGCCGTCGGTGAATTGAAATCCGACGCGCGGATAGTCCGGCACTTGAATACCCCACCCTAGATTGAAATTGTCGCTGTTTCCGCGCGTGGTCAAGTTGCCTACGCCGGGCAGAGAGTAACCGCCCTGGCTGTCGTAAATCCGGCTGTAGCTCACCGAACCGGGGAAATGACTTCCAGAAAAAATAGAACTGCTGGCATTCACGCCGCCCGCTTGAAATACGGACTGGTACGTGGAGTTCGCCCTGGACTGGTTATAGAAAGGCTTCACATCGAACGACACGAAATTCGGGCTGTAGTAATAGCCGCTCAGGTCCGCGTCGCCGCTGGGACTCAGACTGTGACTCGAGGGCCCCAGGTTCGAGTAGTTTCCGTCATACCCGAATGCCAGATCGCCCGTCAGGCTCATGCTGGTGTTTTCGCCGACCTCGATCTGAGCCTGCGCCGGTTGTGCCAGGAGCCCAATGATCAGGCTGGCCGCCACAATCGCGCATTGGACTGCATGCTTCACGATTAGAGCTCTTCTACCTTGGCGTTCTTTCTCAACCGTTTATCCAGAGAACTGCGCAGTTCTTCCGCCTTCTGCTTCTTCAGGTACTCGCGAACGCTGTCTTTTACCTGGTCAAACGTCCTCTTGCCGGCAGGAATGTGTTCATTCAGGCGAACGATCGTATAAGCGCTATTCCCGATATCGATCAGGCCGCTCATCTCTCCGGGCTTCATCGTCGCGACCGCCTGCAGGACTTGCGGCGGCAATTTTGTTTTGTCGACGGCCTTGTGGTCGCCCATCATCACCCGGAAGTCGTCTTCTGAGACCTTCTCCGCCAGTACTCCGAAGTCGTCGTAGCTCTTGGTTTCTTTGGCCTGGCGCAACGCGTCTTCCGCTTTCTTGTGCGCTTCCTTCAACTGCTGCGCAGTTGCGCTCGCGGGAGGAATAATGGAGATTGTCTGAACCGAGAATGATTCTGGAATCAGAAACCGGTTCGGATTCTGGTCGTAGAAGCTGCGCGCCTGTGCGAGGCTGATGACCGACTTTTCCTCAACTTCCTGCTTCAGCATTTGCTCGATCAGCAAAGAGCGTTGGATCTTGGCGGTCAACTGCGCCTTCGAGCCGTTGAATTCCGCTTTCAACATTTCGTCGTACTGCTCCTGACTGTTGAACTGCTTGCGGAAGCTGGTCTGCGCCTTCTGCATGCGCGCCGGCGGGACCACCATCTTGCGCCGCAAGGCTTCCTGGTACACCAGTTCTTCAAACTCGATCATCTTCATGGCGCCGGTGCGGATATCCGCTTCCATTGCCCGGGGAATCCCTCCGTTATGCTGCCGCGCATACGGGAAAATGGCGTATTCCTCGCGCAGCAGGTCGCGATCGGTCAGCACTGCACCATTCACTCGCGCTACCGGCTTGCCCGCCGGCGGTGCCTGGGTGGTGGGAACGAATGGCTTCGCTGCCACCGCCGTCGGTGCGTGCGAACTTACCAACTGGGCTGCGGCCGGTATCGCTGCCGCCAGCATCAGGATCGCGATTGAGAAGCGAGACTTCATATCTTTCTCCGAAAGAAAGGGGAGGAATTTTCTTCCTCCCCCGAGTTGAATGCGAACCGATCAGTAGGTGCCAACACCGGTCACGCCGTGCGCTTCGTTCGACTCGCCGCCGTGGCAGTTGCGGCAGAACTGCGCCGCGTTGTTGCCGCCCGTTGTCGGGACATAGTTGCCGCGAATGAAGAAGCTCGTGGCATAGCTGCCCTTGGTGTTGGTGTAAACGGTCATGCTGTGTTGATCGTGGCAGGTCGTGCAAGCCACTGCGTTGACCGTTCCAGCGGCTCCGCCGAAGCTGGCCAGCGGGTTGCTGCCGTTCCAGAAGGATCCCTGATAGTCCGTGAGGAACAAGCTGGAAGCCGTTCCGTTCATGGTGATCGCGGTTTGCGTGTTGCCGCCACCCGTGCAGTCCCAGTTATAGGTTCCGCCGCAGCTCACGATTGCCGAGCCGCCCACCGGGTGATCGTTCTGGTACATGTTGGTTGAGCCCGTGCCATCGGCGCCGAGCAGTGTGGGAGCGTTGCCGCCGACGACCGGCAGCGTTTCAACGGTGTGGCCCTTCATCATGCCGACTTTCGCCAGGTTACCGTCATGGCAGCTCAAGCAGAACAGGATGATGGTGTTGGCGTCATGGGCGCTGGTGATGGCGCCCTTTGCCGGCAGCGTGACGACGTAGGTAGCCTTGCCGTCACCACTGAACGTCAGGCTCTGGCCGTACAAAGGGGTAAGATCCTGGCCCCACAGAGCATATTCACCGGCTTGCGCATCGTTGGTAGCTACGTTGTTTCCGGCAGGACCACTGTGCGGAGCGTGGCACATAACGCAGCCACGTCCGTAGCCGAGGTGGGCGCCGAGGACGTCAGCCGTATTGTTGATCGTCCCTGCGACATACTGGGCTGTTGCCAGACCAGTGATGGCGAATACCACTAATAGAGCAAACATTGCTTTCTTCATGAGTTTCGAAACCTCCTTAGGATTGTGCTGCAACACAGATGACTGCTGGACCAAGGTTCGAGCTCTCGCCCGACCCTGGTTTTTCTGGCATCCATGGAACGCCAAAAAACTTGATGTGGGCTCAGCGTCCGCACAACCGGCCAACTGCTGGACCGGCTGGCCTGCGGCCTGAGCAACCTCTTGGAATTTGGGGATAGCTTGCCCGGCAGTTACTTCTGGGATCGGTCGAATGCGGGTTTGAGTGTCCGGGACCATCACATCCTGCTAGTGCACGGGCCTAGCCTAATGCGCCAGAATGCTGCCCAACGGCGGAAGGACTGTAAGCTATTGCAACAGAGGAGGTTTCGACCGTGTGACATGGATGATGTAAATTTCCACAATCCGTGAAATCGCCCAGAATGGGCTTTCTCCCTCACCGGTACTGGTGAAATAGCGCATGTCCTAAGACGCTCCATGTGATTCAAATCACACACTTTGGGTACTTAAAGAGGACTCGGTGGAGTTTCGAATCTTCCAACGCGCTATACCGACACGCCCGCGTTCTTACCAACGGGCGGAGGGATATCCCATGGCACACTGTCGTAGCTGGCAGGGACCTACTTCACAGGATCTTTGGCCGTGGGTTCCTTAGCAGTGGGATCTTTGGCAGCGCTACTGACCGGCTGGGTTGGCGGTTTTTGCGCGGCGGCGGCAGGGGGCTTAGTCTCCCCTTCGCCTTCGCGCCGTTTCTTTTCCGCTTCAAACTCGGCGTCTGTGGTGTACCGGAATACCTGCACCCGTCCCGGAAACATCTCCGAAGTGATGACCCGGTTGTTCTTGTCGATGGTGAGTCCGTTGAGTCCCATGAAGCGTCCGGGATATTCCCCGTGTGAACCGAAGTAAATCAACAACCGCCCTTCCTGGTTGTAGACTTTGACCCGGTCCTGCGCCGAGTCAGCGACCCAGATATGCCCGTCGCAATCGACCGCGATTGCCTTGGGCCGCTCAAAATCGGCGGGACCGTCGCCGTTCTTCCCGAACATGCTGATGAAGTTACCGTCCGCGTCGAATATCTCCACCCGGTTGTTGAACGTGTCCGTGACATACACATTTCCATCGGAATCCACCGCCACGCCCATCGGCAACGCAAAGGTTCCGGGCGCCGTCAGCGTATGCTTTTTCCCCGGCGTTCCAATCTTGCGAATCAGCTTGTAGCTGTCGGCGTCGAATACATCGACCACGTCGTTCTGGGTGTCGACCACATACAGGAACCGGTTTTCCGTATCGATGGCGATGCTGGCCGGCGTGCTGAGAATGTCGCCGCCGAAAGCGGTCACCAGTTGGTGCGTCCCAGCCGCGAATACATCCACGCGGTGCAATCCCACATCGCTGACGAACAGCGTATCGGTGTCATCAATAGCCAAGCCGCTGACGGCCCCGAAGTGCGCTTGCTTGCCATTGCCGATCAACTCGACGGCTTTGGTCTCGGGATTGAATATGAAAATCGCGCTCACGCCCTGATCGGCGGCGTAGATCAAGCCCTTCGAATCCACCGCGACACCGTAGGTGCGGATGAGCTGGAATGGAAGATCTTTCACCTGGATGTCGCTGGTCGGCGTTGATCCCGCCAAGCGGTCCATCCACTTCTGCTTCGGCTTCTCATTCTTCTTGGAGAAGAGATTGGGATCGACCTTCTCGCCCGTGAATAAATCCACAAACTTGATGCGCGCAATAGCCGGAGGATTGGGCCATACGATCTTGCTGATGTCGAAGTAGGCGGTGGTCCGCTGGTCGCCCGGCTTCACATTGTCGGTGGCCGGAGCCGGTTTCTTCTTGTCGGCGTGAACCGGCAGGGCGGCAACCAGCGCCAGCATCAACAGGACTGTTGTCCAGAGAATTCTTCCACTCGTGGTTTGGCGGCTTGCAGACATTATTGTTTCCCTCCGCCCGGAATCTTGGCTCCGCCCACCGAGTTCAGATCCATAGGATTACTGTGGCAGGTACGGCAGAATTCCATATTCGGCGCTTGATCCTTCACCAGCATCCCGTTGTCTGTGCCAGCGTGCGCTTGATGGCAAGTCAGGCAGTTCATCGGTGTGACTACCTTCGTCTTCAGGTTCATGGCATCCGAAATCGGATGGCGCTCGGTCGGATGTCCCAGGCCGTACTGCAGGGGCAGAATCGGCGGCCGCTTCATGGCGAAGTAGTCGTCCGGCAGCTTCACTTTGCCGTCAAAGATCGTGTACAGATGTTGGTCTTCCAACTTCACCGGATTGCGATCGGGACCGTGGCACTCGAGGCAGAGCGCATTCACATTCGCTGTGCGCAGCAAGTGCTGATTCTCGCCACCGTGCGGCTCGTGACAAGTCCCGCATCCCTGTTGAAACGCCGGCTGATGTACGTGGGGCTTCTTCTGCAGTTCCGCCTGCTCGCTATGGCAATTCAGGCAAGCGGCCACGGGATTAGGTTGCACGAACCCGGGATTGTTGCCGCCATGGGGATTGTGGCAGTCGGTGCAATCTCCCGCGGCTCCCGGATGCTGCACCTTTGCCTTCTCGATCTGCTCCGCTTTATCCGAGTGGCAGGTGACGCAAAGTTCTTTCACGCTGGCGGTGGTCAGAACCACTTTGCCGTCTTTCGGCGCAGCGTGGCAGGTATCACAGCTTCGGTCAGCGAAGGGCGGATGAACGAACTTCGCCATCAACTTCGGCGATGCCGACTGATGCGGATCGTGACACGTTGTGCAGTTCGCCGTGGCGAAGGGCTGATTCTGGTGCGCCTTCTGCAGGGCTGCATCCTTTACGTCGTGGCAATCGATGCAGAGCGCCGGGGCGGCCTTGGTCAGATGGAATTGATTTTCCGGAGTCGCGTCCGCACCCGTTTTGTGCGTCGTGTGGCAGGTGTCGCAACCCATGTCGAGCGCGGCATGGCGGCTGCCCTTCTCGGGGACATTCAATCCCTGGTTATGGCAGGTCAGGCAGAGGTTATCTTTTTTGTCCCCGGAGGTCGCCTTCAGCAGCTGATTTTTAAAGTCCGATGTGTGCGGATCGTGGCAAGTCAGGCAATCGCGAACCGCTGGCTTGTGAATGGTGCCCTTGAGCTGCGACGCGTCTTTGTCGCTGTGGCATGACAGGCAGAGCTTGTAAGGCGTAGTGGTGTTCAGCTTGACGCGCGTTACATCTCTATTGACCCGGATCTCGTGGCAGCTCAGACAACCGGTCGCGATCGCCGAATGAACCGCCTTCCCTTTGCTCTTATCCTCATGGCACTCCAGGCACTTGGCTGAATCGGTCTTGGGATCCAGCGGAACCGGATGCGTTTTGGCCATCGCCGGAGCGACTGCCAAGCCAAGGATAAGAATCGAGACCCGCAACATTATGGGGAGGGCTTGCACGATGCGGGCCTCGAAATTTGACCACGTACTGCTTGGAGAACTTGGGACCATGACCAACCGTGATTGTGCACGAGCCCTTCCTTAGCTGGCAAAAGGACCCTGCAAAGCATACACCGGTGTAAGATCCTGCAACAGCGCGGGTTGGCGACTTCGAGATTTCCTCCGCAGATTTCCACAATCACTGTTTCCGTCTCCGAATGTGACTTCTCCCACACTGGAACTGGTGAAATAACGCATGTCCCTTTGTGTTTGAGTGATCGGAATCACGCACTTACGCACTGTGGGAGAAATCCCAGTGCCCCCGCGTGAATCTGAGTCTTATGGCTCAGAATCCAGTTCATTTTTCTTCGCCGGCTCTGGTTAAGCCGCTGATTGCAAAGATGTTCCCGCATTAGTTCCACATTGGCGCATCACGTGCACTCGACCCAGTGACGTTCGAGGAACGATATGGCCCTGTCACCTGGCAAAGTAACCCGAAAAATCTGGCAGACTCTGAGTTCGATTAAGACCGGCGTCATCCTCATCATCTTGGTAGTGATCTTTTCGGCGGCGGGCACAATTATTCTGCAGCGCCCCATGACGGACCCCGACGACATGGCGCGAGCCTACTCTCCGGCGATGCTCCGTTTCCTGGACGTCACCGGCCTGACCGACGTTTTTCACGCGCGCTGGTTTGTGGCGCTGATGATCCTTGTCAGTCTCAGCATCATCGCAGCTTCGGTAGAGCGCTTCCCCAACGCATGGCGCTTCTTCGCTCGTCCCTATAAGAGCCCCGATGAGGGCTTCCGCAGAGTTCTCCCCACGCAAGCGCAGATTCCAGTGAACGACGAAGAGCAGGGGCTCAGCGCCGCCGAACGTGCTTTGCGCCACGCGGGCTTGAACTCCGAACGCATCGTCCGCACCAACAGCTTCTCGCTGTTCTCGGAGCGCAATCGCATCTCTGAGATGGCGGTCTACATCGTCCACGCCAGCCTGCTATTGATTTTTCTGGGTGGGATCGTTGATGCGCTTTATGGATGGCGCGGGTTCCTGACTCTCTCCCCCGGCGGCCAGGGAAATCAGATCGAGATGCGTAACGGTGCGTTGCGCCAAATTCCATTTGCACTCCGTTGCGACGCCGCCGGCGAAGAAACTTACGCGGACGGGTCACCGAAAAAATATTGGTCCAAGCTCGCCGTCGTGGATCACGGACGCGAAGTCAGCCGCAAAGAAATCGTGGTGAACGATCCACTGGTTTATCAGGGAGTTCGTTTCTATCAGGCCAGCTTCGGTCGCACCGGCAAAATCGACAAGCTGATTCTCAACGTCACTCCGGCGCAAGGCCTAAAAGGCGAAGCGCAGGAGATTTCGCTTTCGCTCAATCAAACCGTCCAACTCGATGCCGACACAACAGTGCAGCTAACCGAATTCATTCCAGACTACGTTGTGCAGGACGGCCATGTGTACGCGCGCAGCAATGATGTGGAAAATCCTGCGGTGCACATGGTACTGACTTCCAAGAAGGCCACCGCTCCCCTCAACATCTGGCTGCCCGAGATCCCCGGCATCGCGCAGAATGCGTCCTCCCCCTACACCTTCGAGCCGAAAGAACTGCGGACCGGCCTGTACACCGGGTTGGAAGTCTCGCACGAGCCCGGACAATGGGCGGTTTGGAGCGGCGTCATTCTGATGGCGATCGGCCTCACGTTTGTCTTCTACGTGGTTCACATGCGCTTCTGGGTCGTCCCAGTCGTCGACGCCCAGGGCCGCACGCAGCTGTGGATAGGCGGCGCGGCGAATCGCAATCGTGATGCATTCGAACTCAAGTTCAAGAAAGTGGTTGAGCAGATTCGGAAAGAGTTGAAACCTGAACCGGCGGCCGCCCTGGAAAAGCCCGCCGCATCGATCGCCGGAAGGTGAGTCCGGCTACGGAGGAAATGATGGCACGCGCGAAAGTAGAACAGCATCCCGCGACTGGAGCGACCCTGGTGGTCATGGTGGGGTTGAGCATCGCCTTTCTGCTGTTCATCGCTTTTCTGAATGTTGTGAAGAGCGGAAATATTCTGAGCGAGGCGAACCTGTTGTACGCCGCGCTGGTCTTCTACGCAGGCGCAGGCGCCCTGTATCTGGGTTTCGGAGTTACCGGAACTGATTCTTATATCAAGTTTGCGTCTCTGGCCACGTGGGCCGGCCTCATCGCAAACACGGCAGCGGTAGCGCACCGCTGGTACGAGGCCGGTCATCCTCCCTTTGCCAGCCTGTACGAAATGCTATTGAGTTTCGTCTGGACTTTGGCTGCACTCACCCTGATCGCCGAAAAGCGCTACGGAGTCAAGGTCATCGGTACCGTGACCATGCCCGTAGCGATTGTCGGCGTGGTGCTGATGCAGCTACTGCGCAGCGATGTTCGGCCGCTGGTACCCGCTCTGCAGTCGACGTGGTTGCACGTACACGTGACTCTGGCAATGTTGGCTTATGCTGCCTGCGCCCTCAGCTTCGCGCTGGCCATGATGTTCCTGATTCAAGACAAGCTGAAGACCGAGGTCTTCCTGGTCGCCACCAGTTTGTTCACCGTAGGCATCTATGCCGCGATCCTCACCCGCTTTGAACGTTGGGGCGGCTTCAACGTCATCGCGTGGGATGCCCAAAACAAACAGGAAATGTTCATCTCGCGCGGTGTGCGGCTGTTTGTGACGATCCCCGATCTCGGATGGCTGATGGTATTGGTCTTTGTGGCCGTGGCAGCGCCGCTAATTCTGTACATCGGCTTTCGCATGCAAAAGAACGAAGCCTTCCTTTCGATTGCCAATCGCGCCGTATTCATCAGCATCCTGCTGCAATCGCTGGCGCTCGTGTTCTTTCTGCTGCGCGTGCGCGACGCTCAGTATCCCTCGCTCGATGCCGAGGGCCTGTATCCCACGAGCCTGGCTGCGAGTCCATTCATTCTCTCGGCGCTGGTGGGCGGAATTTTCGCCAATCTCCTGTATCTTCTCCTGCTCTGGCGGCGTGAAGACTTGGAGCAGCATCTGCCCGATGCCGATGCCCTCGACCGCATCACGTACAAAACAATTTGCATTGCCTTCCCCCTGCTCACCCTGATGATCGCCGCCGGCGCCTACTGGGCCAACCGGGCCTGGGGTTCCTATTGGAACTGGGACCCCAAAGAGACGTGGGCGGCGATTACATGGCTGGTGTATGCCGGCTACCTGCACATGCGCATTACCCGCGGCTGGCGCGGACGCCGGGCGGCTTACTTCGCCATTCTGGGTTTCGCTGTAGTGATGTTCACGTTCTTCGGTGTGACGTACCTGTTGCCTGGATTACACGCTTATGCCTGAGGTCGCAAACCAAATGACCAGCGAGGAACTGGAACCACAGTCGCAGCACCCGGAGCCATCGGCTCTGCTGCGTAAGAGCTCGTTCAGTACCGGCTACGCCGATTCAGAGAGCCCGCAACCGCAGGTGCAAGACCCTGAGCTTCCCTGGTTTCGCGTGACGTGGGAACTGAAAGCTCTTGTCCCGATTGCATGCGTACTGTTGGGCGGGATGCTGCTGTTCTTACTGGCCACTCTGTCGTGGCGTGATCCCGAACGGCACACGGTTCTGCTGGTTGCAGGCGCGGGAGCGGTCGCGATTTGCGGCGCACTGCTTGTCGTTCTCACTTATACCGTTCAGAGACCGATGGTGGAGTTGCAGCAAAAGATCGCGGAACTCGGCGGCGGGGATCTCAATGTTTCCGTCAGCTTCTCCCACCGCAACGACGAGATCGGCGATCTCGGACGCAACTTTAACCAGATGGTCAAGCAACTCCGCGAATCGCGCGAAGAAATCGAACTCCTGCATCGCACCCAGATGTCGCGCGCCGAACACTTCGCCACCCTCGGAGAAATGGCCACAGGGCTGGCTCACGAAATCCGCAACCCACTGGCCGGGATCGCCGGCGTTATCGAAATTATCGGACGCGATCTACCCTCGACCAGCCCGGCGCGCGCCGTAGTCAAAGATGTGCGCCAGGAAGTCGCTCGCATCAACCACATCGTCACCGATCTCCTGCACACCGCCCGCCCACATCCTCCACGGGTTCGTAAGAGCGACTTGAACGTTACGGTCGAACACGCAGTTATGCTCGGGCGTCAGCAGGCATTGGCGAAATCCACTGACATTACACTGCACAAAGATTCGTCCCTACCCGAGGTCGAACACGACAGCGACCAGATTCATCAGGTCATGCTCAACCTCCTGCTCAACGCGTTGCAGGCCATCGACAAGAGCGGGAAGATTTCTGTCACGCTCAAAGGGCAGGGTGATACGGCAATCATCGAAGTGTCGGACAATGGCCGCGGCATCCCCGCGCAGGAACTGCCCAATATCTTCCGTCCGTTCTACACCACCAAGGGCGATGGCACAGGCCTCGGCCTGTCGCTGGCCCGCCGGATCATCGAAGACCATCAGGGCCGCATCGAGGTAACCAGCGCGGTAGGAGCGGGGACGACATTCTCGGTGGTTCTACCCGTCCAGCGCGCCGAGGCACCAGCTTCTGTCGCCTAAGGCGGCAATCCCCAGGTAATACGCTCGGGACCAGCAAGTCCGCCACTCAACTTGACAAACAGAACGTTGTGGCAAATGCTCAGACATGGGCCACCCTCATGAGCACTGAGCGCCACGTTCAAGTCTTCAAGAACGGTCGCAATCAAGCTGTGCGCATTCCACGTGAGCTCGAGCTTCGGACCCAGAATGCCATCATGCGAAAAGAGGGAGAGAAACTCATCATCGAGCCTGCTCCTCCCACATCGCTCCTGGAAGTACTGGCAACGCTCAAGCCGCTGCGCGAGGAGTTTCCGCCTCTTACCGACTCTCCACCCGATCCCATTAACCTCTGATGCGCTACTTGCTCGACACCAATATCGTTTCTGATCTCGTCCGCAACCCACAGGGCAAAGTCGCGCAACGTCTCCGGAGCATCGGGGAGGAAAAGGTTTGCACCAGCATCGTTGTTGCTGCCGAATTGCGCTATGGAGCTGCCAAGAAGGGTTCGCCACAACTCGTGGCTCAGGTCGAAGCAGTGCTGGGCGCCCTTGAAGTCTTAGCTTTCGAAACGCCTGCCGACAGGACTTACGGTCTGATTCGCACGCGGCTCGAGAAAGCGGGGCGACCGATCGGCGGCAATGATCTGCTCATTGCTTCTCAAGTCCTGGCGCTCGGCTACATCCTTGTGACGGATAATGCACACGAGTTCTCTGACGTTGAGAATCTTCGACACGAGAATTGGTTGCGGCGAGGCTTCGTTTGTTGAATCCCGCGGTTTTCCCCCAGGGTCATGCCTGCAATCGTTACTCTCCCCAAACCCCTCCCCATCCGTAGTAAGCTAGTTAACCGATGCCTGCTGAGAAAATCCTCGTCGTTGACGACGAGCGTCTGGTGCGGTGGTCACTACGCCAGAAATGTGAGGAGTGGGGATACCAAGTCCTCGAAGCGCCCGGCGGAGAACCCGGGCTGCATACCGCTCAGCACGAATCCCTCGACCTCGTTCTGCTCGATGTACGGATGCCCGATATAAACGGTATCCAGGTGCTGGAACAAATCAAGAAGACCCCGGACGCCCCAGCCGTGATCATGATTACGGCCGATCCTCAGCTCGACGACGTCAAGACAGCCCTGAAACTCGGCGCTTACGATTTCATCGGAAAGCCTCTGGATTTCGAGGAGTTGCGGGTAACCATCCAGAACGCCCTGGAAGCCAACCGGCTGCGCAGTGAGGTGAAATCCCTGCGCGGAGAAGTGCGCCGCCATACCGGGTATCACGACGTCGTTGGGGTCTCCTCGAAGATGACCGAACTGATGAGCTTCGTGCAGAAAGTCGCTGCCAGCGAGGCCACCACGATTCTGATCCAGGGCGAGAGCGGCACGGGTAAAGATCTGATCGCCAAGACGATCCATTATGAGAGTTCTCGCCAAAACGGTCCCTTTGTGGCTATTAACTGTTCCGCCATTCCCGA
>Ga0335070_10005308_pt1 | contig 15132 bp, 13 predicted proteins | sample Lox_Sample_13_FD_206722 | JGI IMG/M metagenome (GOLD analysis project Ga0335070, IMG submission 206722) | Soil microbial communities from Loxahatchee National Wildlife Refuge, Florida, United States - Lox_Sample_1.3 | ecosystem: Environmental > Terrestrial > Soil > Wetlands | place: USA... | reverse complement strand
GCCGCCGAACGGCAGATTGCCTTTCTTCAGCTCGATCCGCTCCGGCTTGCGCGTGACCGGCAATTGCGCGAGCGCCGCGCGCGTCGCGATGTCCTTCGGGTCGACGCCCTTGAGGCGCTGGGCCATGGCCGGCGCGCTGCGCTTGGCGTGGGCGATGAACTTCGGCAGCGCGGCCAAAAGCTGCGCCTCGCGGACGGCGGGATCGCGGGTCTCCAACGCGTCGTAATAGGGCGCAGGCGCGGTCATCTCTCCCCCGTTGCGCGGCGGCGGCGTCTCAGGCGAGCCAGCGCTTGCGCCGCTTGTAGTGCTTGACGTCGCGATAGCTCTTGCGGCCGGCGGTCGACAGGCCGAGGTAGAATTCCTTGACGTCCTCGTTGCCGCTCAAGGTCTGCGCGTCGCCGTCGAGCACGACCCGGCCGCTCTCGAGGATGTAGCCGTAGCCGGCGTATTTGAGCGCCATGCGCGTGTTCTGCTCGGCGAGCAGGAAGCTGACCTTTTCCTTGCGGTTGAGCGCGTGGACGATCTCGAAGATCTCCTCGACGAGCTGCGGCGCCAGACCCATCGACGGCTCGTCGAGCAGGATCATGCGCGGCCGTGACATCAGCGCGCGGCCGATCGCGGTCATCTGCTGCTCGCCGCCCGAGATGTAGCCGGCCTGCGAGGCGCGCCGCTCCTTGAGGCGCGGGAAATAGCCGTAGACCATCTCGAGGTCGGCGGCGACCGCCGCATGGCCGCCCGAGCGCGTGTAGGCGCCGGTCAGCAGATTCTCTTCGACCGTGAGATGGGGAAAGCAGTGGCGGCCCTCCATCACCTGGATCACGCCGCGCTTGACCAGATCGCTCGGCGTCAGCCGATCGATGCGCTCGTCCCGGTAGACGATCGAGCCCTTGGTGACTTCGCCGCGCTCGGCGCGCAGCAGGTTGGAGATGGCCTTGAGCGTGGTGGTCTTGCCGGCGCCGTTGGCCCCGAGGAGGGCGACGATCGCCCCCTCGGGAACCTTCAGCGAGACGCCCTTCAACACCAGGATGACGTGGTCGTAGATCACCTCGATGTTGTTGACCGCAAGCAGGGCGCCGTTTGCCGTCACGGCGGGACTCCTCTCGTTCGGTCCCGATGCCGCTCTATTGCTCCTTCGAGCAGTCGCGCGGCGTGATGTTGTTCTCCTTGGCGTAGGCCGCCGCGGAGGCCTCGATCGCCGGCCGCACCACGTCGCTCATCGGCTTGATCCAGTTGCTGACGCGCTTCCAGGTCTTGCCGTCCCATTGCTGGATCATGACCGGGCCGTTGCCCTCATGGTCCATGCAGCTCAGCTTGATCGGCTGGGCGAAGTTCTCGAGGCCGAGCTCCTTGAGGCGCGCGGCGGTCAGCTCGAAGTGCTCGAACGCCCAGCGCACCTGCTCGCCGTTCACCGCCTTGACGTTGAACTTCTTCTGGGCGATGCGCACGGCCTCGGCGTTGTAGACCGCGTTGATGATGGCGCGGTTGTACAGCACCTCGCCGACGCGGCTCCACTCGCCGGCGCCCTGGCCCTTGTCGTAGACGTACTTCTTGAGGTCCTTGAACAGCGGGAAGCTGGTGCCGGTCGCCGTGAAAGTCGCCGCGGTGTAGCCGACCGCGCCCTTGCCGACCGGCTCGACGTCGGACTCGCTGCCCGACCACCAGCCGCCGATGAAGTGGTCCATCCTAAAGCCGATCGCGGCCGCCTCCTTGATCGCCACCTGGTTCATGACGCCCCAGCCCCACATGATGACGTAGTCGGGCTTGTTGCGCCGGATCTGCAGCCAGGTCGCGCCCTGCTCCTGGCCCGGATGGTTCACGGCCAGCGTCTCGAACTTGTAGCCGTATTTCTTCGACAGCGTCTCGAGCGTCGGGATCGGCTCCTTGCCGTAGGCGCTGTTGTGGTAGACGAGCGCGATCTTCTTGTCCTTGAGCTTGGCCAGGCCGCCTTCCTTGCCGGCGATATATTCGATGATGGCGCTCGCCTGGCTCCAATAGGTGGTCGGCATGTTGAAGACCCACGGGAAGACGCGGCCGTCGGCGGCGTCCGTGCGGCCGTAGCCCATCGAGTGGATGACCACCTTGTCGACCGACGCCTTCGGGATCAGCGCATAGGTGATGGCGGTGGCGTAGGGATTGACCACCAGCGCGCCGCCATGTTTGCCCTTCAGGCGCTCATAGCACTCGACGCCCATCTTGGTGTCGTACGCCGTCTCGCATTCTTCCCAGACGATCTTGGCGCCGCCGATGCCGCCGTCGCGCTCGTTGAGCAGCTTGAAATAGTCGACGAAGCCGTTGGCGACCGGGATGCCGCTCGGCGCATAGGGGCCGGTCCGGTAGACCAGCAGCGGGAAGAACACCTCGTCGGCGGCGCTGGCGGGCAGCGCCGCGGGAACGGCGAGGGCCGCCGCCGCGACCACGCCCAGGGTAAGCTTTCTCAGGCTCATCTTTTCCTCCGTCTGTTGCTCGCCATGCGTGGATCGCATGTGTCGTCGTTGTCGAAATCGTAACATGAAGGCCCAAGCTTCGGCAAAGGCCGCCCGGCCGGGCCGGATCGGGCAGCGCGCCGGCTCAGTGCGGAAACGGCCATAGCCGCAATTTCTCCTTGGTGATCTGCCAGAGCCGCGCCAGGCCGTGCGGCTCGACGATCAGGAAGAACACGATCAGGCCGCCGAAGATCATCAGCTCCAGGTGCTTCTGCAGCGCGATCGGGATGGCCAGGCCGAGCGCCGGCGGGATGTTGGTCAGAAGGATCGGCATCAGCACGATGAAGGCAGCGCCGAGGAACGAGCCGAGGATGCTGCCGAGGCCGCCGATGATGACCATGAACAGCACCTGGAACGAGATGGTGATGTCGAAGGCCAGCGTCTCGACGCTGCCGAGATAGAGGAACACCAGCTCGGCGCCGGCGATGCCGCACAGGAACGAGCTGAGCGCGAAGGCGAGCAGCTTGGTGCGCAGCGGGCGGATGCCGATGATCTCGGCGGCGATGTCCATGTCGCGGATCGCCATCCACGACCGGCCGATGCGGCCGCGCACGAGGTTCTTGCACGCCAGCGCCGCGACGGTGACGAAGGCGAGCGCCACGATATAGCGCGCCTGGGGCGAGGCCTCGGGGCCCGAGATCATGATGCCGAAGAGGGTGCGCGGCGGCGCGGTGATCGTGCCCGAGGGATTGTTGTTGTAGAACCAGCCGACCTTGTTGAAGAGCCAGACCAGGAAGAACTGCGAGGCCAGCGTCGCGACCGCGAGGTAGAAGCCCTTGATGCGCAGGCTCGGCAGGCCGAAGACGACGCCGACCGCGGCGGCGAGGAGGCCGGCGATGAGAAAGACGACGATCAGGTTGAGCTCGGGAATGCCGGTCGCCAGCTTGAACGCCGAATAGGCGCCGACCGCCATGAAGCCGCCGGTGCCGAGCGAGATCTGCCCGGCATAGCCGGTCAGCAGGTTCAGGCCGAGCGCGGCCAGCGACAGGATGGTCAGGGGCAGGAGGATCGCCTCGAACCAGTAATTGCTGAACAACAGCGGCGGCACGAGGAAGGCGACCGCGACCAGCGCCAGCACGGCGAAGCGATCCTGGGCGATCGGGAAGATCGCCTGGTCGTCGGCGTAGCTGGTCTTGAATTGGCCGGTCTCGCGATAGAGCATCGCCTACACCCTCTCGATGATGCGTTCGCCGAACAGGCCCTGCGGCCGGAACAGCAGGAACACCAGCGCCAGACCGTAGGCGAACCAGTTCTCGATGGCGCTGCCGACATAGGGGCTCCAGAAGGTCTCGGCGATCTTCTCGCCGACGCCGATGATGAGCCCGCCGACGATCGCGCCCGGCACCGAGGTGAAGCCGCCCAGGATCAGGACCGGCAGCGCGCGCAGCGCCAAGAGCGACAGGCTGAACTGCACGCCACTCTTGGCGCCCCACATGATGCCGGCGGCGAGCGCGACCACGCCCGCGACCGACCAGACGATGACCCAGATGTGCTTGAGCGGGATGCCGACCGAGAGCGCCGCCTGATGGTCGTCGGCGACGGCGCGCAGCGCGCGGCCGATGCGCGTCCGCTGGAAGAACACGGCGAGTGCGGCGACCAGCACGCCCGCGACCACCGCGGCGGTCAGGTCGATCTCCTGGACCAGCACCTGGCCGCCGCCGATCTTGATCGAATAGCGGCCGCTGCCGACGCCGAACTGCTCGATCGGCAGCGGCTTGACATCGCCGCCCCAGAGCAGCTCGCCGAAGCCCTCGAGGAAGAAGGTGATGCCGATCGTCGACATGAAGAGGATGATGTCGGGCTGGTTGACCAGCGGGCGCAGGACGAGCCGCTCGATGGCGAAGGCGAGCGCCACCATGGCGATGACGGTGAGCGCGAGCGACGGGATCATCGGCGGCACGGCGGTGAGCCCCATCGAGCGGAACACCGCCTCGAAGCCGACCAGCGTCAGCGCCGCGAACAGCACCATCACGCCCTGGGCGAAGTTGAACACGCCCGAAGCCTTGAAGATCAGCACGAAGCCGAGCGCGACCAGCGAATACATGACGCCGGCCATGAGCCCGGTGACGATGACCTCGAGGAAGAACACCGGGTCGGCCACCATGTCGGCGAACGGACCCACGATGCCGTTGGCGATCGCGTCCATGGCGCTCAGCCCTCGCCCGCGGCGACCGGCTCGCGCGCGGCCGCCAGCCGCGGCGCCGGCTCGTCGTGCGACAGGCCGAGATAAGCGTCGATCACCGCCTGGTCGCCGCGGATGGCGTCGGGCGGGCCGTCGGCGATCTTGCGGCCGTAGTCGAGCACGACGATGCGGTCGCAGATGTCCATGACCACGCCCATGTCGTGCTCGATCAGCGCGATGGTCGTGCCGAACTCCTCGTTGACGTCGAGGATGAAGCGGCACATGTCCTCCTTCTCCTCGACGTTCATGCCGGCCATCGGCTCGTCGAGCAGGAGCAGCGTCGGCTCGGCGGCGAGCGCGCGCGCCAGCTCGACGCGCTTCTGCAATCCGTAGGGCAGGCGGCCGGCCGGCACGCGCCTTATCGCCTGGATCTCGAGGAAGTCGATGATGCGCTCGACGAAGGCGCGGTGCGCCATCTCCTGGCGCCGCGCCGGGCCCCAATAGAGCGCCTCGAGCAGCACGTTGCCGCGCATCTTCAAAAGGCGCCCGGTCATGATGTTGTCGAGCACGCTCATGCCCTTGAACAGGGCGACGTTCTGGAAGGTGCGCGCGATGCCCTGGGCCGCGACCTCGTAGGGCGCGGCGCGCGGCCGGGTCACGCCGCGATAGGTGATGGTGCCGACCTGCGGATGGTAGAAGCCGTTGATGACGTTGAGCATCGAGGTCTTGCCGGCGCCGTTCGGGCCGATGATCGCCAGGATCTCGTGCTCGCGGATCTCGAAGCTGACGTCGCGAATGGCGCGCACGCCGCCGAAGGAAAGCGTGATGCCGTCGACCTTGAGCAGAACGTCGCCGATCTTCTTGTTCGGAAGCGTCATCGCGGCGGCTAGCTGGCCAGCTTGAGGCGCGCCGGCTCGGCCCGCGCGGCGTCGCGGATGGCCAAGGTCGCCTTGATCGTGCCGGTGCGGCCGTCCTCGAACTTGACCTGGGCCTCAACGTTGACCACGTCGCGGTCCGAATAGAGCGCGTCGACGATGGCGCGATACTTCTCGCCGATGAAGCCGCGCCTGACCTTGCGCGTGCGCGTCAGCTCGCCATCGTCGGCGTCGAGCTCCTTGTGCAACAGGACGAAACGCCGGATCTGCGAGCCGGCGAGCTGGGGATCGGCCGCAAGGTCGCGATTGACCTGCTCGACGCAGCCCTGGATCAGGTCGTAGACCTGCGGCTTCGCCGCCAGCTCCTGATAGCTCGAATAGGGCAGGTTGCGCCGCTCGGACCAGCTGCCCACCGCCTCGAGGTCGATGCTGATCATCGCCGTGACGAAGTCGCGGCCATGGCCGAACGCCACCGCCTCCTTGATGTAGGGGAAGAACTTGAGCTTGTTCTCGAGGAACTTGGGCGCGACGATCGTGCCGTCCTTGAGCCGGCCGACGTCCTTGGCGCGATCGACGATCTTGAGCTGGCCGTCGGCGCCCATGATGCCGGCGTCGCCGGTGTGCACCCAGCCGTCCGGCGTCTTGGCCTCGGCGGTCGCCTCGGGGTTCTTGTAGTACTCGCGGAACACGCCCGGGCTGCGGAACAGCACCTCGCCGCTCTCGGCGATCTTGAGCTCGACGCCCTTGACCGGCGTGCCGACGGTGTCGGGCTGGATGTTGCCGTCGGGCTGCAGGGTGACGAACACCGAGGCCTCGGTCGAGCCGTAGAGCTGCTTGATGTTGAGGCCGAGCGAGCGGAAGAACTCGAAGATGTCGGGGCCGATCGCCTCGCCCGCGGTATAGGCCTGGCGAACGCGGGTGAAGCCGAGCGTGTTCTTGAGCGGGCCGTAGACCAGCAGCGCGCCGAGCCAGTAGAGCACGCGGTCGCCGAGCGCGACCGGCTTCCGGTCGAGGATGCGCGAGCCGACGCGGCGCGCGAGCGCCATGAAGTAGTGGAACGCGCGCCGCTTGAGCCAGCCCGCGTCCTCCATGCGGATCATCACGGTGGTCAGCAGGTTCTCCCAGATGCGCGGCGGCGCGAAGAAATAGGTCGGGCCGATCTCGCGCAGGTCCTGCATCACCGTGCCGCTGCTTTCGGGGCAGTTGACGCAGAAGCCCGTCACGTAGGATTGGGCGAGCGAGAAGATGTTGTCGCCGACCCAGGCCATCGGCAGATAGGCGAGCACCTCCTCGTCGACGCGCAGGTTCTGGAACTCGATCGAGTTGCGCGAGGTGACGATAAGGTTGTCGAAGCTCAGCACCACGCCCTTCGGCTGGCCCGTCGTGCCCGATGTGTAGAGGATGATGGCGACGTCGTCGCCGGTGCCCTTGGCGACCTCGCGGTCGTAGAAGCCGGCGTCGTGCGCCAGCAGCTCGCGGCCGCGCGCCTGCACGTCGTCGAGGCTCGTCAGATAGGGCTGTTCGTAGTGGCGCATGCCGCGACCCTCGTCGTAGAGGATCTTCTCGAGCCGGGGGCAGCGCGCCTTGATCTCGATCAGCTTGTCGACCTGCTCCTGGTCCTCGGCGACGGCGAAGCGCGCCTCGCCATGGTCGAGCACGAATTGCATCTCGGCGGCGATGGCGTCCTGGTAGATCGGCAGCGGGATCGCGCCGATCGCCTGGGCCGCGACCATCGACCAGTAGAGCCGCGGCCGGTTGTCGCCGATGATGGCGAGCTTGTCGCCGCGCTTGAGGCCGAGCGCGGCGAGGCCAGCCGCGAGCGCGCGCACCTCGTCGCGCGCCTCGCTCCAGGTCCAGCTTTGCCAGATGCCGTATTGCTTCTCGCGCATCGCCGGCCGCCGGCCGAAGCGCGTCACGTTCTCGTCGAGCAGCTTAGGAAAGGTGTCGGCGTTCGCCATCGCATCCTCCCTCGGGCCGTCCGGCATCGGCGGAGGGAGGTCGGGTGGGGCGGCATGTCGGCGGCCCGGCCGGGGGTCCGCCCGGCTCGGCACTGCGACAGAGGCTCCCGGTCAGGGTGCGCCACGCCATCACTGCACGTCTCCCTCAGGCCCCGTCTGCCGTTTTTTGTCATTGCGACGGGTCGACCTTAGCTAGGCAAATCGCCTCGCCGAGGTCAAGGAAAGTCTACGCCAAAATGCTGTGAAATGGCCGACTTGCGTGTGCGACCGAGCGACGCGGTGCGCGGCCGGCCGGGCTCAGCCTGGCCGGCGGTAGCGGTAGATGCCGTCCGAGCCGCGTTCGCAGATCAGCCGACCGGCGCCGGCGAGATAGGCAAGGTGCGACAGGCTCTCGCCCATGGCGAAGCCCATCTGGTGCACGTCGAGCTGGCGCCGGAACAGGATGGGCACGATCTCGGCCGCGGTCTTGGGCCGGTCGCAGGCGTCGACGATCTCGGCCAGGCGCAGCTCGTGGTGGCGCGCGAGCTGGTCGAGCCGCGCGTGCAGGCCGGTGAACGGCAGGTTGTGCGACGGCAGGACGAGCGTGTCCTCCGGCAGCGGCCGGAACTTCTCGAGCGAGCGCAGATAGCGGCGCAGCGGGTTGGCCTCGCGCTCGTTGGCCCAGAGCGACACGTTGGGCGTGATCTTGGGCAGGATCTGGTCGCCCGAGATCAGCACGCCCGTTTCCTCGCAATAGAGGCAGGCGTGCTCGGGCGCGTGGCCGGTGCCGACGATGACGCGCCAGGACCGGCCGCCGATCGGGATCACCTCGCCTTCCTGGATGCGCCGGATGCCGGCCGGCGCGGCGGTGACGCGCCGGCTGTAGTTGTTGCGCGCGATCTGTTCGAGCCATTCCTGGCCGAGGCCGTTCTCGCGGCAGAACTCGGCCTGTAGGCGCGACACCTCGAGCGATTCGTGGAACAGCATCTTGTGCATCAGCCACTCGGTGCGCGTGATCCACAGGCGCACCTTGTGCTCCTCGCACAGCCAGCCGGCGAGGCCGATATGGTCGGGATGCATGTGCGTGACGATGACGCGCGTCACCGGCCGGCCGGCCACGACGTCGGCGATGACCGTGCGCCAATGCGCCTGCACCTCGGGCGCGTTGATGCCGGTGTCGACGATGGCGACGCCGCCGTCGTCCTCGATCAGCCAGAGATTGATGTGGTTGAGCGCGAAGGGCAGCGGCATGCGCAGCCAATATACGCCCGGCGCGACCGCCATCGCCTCGCCCGGCTTCGGCATGCCCTCGAACGGAAAGTGGAGCGTGCCGTCGGGAATGACCCGCGCACCGATGGTCGTCTCGTTCATTGTGCCGCCACTTTCCGGGTAACTTGGTTAATAAAGCCTTTCATCGCGTCGACGGTCATGGCCGGCTGGTCGCGGTGCGGCGAATGCTTGCACTTCGGCAGCATGCACATGGTGACCGGCCCGCCCGCCTGGTCGCGGATCGCCTCGACCTGCTTGATCGTGCCGTATTCGTCGTCCTCGCCCTGCATGGCCAGCACCGGACAGGCGATGGTCGGCAGGTACTCCTCGATGTTCCAGTGGAAGAACGCCGGCAGCAGCCAGATGTCGTTCCAGCCCCAGAACGTCTTGTCGACGTCGTCGTGATAGCGGCCGAGCCGCTTCGGCAGGTCGGTCGTCTCATAGGCGACCTTGGCCGCGGCGATGCTGTCGACGGAGAGCTGCTCGACGAAGACGTGGGCCGCCATAGTGATCAGGGCAAGGGGCGCCGGGCCGTCCTTGCCGAACGCGCCCCGGCGCCGCTGCGCGACGCTGCCGCCGTAGAGGATTGCGATCGAGCCGCCGTCGCTGTGGCCGACCAGGATCGGCGCGCGCACGCCGAGCTCCGTCAGCACCTCGGGCAGCGCGACGAAGGACTCGCCGTGCATGTAGTCGACCTTGCGCTTCTCGGTCAGCACGTCCGACTTGCCATAGCCGTAGCGGCTGTAGACGAGCGCGCCGAGGCCGGTCGCCTCGGCGACCTTGGCCGGGAAGTCGCGCCACATGGCGACCGAGCCCAGCCCCTCGTGCAGGAACACCAGGGTCGGCGCGTCCTTGGGGCCGGGGCCGATCCACTCATAGTCCAGGCGGTGGCCGCCGGCGTTGACGAAAGGCATGTGCGGGATTCCTCAGGAGGTCGGCTTGGCCTTGAAGTCGATGGCGCCGCCCGGCAGCAGATAGAGCACGAGCGCGTCGCCGCCGGCGACCGTCGGGTAGTGCGCGGTCTCGGGACCGTAGACCCACCAGCCGGCGCCGTGGCCGTCGAATTCCGCGTCGCCGGAGAGCGGCATGATCATGTCGATCTCGCCGTTCGGGTGGCGGTGATAGGGGCCCTTGATGTCGTTCATGCGCACGACGTCGATGCTGAAGCCGTGCGTCGCCGGCCCGGGCTTGACTGGCCGGCCGTATTTGATGCCGCCATGCTCGTTCTCGCACAGCCAGCCTTCCTTGACGCCGGCCTCGCAGGCGCGCTTGAGCAGCTCGAACACCTCGCCGCCCGCCGGGAACTCGCTGTTCAGATATTCCGTGAGGCCGCGGTCGAGCGTGCGCCCGGCGATCGCCGTCGTCACCTCCCTGATCAGGCCGTCAAAAGTCTCGCGCGCGCTCATCGCGGATCTCCCTAGAGCGAAACTTCGGCCGCGTTCGCGGCCAGCGCCTGCAGCCGATCAAGCCGGCCCTGCACGGCCAGGCGCTGGTGGTAGAAGCGCAGGCCGCGGATGCCGCCCAGCTCCTCGCCGCCGCCGGCGCGGCCAGGGCCGCCATGGACGCACATCGGCATGACGATGCCGTGGCCGGTGCTCGACTTGCCAACCTTCTCGTCGATGACCAGCACGCGGCCATGGCTCGCGGCGAGGCCGAGCGCGGCGTCGGCCGCGAACTTGTCGTCGCCGGTGAAGACCGAAGCGGCGAGCGAGCCGCCACCCTTGGCGGCGAGCGCGATCGCCTGGTCGGGCGAGTCATAGGGCATGAGCGTGCAGGCCGGGCCGAAGGCCTCGACGGAATGGACCGCCTTGGCCGAGGCCGGATCGTCGCAGCGCAGGAGCGTCGGCGCGACGAAGCAGCCGATCCCGGGATCGGCGTCGACCGGCTTGGCCTCGCCGCCGAGCACGGTCCTGGCCTCGCCGCGCAGCTTGGCGATGGCGTCGAGCACGGCCTTCTGCTGCGTGCGATTGACGACCGGGCCCATGGTCACGCTCTCGCTGCGCGGATTGCCGACGACGGTCTTGGCGAGCCGTGCCTCGAGCGCGCCGGCGATCTTGTCGACCAGCGCCTTGGGCACGAAGGCGCGTCGTATTGCCGTGCATTTTTGACCCGCCTTCTGGGTCATCTCACGCGCGACCTCGCGCACGAAGAGATCGAACTCGGGTGAGCCGTCGGACGCGTCGGGGCCGAGCAGCGAGCTGTTGAGGCTGTCGGCCTCGACATTGAAGCGCGCGCCGCTCTCGATGACATGGCGATTGCTGCGCAGCATCGCCGCGGTGTCGGCCGAGCCGGTGAAGGCGATGGCGTCCTGCCCGGTGACGTGGTCGAGCAGGTCGCGCGCGCTGCCGCAGATCAGCGAGAGCGCGCCCGCCGGCAGCACGCCGGCGTCGATCACTTCCTTGACCATCTGATAGGAGAGGAGGGCCGTCGCGGTCGCCGGCTTGGCCAGGACGGGCACACCGGCGAGGAGGGCCACCGCGGCCTTCTCCCACAGGCCCCAGGACGGGAAGTTGAAGGCGTTGATGTGGATGGCGACGCCCTGCAGGGGTGCGGCGATGTGCATCGCCTGGAACGCCTCGTCCTTGCCCAGGCGGTCGAACGCGCCGTCGCGCAGCGCGCGCTTGTCGCCGAGCTTGGCGCCGAGCCGCGAATAGTAGAATAGGGTGCCGCTGCCGCCGTCGATGTCGATGGCGGCATCGATCTTGGTGTTGCCGGAATTGGCCAGCGCCGTCGCCTGGTACCTGTCCTTGTTGGCGTTGAGCACTTCGACGATCTTGCCGAGGAGCGCCGCGCGCTCGCCATAGCTGAGCTTGCGCAGCGCCGGTCCGCCGGTCCGCCGCGCGTAATCGAGCGCGGCCTTGAGATCGACGCCCTCGGTCGAGGCGCGCGCCAGCTCGGTGCCGAGCACGGGATCGATCAGCGGCGTGCCGGGACCGGTGCCCTCGACCCAGCGTCCCTGGACGAAATTGGCGAGCTTCATGGCGTTCCTCCGATCAGGCCGGCTTCGGGGCCGGCTCCCTCACGCGGCGGCTTCGGCGGCGTCGGGCAGCAGCTTGGCCCAATCCTCGGCCCAGGCGACGCCGACTTCTTCGGGAATCGTCCCGGCGCTGGCGTCGTGCTGGCAGATCGCGCCGATGCGCTGCGCGCCGAGCTCGGCCAGGATCTCGTCGAAGCGCTTGCCGCCATGGGTGAAGGTGTCCGAGTAGGTGCGGTCGCCGAGCGCCATGACGCCGTATTTGACGCTCTTCAGGTCGGGCCGCTTGGCCTTGAGGTCCTCGTAGAACTTGATCGCGTTGTCGGGCACGTCGCCTTGGCCGTAGGTCGAGGTGCAGATTAGGAACAGGCCGCCCCGGGCGAAGACGCTGCTGTCGAGATTGTCCATCGGCGTGACCTCGACCTCGACGCCGGCGGCGCTCAAGGCGTCGCTGATCTCCTCGGCGACGATCTCGGCCGTCCCGGTCATGGTGCCGACGAGAATGGTGAGATTTACTGCCAAGCGGCCCTCCAAGAAGCGAAGGTCACGGTCCGTCCCGCATCCCGATCGATGATCGCCGGCCCGCGCCCCGAGCCGGCCGCGCCGGTTATAGACAGGCAGAGCACCGGATCACAGCGAAAATGATAGTGCCTGAGGCGCTTGCCGACAAGCACTATAATGCATATTATGGTCGGCCAGATGCACATGGCCCCGAGGGGCCGATCCAACGGGCGAGATCATGGCTGTTAAACGCGAGGTGCCGGCAGCGGTCCCGGGAGACGGCGAGGCGCCGCGCGCGCCGTGCGCCGCCGAGGTCCACGCCCCCTATCTGCGCATGCTCGGCGAGCGGGTGCGCAACGCCCGCGCCCGCCGCGGCATGACGCGCAAGATGCTGGCGCGCGATTCGAACGTGTCGGAGCGCTATCTGGCGCAGCTCGAAAGCGGCCAGGGCAACATCTCGATTGCGCTGCTGCGCCAGATCGCCCAGGCGATGAGCGTGCCGATCGCTGACCTGGTGCGCGAGGGCAAGGAGCGGCCGATCGAGCTGACCCTGCTGCTCCAGCGCCTAGAGCGGCTCAGCCTGGCCGAGCTCGGCGAGGCGCTGGCGCTGCTCGGCCAGCGCTTCAGCCGCTCGGCGGGCGAGGACCGCGGCCGCCGCATCGCGCTGATCGGCCTGCGCGGCGCCGGCAAGACGACGCTCGGGCGCGCGCTGGCGCAGCGTCTCGGGCTGCCTTTCGTCGAGCTGGCCAAGGAGATCGAGCGCGATTCCGGCATGAGCTTGAACGAGATCTTCTCGCTCTCGGGCCAGGCCGCCTATCGCCGCTATGAGCGCCGCGCGCTCGAGCGCGTGCTCGAAGAGAACCCCGCCGTCGTCATCGGCACCGGCGGCAGCCTCGTGTCCGAGCCGGCGACCTACGAGCTGCTGCTCAACGGCTGCTTCACGGTCTGGATCAAGGCCTCGCCCGAGGAGCACATGAGCCGCGTCATCGCCCAGGGCGACATGCGTCCCATGGCCGGCAATGCCGAGGCGATGGACGATTTGCGCCGCATCCTCGCCGGCCGGCACGCGCTCTACGCCAAGGCCGACGGCGCGGTCGACACCACCGGCAAGTCGGTCGAAGAGAGCGTCGACGACCTGATGGCGGCAGTGCGCAGCCGGACGGCAGCCCAGCCGCGGGCGCGGGCGCGGGAGACCGCCTGAACGGTGTCCGTCGCAGGCAAGATTATGCTTGCGACGTGGTTAAACATGCATTATATTTCCTAATGACGCGACGGAAGCGACGAGCAATGGGAGTGGCGCCATGACTGCGAACCTCGTGACGTTCGACACCGATCCCGCCAAGTACAAGCACTGGAAGATGGCGTTCGACGGCCCGATCGCGACGCTCGCGCTCGACGTGCAGGAGGATGGCGGCCTGCGCCCCGGCTACAAGCTGAAGCTCAATTCCTACGATCTCGGCGTCGACATCGAGTTGCACGACGCGCTGCAGCGCGTCCGCTTCGAGCACCCCGAGGTCAAGGTCGTGGTCGTGACCAGCGCCAAGGACCGCGTGTTCTGCGCCGGCGCCAACATCTCCATGCTCGGCACCTCGAGCCATGGCTGGAAGGTCAACTTCTGCAAATTCACCAACGAGACGCGCAACGGCATCGAGGACATGAGCGCCAATTCCGGCCTCAAGAGCATCGCCGCCGTGAACGGCGTGTGCGCCGGCGGCGGCTATGAGCTGGCGCTTGCCTGCGACGAGATCCTCTTGGTCGACGACCGCTCGAGCGCGGTCAGCCTGCCCGAGGTGCCGCTGCTCGGCGTGCTGCCCGGCACCGGCGGCCTGACGCGCGTCACCGACAAGCGGAAGGTGCGCCGCGACCTTGCCGACGTGTTCTGCACCACCACCGAGGGCGTCAAGGCCGAGCGCGCGAAGGAATGGAAGCTGGTCGACGACATCGCGCCGCCGGCCGCGTTCAAGGATCTCGTGCAGAAGCGCGCGGCCGCGCTCGCCAAGCAGTCCGACCGGCCCGCGAACGCCAAGGGCGTGAAGCTCACGCCGATCGAGCGCACGATCGACGACGGCGGTTATCACTACAAATACGTCGACGTCGCGATCCAGGGCGACGATCGCGTGGCCACGATCACGGTCAAGGTGCCAGAGGGCAAGCAGCCGGAGAGCGCCGACGCCATCGTCGCGGCCGGCGTCTCCTGGTGGCCGCTGCAGATGGCGCGCGAGCTCGACGACGCGATCCTCCTGCTGCGCATCAACAACCAGTCGGTCGGCACCATCGTGCTCAAGACGGCGGGCGATCCCGCGGCCGTGCTCGCGGCCGACAAGGCGATGCTCGCCAACAAGGGCCACTGGTTCGTGCGCGAGACCATCAACATGCTGCGCCGGACGCTGAGCCGGCTCGACGTGTCGTCGCGCAGCCTCTTCGCCGTCATCGACCGCGGCTCGTGCTTCGCCGGCACGCTCGCCGAGCTGGCGCTCGCCGCCGACCGCTCCTACATGCTCGACGACAGCGAGGCGCCGGAGCGGTCGCCGCGCATCGCGCTCGACGACATGAATTTCGGCCCGCTCGCCATGGCGAGCGGCGTCAGCCGCGTGCACAGCCATTTCCAGGGCGACGAGGCGGCGATCACGGCGGCCGGCGAGGCGGCGGGCACGCTGCTCGACCCCAAGGCCGCGTTCAAGCTCGGCCTCGTCACCTTCACGCCCGACGATCTCGACTGGGAAGACGAGATCCGCATCGCCGTCGAGGAGCGGGCGTCGCTCTCGCCCGACGCGCTCACCGGCATGGAAGCCAGCCTGCGCTTCGGCGGCGAGGAGACGATGCTGACCAAGGTCTTCGGCCGGCTCACCGCCTGGCAGAACTGGATCTTCATCCGCCCCAACGCCGTCGGCGAGAAGGGCGCGCTCAAGCTCTACGGCACGGGCTCGAAGCCGAGTTTCAACTGGGAGAGGGTCTGATCGCTGGGCGGTCA
>Ga0335070_10005307_pt1 | contig 15134 bp, 11 predicted proteins | sample Lox_Sample_13_FD_206722 | JGI IMG/M metagenome (GOLD analysis project Ga0335070, IMG submission 206722) | Soil microbial communities from Loxahatchee National Wildlife Refuge, Florida, United States - Lox_Sample_1.3 | ecosystem: Environmental > Terrestrial > Soil > Wetlands | place: USA... | reverse complement strand
TGAAGTCCCCGCAGCGGACCTCGACACTCTGCAGACCGGCGCGGTGAACGCCCTCAGCTCGGCTTTCATGAAAGCCGTGGACGAGAAGAAGTACGGTGACGCCCTTCGGTACTTCAACTCCGCCGCAGCGATGGGCATGCCGTCCATCACCGGGGCGTGGACCGAGCGGTCTATCCTAGGAAACAGGGCAGAAAGCGAGCACGCCTCCGGAAACGACGTGGTCGCGCTCGTGGACCGCCTGCAGGCGGTGTCGCTTCCCGGGTCCACGCCGGAGGACGTATCCGCGGCCTACGACGTCGCGGCCCGGCTCGGGAACCGCGCCGTCGTCCGCCATCTCATTGACGTCATGAAGAAGAGGGGGATGGCCGTGCCGGCCGCGGCCGCGTCCATGACGGACGCCGCGCCGTCGTTCCCCCAGATGCTCACCGGCACCGTCACGATCCTGGTGGACCGGGGAATCAGGGTCCAGAACGGAGTCGGCTACCCGGACCAGATCATCGGGAGCGGATTCTTCATCGACTCCCGCGGGTACATCCTCACGAACCACCACGTGATCAAGAGCGAGGTCGATCCCAAGGACAAGGGGTACTCGCGCCTGTACATCAGGCTTTCCGAAAGCCCCGCGGGAGAGCGGATCCCGGCCAAGGTCATCGGCTACGACCCGATCTTCGACCTCGCGCTCATCAAGACGGAGCTTACCGCGGCCTTCACGTTCGGCGGCTTCGGCGCGGAAACGGTGGCTCCCGGAGAGAGGATCTACGCGATCGGGTCCCCCGCCGGGCTCGAAAAGACGATCACTTCGGGCATCGTGTCCGCCATGGGCCGGCACCTGCTGCAAATGGGCGACGTCATGCAGGTGGACGTGCCTCTCAACCCGGGGAACAGCGGCGGACCGCTCCTCAATGAGAAGGGCGACCTCGTCGGGGTCGGCTTTGCCGGGCTGGAGCAGTTCCAGGGTCTGAACTTCGCCGTGCCGTACCGCTGGATCGAGAAGGTTATCCCCGCGCTCTACAACGGCGGAGAGGCAGTCCACCCCTGGCTCGGGATCGCGCTGGCGGAGACGGACAAGGGGCTCGAGGTGGTCTACAGCGTTCCCGGTGAGCCGGGCGCGCAGGCCGGCATCAAGGCGGGAGACGTCATCGACACCGTTGACGGGGAGCATTTCGCCAAGATCCAGGAGGTCCAGGAGGCCCTCCTGGCGCATTCACCGCCCACGCTCGTCCGCGTGGCCTTTCACCGGGGCACAAAGGCCTTGGAGGGCGTCCTCTGCCTTGCCTCCCGGCCCGAGCGTCCGATCGAGGTCGCTCTCAAGCGGGATACGCGGGACAACGTGCTGTACCCTCTGTTCGGCATGAAGCTGGAGAAGGTCGGCAGCTTCTTCTGGAGCAATGACTACGTGGTCCGGCGGGTGACCCGCGGATCCGTGGCGGACCAGTCGGGACTCTCGGAGAATGACCCGCTGTCCATCCAGGACTGGAAAGTGGATACGGACAAGGGCTTTGCTGCGTTGCTTCTTGTCATCAAGAAGAGGAAGGCCGGTTTCATCGAGAGCGCCGTCCAGATCGCCGCGGACCTGGAGACGGACAACTTCATCTAGGGCGCCGTTGCCCTAGGACACAGCCGCCTTGGCCCTCTTTCGCAGAGTGACCTCGTTCCCCGCGTCGTTGAATACCACTTCGTCGAAGTAGATCCTTGTGAGCAGAATCCCCCTCCCGTTGAACGAGAGGAGGTTCTCCGGCGCCACCTCGGGGAGGTTCCTCCAGTCGAAACCGTCTCCCTCGTCCCGGATCGTGATCTGGAACAGCTCCGGCGTCAGCCGTGAATCGATGAAGACCCTCCGCCGCGCCCGCGCCTGGTCACTCATGCGCTCGGCGATCAGCTCGGCGAGACGGCCGTCGTGGATGGCGGCGTTCTTCTCCTCGAAGCTGATGCCGAGGTTCCCGTGCTCGACGGCATTCGTGATGATCTCCTCGATCCCGATCTTGAGGTTGAGGATGTCCTCCTCCGGCAGGATCGCCGGAAGCTGGAGACTCGCCTGGTTGATGATGGGGAAGTAGAACAGCTCTCCCGGGGGAAGGACGAAATGTTTCGTTTCCTCCACGAGGTGCGGAGAGAACAGCGTGGAGCGGGCCGCCTCCAGACGGAAGCTCACTACCTTGCGGATCTCCTCGATGAGCTCCCGCACCACGAACGGCTTCTTGAAGAAGTTCGTCGCCCCGCCGCGCAGCGCATCCAGGAGTATTTCCTCATTGCCCTGGCCGGTCATGAGGATCACGGCGGCCGTTCGGTCGATGCCGCGGATCTCCGTGAGGAGGGCAAGTCCGTCCATGTGCGGCATCTTGATGTCGGACACGACGACCGCGGGCGCCCGCGAGCGGAACAGGCTGATGGCCTCCTCTCCGTTGCTGGCGGGGATGGGATCGAAGCCTTCCCGTTCCAGCAGGCGCAGGAGAAGGGAACGCAGCGCTTCTTCGTCGTCGACGACCAGAACACTCGGTCTGGTTCCTCCGCTCACGCGGGAAGCCTACGAGGCGTGCCTGCTGCTGTCAAGGCGCGTTCGCGCCGGGGCGCCGTCAATTGAAGAAAGGCGCGCCTTCCGCTATACTGCCGCACCGAACAGGACGTCGTGCCGCCACGACACCGCGGGGAGCGCGGCTTGGAAAACCGAAGGATACGCAACTTCTGCATCATCGCCCATATCGACCACGGGAAATCCACGCTGGCCGACAGGTTCATCCAGCGGGCGCGTCTCGTCTCCGAGAGAGATTTCCATGACCAGATCCTGGACAACATGGATATCGAGAGGGAGCGGGGGATCACCATCAAGAGCCAGGCCGTCGCCATTCCCTACCGCGCACGGGACGGAGAGGACTACATCCTGAATCTCGTGGACACCCCGGGACACGTGGACTTCTCCTACGAAGTGTCGCGCTCCATCTCTGCCTGTGAGGGCGCCGTGCTTCTCATTGACGCGAGCCAGGGCGTGGAGGCCCAGACGCTGGCCAACATGTACATGGCCATCGAGCACGACCTGGAGATCATTCCGGTGATCAACAAGATCGATCTGCCGAGCGCCGACATCGAGGGCGTGAGGAAGCAGATCAGCCACGACCTCGGCCTCGACCCGGACGGGGCGCTGCTGGTGTCGGGGAAGCTGGGGACGGGGGTGGATGACCTGTGCGAGGCCATCGTGCAGCGCGTGCCCCCGCCGCAGGGCGGCCCGGAGGAGCCTCTCAAGGCGCTCATTTTCGATTCCCACTACGACGTGTACCGGGGAGTCATCGTCCACGTCCGCGTGTACGAGGGGACGCTGCGGCCCGGCCAGACGATCCGTTTCTGGTCCAACGGCTCGTTCTACAAGGTGGAGGAAACCGGCATTTTCCGGCTCGGCCTCGTCACCGCCCCGTCACTCGGTCCGGGGGAGGTCGGCTACCTCATCGCCGGGATCAAGACCATCGCGGACACGCGGGTCGGCGATACGGTGACCGACCACGAGCGGCCGTGCGCCAAACCGCTCGCCGGCTTCCGCGAGGTCAAACCGGTCGTCTTTTCCTCGATCTACCCGGTGGATGCGAATGACTACGAGGAGCTCGTGGAGGCCATGGCGAAGCTCAAGCTGAACGACGCCTCTCTCGTCTACGAGAAGGACTCCTCCGTGGCCCTCGGGTACGGCTTCCGCTGCGGGTTCCTCGGCCTCCTGCACCTGGAGATCGTGCAGGAGCGCCTGGAGCGCGAGTTCGAGATGTCCATCGTGTTCACGGCGCCGTCGGTCCAGTACCACCTCACGCTCCAGGGCGGCAAGGAGGTGCTCATCGACAACCCGGCCATGTTCCCTGATCCTTCCCAGATCCAGGACTCCGAGGAGCCGTACATTTCAGCGAGCATGATCACCCCGGCGCAGTACCTCGGCAACGTCATCACGCTGTGCCTGGAGAAGCGGGGGACGCAGAAGAGCATGAACTACCTCGACGAGAAGCGGGTGGAGCTGGTGTTTGAGATGCCGCTCGCCGAGGTCGTGTTCGATTTCTACGACCGGCTGAAGTCGATCAGCCGGGGATATGCCTCTTTCGACTACCACATCCTGGGGTTCCGTCCTACCCAGCTCGTGAAGCTGGACATATTGTTGAACGGCAAGATCGTGGACGCGCTCGCCCAGCTCGTGTTCCGCGGCAACGCGTACCAGACCGCGCGCCGCGTCTGCGAGCGCCTTCGTGACGAGATCCCCCGGCACCAGTTCAAGATCGCCATCCAGGGCGCCATTGGCAGCCAGATCATCGCCCGAGAGACCGTCAACGCGTTCCGCAAGGACGTGACGGCCAAGTGCTACGGCGGTGACATCACGCGAAAGCGCAAGCTGCTGGAAAAGCAGAAGGAAGGCAAGAAGCGCATGAAGATGGTGGGCGAGGTGGAGCTGCCCCAGTCCGCATTCCTCGCCGTGCTGAAGACCTCAGAGGAGTGAGGCGGCCCGGCGCAGCCTTTCCTTGTAGGTGCGCGCCGCCGCGCCCGCCCGGGCAAAAAAGCTCCTGCCGGGAACCGTATCATCCGGCGGGTCGGGGAAATGCACCCACGCATAATCTCCCTCCCGCAGGAACTCGAGACATTCTGCCGCCGCCTCACCCGATTTCGCCGCTTCCCCGACCAGTTTCTCACCTGCGGCCAGGATCCGCGCTTCGGCCTGGAGGAACGCCGCCACTGCGGATCGCGAAAACGGCCTGGTGTCGGTGCCGGAGATCTGCCTCCCGGTCCGGGAACCCCCGCGCGCCAACGACGCCAGATCCGGGCTGCGGGCGCGCCGGGCGCCGAGGTCGAGGCCGGTCGTTCCAAGGTCGACGACACGTCCGCCCGCGCCCTGGATTGTTCGGACCAGTCCTTCCCGATAGGATAGCATCACAGAGTCCGTCAGCACGGGCATTCCGTTCTTGTCCGCGGAGACCGAGGGGGACCTGGCGTGGATTGCCTGAAACGCATCCGAGCCGACCGCTGACGTGCGCATGGCAGTGCAGAGGCCCGCAAGGTGCCGCGGCGTTCCACGCGCATGGGTCCGGCCGCCGGAAAAGCTGAAGTCCAGGCCTGTCACGTAGACGTTCGCTGTCGTCAGGCGGAGGGCCGCGTGGACCGCGGCAACACCGACCGAGCCCAGGGCAGGGAAAACGGCCGGGAGGAGCCCGGCACGCTCGAGCCTTCCGAAGATCCGCAGGGGCGCGAACTCGGAGCTGAAGAAGAACGTCCTGCCGGGAAAGAGACGCGGCACGAGCGGGTGGCACGAAAGATCGCAGGCAAGGATCACCTCGGAGCCTCGGTCCGCGAGGAAATCCTCCAGGTTTGCCGCCTGTGCTTCGAGGGCGATGACGACGTCAGGGGAGAGCCCCTCTGCGCAGAGCCGCGGAAGAGCCGTGTCCACCGCGAGAAGGACCACGCAACCGCGAGAAGCGCGGATGAGGGGAATGGCGTCGTCCAGGGACGGGCCCGCGGCCGCGACGATGATGGGAAGGGACGTCGAGAGGGCGGAGAAGTCACCGGCAAAGGGAAGAGAGCCGATGTTGGAGATCGCGTTGCGGACCTGGAGGCTGCCCAGCGCGATCAGGGTGAGGCGGTTGCGCCAGTGCTCCCGGAGCCCGGCTTCGAGGAGGCGGCGGACGCCGGCATAGAACGCCGGGGCAAGGCGGTACCCGGCGGAAAGCGGCACCTCGATCACCCGGCGGAAGCGTCCCGGGCCCATGGTGTGCAGCGCCTGGATCGCGGCTTCCTCCGAATCCGAGCGGATCACCAGCAGACGGGAATCCCGCGGCAAACCGGCGGCCATGGCGAGCGCCATGATCTGCTGGTGTGCCTCTACGCACAGAACGGCGCAGCCGTCCGGGAGTCGTTCCAGCAGCTCTGCCAGGCCATGACCCAGGCCGACGGAAGGAACGAGGATCAGCGTGCGGGGAGACAGCGAAACCGCGCGCGCCTTTCGGCGCGCGTATTCAACCGGATCCGAGGAGGGATAGAGGGAGACGGCCTTCCAGACCGCCGTCAGGCCCTTTTCGGTCGGGAGGAGAACCGGCTCCTCGTCGGTCACGCCGCTTCCTAGGGCTGCCTTTGCCGTCTGAAGGTCTGGGCATAGGCCTCAAAGAAGTTGTCCTGCAGCTTCCCCGGCGCCATGATGGCAGCCGCAATGTCCGACTGCGCGGACTGGCTGGCCGCGTAGTCGATCCACCCGCCGAGAAGGTTCACCGTGGAGTCCGGCATCTGCCTCTCTCCGAGGAGCTTCAGCACGAGGATCTGGTCGTCCAGGACGACTGGCTGTGACGGCTGGTCCTTGCCCAGGGCGAAAGCCCGGTAGAAAAACTCATCACTGTACACGGCGTTTGAGGGTGTGGCGCTCTGCGGCACGGCCTGGAACGGGACGAAGGAGAAGACGTTCTGAAGGTTGATCGGGAAATAGTCCGTGTGCTGGACCGTCAGTCCGGCATCCAGCGCGGCGCGGGGGAAGCCGACCTGCGCGGCGCGGCGCGAGAGCTGGGCCGCCTTCTCATTGAAGTAGTCCTCGATCTTTCCCTTCTCATAGCGCGTGAGGTACGCCTTGACGTCATCGAGGACGGTCGGATTGGAAAAGTCGGGAGAAGTCGCCTCGGCATCACAGCGGTAGATCAACCAGCTGTTGTAGCTCGTCTTCAGGACCTCGCTTACCTCGCCGGCCTTCAGGGAAAGGACCTGGTTGGCCGTGTCCTTGTTCTCGAAATCTGCCTGCAGGTCGTACGCATAGCGCCAACCCATGTCTCCGCCCTTGTCCGCGGAGGCGTCCTTGGAGTACGTCTTGGCCAGTTCCTCGAAGCTGCTCACCTTGTCCACGAGCTTGCGGCGGATCTGGGCGGCGTCCGCCTCGCTGGACTTGATGAGGATCCTGCTGACCTTGATCTTCTGGAACCTCGACTTGTTGGCCTCCCCATATTTGCGCACTTCTTCCTGGGGAAAGGAGGCAAAGGGCCAGCTCACGAACTGGATGCTCCGCTCGGGCTTCGCCATGGAGGCGATGAAGCTCGACTCGTGAGACCCCGTCTTCACACCGGTGATGATATCCGTCGTCATCCGGGCCGCGATCAGGTTCTCCCGGTAGAGTTTGCGGGTGGACGCGTGCTCCTGGCCGGAGGCCTTGTGGTACCGCTCCTCGCTGAACTTGCCGTTCTCATCGAGGTAGCCGGGATAGGAGAGGAGGGCCTGGTCCACGGCGTCATCGGAAATCTGGAGCCCCGATTTTTCGGCAATGAGCAGCTCGGCAACGTGCATCGCCGTCTGCTGGAACGCCTGGTACCAGACCGCCTGGCTCACCGCCTCCGGGTTCTGGCTCTGGTTCGGGTCCCTGCTCCGCATGTAGGAGGCGAACCGGTTGACCTGGTCGGCAAAGTAGCCGCCGGGGTAGAACGCGATGTCGCGTCCCTCGTACGTTCCGAAGATGATGGTTCCGCCGGAGCCGAAGCGGCTCCCGAAGAAGGAGCCGCCGCCGGGGACGACGAGAATGAAGGTGACGACGATGACGATGAGCACGACGATGCTGAACCCGTAGACGAGCGGATGCTGCGTGTGCCTCTTCTCTATGGCCTCGGAGACGGTCTCTCCCTTTCTGGCCTGCGCTCTCCTGATGTCTCGTGACGGCATTTTCTTTTCCTGTCTGGGTGTGAAATATCGACGCGAAAAGGTACCATGGCGCCCGGCGGAGTGTCAACGTCGGCGCCGATTGCCGGTGCTCACCGCCTGGGCTTGACACGTGCGCTCCTCGCCGGGTACATTGCCACACGAACGGGGGCGTGGCGAAGCTGGTTATCGCGCTGGCCTGTCAAGCCGGAGGCCGCGGGTTCAAGTCCCGTCGCTCCCGCTAGGAAAAGCCCGATTGTATCGGGCTTTTTCATGTCCCTTTCCTTCCTGACAATCCGATGAATGTCCGCTGATCCTCGGCTCCGCGTTCTAGCTCCGGCTCACGTAAGCAACTCGCAGATGGCAAGAGCGATCAAGATGATGCCTGCAACCAAATCTCCCCGCTTCCCAAGCAAGCGCGCGATCATGTGCCTGCCGTCCCGTCGCAGGCCCATTGCAAGGAGCAGTTGTGTTGACAGGAGCCGGCAAAAATGGTACAAGGAACCCGCTCTTTTTTTCACGGAGAGGCACGGAATTTCCCACGGGCTGTAGCGCAGTTGGTAGCGCGTTCGGTTCGGGACCGAAAGGTCGCCAGTTCAACCCTGGCCAGCCCGATTCTTCCCGATCGCTTCGGACCCTAGCGGCACATCGTACTTCAGGGCGGAACTCTTTCCTCATTTCTCCGGTGCGTCGGCGCCGCACAAGCCGTTCAAAGCCGTAGTGAGCTTCCTCGGTGGAAAGATTTCCACCTCGATAGCTGTGCCTATCATGATCAGCAATCCTGCTCCGCCGATCCTCCAAAGCCAGGTTTTTGCATCCTGTGAAAGTCCTCCGGGCGACGTGGCATAGTACTCAGATACCGCGACAGCCCCGGCAAGGGCAAGAACCCCGAGAAAGAAAACTCCGGCTTCAGTAGTTCTCCTCGTTTTAAAATCCCTGATGGATTGGATAGCATTCGCGGCCACGTCCTCTGTCTGGCTGACATCTCGTTCCAGGTCTGCCAGTCCGGCAAAGCTGTAGTCGATTACGTTGTCAAGAGAGAGGCCAAGCCCCTTCGATAAGTACCCGGGAGGAGAGAGTGGATACGAATACTCTTGGACCACCTGTCCTGCAAAGGCTTCTGGAAAGGCGAGCGCGAAGGAGTTCAAGGCGGCGGCGGGATGACAAAAAGGCGCCGAAGTCAAGAACGAGAGCAGGCTTTCCGAGGTTTCATGTACGTCAATTCGAACTGACAGAAGGACGTTGGATGAATCTCGCTTCACTTCGCAGTGGAGGTCCAGCAGGGTGTTTGGGAGGTGATTAGTCGGGTCAACCACAACGTGTCCTGCATCAGAAAAGAAGCAGTCCCTCTTGGAAGCGAGAAAGCCACTGAGGATCTCGCGAACACCATTGTAGATGGACCTCGCGTACAACTCCGACGCGCCCTCATATTCGAAGCTTGATTGCAGAACAACATAGCTGTCGTCCGCCGAAGTGCAGGGCGGCCTGGACCCGGCAGCGAAGACAAATTGACCGGCGGCAAGTAAGGTCGTAATAAGCAGCGGACCAGCGTAACAAACGAGAGCCTTTCTCCAGCTTTGCGTTGGCGGCGCCGGGTAGAAACTCACCGCCTTTAAGCCAGCGATTCTTGCCTCCATGGCGTCCTCCTCTTGTTGCCCTTGGCAACTCTCCCAGGAACGATGCCGGCCCGTGTCTTTCGGAACCGGCGCCCGGTGGAAGCAGGATCAGAACCAGAGGCTCAGCTTGATGAGTGGCCCCAGGTATTCGAATCCGTTGTAATTGCTGTAATTGAAGCCGGCGCCGATACCCCAGCGGCCGAACGCGTAATTCAGGCAACCCGATACATACGAAAACTCCAGACCCATGTAGTACGAGTTCAAATTGTAGACTTCGAAGTAGACTCTGTCGTGAAAGAACAGCTGGAACTGCGTCCCGAATGACAGGAACGCCCGGTCAACAAAGTCGAGGCGAAAAATACCCACGTACAGATCCAGCTGGAAGTTCGGCACGAAAAAGCAGAGGCCGCCGTTGGCAGACAGAGCTCGGAATCCTTCGCTCCCGGCGAAGATGAACTGGTTGAACAGATTGATATTGAGTCCAAGGAATCGGAAACAAACCTTGTTGACTTCACCAAATGTACTGTCAACGTGCCACGCCGCTTCCGAGGAAAAATCGACGGAGAACAGCTTCTTTTCCGTCGGCTGATCCACGACGGAGGTATTGTAAACATAGGTCCCGTTCTCATACGGATACATAGCGTACCTTGCGGTAAAGGTATATTCCATCATGATCTGCAAGATCGCCAGGAACAACTGTCCGCCAGGACTCTGGTCGTTGCTGCTATCCTCCGCGGTTGGCCGGGTCTTTGATTCATCGTTGCTTTTTTCTTGGTCGCTATTGTCTTCGTTGACCGACTCCCCAATTTCCTTCTTGGTGTCCTTTATCTTTTCATCGCCAGAGGATTCATCCGCGAGCAGATCTTTGCGAACTTCCCGTTCCATTCCCGCAAAGCGTTCCTGTGCCCATCCGACTGTCCCAAGGAGGAAAAGAAGCATGACGAGGATACCGATTCTTACCATGACCAGCCCCCGTGCTATAAGACCGCGAAAAGGAGGTCGCCTCGTTCTCACCTCTCTGCACTTCAACGCTGGTGCTGACCGCACTCTAAGGAAGCGCGCTACTTTCAGAGAATATTGTAGTACGTCCGTCAAGAGGAGCTGGTACCGTTCGTGGGAGCCGAAAGTTCGCCAGTTCAACCCTGGCCAGCCCGAAACTCCCCCCGCACTGGTCATCCCGCCTTTAAGAACATTTAATCTTTTCGCAACCGGCCCTGAACCTCCCCGCCGTAGCTTGTCGTTGAGGAGGTTCAACGGGCATGAAAATCAATCGAAAACAGACGGCGTTGATCGCCGTCCCGGCGGCGGTTGCCGCCGCTCTTGTTCTCTTCTTCGCGCCGGTTCTCGGCTTCACGCAGGTGCGTTCGGCCGTGTCACCGCGCTCGGCGGCGCAAACGTCGGACCCGCCGCAGCTCGCGGCAGAAGCCGGAAACCTGGCCTCGCTGCAGACTTCGTTCCGCGAGGTATCGAAGAAGGTTCTCCCTGTCGTGGTGGAGATCAACGTCACGCAGGTGGTCACGCAGAAGGTTCCGCAGCTCGACCTGCCGTTCGATCTCCCGTTTCCGTTTTTCGACCAGCAGCCCAACGGGAACGGCAACGGCGGCGGTGAGAGAAAGTTCCGCCAGTCCGGCCTGGGATCCGGCATCATCGTGCAGCGTTCCGGGGACCGCTACTACGTTCTCACCAACAATCACGTGGTCAAGGACGCGAACGACATCAGCGTCCGCCTGAGCGACCAGAAGGTGTTCAAGGCCCGCGTGGTGGGCGCGGACCCCCGCAAGGACATCGCGCTGGTGTCCTTCACCAGCGGAGACTCGCTTCCCGTTGCGGAGCTGGGAGATTCCAACACCGTCCAGGTCGGTGATATCGTGCTCGCCGTCGGCAATCCGCTGGGCTTCGAGTCCACCGTGACGATGGGCATCGTGAGCGCTCTGGGCCGCCGCGGCCCCCAGGGTGACGTCGCGGCGTACACCGACTACATCCAGACCGACGCTGCCATCAACCAGGGCAACTCCGGCGGCGCGCTCGTGAACATCAAGGGCCAGGTCATCGGCATCAACACCTGGATCGCCGCCCCGAGCGGCGGGAACGTCGGACTGGGCTTCGCCGTGCCGATCAACAATGCAAGCAGCGCCATCGGGCAGTTCATCGCGAAGGGCCACGTGGACTACGGGTGGCTCGGCGCCCAGATCGCCGACATCCAGGACAAGGCCACGTATCCGGGGTTCGCATCGGACCTGAAAGTCGAGGGCGTGAAGGGGGCGCTCATGCTGAACCTGTACAAGGGCTCTCCGGCGGACCGGGCCGGCCTGCTCCCCGGTGACTACATTACGGCCGTGGCCGGAGCCCCGGTGCGGAACGCGGATGAGCTGACGCAGGCCGTCGGGCGGCTGGAGGCCGGACGGGAATACACCTTCTCCATCATCCGCTACGGGCAGATGATGCGGCTGCCGGTCCGCGTCGGCGTGAGGGATGACAAGGACCAGGTGGCGCAGGACAAGAACCTGTGGCCGGGAATGACCGTGGTCGACATCACGGACGACGTGCGGAGCGAGGCTTCGATTCCGCGCAGCCTCCATGGGGTGGCCGTGGGGTATCTTCCCCAGGCGGATACGCCGTCGTCGATCGCGGGATTCCGCCCGGGAGACGTCATCACGGCCATCAACGGGAAGCCCGTGCGGAACATGATGGACTACTACCGGGCGCTCAACGAGAAGCAGGGATCCCAGGTGACGTTCCATCTGGTCAGGGACGGTACGGAGATCAGCGTCGGTCTCTCGCGTTGACACGCCGGAGGACGGACTGAGAACAGGAACGCGGCGCTGTCCCCGCGGGGCGGCGCCGCTTCTATTTTTCGGGCGGAGAGGCAGGCTGCTGCGGGACTTCGCCATGGACGATGGAGAAAGACTCCTTGGACGTGGAGGCGAAGTGCCACTTTGCCGGGGACATCGACAGGGCGCCCGGCTTGCAGCTCACGACGCACTGCCCGCAGTAGATGCACCGATCCGTGCGGTAGCGGAAGATGAACTTCTTTGCCGCCCGGTCGAGGACCGTGACGCTGATGGCATCCGCCGGGCAGTCCCGCACGCAGAGCATGCACCCCGTGCACTTGGAGGACTCCCACAGCAGCTCTCCCCGCGTCCTCTCCGGTGCGGGCTTCACGACAAAGGGATAGCGCTCGGTGAACGGCCGGCGGAACAGGGAGCGGGTGATGTCCCCCAGCATGGACCCGATACGAATCATAACGGCACCCCCGCGGTTTTCAGCGCGATCAGGATGAGAAGCTGCCCCAGCCCCAGGATCGCGCCGATGCGCCACCAGAGGCCCACGGTCTGGTCGATTCGAAGCCGGGCGAACAGCGACTGCAGCCCCGCCGTGACGAACAGCAGCGCAAGCGTCTTGACAAGGAACTGGAGCGGATTGGCGAGGCCGCCGAGGTAGAACGAGGCGATCAGCGTCAATCCCACGAACAGCTCGATGTCCCGGCCCAGGCGGAAGAACGCGAGCCCGCGGCCGCTGTACTCGGTGAGCGCTCCCGAAACGATCTCCGTTTCTGCCTCCGGAGCGTCGAAGGGAGACAGCTCGAGCTTGCCCATGAGGCCCAGGAGGGCGACGAGGAATCCCAGCGGCTGGGTGACGATCATCCACAGGTGATCCTGGGCATAGCCGTTGATCTGGGCGATCCTCCAGCTCCCGCTCACCACGGCGGGCCCCAGGAGCGCAAGGAGGAACGGCGCCTCGTAGGAGAACAGCTGCGTGAGAGCGCGCACGGCGCCGATGATGGAGAACCGGTCCGAGGTGTTCGCGCCGGCGAGCCCGATGCACAGCGTCATCATCATGAGAAGGTAGACCGTGCAGACCACGTCTCCCGGAAAGCTCCAGGCGGGCGCGAGCCCTGCCATGGGAACGTACACGGCCGCGGCAAGGGCTGCTGCAAGGGCCACGGCTGGCAGCCAGATGAACAGCCCGCGATTGACGCCGGCGGGGACGATCTCCTCCTTGACGAGGAGCTTCACGAGGTCAGCCAGGGGCTGGAACCACCGGGGGCCCACGCGGTTCTGGAACCGGGCAATGAGCTTGCGGTCCGCGTACTCGTACGCCAGGCTCCCCACGATCACGAAAAGGCCGCCGGGGAAGATCAGGTACGTCACGATCACGAGAAGAACGCTCATTCCGGGCATCCTCCCGCCCGTCCGGCGCCCGGGGGCACGAGCTGTTCCCAGCTCACAGATTCCCGCGACCCGTCGGGCCTCAGCACCGTCATGCGGTCATTGCACGAGAAGCACGGGTCAATGCCCACGATGACCATGGGGATGTCGGCAAGCTTGAGGCCGACCGCGACGCTGAGCACGTACGCCCAGTTCGCCAGGCTCGGCGTGCGCACCTTGACCCGGTCCGGGTTGATGCCGCCGGCGCTCCGCAGGTAGTAGAAGAGCTCTCCCCGCGGCGCCTCCACGCGGCTGATGGCCTCTCCCTCGGGGATGCGGCGCGGAACGTCCACGCGCAGGTCGCCCGAGGGCAGGGCATCCAGGATTGCCCGTACGAGCCGACAGGACTCGAACAGCTCCTTGATCCGCACGACGAAGCGCGCGGCGAGGTCGCAGCCGTCGTCGTAGACCGGCCGAACGGGGAAATCTCCGTAGGCGATGTACGGTGACTCGACCCGCAGATCGCGGAGGACTCCCGATGCCCGCGCCGTTGGACCGACGACCCCCAGGGAGTCAGCCTGGTCCCTCGGAAACACGCCCACGCCCCTGGTCCGGCGCAGGAAGCTCTCGTCCCGTGTCACGATCTCCAGGTAGTGGTAGATCCGCGGCTCCAGCGCGTCCATGCCCCGGCGGATGGCGTCCGATCGCGGCTGGTCGATGTCGTACTTGACCCCGCCCGGCACGTTGACGGAATAGTTCACCCGGTTGCCGCTCACCTGGTCCAGGAGATCCATGATCGTCTCCCGGTCCCGCCAGCTGAACATGAACAGCGTGTCGAAGCCCGCCTGGTGGGCCGCCACGCCGAGCCACAGGAGATGGCTGTGAATACGCTCCATTTCTGCGAACAGCGTCCTGATTGCCTGCGCCCGCGGAGGAGCGGAGACTCCGGCGAGCTTCTCCACGCCGAGCACGAACGCGGTGGCATGGATATGGGAGCAGATGCCGCAGATCCTCTCCACGAGGTAGACGGACTGGATCCAGGTGCGGCTCTCCGCCGCCTTCTCGATTCCTCGATGGACGTAGCCGAGCCGGAGAGAGACGTCCGTGACGATTTCTCCGTCCACCGCCAGCTCGAAGTGCGCGGGTTCCTTGAGGGCCGGGTGCTGAGGACCGATGGGGATGACGAACTTGCCGGGGCCTTCCTCCGGGAGTGCTGAAGGCTCCGTGTGGGGGAGCTCCGAAATCTTCTGGTGGATGAAGTCCGGCGTGTGCTCCTTGCGCATGGGATACAGCCCCGCCGGCCAGTCATCAGACAGGAGGAGGCGGCCGTGGGCCGGCATGTTGGTGATCTCGATGCCGAACGTCTCCGAAAGCTCGCGCTCCTGCAGGACGGCGGAGGGGAGCACGCCGGAGATGCTGGGCAGCACTGGGTTCTCCCGAGGGACCGTGACCCGGATCGTCAGGACTGAGGCCCCCCGGCAGAAGTGGTACAGAACGTCGAAGGAGCGGGCGAGGGTCTCCGTGTCTCCCGCCGCCGCTTCCAGCTGTGTGCGGTCCAGGCCCGTGATGGCAGACAGATAGCCCCACCGGGCTTCCTTCAGCGCGGTTACAACGCGGGGAAGGCTCGGAGCATCGACATCCGCTTTGAGATTGTTGTCTCCGGCTTCGATCACGCGAATTCCCGCCGGTTGCAGCGCGCGCGTCACGGTCTCCGGGATCATGACCGGCCTCCTCCCTTGAGCTTCGTCAGAAGCTG
>Ga0335070_10005306_pt1 | contig 15134 bp, 16 predicted proteins | sample Lox_Sample_13_FD_206722 | JGI IMG/M metagenome (GOLD analysis project Ga0335070, IMG submission 206722) | Soil microbial communities from Loxahatchee National Wildlife Refuge, Florida, United States - Lox_Sample_1.3 | ecosystem: Environmental > Terrestrial > Soil > Wetlands | place: USA... | reverse complement strand
CAAAAATCTTGCTGTTGGAAAAATAGATTTCCCTCACCACGGTTCCATCGGCATCTTTTTTAAGAGTGACTCCCTCAGCCTCCTTCAGAAATTCCCCCCTTCTTTTTATATCGCTATGGGCAAGGACCCTCATCCCCTTGTCAACGATGGCCGTGTATTCGACATCATCATTTGAGCCCTTCCCTTCAAAGACGATGTGATCCAAGCCCAATGAGTCTCCGGATACGAGACTGTATGCCGCTACGGCAGCCGCGCTTTTGCTCGACGTCTCAGCTCTCTTAATAATCTCGTTAAGAATAGTCTTGTTTTGAATTTTGACCGTGACAACAGAAAAGGCAGAGGTGGTGAGGATGAGAAGCAGGACGACGAACACAATAAGTTTAAATCGGATGCCTCCGAACATAGCAAAACCTCGATACAAATCGCATCAGATCTATCTGAGCAAGATTAATGCCAGGGAATAGTCGTATCTTTTCTTAATAAGATTCGCTTTGTTAGCGACTGTAAGTGTTTTCCTATGGCCAAATTTCGTCAACAGCTGAAAGGTTTTTAGGCTTGTCTAAAGCCTTCCTTCCACCTTCACTCTTTAGGGTTGAAAGACGGTTCAAATGCTCTTCACTTAGATCTAGGGTTTTCGGTCGGAAATAGGGTATAACTAGAGAGAGCGTGGAGAGAGCCATTCTTACCGAATCAGCGGGAAACGCGAAACGTATGATGTCGGGATCTTTTGGGGGCTGTCGAAGAAACGGGAGGAGAGGAAGAGGAAGAGGAAGAGGAAGATTGAGAATCTGGGAGATGGTTGTTTACGCTGTGATAAATTTTACCAGAATGTCATTCAGGCCGTCAAAGAGAGTGGAAAAGAAGCCGAGATCGTCAAAGTGATGGATTCCCAGAAATTTTCCAGTTATGGCGTCCTTTCCTTGCCGGGCTTGGTGATCAACGGTGTTTTGAGAGTATCGGAAAGGGTTTCAAAAGTCGAAACAGTTAAAGATTGGATTAAATAGCTCGGGGAAAGGACAAGCATTCCCTCGGAATCTCAGCCAAGGTCCCACGCGATACAAAGTACTTCGGTCAGTCTTCCGTCACCCATTTAGAAATAATCTGGGTAAATTTCCTCTTTTGGTCGTCATTCAGATGGTTTTGATACTTAAGCGTAAGATCGAAGGCGCGGTTGATTCGCCCCATTTCGTCCCGAAGGAGTCCTTGAAGCAGGGAGGACATCTTTTGATTGTCAGGGTTTTCCTTCATCCCTTCGTCTTTAATTCTTGCCGCAGCTTCCTCCTTCTCTTTTTGGCCTTCCAGGAAATTTTTTCGTATCTCTATCTTGAGTTGCTCCAGCTGAACCTTCTGGCTTTCATTAAGGTCGAGTTTCCCCGCGGTTTTATCAACCATCCGGATGAAAAGCTTTTCGGATTCTGACATGATGTTGCCTTGACAGCCAACCAATGATCCCAAAAGGACAACCACAAGAGCCCCATGGATGACCCACTTCATCTTCGGTTACCTCCTCTCTTTTATTGGTATGTTCGCCAACATCAAAATTCCCCAGATATCAACTCAAGGATCGAATTTATGAGCGGCCCACAATGCTTTCAGGAATGACTTCTCGGGAGATCGGTTTGCGAACTCAGTTGCAGATGTTTGCTTCAAGACATGTCCGGCGATGGAGGGTTATCGGTAGAAGCGCACCCTGTGAGGCGCTGGGATTTTCCTCTCTAAAGTTTACACTCGTTCCCTACTTTAAAGTATTTGTTATTCAACCAGACCATGGGGCTTAACGTTTCGTTCATCTTAAATCCCACTACTTCGGCAATATAGACCGCATGATTTCCTTCGACATCCCAGAGTGAGCTTTTGACACGACATTCAATATTGGCGAAACATCCTGCGATGAGGGGGGCGTTGATGGTATTGGCAGTTTCGGTCTTAACCCCGAATTCTTTTAGTTTATCGATCTCATATCCGTGAATGCTTCCAAATTGTTCAGCCAAAGGCTGCTGGTTATCAGCAATCAGATTAATGGCAAACTCCCTTGACTTTTCGATGAGCTGATAGGTGGCAAACGTCTTAGAGACGCTGACGGCAAGAAGGGGAGGGACCTGAGAAACATACATGGAGCTCGCTGTCATGGCCCCCTGGACATTGTCTGCATGAGCCGTGAGGATCACGACGGAGCAGGGCAGTTGCATGGTCGCTTTGACAAGAGATTTATTTGACATAAAACCCTCCGTTGCCGAATTGTTTGCTTGAGTGACCTTTATCTCTAACTCATCACTATCGAAGCTTGGGGGGCGTCCAAAGAGGACGCGTCTTGGCAATGTCCGATAATACAGAAAGCACTTCACCAAGCAATTTTCGATAATACAGGAAGCACCTCACCAAAATATTCTTGAGCGTGGGAAGCATAATTAGGGTCCAGTCGCTTTTGGAAGAATTTTCCCGAGAATACCTTGACGATGTTTTCAAATGGAAGAATACCTTGTTTGGCCGCAGGGTCATATCGCCCCCACTTTCGAATGTGCTCTTCCGACCGGAAGAGGTTCATGGTGCTTCACGCATAAGGAAATCGCTGCGTCCATTTGGCGAAAGGAACGGCAACATAACCCATGATTCCCTTGGGATTGGTTTTTGATACAACGCCATCCCGCATTTCGACGTGAACAGGTGAACCGCAATCGAGGCACGGCGCGTCAATCTGTACCGACTGACCCGGAAAAAGCCAGCAAACTGCCAGCGACTCGAAACCTCATTGACCAAACCACCTTTGCTTGCCACCGACGGTGATCCGGTACTGGGTTGGAAGGTTGCTGAACGGTGCAAAACTGCCGATATAATCTGTATCGGGAAATAACCAGATTCCCGGGATTCCTGCAGACACCAGGTCGTGAAGGGCCTTTCGGCCATCCTCGACCGGGACCCCGAGTTCCGCGGCAATCTCCGTGTAGTGCGGGGCTTGGCCTGTGTTTATCATCCGTTGAATGATGATGTGGTACGTCTTGTCCAGAACGCTCGGTGAGCTCATGGCGGATTCCCTCCTTTGCTTCTGTTGAGTCTTTATCGTCAGGCTATCTAAGATGACTTAAGAAATGAATACGGTTAAGGCTGTATTTTATGCGGGAAAAGAATGTATTTTACCACGTTGCCCGACAGAAGGCTGAAATCGGAGGGTTGGACGGAAAAGAGCCTAACGATTTCGGTTTGAAATCTGCATTTTAAAGGCAAAACGTCTCGTCAGGAACACAGAGAGGAGTCGCCGGGGCACCTAAAATGTCTGAAAGAGCTATTCCAATGACAAGTCCTATGCGGTCGTTCATTTTTGCAGACCGATCTTTATGGCTATGGCATAGGCTGTCTCATAGTCATCCACGCTCTGCTTTTTCAGTTCATCTGGAGACTTGTACTCGACGAGATAGCCCATCTTCTCGATTTTTTCCTTGACGGCAGGACTCTTGATCGCCTTTTCTAAGGCTGGGACCAAAACCTTCCGCACTTCCTCTGGAATACCGACGGGGGCATGAAGCGCAAACCACGCGGAAAGCAGGTCCTGCTTGTATCCAAGTTGGGCCATCGTGGGAATATCGGGAAATTCCGGAGCTTTCCTCGATAGCAAGAGCATCTTGAACTTTCCTGACCTCACGTGGGGCAAGACCAAGGTGTAGGCTTCACCAATGACCTCAAGATGTCCGCCGAGCAAAGCTGTTACCACCTCCGGGCCTCCTTTAAAAGGAATGTGGCTAAATTGGGCACCGGTCATGGATTGGATGAGTTCCAAATTGAAATGGTCAATCGATCCCTGGCCGTGTGTCGCCATCCGAACTTTTCCCGGATTCTTCTTGGCATAATCGATCAGTTCCTCAAAACTCTTCCAGGCCGCATTTCCTTGCACTGTCACTGTCAACGGGAAAAAGAGGTGAAGGCCTAAGGGCTCCAGGTCCTTAAAGGGATCATACGGAACAGTCTCAGGATGCGAAACCCGTGCATAAACGATTCCTGAAGTATTGGTATAGGCGATCGTATAGCCATCCTTCTTGCTTCTGACGACAGCATCGATGCCCAAGGTTGCAGAGGCGCCCGGTTTGTTGATTACAACTACCGGGACTCCGAGAATCTTTCCTAACTCTTCCGCAAGAGGTCGGCAGGTGATGTCACCTGCGGCCCCCGGAGGCTGACCGATAATGATTTGAATCGTACGGTTGGGATAAGTGTCGGCCTGAGTGGTTGTGACTCCCACGCATACTCCGAACACGATCAAGAGCAAACCAAGAACGGAGATTGACCGCTTCATGACTTCCTCCTTCATTGACGTCAGCCTGCCTCGATCTTTTTCTTGGCAGAGCCGGCGCGGTGACTGGGTGTATCCGTATTGACCATAAAGCTTCTCAGGCCAAACAGGTCATGGCCGGACGGGCCGTTTGGTCCCGTTCTCCCTTTGTGGTTCTCTTGAGAAAGTCCAGGACGGCACGGGTATAATCCTCCGGTCTTTGCTCATAGGTGTTGTGGCCGCATTTGGGAAAGACAGCCAACTCGCCCCGCGGGAGATGGCGGTAAAAAGCGGTGGATTGTTCCACATCGAAGATGGAGCTTCGGTCGGGATAGAGCACGAGGGTGGGACAGCCTACCGACGGCAGGGTAGGCCGCAGGTCAAAATAGTTCGATCCGTAAGCGCCGCCATACTTGGCAAATTGATTGTAATTACTCTCTGCCGCCGCCCCGTGCCAATCGAACAATTTAGCCTTCAGCCCGGGTTCGAGGTCAGCAAATTTGTTTACAAACCGGGCTCTGTTGAGCTCCGGCATGGGGACCTCGCTGTAACATTGGGTGCTGGCCGCGGTCAGGGTTTTAACCTCCCGGGGATACTTAACGGAGTAGTCAACCCCCACGACGCCGCCCTCGCATTGTCCGACTAAATGGCATTCCTCGATGCCCAATTTTTCCTTCATGATCCGGAGTTCTTCCACACTTTCCGGCCGATAACGATCACTTTCATAAAATTCCAGAAAACCCTCGCCTCGTTCTGAGCGCCCAAAACCCCGCCGGTCAAACATGACGACTCTGTAGCCCTCCGCTACGAAGGACGGATAGATGTTCTTCCAAATCTTGGTGCAGCCAAAACCATGGTGCATGAGGATGATGACTTCACCTTCACCATAAACCTCATAATAAACCCGGAGATGATTGACGGTCTCGAACGGCATGGGTTTCTCCTTCTTTTTTTCTTCTTTTCTCGTTTACCTTTGTTTTCCAGCACATTAATCAGAACTTCAATGTTTCAGCGGCGACCTCTTCACCCGATACTCATAGGACCTGGCTGCAGGATGAATCGAATATGCAAAAAATGGAGAAGTCTGTCAAGAAAAAAAGGGCATCCATGATGACTTCCGCCGAACAATTATGCGATAGAAGAATGGGAAATTGGAAAGGCAGAAGAACGGAGCACTTCTTGGGCGAGCGAGCCTCGAATAGAGCCGGCCCGACTATTGGGTGGTTTCACATTGGGCACTTCTAAGAGTTTGCATAAAACACCCCAAGGCACTCGCAAGCCAATGCAGATGTTCCACCGCAATCTCCCAACCATATTCTTTTGCTTTTGCTTGGGCTTCCTTTAATGTCGTCCCGGGATCAAATTCAAATCGCTCACCTTTCGGCCCGATTAAAAGAGCGGAACCATCAAATCTCTGAATCAAGGTAGCCCTTGGTCTTCCATCAAGCAACCTGAAATCCCCCATCAGTTTTCGACCTCCTGCTTCTACAAAAAGCAATCCCTATGCCGATTATTCGATTCACTGTAACTGATCGATTTTCAAGGCATGTTTTAAAAACCCGTATCTTTCAGCCAGGACTTAATGGGAAGAAGTGTTCAGTAAAGTTCCAAATGTTTTCCACTCTCAAGATGAGCGCCCCCTCTCTCTTGTGATTGACGGTGGGATTCGATAACTCTATTTATGCCTCCTTTTTAGTTTCGTCGTACATTCTATGAGGCCGTTCGTGCGTCGCGTGAACTTTACGCTGGCTCTTGCAACGCTCAGTCCGCCGGGGTGTGTTGACCCGGCGCGGTACGCTCGGAACGATAAACGCGGCCGGCGTCGGGCGGAACGGCAATCTTGAGGCAATCGTTCTCGACCTTCAGCGTTTTCCCTGTGAAGACGTCGATGAATGCGGCGTCCTTCGTGTTCAGTGAGATCTCCACCGTTCGCGCCTCGTGGTCCGGGTTTACTGCGACGACGCCCTTCTCGTAGATCCTATAGTGGATTCCATTGATCGATCGGATGTCATCGATGGGCCTGCCGACCCGCACCTGGTTCAATCCGTCGAAGTGCGACCAGAGAAAACCCGACAGCTTCGCGCAGGCATACGCATAGAAGGCATTTTCCTTGCGTTGCTCTTCGTTCTCGCCCCCAACGTTGCTCAAAGCAAGAACCGCCTTGCCGCGGTCCACGTATGGCCGCCAGTCGTCCGCCGCTTTCCTCACCCGCGACCAATCCTGTCTGCGCTGATTGCCCCCAAAGATGTACGACTCCCACATCAACCCGTCCGAATATTCGGCATATTCCTCCCGTAAGTCCCCGGAATTGAGGACGCACACTTTGTCTTCGCCGTAGCTCTTCACCAAGCGGCGCACTTCGGCGAGAAGCATCTTATAGGTCTCCGGGTTATTCTTGTCGGCATGGACGTGTCTGTGCCGGCCGTGTTGCGGCCCAAAACAGGCCTCCGGATGGACATTGTCGATGAACAACCCATCAAAGCCGAGGTTCATGATCCCGCGCACGCCCCGCAGAACCGCCTCGGAATAGCCTTCAACATTCGTACAAACCTGACTCCAGCCGGGCGCATAGTCCGGGTTGTTAAAAGGACGTTTGACCTCGCCGTTCTCGCCGATGAGCCTCCAATCGGGGTGGTTCGACAGATTCACCGCTTGCCAGAAGGGGTTCCGCTTGCATTCCTCGACGCCGGGTGAACCGCCTTCCCACCGGCGCCGATCCTCGACGTCGGGGATCGACGGCGTCTTGTAGAAGGAAACGTAGGCAATCGAGCGGATGCCGGAATTTTGGAGCTCCTTGACCCATTTCAGATTGGAGCACGGCTGCCCCCAGTCAATGAGCGAGAACGCATGGTAGGAGCGGAGGTCTTCCTCGGAAGCCAGGTCCGAGTACCACAAGCCATACGTCTCTGCCTCGTAGAGCCACGCCGGGGCTCTGTCTGGCCGCGTGGTATCCGCCGCGCTCGCAAAGGCCATCCAGAGCATCAGCGATGCGGGGATCAGCAACACGATGGGGTGCAGGCGATGTCGAGCGGGCAGTCGAGCCATCTATGGCGCTCCCGGATGAAGACGATGAGGATGCTCTTGGGGCGGGTTAGGGATAAGAGCTTGAAGATTTTCTCATTCGCCACCCCGGTAGATCGAAAAATCCATTAAATCAATATTGATCGACCCCAATTTCTTGACGTCACTTTGATCGAAAGGAGAGGGCACCTGATAGGAAGATGAGCGCTTCATTCCTGATTGAAAAGTAATTGGGAAAGTGAACGCGTTGCTCTGATTTCCAAGCTTATTAGAAACGGAGACCGTCAGGGTAATGGGCGTCCACTCCGATATAATGTGTGTTTTCGAGCTAAAGGTATTCCATTGGAGGTACCCTTTAAAGTGCTTGCGGTCCGTCGGCTTTAGATACACCCAGCTGGTCGGATACCGGCCATACCCTGCCTGGTCAACCACCGTCGCGATCTTCATCATATCCCCTTGTGGGTCTTCTGCCTCGATATAAACCCTCAGAATATCTCCATACTTTATTTTGTCTACAGTAAAGGCATGAGTGATGACCGGTGCATCTGATCCCGACTCGCTTTGTGCCCATCCCTGCGGGCCCGAACAAAGAATCAGGGCAATCATCACCCCAAGCACCCGGTCCATCCACTTTTTGTTCATGTTTGTTCGTTTTTTTTCTTTTCGACCTTACAATAAATTAACTGTAAATAGCCCCGTTTAGTTTGTCAAGAAAGAAGGATCTCAACATCGAAGGTGTCTTTCGCAACTTATTTTTGGGTCAGCATTGGCCTCGCCGTCAGTCTCCTTCCAGCCGCCCGATCTCAGTTGGATCACTCGTCTATCTTGTCACGGGTCAAGGGCTGACCCAATCTCTTTGCTACTAACTTCTTTGCTGAGACCTCATTCACTTATAAGGAAAAGATGGCCAAGAATATAAACTTTAGAAAGGCAGGTGAAAGAAAAAAGGGCAGGACCATTTCCGATCCTGCCCTTCCTCCTTGACTACTTAATATAGGCCTAACTTATATTTCTTGTTGAAGGGTCGGACAGATCACGCCAAAGGATTCCATCCGCAGCGTTTTCTATCGCGATCGGCTTGAAAAATATGTCCTTGCAATCGACATCATCCCCCAAGAGCATTCTCCCCCACCTGACAACAGACTCCTTTGTTATTCTCGCTCGGTTCTTCCTTCTCTCCGGGAGAACCCCGATCAACTCGTAGCCCTTTTTCTTGTTGAATGTGTATAGCTCGTAAACCAGCATAAGCGAAGATAAGGTCAGCCTTTGACATATTTTTATCTGCATTTTCGGTGCCGATTTCCGGCTATCATCCTAAGGTCTCATAACCACACTGTCTTTCCAAAACATCAATGTTTTGGCGAAGCTCAAAAGGGATAGGGATTTACACAAAAGTTTCGAATTACTTCCCTCGCACGTGAGTGGTAAGGCACCTCCTCTGAGAACCGCCTCTCTTCCTCTTTCGAAAAAAATAGTCTCTGCGACAACTGATATTAGGATTTCTTTTCCGACGAACCTTCCACAAGATGCCTAAATTCGGGTGGATATTCTGTCTTGGCCGTTCCTGCCGTACAGAAAGGGATGCTCTCGATGATCCCGGGCATCCGGTAATAAGGAACCGACACAAAGAGTTCATCCCGCTTATATCCTTTCATCTTTCTTGCCGTATAATCCATGAAGCTCACATTGATCTCCCCGGAAACAAGCGGATAGGTAATGGCCATGTGGCAGGCCGATCCGACGAGCTCCGTCTTGGGTGAAACTCCGCTTTCATAAGTGGCTAAGGTAAGGAGACGGCATGCCTGCTCCGCGTTGCAGAGGAATAGCACGAGGTCAGGTTTGAAAGAGATTTTCCCTAAAGGAGAGATGACAACATAATCAGCCAGCCCAAGAGGAGGCTGGGCGGTCAGAGTCATCGCCCGATGAAAGGTAGCAATCGAGCAGAACAATTTCTCTCCCTCAACCAGAAATTTCTTCAGCGCTTTATCCTCCTTGCCGGTGGGTTTTGGTCCCAGTCCGAGATGCCAGGTGCCTCCATGGCAGGCGGAGTTTTCCTTATCCAAGCTGATAATGGCGCCATCCCTCGCCTCCTGCAAAGCCCCACAAACCCAATGTTTGCCCTCTCTTCCTCCCTCGGCGGGGGTCATTGAGAAGGTAACGGCGATAGGGTTCCCCTCGAGTTTCAAAACCTCTTTCAACCTCTCAGCATATTCATTCCAGATCATCTTGCGCTCCTCCTTCCTGGTGAGCCGGTTCTAGTATCCAAGGCTCTCCGGATCCATCCTGGCAAATTCTCCATACCTGATTTATGTTGCCATGCTTAATAAGGACTTCCTTGGGGATAGGTCGAATGTATAAGAAAGGGGGGGGGTCTGTCAAGAAAAATGGACCAATAGAGTTGAAGAAATCAAATCACCCGTTGGATAAGGCGAATGCCACAGGGACATTCGTGCAGGACTTGGCCGGCCCGGTCGATATCCCCAATGTTCCTCTCGTCCCGGCCGAACAGCCTCGTTGACTTGCTTCGACAGCTGCAAAGATTGGTCGTTCGGGAATCCCAATCTTGAAAGAGGTTTGATGACCGACCAACCGAGATTCGACGCTCGGGAAAGCCTCCCTACATAATGCTCCGAACAACGCGGGTGATAAAGGAGTCAGGAATCTCTGGGCACAGATAGTGCGGTCATTGGGGAAATTCACCGGTTCTGTAAGACAATCCGGGCGACGGCTATTGGGGTAACTACCGCCTCGTCGCTCCGGGTTCCGCCTGCATCTCTCTGAAGGTTGCCGCTCCTTCGCTTGATGAAAAAAAGGCGCCGCATTTGGGGCATCTAAACATCGTGTCCTTCGATGTCTCTCGGGCGGTCCATGAACAGCCAAAAGAAAGCGAGGATAGAACGGCCGTCGTGTAAAAGATCAGCATCAGGTTACGCATGGGAAGAACTCCCTCCTATTCATTCTATCCCTCTTTGCCATCCTGTGATAAATCTGCAGACCGACCGGCAGTTTGAAATCAGAACCCGAAACTGAGACCCACTCCAAGCCTGCTATAGCGGAGATCAGAGGGGGCCTTGGGGATCGGGATGGGTGGGGTACCCGGCTGTTTTTCTCCAGGTGGAGACTGACCCGTGTCGACTGAACTCAATCCCAAGTCGAGAGAGAATAACGGAGAGAGGGGAATTATTAATTTAGTGGCCACAGAACCGTTCTCGGGATGGTCATTGCTCATATTGGCTCGGGAATAGAAATCCTTTCCGCCCAGAGAAGAGGTTGTCCCATCCTCGCCAGCATTGGCCGGTGTACACGCCAGGATGGCTACCATCATTAATCCGAAAATTAAGAACGCCTTTTTTAAGGTTGTTGACAAATCTTTCATAGGGGTTGATTTAAAAAATAAGAGATAGAGTAAACATTGTCAAGAATGCTTGCTCAAACCAGTTAGGGAGGCATACCTAAAGTGACGTGCGTGTGGGATGTGGCCAACCTGGCCGATATCTTGATCAAACCTATTCAGCGAGCTGCCTCTTGCTGGCAATCCTTGTGCCGCAAGAACCACGCACCCCAGCGCTCCTGTAAAGAAGGCTCTGGTTCTGCGGAAAAGTGAAATATCCTCTCTGCTTTAGACCTTAAGGACCTAATTGAGACACCTGGAGCCCTGGATGAGCTGTCTCCGTTACTCTGGAATGAGCCGAGCAACCGGTTCAACAGGGCTTAACGGGACGGGTCTCCATATTCCACTTATCTCCTTAACCGTATATGTTTTTGCGGGGTTTACAAACTTTTTTGCCTCTTTCCTGAATCCGTTCTTAAAGTAGCCAGGGGTTGGAATGCTGGGGACCGGGTCGAATAACGATAATACAAGGAGTTATTACGGCAACTCTTGGATCCTAGGGTTGGTGTTAGGGAACAAATGACTCGGTCATGGAGATTCGGCAGCCAAAGAGAGGCAAGCTGAGAAAATCGTCTTTATTTATGTGTTAATAATAATCAACATGAGAGCCGCCAAATTTCCCTTCTAAGCCAATTTATTTGATTTCCTTATTACATTCATCACAAAAGAGTTCTCCTTCTTCAATATCGTTTGTAGTAATTGCCTTTTCGATTTTTTCCATCATTTCTCTGTTTTTGTTAATGCACTCGACACAGTAAATATTTCTATCATCTGTAAAATAGCCAATAACTTCTTTTTCTTGCTTATCAGCCATTTTCTACCTCCACCCGTTTAATTCGCCTTCCCCTCTCTTCCGATCTCTCCATCTCCCGGTCCGCCACCTTCACCATCTCCAAGAACTCTTCCCCAGCGACTATCCTCTTCTCTGGTTTCTATTTTTCTTCTCGTTCTTTGCTGAAGACCTTCAGCATGAATCCCTTTCAGGGTCAGTATCCAAATACGGCCGTAAGGATTACTACCAGCCCGACTAATCCGAGAACCCAGAGAAAAACCCCCGAAGTGAAAAAAGCAATTGCTATCAATATAGCACCGATGATTATCCGAAACATTCCTTCTCCTTTGCCGACATTTTTGACTTGCACGGTTGGTTTCTCCTTCCCAAGTTCCGGTGCTATTAATAAAAACTCCCCTTTGCTTTCAGAAACGGGGTCTAAAGTCTTCCTGACTCATATCCCACTCTGCGTGGTTGGAGGCTAACTTTCGAGAGCTTCAGATTAGATTGGAGTGTATTAAATTAGAGACTGGGTGTCAATGAGAATTGGGAGGACAAACGTTACCCCTTTTCTCTCACGAAAAAATAGAAATAATTGAGACTGATAATGCCAGCGAGAGCTAAACAGAGGAACATGGTCGGGTAGCTCGTTAATTGGATGATTATGCCCATGATCACCGGCCCCAGGCTCATTCCCAGGTCTGAAAATCCTGTGAATGTCCCCATGGCTGGTCCCCGAGAAGATCCCATTCTGTCAACCGCATAGACCAGCAATGAAGGGTAGAGAAAAGCATGCCCCATCCCCCAGATCACTGCAACAAGAATAAACATCGGCAAAGACTTGGAAAAAGAGAGGATGGCCATGGAAATCACGCAAAGAATGAGGCAAGGTAGGATCACCCTTTCTCGGTCATAAAGATCCAGAATTCGCCCACCCAAGCCACGGCCCAAAATAAGCATCATGGCAACGGCGGTGAAGAAAAACCCTGGATTAGCTACCCCATGATTGATCGCATAAAGGGGAAAAAAGGCGGTCAGAGCTCCCCAGGTAAGGTGAAAGAAGAAACTAATGATAGATGGTGGAAGAGCCTTCCGACTGAGTAAAAACCCTTCCTCACTGAAAGAATCTTCTAACGGTAAGACCTGTCGCTTCGCCAATTTGGTGGTAACGAATAAAGAGCATAACGACAGCCATAAACAGATTAAGAAAAGGAAGGTGAAACTGAAGTTGTTGATGATAAACATTCCGAAGGAAGGAGCTATGGCTAAAGAAATATTAATCGCCAGTAAATAGTAGCCGAGAGCCTGTCCCCGATGGGCGGCTGGACTGATGTTGGAGATAAATGTAAATGAGGCTGTATAGAAGAAGGCCAGACCCACCCCTTGAAAGACCCTCACGGTGAAAAGGGGCCAAAAAGGGAGGGCAAAAAGATATGCAACGAAGGTGAAGACGAAAAGGATGGCACCGCCGATCATAAATTTTTTTTCAGGAGTTTTGAGAAGGGCTCTTCCGATAAAAGGTCGGAACACTAACGAGGAGACGCCCAAGATCCCAATCAGAATCCCGATATCAACTTCTGTGCTCCCGAATCTTGAAAGATAGATCGGAAGGGTAGGATAGAGAACGTGATAAGCAATTGAGAAAGTGAATTGAGAAATAAACCCGAGGATGAAATCACGGGTTAATATCTTCCGTATCGTTTGTACCCGCATATCCTCTTTTATGAATTTTAATTCTCCAATATTCAAGGTTGAAAAGAATTTTTAAACTCCTTCCTTGGTCACCGTATTTTGGAAGCACTGATATTTTAGCCTTCTTAACGATTCCGTTTTGCTTCACCCCGTAACCCGTAGAGGCCCTCCAGCAAAATGAAGGATTCCGATTTTAAAGAACAAGCCCAAAACGCTAACTAAGGGGTCAAAAGCGTGATTTGGGGAGTTACCCGCAGGCCCCTTATTTTAAAAGAGGAATTGGGACGATGGGGATCAGGGGCTATCGGAAGAGGAGAGCCCCAGAACCTTTTGGAACATGGATAACAAAGAAGGCGGGATTATGGCTGACCCTGTTTTCCCCCTTCGGAATTCGATTGAAAACATATTCCTTAAACCACGGATGAGTTCTTAATCTTTGTCTATTCTATTCGGGAGGGAAAAGCTATAAGTGGTTCAGCCAAAAATTTTTTTAATGTATGGGCCTTGCCGCCGATTCAATTAGGTCATCGGTGTCCAATCCCAGATCGAAAGCAAAGAGATAAATTGTCGGAAAGTCGAGAAGGTAAACAATGATACAGGCGACAATAACCCCGATCAATTCCTAAAAGAATTCAATAACGATTCTCCTTGATAATTGTTTCATAGATGATTGACATTTGGCGCGATCGTCGTGATCATCTTTTGAGAAAGGCTTCTATCATGGCCGTCACCAGGGCCGGTATTCTACTGGTTTTGGCTGCTGCGCAGATCTCTCCGATGTATTCCCCATGCTCGCCCGGCAGGATGGCCAACTGGGCATGTGGCAGTGCATGTGCTAAGGCCATCGCATGCTCCGCGCGCACCACTTCCGCATCGCCGTTAACGACTAACGCCGGGGACTGAATGGCGTGTATATCCGCGTCGCTGATATCTTTAAAGGTCAGCATCCTGGCGCGGTCGCGATCAAACATCGCCTGCAGTCCTTTTCGGTCCGGGTTGACTTTCAGGTAGGCTTTCTTTAGCGGTGGGGGCATATTCTCCAGGGAAGCCTGCTTCAAACCTTCAAAGAAGCCGGGTTGCATACCATCACGTTTGTAAATTGTAGCGAGCAACACCAGCTTGTTCACCAGTTTCGGGTGGCGGATAGCGATTTGCAGAGCGGTGGTGCCCCCGTTGCTGAAGCCCATAATATCTGCTTTTTCAATATGGAGCTGCTTGAGCAAGGCCGCCACGTCATCGGCGTCCTGTTCAAAGCTCAACGGGCGGTCAATATCTGGAGTATGGCCGTGGGCCTGCAATTCCACAGCGATCACTTGATGTGCTTTGGCCAGTTTCGATAGGATGCGGCCGAACGTGGACCTAATTGTGGAGCCCCCGCCATGTATCAATACCAACGGCCTACCTCTGCCGTGGATCTCATAATACATCCTTAAACCGTCCACCCTTGCATAGTGGCCTGTTTGTTCATGCGGTGCATTCATTTGCAAATGTGCTCCTGTCTCGAAGCTTCCGTTTCACGAGCAGATTCTGAGCATCCGCTGAGAGTCGAGGGAGGAGGGATGCCCGCAATGTTGTGAGCGCTATGTTATAGGAGGTATTTTATATTGGGTTCGTCATGGTGTTTTCCCCTTCTACCTAACCTGACCAAAGGGGTGATACTTTCTTTGCGTCGTCAGCGTGTGCCCGTGCTCTGTAATTCTGGATGATTCTTCTCATCCATCTCTCCACCTTATGGCTTCCGACGAGATCAATTCTCGACGCACTTGCCGACGTCGCTCCCTTGGGAAAGAAATCGTGATGGCCGTCCCCTTCCCCGATTCGCTTTCGACCCAAATCTTTCCTCCCTGCTCCTCCACCACGCTTTTGGCAAAGGTCAGTCCAAATCCCACTCGATCCGGGTGTGTAGAAAAGAAGGGATCGAACACCCGACCCAGGTTCTCTTTTGCAATTCCTTCCCCATTATCAGAGATGGAAATCCTTACCGTTTCCTCATCCCC
>Ga0335070_10005305_pt1 | contig 15135 bp, 10 predicted proteins | sample Lox_Sample_13_FD_206722 | JGI IMG/M metagenome (GOLD analysis project Ga0335070, IMG submission 206722) | Soil microbial communities from Loxahatchee National Wildlife Refuge, Florida, United States - Lox_Sample_1.3 | ecosystem: Environmental > Terrestrial > Soil > Wetlands | place: USA... | reverse complement strand
AGATAAGGCGGATGGGATCCTCTTTCACATAATTCGCAACGAAATGGTTTACCTCGGAAGTCAGCCCTATGACCTCTGGGGCAACGTAATTGATAAGGACCGCGCGATCGACGCCGGCGGAGTCGAGGTATCTCAAAAATGATTTTGGCGAACGGTTGTACTCGACGATTTCATCGAAGTTTGAACTTGTGTTCTTGATTAGTTCCAGTGCCGGCGGATGCAATATTTCGTGCGGCAGAATGTGGATGTGGCAGTCGGTAATCATGATGTATGAATTAAGGTCAAACCTCTGGGTCCGAATCATAAGCAGGTGCCGTGTTCCCGAGGGCCCACTTGCTGGCGCCGGCATTGTGACGGACTATTCTACGGGCCGCTCAGTATGGCCCCAAACGGTTTCCTGCTGGATACCTGCTTCCCTCAAGGTGACCCGATCCTCTGCGCTATCCAAGCGTCATATTCAGTGATAGCCTGTATGCCGCATTGGTGGCTGTGTTTGCCGGGGGAAGGGCCTATGAATCCATTGACAAAACTGAACAAGCAGTACATTGGCGGTACTTGGCGTGAAGGCCGAAGCTCGAAGGTGCTGAGCGACAAGAATCCGTATAGCGGCAGTGTAATCGCGGACTTTAGACTCGCCAGCCTCGCGGACCTTGACGAGGCGTACCGTTCAGCGGCCGGCGCTCAGAAGATTTGGGCCGAAGTAAATCCCTTCGAGAAGCGCACGATCCTGGAACGCGCAATCACCTGGATCGAACAGAATGAAAAAGACATCGCCGATATCATTGTGGAGGAACTCGGCGGAACTCAGCTCAAAGCCGCAATCGAGATATTTCTCGTCAAGACCTTCATTAAGGAAGCCTCAACCTATCCTTTGCGAATGACCGGTGAGATTCTGCCGTCCACCATTGACGGCAAAGAGAACCGGCTCTATCGCGTGCCGGCCGGCGTCGTCGGTGTGATCAGCCCTTTCAACTTTCCTTTCAACCTCAGTATGCGGTCGGTCGCACCTGCCCTGGGCGCGGGCAATGGCGTGGTGCTGAAGCCTCACGATGACACGCCCATTACTGGCGGCACACTGGTCGCGAAGATATTCGAAGAGGCTGGGATTCCCAAAGGCCTCCTGAATGTGATCGTGGCTGATATCGGGGAACTCGGCGACGCATTCATCGAGCATCCAGTACCCCGAATCATCTCGTTTACCGGGTCGGAGCAGGTTGGCCGGCATATTGGAGAGGTAGCCGGCCGGTGCTTAAAGAAAGCCGTCCTGGAACTTGGCGGCAATAGCGCTCTGGTCGTGCTCGATGATGCCGATCTGAACACCGCCGTCAATGCTGCAGTATTCAGCCGATTCGCCCACCAGGGACAAGTGTGCATGTGCTCGAATCGCGTGCTCGTGCAGCGAGGAGTCTATGGCATGTTCCTGGAGAAGTTTGTGGATCGCGTTTCCAAGCTGCGCGTGGGCGATCCGCGAGATGCGAATACGGACCTTGGTCCGCTCATGAACGAACGCCAGGCAGAAACGTTCCGCAGGCAGGTTCAGCGCGGCATCGACGAAGGCGCGAAAGTTGCGCTCGAGGGGAAGATCGAAGGGACTCTGGCCGCGCCGACAGTGTTTGCCGATGTGAAGCCGAACATGTGGGTTGCTCAGAACGAGTTGTTTGGTCCTGCCGTGTGCGTCATTCCGTTTGACACGCCGGAACAAGCGATTGAGATTGCGAACGACAGCCCGTACGGACTGAGTGGAGCGATCCTGACTCGGGATGGTGAGCGCGGTGCGGAATTGGCGAAGCAGTTTGATTCCGGGATGGTTCACGTCAATGACGGAACGATTAACGACGACCCGCTGATTGCTTTCGGTGGAGAGAAGGCTTCCGGAGTAGGACGACTGAATGGAAAGTGGGCGCTTGAGGAGTTCACGACGCTCAAGTGGATCTCGGTGCAGCATAAAGTGCGGCACTATCCGTTTGAGGTGGTAGCAAAAGCATCGTAGTCAGAGTGGGTCGTTCCAGACCCGTGGCCTTGGTGCTGGTGACGCGGCCCGGGGTTTGGAACAATCAAGGTGCTATTCTTATCCGTTAATGCACTTGTCGTGCGGTATGCTGCCAGTAGGGCGACCGTAGTGCCTTGCGGTCTGTTTTTCCTGCAGGGGTCTTTGGGATTTCTGTACAGAACTCGGCCGATTTCGGCGCTTTCACTCCTCCCAACTTCGCTTTGCAGTGCTTCAGAACCTCATCTTCGGTCAGATGCTCGGAGCTGTGGAGGACGATGAACGCCTTGACCGCTTCACCCCAGATGGCGTGAGGCACGCCGATCACCGCGCATTCGTGGACCTGCGGCAATGCCATAATTGCGGCCTCTACTTCCACCGAGAAAACATTGAATCCGCCGGTGATGATCATGTCTTTCTTGCGATCGACGATGTAGACGTAACCGTCGTCGTTCATATAGCCGACGTCGCCGGTATGGTGCCATCCATAGCGGCGGATTTCGGCCGTTGCTTCGGGCATTTTGTGATAACCGTCGCTCACGAGGGTTCCGCGGACCACTATCTCGCCGCGTTCGCCTGCCGGAAGAATTCTTCCTTCGTCGTCCATGATCGCGAGCCGCACCGCGGAGGTCGGCTTTCCGCAACTCGACAGACGCTCCGGATGTTCTCCGGCCGCCGCTGCGGCAAGAGTCTTTTGATCCAGAAACGTCAGTAGCATCGGTGCCTCGGTCTGGCCGTAGGACTGGCAAAGGCACGGGCCGAAGATCTCAACTCCGTGCTTGAGTTTGTCCGGGGAGACTGGCGATCCGGCCAGAAGGAAAACCCGCAGGCTGGAGTAATCGGATTTGTCAGCCTGCGGATGGGATAGCAAGTTGTAGAACGCCGTGGGCGGCAGGAACAGGTGCGTAACTCGGAACCGCGGAATGTTCTGCAGAACTTCGAGCGCGTCGAACTTCTGCATGATGACGTTCGTCGCGCCAAACGCGGTGGCAGTGAAAGCCACGACTCCGGCGGCATGCGAAAGAGGCGCAATATTCAAGCAAACGGGGTCCGCACAATCGCCACGCCAGTAGTGCGTAGCCATGTCGGTCATGGTGCCCCAGGCAAGCGATGTGACGCGAACTCCCTTCGCAGCACTAGTCGTTCCACCTGTAGGAACCAGGCCGACGAGCCGGTCGAGATTTCCGTAAGCATCTCCCCAATCGAGATCCGAAATCTCATCGCCCGAGTTCATGAAGGTCTGCAGCGAAGGATGATCTCCGTCATCGCAATCGAGGCAGACGAAGTGCCGCAGGCTTGGCACTCGCGACTTCATTTCCCTGAGGCTGTCGTGGAAGGCGCTGTGATAGAAGAGCCACGCCATCTCGACGTAATTCATGTATTCGACGTTGGCGTCGATGGCGTTTCGATAATTGATCGGCACCCAGACAGCGCCGGCCCGCATGATGCCGAGCATGCTGAGCAGCACGCGGGCATCGTTGTGCGAATAGATTCCTGCAGCCTCTTCGCCGCGCAAACCATTTGCGTGCATCGCGCGAGCGATACGAAGGGTAGTTTCGCGGGCTTCGCGGTAATTCAGGCGCACGTCGCCATCGATGATGGCGGTGCGGCAGGGATTCGCGTCTGCACCTTTATCGAAATAGTCGATGGCCCGCATAGCGCACGTTGTTTGCGGTCAATAGAGTTTTGCCCTCGCCAGACCGTGACTTTCAAGTGCGCGCAATAACTCGCGATGTCCAAAGGCTTCGGCGGCGGATGCGAAACCTACTTTGCGCGGCGGCCCGTAAACCAGATTGTGCGCAGCGAAGGCCTGGATGAGCCCAGTCTGCTTGTAGCAACAGGTGCCCACGACGACACAATGCACGACCTCAGTTGAGCCGCGGCCGGCCACAACGTCGATTGTCCGCTGCTCGCGCGAGTTCTCGCGCGGCGGAGTTCCGCCCTGCACCGCATTTGCCATATCCGCGAGGCGCTTTTCCTGCTCCGCCTTCGGCAAAGGCCTGATCTGTTCTTCGAACAGCTTTTCCGTGGCGGCAACCCCTTCCATTATCTGGCGGTCGAGCAATCCGCCAAATGAACGGACGTTCGCTACCTGCGGGTGATTCTTGTACCAGACCGGGTGCGGGAAGCCTCCCCAGGCAAGCGCCAATTGACTTTGCACGTAGCCGGGAATCGAGACATCGTAGCGCACCGCCTTGGGCCAGGGCTTGTACTGGTTTTGTTCCAGGAACTGTGCGTCTGTCTGAATCACGGCAAAAATCGTCTGGGTCGACCCGAAGGTGGGAATGCCTTTGAACATCGTCACAGTTTCGATCGTGTCGACGTTCGCCGTTTCGAGGCAGAGTCGAATGGCGGCATCACTGGAAGACGACATGAAGGCGGTGGCTGGAGCGGCCAAGAGTCCACGCGCAGCGAATTTGCAACTCCACTGTTCCGCGATCTGTCGAATCCAGGCTTGCTCGCCAGAGATGTCGAGGTAATGGCATCCTGCGGCCAGGGCTGCCTCAATGACCCGAGGGCCGTTGTAGATGAATGGCCCGACTGTATTGCACACTACCTTCGATCCGGCGAAGAGCTCGGTCAGTTCTTCCACGCTGCCGCCGATTTCGGCGATCCCGAACTTTGCAGTTTCAATCCCCGGCACTTTGGCCAGTACTTCTTCCAGTCGCTTACGGCACCGCCCAGCTGCGATGAAGGGAACGTTGTACTCACGCAGGTACTCCACCACTAACCGGCCGGAAAAGCCATTGGCGCCATAGACCACCACGGGGGCTTTGTTCGTCATAGTGGAATGAACAGTTGAGAAATCGAAGGTACTCTCTATGCTTGGGTGCGATTTTAGACTAAAGTATCTATATTGCTAGTAGGCACTTTTTCGTAACCGCGAAGCCGCAGGGAGGCTAATGATGGAAGAGTTCTACTGTCCAGTGAAGCTGACTGCCGACATCATTGGCGGCAAATGGAAGCCAATGATCTTGTTCTACCTGGAGGGCGGCACACGGCGGTTTGGCGAACTTCGAAAACTGATTCCCGGCATGACAAAGAAGATGCTTACGCAGCATCTCAGGGAATTGGAACGCGACGGAATTATTCATCGCGAGGTCTATGCGGTGGTGCCGCCGAAGGTGGAGTATTCTCTGACCAAACACGGAGAAAGTCTCAAACCAATTCTCAAACTGATGTCGGCGTGGGGAACGAAGCATCGTTCGCGTTACGGGGTGCCAGCCGGCCACCTGCGCGCACACCGAAAAGCTCTCGAGCTTAAGCGCGAGTCATTGCGGGCAGAAACTGGCCTGCCCACTTAGGACCAGCAGGACAGATCGTGGTTCCGGGGAACTCTCGTGAACAGTCGACCGAAGGGTTTGATCTCACAATATAACGACGTCTGGTTGCTCGATGGAGTGCGTACCCCATTTGCCGAGTACAACACCGTTCTGGGACTTGTGTCTCCGATCGACCTCGGCATCAAGGTGGCGCGTGAGATCTTTCAGCGTTCTCGAGTGGCGGCGGCGGCCGTTGGGACTGTGATTGCCGGCAGCATGGCCCAAGCCAGCTTCGATGCCTACCTGCTCCCGCGACATATCGGATTGTATTCCGGTGTTCCCGTCGAAGTTCCTTCACAATTAGCGCAACGGGTGTGCGGAACTGGGATGGAATTGATTCTGCAAGCCGGAGACGCAATCCAGTTAGGCAAAGTGGATGTCGCTCTGACAGTTGGCGCCGAGTCGATGAGCAGAAACCCCATTGCCGCGTATACCCACCGAAGCGGATTTCGCATGGGACAAGTGGAGTTCAAGGACTTTCTTTGGGAGGCGCTGCTTGATACTTGCGCCAATGTGACGATGGGTGGATCGAGCGAAAATCTGGCTAAGCGCTATTCCATTTCGCGTGATGAGGTTGATTGCTTCGCCGCTGAGAGTTTTGCCCGGGCAATTTCCGCCCGCGAGTCATGTTTCGTAAGCGGAGAGATCTGTGCCCTGACCAACGAGCAGTTCGAGCTGCCGGGATACAAGCCGCGGGGCATACGTTTGTCGCGCGGGGTTGACACGCTGACTCAGGATACGCATGTTCGTCCCTCTTCGTTGGAAAGGCTCGCCAAGCTCGCACCTGCATTCGGTGGTGTTCAGACCGCTGGAAATAGCTCAGGCATTGTCGACGGCGCGGCGGCGACTCTCGTGTCTTCAGGTACCTTCGCGCGTCAGCACAGCAAACCTCCCCTAGCCAAGGTACTTGCCGGTGCTACAGTCGGCGTGCCACCCGAAGTCATGGGTATTGGGCCGGTGCCGGCCATTCGCGGTGTCATCGACGCCGTCGGATTGACGACTGACCAGGTCGATCGCTTTGAGATCAATGAGGCCTTTGCCGCCCAGATTCTTGCCTGCGAACGCGAGCTGAACCTTGACCACTCGAAAGTGAATGTCAATGGTGGCGCCATTGCAATCGGCCACCCACTGGCCGCAACCGGTGTGCGCCTCTTGGTAACGCTTGCGCGAGAATTGAAGCGCTCGGGAGGGAGGTATGGGATTGCATCTGCCTGTATTGGGGGAGGGCAGGGAATCGCAGTCCTCATCGAGAATGCAGCCAGCAGCTAAACTAGCCAATGGTTGCGCCTAGTGCAGCCGTGCCCCGTTGTTTCTGTATACTCCGCGCAGAAAAATCTCGGTTACCTCTTTTGTAAGTACAGCTGGCGTCCCGTCTACGTTCGGGTTATACCACGTATGCAACCAGTTCATCATTCCGAACAGACTCATCGCCGCGATGCGCGATTGGAACTGCAGCTTTTTCCTGAGCTTCAGTTGTTCCAAGAGCGTCAGACAACCATGGTAGTATTTGCGCTTGATGGCCTGGATTTCCGCGCGCATTTCGCCGCTCAGCGCGTCATCCTCGTGTGCGAGCACCTTCATCGCATTCTGCCGCGAGAGGAAAAACATGACGTGATTCTCAATGAAAATTCGAACGCGCGCCTCGGGATCGCGGGCGCCATTCAGTCTCTGGTCGAGAAGTTCCGTCACCTGCTCAAATAGCTCTTTCTCGATCAGATACAGCATTCTCTCTTTGGAGTCGAAATAGTAGTAAAGGCCAGCCAGAGATATTCCGCAGGCACGGGACAGGTCGCGCATAGAAGCGCGTTCATAGCCTTTCTCGCAGAAGATCTTAGTGGCGTGGTCGAGAATACGCGCGAGCCGCTGATCGAACTTGGAAGGCAATCGCGTTTGCGCAAGAGCGCCGCTGCGTGGGACCACACTCATGGAAATCCTCGAACGCCGTTGCCTTGCAAGGGATGGGGGCGACTTTCCTCTATTTCGTCTGGAGCGATTCAACGTATCGGGTCAGATTCGTGACGCGCTGTTGCACCTCGGCCGGATGTCCCTGGCTCATCCGCCAAAACACCGGTCCCCATACGGGCATGTCGCGGTTGCCGTGCGCCGTAACGGTGGCTTGACCCGTAAGAATGCTCATGACCCGGTCCGCCGGGAACTTCCCGCCGTTGTTCTTGGCCAGTGCAGTGAGATCCGCGGGGGCACTCTTCAAAGCGGCGGCTGCCGGCCCATTGCCCTTCGCGTCCGTTCCGTGGCACGAAGCGCAGTAGGAGTTGAACATCTCTTTGCCTGATGCCGCGGACGTCTGTGGCGCGGCAGCATGTTTCATCTTGGGACTCGTTTCCTGGCTGTAAGAGAGGCAGAAAGCCGACAGGCAGAGTAGTACGATCCAAACCACGCGATGATAGTTCATCTATTCCTTCCTCCTCGTGCTGATCGAAATGGACAAGCTATCGTTCTCAGCGAGGTTACAGAGCAAGCTCCTCAGTGCCGTCTTGCAGGACCAGGCAAGGCGGCAGCGGATCAAAATACAAACTTTGCCGAAAACTGAAATTGCCGAGGGTTGAGCATGGTCCTGGGCGTTCCGAAATTCGCATTCGGGAAATTCGGAATGTTCACGGGCAGCAGCCCTTGACTCAACCATGCCACCGGATTCCCGATGGCCTGCTGCGCCGCACAGGACACCGATGAAGCCTGGCTTTGGATCGCGAGAGTTGTGGCGTCGTTGTAGTGTCCGGGGACCGGTCCGCAAAATGCCGGCGAGCCATAGATCGAGCTCACTTCGTCAATGTTTTGGCGATTGAAGACGTTGAAGACGTCCATGGTCAGGTTGAGCTTCAGGCGTTCCTTAAGCTGTATCTCGCGGGACAAGCGCAGATCCCAAGAGTACAGCGGATCGCCAAGGTAGGTGTTTCGGCGCACGGTTGTGTTGCAGTCTGAGACTGTGTTGCACACTCCGCCAAGTCCACCGACACGATCCGTACTCAGTCCAGCAACGTCGCCGAAGACGTTCTGACCAACGAAGAGGGTAAACGGCCGTCCGCCTTGAGCCGTAATGATGCTACTGAACTGGAATTTTCGCAGTGGCCCATGGTCCGGAGCATTAGCCGTGAAGTTTACGACGAGGTGATGCCGAAGGTCCTGGTTTGAATTCGCGCGCTCCGCCGCATAGTTGAATTGATTTGGCGGAAGATTGATAAACGTGGTGAAGTTCCCGTTGTCGATCGTGTGCGAATAGGTGTAGTTGGCGGTCAGGTTAAAGAGCCTGCCTATTTTTTCGATGGCCGTCACGGTGAGGCCATGGTAGATCGCATTTGCGACATCGTTGTTGTAGTCAAGCAGGCCGGCGCTCAGAGTAGCAGTACCCGGCAGTTCGGGAACTCCGAATTCCAACCCGCTGGGGTTGACAGGAAGCTGAGCATTAGGCGGCGGGAATGGCGGTGGAATGGGGCTGGCCGGCCCAAGCCAACTGAAGAACGGTCCCAAGCCGAAGGGACCGAGAATCGGCGTTCCGTCACAGGGAGTGAGGGAACCATCCGGGTTCAGGATTCCCTGCGCGTTTACTGGATTTGAAGCCTTAGTGGTGCCATAGGCACACGGAATGTTGATGTTATTGCCGCGCACGAGTTTGTGAGCAGCCACCATGAGGTAGCCGACGTCCAGAGTGAATCCTTTGCCGAACTCATGATCAATTTCGAAGCTGGCTTGTTCAGCGTAAGGCACCCGGGCATCGCGTTGAATGCCGCCTGCTCCGACGCCGCACGCTCCTGTGGGTGGGCCGCCTCCAGAGGGAATGAAGCAGGGCCCGGTGAGAGTGACGGCGGGATAGGGCTGATTGGCCAAAACACTCAGCGTCTGCAAGGCCACTACGGAGATTCCGTCCGGCTCGGCAGCGCACACGGAGGCTGGGAATGCGGCACATGGGACGGCGGGCGTGCCAGGATATCCTGGGAGAGCTGACAACTGCCACCCGCCCTTTGCCGCCTGATTTTGGATCATGGGCACCTTCACGGGCGTAAGACCATAGGTCGCACAGCCCGGGTCGGCGCTTGGAGGGTTGCAGAAGTAACCCGGAAGGGCCTTCTGGTTGCCAGTGGTGAAGAAGAACGTGAGATTGTTCCGGTCAAAGAACATACCAAAGCCGGCGCGAACCACCGTCTTGCCGTCGGGAGACCATGCGAGTCCGACACGCGGCTGGAAGCCTCTGTAGTCCGCGTTGATGGTGTTGCCGAGGCCAGTTTCAAAGTCCCATCGCATGCCGTAGTTGAGAGTAAGGGAAGGCCGGATTCGCCACTGGTCCTGGGCGAAGAATCCCCAGTAACCATGGTTCAGGGTGTAGGCAAAATTCGAGTACTGGTCGGTTGGAAAAGCGTTGGGCCAGCCACTACCAAAGCCACCGCCGGTTGGCGCAGCGGGCGCGTAGCCGTTAGTGAAGCCGCTTCTTGGCAGAGCGGTTCCCCAATAGATGAATTGGATCCCGTCATTTTGTGGAGCCAGTGGGCAATTCTCTGGAATGGTTCCTTCCGTTCCGGCCGTCAGTAGATTCACGACGTTGGCCATGCGGAAGACGCAATCGAGATTCGGAAACAGAATTCGTTCTGGCGTGAATCCGGGATAGTTGTTCTGGCTCCAGATATAGTTTCCGTCAAAGCCAAACTTTGCCGCGTGTTTGCCTTTGATCCAGTCGATCGAATCGGAGAACTGGGCGCGGCTCTCGTAGATTGCATCGTAAGTGCCGAAGTTGTGACCAAACTCAAGGTCGTTGACTACGCTCAAGTCGGGTTCGCCAGTCGCGCCTGGGAAGTTGTAGTGTCGTCGCGACCACTGTGCGAGTAGGCTATTCACGAGATTGGGCTTGAGCATGCTGGTGAGAGTACCTACCAGCGCCTGGTCACGAATGAACAGGTTTCGTCCTCCACTCGGAGTACCGGTTCCGCCGCCGTCTTCCGTGTTACCGACCAATTCGCCCAAATCCCTGGCATCTTCCACGATGTAGCGGACCGCCAGCCGGTTGTTCGCCGTCAGTTGATGATCGAGTCTGGCGAATGCGTAGTCGTTGTGGACTGTCTTCATGGAAGAAAACAAGTATCCGAGAGCTGAACCCGTGCATTCCGACGGCTTGAGGAAGCAGCCTTCCGGAGAGAGTCCGAGGTAGGCCTTGGCCTGATCGATGGCGGCGATGTTGCTGTATAGATCGGGTGCAAATGTTGGCGACTCCGCACGCCGCTGACCTTCGTAGTTCAGGAAAAAGAACGTGCGGTCTTTGCGGATCGCTCCACCTAATGAGCCTCCGAACTGATTCTGCCGCAGGGTGTCAGGAATCGGCCGCGGCTGCAGGAGCGTGCGCGAGTTCAAACTGCTGTTCTGGAAATAGTCATAAAGCGAACCATGCAATGTGTTGGTCCCGCCCTTAGTGACCACGTTCACAATTCCGCCGAGCGCCCGGCCGTATTCCGACCCGAAGCTGTTATTGACGACACGGAATTCCTGTACCGAGTCTTGCGGTGGGGTGGCGCGCTGAACCCCGCTGATGGTGTTCACGAAATCGGCGCCATCGACCGTGATTTCATTGCTGAAGGACCGCATGCCGCCGAACGAAATCTGCGTGACCTCGAATTCGGTAAACGTAGTGCCCAGCGCGGTACGGCTGGTTGCGACGCCCGGCGTGAGCAGGGCAAAGTCTGTGAACCTTCTGTTGACCGTTGGCAGATCGGCAATCTGCTGCGTGTCGATGACCTGGCTGATTTCGGTGCGAGTGGTCTCGACGGGAGGCACCTCCGTAGTAACGGTGATGACCTCGCCGACGGACGCAACCTTCAAGGTGACACTGACGGTCGCAGCCTGACCGACCGAGAGCGAGATGCCCGTCTGCTGATACTTGGCGAAGCCGCTGGCGGCGATGGTTAAGTCGTAACGGCCGGGCGGAAGACTTGGCACGACATAGAACCCGTCTTCGTTGGTGGTGGACGTGTACGACTGATTGGTGTCCACCGAGCGCAGGCCGACTTGGGCTTTCGCGACCGCGCGCCCACCAGTGTCCAACACGGTCCCGTTCAGTTGAGCGGTGCTTAGACTGGCTTGGGGGAGGGCAGGTGTCGAAAGGACAATCGTGGCAACCGCGAACAAGGTGGTCCTGAACCAGCACGTTCTCATGAGATCCCCTTTGGAGCGAAAGCGTTACGTCTTGGTAACGGACCCAAAATGACCGAGGAAGAGCCTCTATGAATGCTCAGGAACCTGAAAGATTTGAAGACTCGACCGTTCAGCCCCAGAGTAGTTCAGTATGCTGAACAGCTATCGAACGTCCGTTCAAATTTGACTGTATTTCGCATACGTCGAAACGCAATGTCAAGACAAAAAAGAGACCGACTGCAAAGGGTTGTTTCACCATCCACTTAGATCAGCACTGTGGTTCCGCGAAAGTAACTATGCGCGTGCGCGTTCCATTTCGAGTGCACTACCCCAAATCTCTCTTGCGGTCTCCGCAACCAGACGCAACTTCGCTTCCTGGTCCTCCGGAGTAACCAGATTTCCTTCGAGGGTTGAGGCAAAACCGCATTGCGGGCTCAAGGCGAGGCGCTCAAGCGGAATGAACCTGGAGGCCTGTTCGACGCGCCGCTTAAGTTCCTGCCTGGATTCAAGGGCTGCCTTCTTCGAACTAACCAGACCCAGGACGACAGTCCGATCTTCCGGCACATGGTGCAGTGGCTCGAAGCCTCCGGACCGCTCGTCGTCATACTCCAGCAGGAAGCGCTGGAAGCGGGTCTTCTGGAACACCTTCGCAATGGGGCCGTAGTCTCCCGCTGCGTAGAACTTGCTCTGATTGTTGCCCCGGCAGAGGTGTAACCCGAACGTGATACCGGGATGGTTACCGAGGACTGCGTTATCCATTTCGGTCGATAGATCGAGCAAGCGATCGGGATCGTTGCCGCGCATGCGGTATCCCTCGCGCAATTCGGGGTCGAGCAATGCCGCGTATTGTGGCGAGTCAATCTGAATGTAAGTGCAGCCGAGGCGGATGAGCTCCGCGACTTCTCCGCGCAGGATGTCGACCAGATCGGCAAGATAGCCATCAATGGTGGGATACGCGCCTGCAGATTTTTCCTTGTCGTAATAGGCCGCGCCCTGTTGAGCGCTGATCAGAGTCGTTTTCGCAGGATGAGAGGTGCGCGCCCGAACATAGGTGAACTCTTCGGCGCACATTGGATATTTGCGGCGCAACCTGGAGACCACAACCGGGCGCTTCAGAACCAGTTGCTGGCCCTTTTCATCGCGAAACGGAATGGCCCAGCCGCCGGTTTTGTCAAAACCTTCCACGGCGTCGATCAGGTGGCCGTAAAACGCGTAGCGGCGCATCTCGCCGTCGGTGATCACGTCCAGCCCTGCATGCTCCTGTAGGGCAATCGCTTGGTCGACGGCGCGGTCTTCGATGCGCTTGAATTCGGCCTCCGTCATCTGACCCGCTTCGTGTTGCTGGCGGGCCTGTTTCAGATATTCGGGTCGCAACAGACTTCCAACAACATCGCTTCGAAACACTGTTTTTCCTCCTCGGTGGTTCCGTGTGCCCGGCAATCTGGCCCGCTTCACGAGATAAGCCATGGGTGATGTTCCGAACTACCTGCCATTGCTCCCTGCACTCGTCGTCTCTCGCTGTCCGCTCTCTTCTATGCTTTGGTGGGCGCGGAAAATGACATAACTTCGAATCGACTGTACATCGGCCTTTTTGAGTTCGCGTGCGAATGAAACCATCCCTTGCTCTCGAAGAAGACCTCCCAGCACGATCGACGAGAATGCTTGATCGCTGGAAATTGTGCCCGAATAGCGCAGATCCGGAAGCACGCCTCCGCTTACCGCGACGTCGCCGTGGCATGCGGCGCAAAAGCGCTGGAAGTTGGCCTCTCCGCGTTTGATTTCTTCGGTGCTCGCCTTGGATGGCGGTGCCCGGAGTACCGGCGGCTCTACGGAGGGCGCCGGGGGCAGCGTCGCTTTTCCGTCGAGCTTGTACACAAGCATGCGGCTGATATTTCGCACTCGACCGGACTTGAACGAAACCTCACCCGTTGCGAGCGGGAATACGCCTCCCCAGCCGGCGAGGACGGCGACGTACTGCTCGCCATTAACCGCGTATGTCACCGGGCCGGCCATCACTCCCGTTTGCGCTACTGAAGACCAGAGCTTTTCACCCGTGGTCGCACGATATGCTTCGAACGTTCCCGCTGCGGTGCCTTCGAAGACCAGATTCCCTGCGGTCGATAGCACGCCACCATTCCACGGGCCCGGACGTTCGACGGCCCATGCCTGCTTCTGCTGAACTGGATCCCACGCGACAAGCTTGCCTTTCACGCTGTCGAGAATGGCCTTTTTGATCTTCGGATCTTGGGGCATGCCGGCAGCGACGGGGTCAATTCCGTAATTAGCCGCGAGACTTTTAACTTTAAAGTCATCGGCCGTTTTGTATGCAAAGCCGGCATCGTTTACGGGAATGTAGGCCAATCCTGTGATGGGGCTGTAAGACATCGGTTGCCAGCTGTGCGCGCCAAGCGGCCCGGGGACAATGGGCGGAGGACTTGTTCCTGTGTACCGGGCGGCTGCGGCTTCGATCGGCCGGCCTGTCTGCATGTCCATGCCTGTAGCCCAATTGACATAAGTGAACGGCTTCGCTGACAGTAGTTTGCCGTTGGCGCGGTCGATGACGTAGAAGAAACCGTTTTTTGGCGCCTGCATCAGCACTTTGCTCACGCGTCCATCAACGGCCAGATCCGCGAGCACCATGTCTTCATCGGAATCAAAGTCCCACTCATCGCCAGGGTCCTGCTGATAGTGCCAGACGTATTTTCCTGTCGAAAGCTTCAACGCAATGATCGAGCAGGTAAAAAGATTGTCCCCGCCTTCAGGGCTGCGATATTTCTCCGCCCATGTCGTTCCGTTTCCTGTGCCGATATAAAGCAGGTCAAGCTCGGGATCGTAGGCGATTGCATTCCAGACGGTGCCGCCGCCGCCCAGCGTCCACCATTTACCGGACCACGTCTTCGCCGCTTTCGCCAGTTCCGAAGTCTCAAACGGCTTTGAAGGATCGTCCGGAACTGTGTAAAACCGCCAGATCAATTTGCCCGTATTCACGTCATAGGCGGAAACGTAACCACGAACGCCGAACTCGCCACCACCGTTCCCTATAATCACTCTGCCAGCAGCAACCCGCGGCGCACCCGTAATCGTGTAGCGAGAGTGGGGATCGATTGTGAGCACTTCCCACGCCCGCTTGCCCGTGGCCGCGTCTAGTGCAATGAGACGGCCATCGAGCGTCCCGAAAAAGATCTTTCCGGCCCAAGCGGCCGCGCCACGATTGACCACGTCGCAACAGGCATTGATCGCCCATTCGCCGGGAACTTGGGGATCGTACGACCAGAGAAGCTTGCCTGTGGCGGCGTTCAGAGCAAAGACCTTGCTCCAGGCCGTCGTAAAGTACATCACGCCATCGATGACAAGCGGTGTCGCTTCTTGTCCGCGGTTCGTATCGAGATCGTAGTACCAGGCGAGCTTCAGGCGAGAGACATTCTGGTCGCTAATCAGCATCAGGGGACTGAAGTGTTGCTCATTGTACGTTCGACCGTAGCTCATCCAGTTGCCGGGTTCCTGATCGGCGTGCTCCAGCCGGGTTGAAGTCACATCCGCAGGATTACCCGCACCCGCGTATTGCGCTTGGACATTCGTCTCGCGAATCAGCAGCAAGAGTGTGGCAGCGACGATCACAATCGCAAAAAGCACACGTCCCTTCATGAGCGGGGACCCCCTGAAGATCAGGTTTCAGCAGTCTTAATTTCGGAAGAT
>Ga0335070_10005304_pt1 | contig 15137 bp, 9 predicted proteins | sample Lox_Sample_13_FD_206722 | JGI IMG/M metagenome (GOLD analysis project Ga0335070, IMG submission 206722) | Soil microbial communities from Loxahatchee National Wildlife Refuge, Florida, United States - Lox_Sample_1.3 | ecosystem: Environmental > Terrestrial > Soil > Wetlands | place: USA: Florida... | reverse complement strand
AGCGAAATCCTGTCCCTGTAGCCCCCCTTCGGTCGCCCCAGCCCTGACCCTGCGGCCCGTCACCCTCCTATTGGGGCGTCGAACAATACAGGACCCGAACCGCGCGTTTCGCGCAATTCGGGTCCCGGATTCCAGTGGGCCTGGTTCCCCCAATCATGGGACCGCCGGAGCCTCCGGCGAAGGCACGGTTTCGTAAACCTGGCCGTTCCAGCAAAGAACCACCCGATCCCCCTGGGCCAGATAGCGGCCTGCCCCGGCATTCGCCGCCACGAAGTCGTAGTACTCCTTGCTGAACAGGTTGAGCACGATCGGCTTGGCCTTGCCGTCATACTCGGCGTCCACCCAGCGGTCGCCCTCGCGATAGAACGTCTTGGGCCCGATGAAATTGATCGCCGTCTTTCCGGTCGTGTCCACGTTGAAGGCCTGCACACCCGCCAGAACGTCGGCCGCGCCCACCGATTCTGCGTGCCGGAACCCCATATTGCCCTGCGATGCCTCCACCGCGCTCTGGCCGCTGCCGCCCGCCTGGCCGGCCCGCGCCTTACCCATCACGTCCTTGTTCCTCTCAAAAGAGACCCCGAGCGAATGCATCACCGATCGCGGTCCCCCAGGCGCCACGCCCCGGCCCGCCGACATCTTCTCATCCTCCAGCACCAGGTAGCTCGTGTACGGCGTCATGATCCCGTACAGCTTGCTCAGGCGGATGACCTCCTCCCTCAGCTCCTTGCTTTCACCGTGCAGCCGTAGCTCATCCAGCAGGTAGCCGATCTTCCGCATGGCCCATAGCCGCGGCAGGTAATCATTGCCCGACTGCTCCGCAGGGAACCTGCCGGAATAGTGATAGGTCCGGCTCTCGCCCCGACATGAACCGGACAGCTCGATGCCGCTCGATTCCCCGCCTCCTCCGCTGTACCGGCCCAGCACCTCCAGCTCGGAGCCCTTGAAAAGATCGGGCAGATTCTTCGGATAAACCTCCGAGACCGACACGCCTTTGAACACCAGGCTTAAACCCGCCAGTACCGGGTTCGCCAGCTTCGTGTAAAGCCCCGACAGCTTCAGTTCGAGATTCTCGGTCGGCGTGACGTAATCCCGCGCTCCGCCGTTGTCGTCAGCCATGCGGTCGAGCAGCTTGGTGTTCACCTGGTAGCCCACTCCCAGGACGAACAGACGCACCGCTTTGGCCGCATTCGCCGCCGCAACGTTCTTGAGAATCTGCGCCGGATCGGTCACGCCGACCGTCGGCTCTCCGTCCGTGATGAACACCACAAAGTACGGATTCTTCCTCCATGCCTCCGACACGGCCGACTGGCCGCCCCGCCCTCCGTCCGTCGGATTCATCGACAGCGCCTGCTTGATCGCCCCATCGATGTCCGTGCCGCCGACCGCCTGCAATCCCTCCACGAACGTCCTCGCCGCGTTCAGCGTCCCCTCATCGGCGCCGCTCCAATCGTCGCGAAATCGCCGCACCTCCGTCGCGAACGCAATCAAGCTGAACCGGTCCTCTTTGCCCAGATTCGTCAGGCAGAATTTCAGCGCCTTCTTTGCTTGGGCGATCTTGTTGTCCTCCGCCATGCTGCCCGACGTGTCCAGCACGAAGCAGATGTTCTTCGGCATCGGCGAAGCATCGTCGGTCCCGTTTCGCGGAGCGATCCGGGCCATGAAGAACCCATCGCCGCCCGGCACACGGTGCGTGAGCAGCATCAGCCCGAACGGCTCCCCGCCCGTCTGCCAGAACAACTGAAAATCGCGGTCCGGCACCAGATTGCCCTGCTCCAGGCCGATGACAACTTCTTTTTCACCACGCCGATCGATACTGCACTCGTGCGACGGGCTGAACACGCCGCTGAGCGGCCGCTCGCTGCGGATCGTCGCCTTCAGCGAAAACCGTTCGATCGGTTGTTGAGCACATTCCCTGGCCTGCAACGGAAATCGGTACCCCGTCAGACCGCTGTCGCGAACCAGCGGTTCGCTGTACCTCAGCTTTATGCGACACTCGCCCCCCACCGGAATAGGAAAGACTTTCGCCCGAATCAATCCCCGCCCGGCGTATTCCAGAAGCGCCGGATCGCGCATCCTCGCCACGATAGACTCGTAAATCTGCCGCGCCTTGTCGGCATCGAGAAGCTCCGCGGTCGTCTCCTTCCCGTTCATCCACATGCTGAAGTTCTGCACCGCCGCGGTCTCGGCGATGGCGAACATGTACGTCCCCTCCGCCGGGCGGCCGCCGTGATTCTCGAAAACCTGCTCGATGGTCGTCTCAGCCACGCCGTCATTGATGGAAACATCCACCTGCTGACTCTTGATGACGAACGGTATCCACCTGTCGATCGGCCTCGGCCAGTGCGGAGGAATCGGAGGATGCGGCGGATGTGGACGTGGCGGCAGGATCGGTGGAGGCTGAACAGGCGGGTGCTCCGTCGTTGCCGGCCCGGTCTGCTCCGACGTACCCGACGGCTCGACAATGATGATCCCGTTCCCCAAGGCAGGCCCCGCTGGCCCAAACGCCGCGAGACCCATGGCAACGATCACCGTCACGACCAATCCGGTTTGAGTACGTGTCTTCATCATGCACCTCGCCTGTTTTGGGGGCGGTCCACATTTGTTGAGCACCCTTCCCCTGCGGCCGACCCGATGCTCAACCGATCTAAATCTGATCGCCTGTCCAAATAGACGCAGGCACGTCGCGCCGGTTCCCAGACCTGCGGGAGTTCCCTTTTTCGTTGTTTGGCCGCAGATTCTGCCTCACCTCAGCCCCGGATGATCACAGACAGGAAAATCCTCTCCGCCGGCGAATCAAACCCATTGCGACCACGCTTTGACTATGTGGGAGCGTCGGCGAGCACTTGGCAATTTGGCCGAGTCCCAAAACGTGATCTTGGCGATCGTCAAGGCTGAATCGACCCCCTGAGCAAGGCTGCACCAAGGCCCCCAGGCCAGCGATTCTCGGGCTCCCGCGCCGGCCGTCGTCCCGGCTCTCGGTAGTAGCACCCGGTGCGATGCGGTGGCCCTGAATGCCTTGACGAAAGTATAAGAACGGGCTTGATGCTGACGGCGCGGATGCAATAACATAGTTGAACCAAACCCGAAATGGCCTGGCGCGGCCAAGCCCCTTCCTCGCGGATAATTGACGGAACTTCCTCGCCAGAAGGGTCCTCCGACCATGACAAGACACCGAAAAACCAGCGCTCACAATGTCCACCGTTCTATCGCTCTTCCCTCCATCGCCGCACTCGCTGTGACGCTGGGGGCGATGCTCGTTTCCGGGCTGGCCTGCGACGCCACTCCGCTGGGCAACCAGGCCGGCGCAAGTGACGCCGCTACAAATTCCGCTGCAAATCCGGCCGCCGATGCCGCCTTCGCCAGCGCCACCGCCGAAACCGTGGTCCGCGACATCGAGGAAGCTGATATCGTCAAGATCGTCGGTGACAAGCTCTACGCCCTCAATGCCTACAAGGGCCTGCTGATCGTGGACGTCACCAACCCCGATGCCCCGACCCTGCTTGGTCAACTCGACCTCCGCGGGCGCGGCGTCGAGATGTACGTCGTCGGTACGCAAGTTTGCGTGCTGCTCAGCGCCGACTGGTATTACTACGTCTCGGGCGGCGGCGCAACCGGCGACTTCGCCTGGTTGGCTTCGTCCGGACCGCTTCCGCCGCAACCGGATTTCCAGGGCAGTCAGCTCGCCATCATCGACGCCTCCAATCCCGCCGCCCCGGCGCTCGAAGGCAAGCTGGACCTGGCTGGCTACGCCGATCAAAGTCGCCGAGTGGGTGACATCATCTACGTTGTGGGAACGAACTACATCCCATTCGAGAGCCGTCCTACCGACGGCAGCGCCCCCGTGGATGACGGCTTCGTGGCCTCCGTCACCATCGCCGACCCGGCCAACATCGCCCCCGTAGAGCGGAAAACTTTCTCCGGCAGCTCGCTGGAAATCCACGTTTCCGCCTCCACCATCTTCGCTTCCAGCCAGACCTACGATCCCAACGCCGCCGAGGGCTTCACCCATGTCCAGGTCATCGACATCAGCGATCCCGCCGGCGCCATCGCCATTCGCGGCGCCTTCGACGCGCCCGGGCGGATCGACAACCGCTTCTTCATGGACGACTACCAGGGCGTCTTCCGCATCGTCACCCAGTCCTGGGGGTTCGGCTTTCAAACGGTCAAGCTGTTCACGTTCAACCTGACCGACCTCGACAACGTGGTCGCCCTCGGCCAAAAGGAGATCATACAGGGCGAATCTGCCCGTGCCGTCCGTTTCGACGGCCCGCGCGGCTACGTCGTCACCTACCTGCAGGTCGACCCGTTGTTTGTGCTCGACCTGCGCGACCCCGCTAACCCCGCCGTCACCGGCCAACTCGAGGTCCCCGGCTACTCCACCTACCTCGAGCCGCGCGATACTCGCCTCATCGCCGTGGGAATCGACGACACTGACGGCCAGCGGCCCGCTCTCGCCTACTACAACGTGGAAGACCCGGCCAACCCGTCGCAGTTGAGCCGCGTCATCCTCGGCCCGCCCGGCTCGTTCACCGAGTCCGAGGCCGTCTACGACGAGAAGGCCTTCAAGGTCATCGACGAGCTGGGCTTAATAGCCATCCCATTCCAGCACGTGGACTACAGTGCAACATCCGCCGCAAGCGACAGTACCTCCTCCTCGACTGTTCAACCCCCCACGTGCAAGAACGCCGTCCAGCTCGTCGACTTCAACGATGCTGGCCTGACGCAACGCGGCTGGTTCGAGCACAAGGGCCGGGTGCAGCGCGTGGGCGTGATCGGCGCTCGTGTGTTCGCCCTCTCGCAAGCCGCCCTGCAAACGGTGGACATCGCCGACCGCAACAACCCCGTGAAGGTCGGACAGGTCGATTTCTTCACCGACGACGAGACGCCGTTCTGGGATGATTGCGCCGGTTGGTACCCCGACGGCCCTGTGGTCATGCCCTCCGGCTTCGACTGGCTGTTCAACTGGTGCGGGACCGTCAGCGCGCTGCCCGGAGCCCTTCTACCCTGCTGCCTGCTGCTCGCCAGGCTCGGTGTGCCCGGCCGCCGAAAGCAGGGCGCGAGAAGCTGAAACTGCTGGTTTGTCACTGCAACGGGGGCGGATTCTCCGGCCCCCTGCTCTTTGCCCGTCTTCTGGACTCCCCGCTCCACTGGCAACATGGGGTGCCGGGTTTTGCGGTAGATCCCGCCATGCCCCCGCATCGCGCCAGGGGTCCGTGACACGAGCGACCGCTCCAATCTCGAAACGGGCCTATCCCCCCTCTTTTCTAAAGCCCCCGCCCGGCCTATAAAAAAATAGGTCTGCCCCCCTGTACTGGCACCAGGGTTGCAGGCGAGAATCTGCGTTTCGAGCGAACCCTATTCTGACATTACGTGGAGGTTAGCCAATGGGTGATGCTGACAACCTGAAGATCTGTGTGGACCGCGACACTTGCATCGGCGATGGCCTGTGCTGTGATGATGCGCCTGAAACCTTTGAACTCGACGACGAGCAGAAGGCTGTCGTCAAGAACCCGCCGGGTGACACCAAGGATGCCATCATCGAGGCCGCCACCAATTGCCCGGTCGAAGCGATCAAGATCGAGGACAAAAAGACCGGCAAGCAGCTTTACCCCGAGCAGTAACGTCGGGCGGCGGGCCGGCTGGCGTCGGCCGCCGGCATGAGTCGCACGTCAGTGGAATCTGTCACAAGAGGCAGCGACCTTGGGCCGCTGCCTTTTGCGCATTCCCGGGCGGGATTTTCCACAACCGATCCGTTACCGCGCTCTCGGGTCGGTTCAGCCGTGTCGGCTGGCCTGCGCGATGGCCCGCGGCGCCGAATCGGAGCGGCCCGCCCCTACGCGTTTGCGAAACAGTGCCACTTCCGAGATATTACCTGCTGTGCCGGCAGGCCGGGAAAACCCACCACCGGCGGCTGGTCAATCAGACAGCCCGTCAAGGAGAGCGCGATGAGCACGAGGGGATATGAGTCTGCGTATCGAAAGTCCATCGAACAGCCGGAAGAGTTCTGGGGCGAGGCCGCCAACGAAATCCACTGGGAAAAAAAGTGGGACCGCGTGCTTGAATCCTCCAACAAGCCTTTCTACCGATGGTTCATGGGCGGCAGACTTAACACCTGCTACAACATGCTCGATCGTCACGTCGACAGCAGCCGCGGCGAACAGCTCGCGATGATCTATGACAGCCCGGTCACCAGCACCATCAAGAAATACACCTTCAAAGAACTTCGCGATGAAGTCGCCAGATTCGCCGGTGCTCTCGCGGCCCAGGGCATCGTCAAGGGCGATCGCGTCATCATCTATATGCCGATGGTGCCCGAAGCGCTCATCGCCATGCTCGCCTGCGCCCGCATCGGGGCAATCCACAGCGTGGTCTTCGGCGGTTTTGCCGCCCGAGAGTTGGCCACCCGAATCACCGACGCCAAACCCAAATTGATCGTCTCGGCTTCATGCGGCATCGAAGGCAAGAAGACCATCCCCTATAAGCCCCTCCTGGACGAGGCGATCAGCCTCTCCAGCGCCAAGCCCGAGCGATGCATCATCTTTCAGCGTCCGCAGGCCCATGCTACCCTCATCGCCGACCGCGACATCGACTGGAAGGACGCCATCGCCAAGGCCAGACCTGCCGACTGTGTCACCGTCGCGGCGACCGATCCGCTCTACATCCTCTACACCTCCGGCACGACGGGCATTCCCAAGGGCGTCGTCCGCGACAACGGCGGCCACGCCGTCGCCATGCACTGGACCATGAAGGCCATCTACGACTGCAAGCCCGGCGACGTGTACTGGGCGGCCTCCGACATCGGCTGGGTCGTCGGCCACTCCTACATCGTTTATGCCCCCCTGCTGGCGGGCTGCACCACCATCCTCTACGAAGGCAAGCCCGTCGGCACGCCGGACCCCGGCGCATTCTGGCGGGTCATCAATCAGCACAAGGTCAACGTCCTCTTCACCGCCCCCACCGCCTTCCGGGCCATCAAGCGCGAGGACCCCAACGGCGAATACATCAAAAAGTACGACATCTCCAGCCTCCGTGCCCTCTTTCTGGCCGGCGAGCGTTGCGACCCCGACACCCTCCGCTGGGCCGAAAGCAAGCTCGGCATTCCCGTGATAGATCACTGGTGGCAGACGGAAACCGGCTGGGGCATCGCCGCGAATTGCATCGGGCTGGAGAAGCTCCCCGTGAAGGCCGGCTCGCCGACCAAGGCTGCTCCCGGCTACAACATCCACATCCTCGACGATGAGGGCAACGAAGTCCCCCCCGGCAAGATCGGCAACATCGTGGTCAAGCTGCCCCTCCCGCCCGGCTGCCTGCCGACGCTGTGGAATAATGACCAGGGCTTCCGCGAATCTTACCTGGACGCGTATCCCGGCTACTACGTCACCGCCGATGCCGGCTATCGCGACGAGGACGGCTATCTGTACATCATGGCCCGCACCGACGACATCATAAACGTCGCGGGGCACCGCCTCTCCACCGGTGGAATGGAAGAAGTGCTGGCCTCGCACCCCGATGTGGCGGAATGCGCCGTGGTCGGCGTGGCCGACGATCTCAAGGGCGAGGTCCCCGTCGGTTTCGTCGTCCTCAAGGCCGGCGTCACTCGCCCTGACGAGCAGATCGTCAAGGAAGTCGTTCAGATGGTCCGTGACAAGATCGGCCCGGTGGCCTCGTTCAAGGTCGCGACCGTGGTCAAGCGCCTGCCCAAGACCCGCTCCGGCAAGATCCTCCGCGGTACCATCAAGAAGATCGCCGATGGCAGCGAATGGCGGATGCCCGCCACGATCGACGACCCGGACATCCTCGGCGAAATCACCGAAACGCTGCGGGACATTGGCTACGCGAAGAGGGTGGGCGGGACGAAATAGCCCCCCATATCCTGAACGACAGGCAAGACATCGCACAAAGGGAGGAACGGACATGTGGTTGCATGCGATCTTCCGCTTGTTCCAGTTTGGCCGCTCGGTGCGCGAACGCAAGGAAATACAGCGGGAGTTGAAGGACGAGTTGCTGGTCCAGCAGGGGTTGGCCCAGGAGCGCACCAACCGGGATTTCCTGTTGGAGCGAGACCTTCGGGAGCTCGAACGGGAACGTACTGACCATAAGTAAGCCACCAGCGCGCAGGAGATAGGGATGCCAACGCCAGGACGCACGTCAGCCGCCATGCCAAGGAAACGATCTTTCGGTCGTGGAAGCGCGTCGCGGACGCATCCTTTTTCGATTCATGACATGCTGGCCATGGAACGGATCGCCGACCCGCAGGCGTCCCCCGATGGCAAGCTCATCGTCTTCGTGCTGACCACCATCGACCCGACCACATTCGACAAGCACTCGAACCTCTGGCTCGTCGACGCGGATGGCCAGAAACTGCGCCGCCTCACCTCTCACCAGAAGAGCGACAGCAATCCCCGCTGGGCCCCGGACGGCAGGACGATCTGGTTCATCTCCACCCGCTCGGGCTCATCGCAGGTCTGGCGAATCTCCGTCGACGGTGGCGAAGCCGAGCAGTTCACCCAGGAGCCGCTCGACGCCGGCAACCTTGTGGTCTCACCGGATGGCCGCCGCATCGCCTACACCATGGAGGTCTTTCCCGATTGCCGCACGTCCGCGGACACCAGGAAACGCCTCGACGAGATCCAGGCCCGCAAATCCAGCGGCCGAGTTTACGATCACCTCTTCATCCGGCACTGGGATACATGGAAGGACGGCCGTCGCTCTCACCTGTTCGTCCGGATGGCTGAGGGCGGCAACGCCGTCGACGTCATGAAAGGCATGGACGCGGACGTGCCCTCCAAGCCCTTCGGCGGGCCGGAGGAGATCACCTTCACGCCGGACGGCAAATCACTGGTCTTCTCCCTCCGCAACGCCGGGCGAAAAGAGGCATGGTCCACGACCTTCAATCTCTACCTCGCTCCCGTGAGCGGCGCGACCAGACCCCGACGGATCACGACCAACCCCGCCTGGGACACGCACCCCGCCTTCTCCCCGGACGGAAGGACGCTGGCCTATCTGGCCACCACCCGCCCTGGCTACGAGTCAGACCGCTTCCGCATCATTCTGAAGCCCTGGCCGAATGGCAAGGAGCGTGTGCTCACCGACAAATGGGATCGCTCGGCCGGCTCGATCGTCTGGGCATCCGACGGCCGCACCATCTACACGACTGCCGCCAATGTCGGCCAGCGCTCACTGTTCGCCGCAAATGTCGCCTCTGGCCGCGTCCGCCCGATCGTGAAGCGAGGCAACGTTACTTCCCCTGTCATCGCCGGCAGCCGGATCGTTTTCAGCCTGGACCACTTGCGAAGCCCCGTCGAATTGCACTCCGTCAGGCCCGATGGTTCCGGCCTGCGAGCCCTCACGCGGATCAACGCCGGGAAGATCGCCGCCACGCGGATGGGCAAGACGGAGCAATTCTCCTTCGCCGGATGGAACGACGAGAAGGTCTGGGCCTACGCCCTCACCCCGGCTGACTTTGATCCCTCCAGGAGGTACCCCGTCGCCTTCCTCATCCACGGTGGCCCGCAAGGTTCCTTTGGCAACAACTTCCACTACCGCTGGAATGCCCAGGTGTACGCCGCAGCCGGCTACGCTGTCGTCATGGTGGACTTCCACGGCTCCACCGGCTACGGCCAGGCCTTCACCGACTCCATCCGCGACGATTGGGGCGGCAAGCCGCTGGTCGATCTACAAAAGGGGCTCGCTGCAGCCCTCGAAAGATACCCCTGGATGGACGGCAGTCGTGTCGCGGCCCTCGGTGCCTCGTACGGCGGTTACATGATCAACTGGATAGCCGGCAACTGGCCCAATCGCTTCCGCTGCCTCGTCAACCACGACGGCAACCTCGACGAACGCATGGCCTACTTCGACACCGAGGAGCTCTGGTTCCCGGAGTGGGAGCATGGCGGCACCCCCTGGGCTAACCCCGCAGGCCATCAGCGCCACAATCCAATCGACCACATCAAGAAATGGAAGACGCCGATGCTGGTCATCCACGGAGCCAATGATTTCCGCGTGGTCGACACCCAGGGCATCTCCACCTTCACCGCCCTCCAGCGCCGCGGCATCCCCAGCAAGCTCCTGTATTTCCCTGACGAATGCCACTGGGTGCTCAAGCCCGCTAACAGCGTCCTCTGGCATGAAACGGTCCTGGCCTGGCTGGACCAATGGACCAAGGGACGAGCACCCTCCCTCCGACCGTGTGCCCGTCGGCGCCCGCCTTCTCGCGGCTGATCACACGGCTTCTTCCATATGCGAACACCTCCCGCGCGCGTCCCTGGGACAAATCCAGACACGCAGAATGGAAGGCCGTATAATCCGGAAGTGGTAAACGGTTCGGTCCTGCCTCGGCTTGGCGCCGGCCGATTGGCTCGGTGAGCTTGCCACTGGAGTGCCCCGGAGCTAACTGCATGGATCCCCCGCTCGCGCCGCTCGTCACGACCATCAAGGAACGCTGCCGGCTGTGTTACACCTGCGTGCGCGAGTGCCCGGCCAAGGCCATCCGAATCGCCGGAGGCCAGGCCGACGTGCAGCCCGAGCGATGCATCGGCTGCGGCAACTGCGTCCGGGTCTGTAGTCAGAAAGCCAAGCAGGTTCGCAGTGGCATCGAGGACGTTGAACGCCTGCTGCGATCCAGCACACCGGTCGCCGCGATCATCGCCCCCAGTTTTCCCGCCGAGTTCCCGGACCTGGACAGCGCCACCGTGGTGGGCATGCTTCGAGCTCTCGGCTTCGCTATGGTCAACGAAACGGCGCTCGGCGCCGATCTGATCGCCGCGGAATACGGCCGCCTCCTGGCGGAGACCGACGGCAAGCGTTTCGTCGCCACCACCTGTCCTGCCATCGTCGCCTACGTCGAACGATACCATCCCGGTCTGGTCCCCTCGCTGGCGCCGATCGTGTCGCCCATGGTGGCCACGGCTCGCGCCCTCCGGCAGATACATGACCCCACCCTGAAGGTCGTCTTCATCGGGCCCTGCATCGCCAAGAAAGGGGAAGCCGGCAGCAGGAAAGTCGAGCACGAAATCGACGCCGTGCTCACGTTCATCGAGTTCCGCGAGATCTGCCATCGCCGCGCCGTCACGCCGGAATCCGTGAGCCCCAGCGATTTCGATCCACCGCACGGCGGCGCCGGGCTGCTGCTGCCCATCAGCCGGGGAATGCTTCAGGCCGCGGGCCTCCACGAGGACCTCCTGGCCGGCGACTTCGTCGCGGCCGACGGCCGCAGTGAGTTCATTGAGGCGATTCGCGAGTTCGAGGGCGGCGACCTCAACGCCCGCTTGCTGGACGTGCTGTGCTGCAATGGATGCATCATGGGACCGGGCATCAGCAGCAAGGCGCCGCTGTTCAACCGCCGGTCGCAGGTCAGCCGCTATGCCAAGCAACGGATGGCCGACCCGAAGCTGAAGCACCCCGATGGATACGCGTCGGTCCTGGCCGGGCTGAACCTCCGTCGCGGATTCTCGCCGTACGATCAACGACTGACTATCCCCCCGGAGGACCACCTGGCGGAGATCATGGTCCGCCTGGGCAAGCTCAAGCCGGAGGACGAATTGAACTGCGGAGCGTGCGGCTACGAAACCTGCCGCGAGCATGCCTCCGCGATCCACAAGGGGCTGGCCGAAGTCGAAATGTGCCTACCCTACACGATCGAGCAGCTCAGGCACGCCTGCAAGGATTTGGCCACGTCGAATGAGCAGCTCGCCAGCGCCCAGGGGGCGCTGGTCCAGTCCGCCAAGCTGGCCAGCATGGGCCAACTGGCTGCCGGAATCGCGCACGAGATCAACAACCCCCTGACCGGTGTCCTGACCTTCGCCCACCTGCTCCGACAAAGGCCCAACATGGAGGACCAGGACCGCCAGGATATTGGACTGATCATCAGCGAGACCACCCGCGTCTCCGAGATCGTCCGCAGCCTGCTGGACTTTGCCCGGGAGCGACCGGTCGCCAAGAAGCCGGTCAACGTCAACGATGTAGTCATCCGGACCATGCGGCTGCTCCGAAACCAGAAAGCGTTCGCCAAGATCACCATCGAAAAGCACCTGAAGGAGGAGCTGCCACACGTGGCCGGCGACACGAACCAGATTCAGCAAGTGCTGCTCAACCTGTCGCTGAACGCCTGTGAAGCCATGCCGAACGGCGGCAGGCTGACCATCAGCACGCTGGACGACGGTGGTCACGTCCTCATCAGGGTAGCGGATACCGGCCTCGGAATCGGAAGGGAGAATCTCAACAAGATCTTCGAGCCGTTCTTCAGCACCAAGCCGATCGGGACCGGCACAGGCCTCGGCCTCAGCGTCAGCTACGGCATCATCCAGCAACACGGCGGTACGCTAACTGTGGAAACCAAAGAGGGCGAGGGAACAACGTTCACGATCGTCCTGCCGACGCTGCCCGGCGAATAGAATGGGCCCGCCGCCGTTCAATCATGCAGTTTGAGGCCGTCCGCGTCGCGCATGCCGCCGCACAGGCAGACGATGCCTTCGACAAACCCCCAAATCGCCGCCAAACCGCCGGTCACGATCGTCAAGGCAAGCTGCAGCAGGCCGATGCCGATGTAGCCCAGGTAGAACCGATGTGCCCCTAGCCCGCCCAGGATTATTCCCAGCACCCCCGCGACGACTTTGCTCTTCGGCCCGACCGCTTGCGGCACGGCGTATGGCATGGCCACCGCCGGCCGCGGCCCGGGAAAAGGCGAACACGGAGGCGGGCAACACGCGGGCCCTCTCTGCTGCCCATGCCCGGGCACACGAGTGAGCGTCGGCGCATCCGCCGCCCGATGTTCGTCCCGTTCGATCACGACCGCCGGCTCCTCGCCCGAGAGCCGCCGCAGCGTCGCGGCCACGGCAGTGATCGAATCAGCCCGAATTTCCCGGTCAGTACCGCGCTCGATCAGCCTCGTCGATCCGATCAGTCGACCTTCTTTGGTCCATTGGACCAGCGTGTCGATGTCCGCAGGACCGTACCGGCCGCCGTCCGCGCCTATGACGAAATAATACACCGTGTCACCTGATTATTGAACGCAGGCGTCCTGAACGAGTTGTCGCCTCGCTGGCCCCTGCGGCACATACCGGTTCTCATGGCACCGGCCGTGTCTGATCACGAGCAGCAGGCGCAACCGGGGCCCGGCGTCACCCCGGAGCTTCTTGGTCATTCCCTGCGGCCAGCGGCTTGTCGCTCGCCGGTGGGGCTGCCGGGGCACCCGTCACCTCTGGAATGGACTTGTTCGATCCGGCGCCGCTATTTTCGGGATTTGCCGGTTGCTCGGGATTCCCGGCGCCGCCGGGCAGGTTCCGCGAGGAGAGATCGACCACATCCTTGGCCACGGCGATGGGCACGCGGGCGGCCGGGCTGAATTGCTTTTCAGAGGCGACGATGCCGACTACGCAGCCCACCAGGTTCTCGACATTCACATTCAGCGTGGGCGGCACATCCACATAGGCGATGGTCATGCCGGAGTGCGGATCGACCAGCCGATACCGACGCTGCTGGGCCGCGAAGGCATAACTCCGTCGCAGCTCCCCCTCCAGATCGTACTTCTTCGCCGCCTTCTCGTACCGCTGGGCCATTATCTTCATCCGCTCTTCATTGAGCTGGGCGCGAAAGCTGGCCAGATCCGCGGCGGTCCCGGCGCTGTCCCCCCTGGCAGCCACCAGTGCCTGCCAGTCCTTCAATTGCTGAACGCGGATCTTCGCGACTTGAGCGGGGATGTTCTCCTCCTTCTGGTTCGCGACTTCCTCAAAACGCGCCAGCAGCGGACCAAGATCCTGCTCTTTCACCGGGCGCCGAAGCTCGGCGTGCATCAGATTCTCAAGCTCGGTCAGCATGACCTCATAGCGCGGACGGTTCGACGGCGGAAGCTTGGCCGCCGCCCGGTCCTTCGTGCCCGGCGCCGCCCCGGCCGCGGCGGGACCTCGATCGGCGCCCGGTTTGCCCGGCGTTGTCGGCTTGGTTGCTTTCTGCGGCGACGGCTCCACGCCCGGCTCGACGTCGAGAGGCGGACCTACATCCTCCGGAGCCGGCCCGGCCGCTCCCGCTACGGTCCCATCGCCCGGCGGCGTTGTCGTCCCCGGCGTGCCCGCCGCGGGCGTCGGCGCCGTGCCGATCTCCGGCTTGGCGGTTGCGCCAGGCGAGGGCTCGGTCTTCGGCGCCGGTCCGGCGGTGGCCGCGTATTGCTCCATCAAACCCGTTCGCAACCGCGCCGCCACCGGCTCCACATAGGTCTTCGAGACGTAGAGGCTCGCGCCCTTGGGCGGCTGGATCTTGTAGAATCCTTCCGCCTCACCGATGATCTCGACCTTCGCGCCCTTGTCCAGCATCGTTTGCGTGGCGCTCTTGCGATCTTCCAGCTCGCTGCCTGCTCGGACATAAACCTTGTCCCCCTTCACCGTGCCGGTCTTCGCGTCCGCGGGCTGCCGTTCCACCATCGATTTGTCGATGTAGCTGAAGCTGCCCTTGGGCGGCGAGATCTGATACCAGCCGAACTTCTCGCTCAATACCAGCACGCGGTCCCCCGTGTTGAGCTTGGTGGTCGCGTACCAGTTCACGCCCGCTCCACTACGGATGTAGACATTCGTGCCGGTAACCTCTCCTTCCCACGGGAACGAGGCGGGCGTCTCCACTGGCTGGGCCGGCGCGGCCTTCGGAGGGGCCGCCGGGCCCGCAGCGGCGGGCTGCGCGTACACAGAAACGCTGAGAAGTCCACAGATGGTCAGAGCAATCGCGGAAGTCATTATGGCGAATCGCATCGGATTGCCTCCTTGTCCACGGTGTAGCCGACTCCTTCGCACGGATTCGCGACTGATCCCAGCCGCGGCGAACTCGGCGGCGACAGGACCTATTTTCAGGGGTTAGAGATTATGCAACTGTCGGCACCTTGTCAACCAATCGGCCCGCTTCCCGGTATTCCACGTCGCTCTCGCTTCTCACGCCCGGCGAACTCTCGCCGGAACTGGCGTAGAACCCTGGTCTTGGGATACTCTGCCCCGTGTTCAGCGACAATAGGAGCCCGTTGATGCTGGCGTATGTCATCCGCCATGCCGAGTCTGTTGCCAACACCCGGGCCGATCCAGGGCTGAACACAGCCCTCTCGCCGCTGGGCAACCGGCAGGCGAAAGCCCTCGCCCGCCGGTTCGCGCGACCGGAAATCA
>Ga0335070_10005303_pt1 | contig 15138 bp, 12 predicted proteins | sample Lox_Sample_13_FD_206722 | JGI IMG/M metagenome (GOLD analysis project Ga0335070, IMG submission 206722) | Soil microbial communities from Loxahatchee National Wildlife Refuge, Florida, United States - Lox_Sample_1.3 | ecosystem: Environmental > Terrestrial > Soil > Wetlands | place: USA... | reverse complement strand
GGGAAGCCCCGGCCCATTGGGATAGCTTCCGTCTGATTGCCATTTTCCGTGGTCGTCGGAGTAGTAATCGACAGTGACACGAGGGCCGTCGACGGTGAAGATGTAGTAGCCGATGGTATATAGCTCCTGGGAAAGTGATATCTCACGGGCCTTTTGACCGAACCACTTCGTGTCGGCCGCAGGCTTGGGGGTATAAAATTTGCTGCTATCAGAGGCGCAAATGAGTTGCTCGACTTCCGAGGCGCCGTCGGGACTCCTGATGAGAGAGCGCTGGTGGACGTGATCGTGGCCGCTAACAAAATATTTGACCTCATTCTCTTGCAAGCTGGCGAAGAAGACGTTTTGCCATTCCGGGTTCGCATTCGTGTAGCCGGTAAAGATCGAATCCTGGTGGTTTTCGCCGATGAGGTTCTGATGTGAGAAAACGAAGACATGAGCAGTCCCGCGCGTTTTCTTGTCAAGTTGGCTGGTGATCCAGGGTTGCTGATCGTGAACGGAGTACCCGTAAGTATAACCATTCTCGTGTGGTACCCGCTTGCTGGGCGTAACCCAGTTATCAATGACGACGAAACGGGTGCTATTATCAGATTCCCCATAGTCAAAAGAGTAACTCATGCCGTCTAGGTCGGTGCTGACCGAGACGGGGCTGTTGAAATTTCTGGCCCCGTAAAGGTGGGCCCCCTGGCCGCGGGTCTGGGGAAAGTTTTGCCTGAAAGCCGGAATGCCGTACTGATTGACGCCTTCAGGCTTGGCAGAGACCTCATGGTTGCCGCGCATCGGGAAGAAGCCGATACCAGCACGGTAGAGAGGTTCGGCCGCAGCGGCCCGGGTAGCGATGTCGGCGTTATTTCCGTTTTCGGTAAGGTCGCCAACTTGAATGACGAACTTCACTCCTGCCTCGATGAACTTCGGGTTGATCTGATCGATGATCGACACGGCGACGCCATTCGGATTCTTTCCAGCCGGGTCGGTCGGAGCCGTCCACTGCGTGTCAGACATGACCCCGAATTTCCAGGGTTCGGCTCCCGCGAGTGTGCTCATGAACAACGAAAACAGAAGCGCCAAGATAAAGAGTTGTCTCAAGATGAGTCGTTTTCTTGGGTGTGGTTTCATGGTAAAGACTCCTTTTCTGTATTCTCGTCCAGATGACAATAGTGCAAAAGTACGAGATCAATGTTACAGGAACGTGAAGATTATGCGACGTTTTCGATTCGAAACCGGAGGAAAGGGATGCGATTCAAGAACCAGGGCTTAATTCGGCCGTCGTCCCTTTTCCTGAACCTTCTTGAGCATCTCGTTCAGCTCTTTCCTTTCCTCCACTCTAATCAGCTTGTCGATTTTTTCAAGGACGCTTCCCTGGCTTGGAAAACCTAATTTTCCAAAAATCCCAGATACATTATCCATCCTGCTCCTCCTTTATCTGATTCTGTCAGGTACTCTAAAACAATGCGGAATTTCTCGCCGGAAATGAGTCAGAAGAAGAATTCTGAATGAGGAGAGGAGAAAAATCACTTTCACCAGCAGGGTCGTTCTCTTCTTACTTCTGTCCTTGAATGAGATATTTCACGATATTTTCATCATTAAGAACTGCCGCGATGACTTTCGAGATTGTCCCGTCAAAGGAGCTTTGGTAATTCCAAGCAGAATTGGTTTCAACAAATTCCCTAGAATACCCATTTGCTGCCGCAACGCTAAGAATGATCGAAGTTCTAAAAACACCAATCTGATAGTCCCCAAACATATTCTTTACTCTTAGGCTGATCATTTTATCCCCATTGGCCTGAACGAGCATTCCTCGCTTCGTCAACTCTTCAGACAGCAAAGTGATAGAAGCTCCCGTAATTTGTCGCAAATCGCCATAGTAACTATTTGTTTCTGTGGTTTCAATGAGTATCTTGGAAGCCTTTTCTCCATAATCATTAATGAGTGTGATCGTAGACTTACCGGTAAAATCTGTTTTCAAAAGCTCCTTTGGGATAGGGGCCAAACCTGCCCTGTAACTTATTCCACACCCAGTCCACATGACCGACAAACTCATCGTAGCCAATAAAACCGCCAACCTTTTCATCCCGTTTCTCCTCATGAAACCGGTTCCACGCCTTCATAGCAATAAGCCACCATCCCCTTTTAGCACTCTCTTATCGCATGAAGATGTTACGTTCATGTGAAAATTGTGTTAAGTTTTGGTGACCCTTCGGGTTCTCTTTTCCACAGGCAGAAACCGGACGAACCGGGGAACACGGCGTGTTCCTTGGGCGCTGCACGAAGAGGTATATTCGAACCTCTCCTCCTGATGGAAGTTTAAGCCGTCTGTCAGAATCTGTCACTCGATGAAGGAGTCTTCAAAAAAGGAAGGTTGAGCAGTTCACGTAGAGTGGAGATTGTACTAGGCCGTATGTTGGCGATTTCGGTTAGAAAGTGAGTTTAACGGGCGGGAAAGAAGTCAACCGGCTTATTACAGATTCCTCTTGATTGAGTCAGATCCTGCTCTGAAGACGCTCTTGAGCTTCCGGACACTGCTTAATATTCCAACTGCCATGAGGGTTCGATGCAGGAGAATAAGGGATGCACACCCGATCATGATTTTTCCATCCCGATCATTTCCAAATAACACCAGATTGATAACATCCCCTATTCCACTGTGGCCAGTACTCCAATTTACGGTGACGGGCCAGAAGAATGAAATTGGGGAAGTGCTGAGCAAAGAGTCAGCGAGAATGTGCGATAGAATGAGGAGGAAGCAAACTCTGAAACTGAGCTTGGGCAATTGCGACCACAACCTGCAGACTCCATGTGCCAATAACCCAGCGATGAGGGCAAATATAAGGCTATGCGTTGGGCCCCGGTGAAAGACATTCCCGTTCCCAGTAAAGACAATTCCGAAGAGAACATCGACATCAGGCAAGTTCGAGAGAATCAGAATTCCTGTCAGAACCTTCCATAGGCGCGAGCCTGATTCGTTTCCATTGCAGAAACTGTAGGTAGTAAAACCAATCGCGGCATGCCCTATCGGTAACGGCATCATGAATCTCCAAAAACCTACGGACGGAGTGGCCCAACTTCCTCTTGAGGCTTCTGGGGGATACTCCTACCCTCGCGTATCACTTTCGCCCTCGAATGTTACAGAATCATTTGCATCCAGTTAAATTACAGCGACGTGAAGCTGAACGATGGGTTTACTGCCCGGTCGGTTTCGCGTTCAATACCCTGGACAAAGTTCTTGCGGAGGCACAAAAAAGTGCTGAGCCAACACACAATCATCCGGAGGGGATAAAGGGCGCCCAAGCGACAGCCGCTTCGATTTTTCTTGGGAGGGCGGGAGCGTCAAAGGATGAAATAAAAGCATACATAGAAGTTAATTTTGCGTATAATCTGAATGAGCCTCTTGATCAAATTCGTAAGTATTATAAGTTTGATGAAACCTGCCCTGGTTCAGTTCTCCAGGCCATTCGGGCATTTCTTGAATCGAATGATTATGAAGATGCCATCAGGAAAGCCATTTCAATTGGCGGGGATAGTAATACCATCGCCTGCATCACCGGAGGGATTGCAGAAGCTTATTACAAAAAGGTGCCCGACGATATTATCGAGAGAGTAAAGAAGATCCTGGACCAGAGACTAGATATCGTGTCCGAATTCACCACAAAATATGGAATAAACAGCTGAGGGGCCGTCTTGAATTATAGGATTTTGGGTTTTTTGAGAAAAATCATACAAAACGAGTTGGAGCGTCATCGATAAATTGAGGCCTGGCAAGGCCCCGTAGCCTTGCAAAGGCGGGAAGCCCACCCAGAAAGTCGTTGGCCACGGGCCTGAAATTGAGCCTTGCCGCGTTCTGGTGACAGGATCCTTGATGCGTTGGCAGGAGAGGAAGCGAAGGAACGGGATAAGGTGAGGTCTTGTGCTACTTGAGATATTTCGATCAGATGGAAAAGAGGTTCGCCTATCCTAATGAATTAATTGGTGGCGGTGCAGGGATTTGAACCCCGGACACTGCGGATATGAGCCGCATGCTCTGACCGACTGAGCTACACCGCCAAACCACTCAATTTTACCGAATCTCCCCCAATTGTCAATAGATTAATGAGGACTCAATTGGCAAGAGAGATTAAGATAAGAGGCTGGAAGTGATCCATCTTTGCAAGAGATCCGGGTTCAGAATTTAGGCGAATGGTTGTCTTCCCCACTGTGGAGGGAGAAAGTCATTTTTGACTGGGGAAGTGTCAAATACTTATTTGATGCGCTCGTTCATCGCCGGGTTTTTAAAGTATTCTTCAGCTGGCAACACCATCATGAACCGATCATGGAGGATGGCTTTGCCCGGGGCCGGACTCATCTCGAGATCAATCTTTTCCAGCAGCTCTTCTTCCGTGAGTTCGGGGTTCGGCATTGTTTCAACGAGATCTTCTATGATGTTAAATGCGGGCGCGGCATATACCTCCGCCAGGTAACCGTGTTTCTCGACATAGTTCTGGACGAGGTTTTTCAGAGAAAGGTTTCGCGATTTACCGGAGGCGCGGCCGGTAGCACTCCAGACAACGGATTTGTCGGAGCACCTGCGGAGTTCGCCGGTTATTTGAAGATCCATGCGTTCACCTTTGGCATCCGCCTTTTCCAACGCCATCCTCAGCACACCGTCGCGGGTTTTGCATGCCTCGGCGGCTTCAGATTCTGTCGAGACCGTCCCATAAACGAGATAATTCCGGTTCGTCTTCAGAAGGTCGCGGGTGATGGCGCTGATCAGACCGGCCAGATCCTCATGCGGAGGGGGCGTCCTTGAAATAATCACAATCCGTTTGATCATCCGTCCCGGATCCTTCTGATAGCCCTCCACCATGAATCGACGGTGGACGGAAGTACAGGCGAAGGGCAACAGTAGGGTGGAGACGACGGAACAAGCGATCAGTGCTTTTCTCATACCTTACTTTTCGGGATGAATATTTTCTTATTTTCTGTGTACTGCATCAGCGACGGCATGACCGTCAGGGCGACCAGGAGCGCAGCGGAAACCCCAAAGACCGCGAGTGAGCCCATCGAGGTCAACCCCTTGTGTCTCGAGAAGAACAGGGACGCCCAGCCAATCACCGTGGTGAGGCATGAACCGGCCACTGCGGCCCCAGTGTGACGCAGGGCAAACATGACCGAGCGGGTCTCGAGATAGCGGTTAAAGATAAAGATCCCGCTCGAAATTCCATACCCGAGGACAACCGGAAATACAACAATGTTTGCGTAGTTGATCTTCCAGTTGAAAAGGTGCATAAAGCCAAGCATCCATACCATTGCGCCGAGAAGCGGGGTCATGGCAAAAATCAATGCACGGGGGTCGCGGTAACTGATCAGCAGGATGATCAGGATCATCCCGGCCGCGAGGGCGGGAAAAATCTTACCGTCACGGATGACGATCATGGCAAGGTTCGCCATCAGGATCATGTGCCCGGTCGCATAATAGCTCCGACCACCGATCGCAATGGTTCCCACCTGTTTGGCGAATTCAACCGTCAGCTTACTGTCGGTCACGGAACCCTTGGGGACGATCAGGGTAAAGTAGCCTTTTTCTCCCGACTCGGGAACGGGACGGAATTGCTTCAGGAGATCCTCCGGAACGTCCTTTAACGTAAACGGCTGTGCCGCCAACGATTTCTTGACCGCATCAAATATTTCCCTATTCTCGCCGGTCATCAGATGGGCCGGGATCTCAACCAGTCGTTCCTGAATCTGGTCGAGGATCTCCCGTGTTTTCAACTGCTGTTCCATGGGAGGCGCAAGGCTGAAGATCGATACCACCTGCTGCACGTATGAATATTTATCTTTGTTGGAGAGCTCCTCATAAAGGTTTTTCGTCTCTTCCAGGGTATCGGTGTAAACGACGGAGGGAAGGCCCTTCCTCCCGAACCGTTTCTCTATTTCATCCTGTAGGACCAGGGCTTGGGTGTCGCCGGTGACCGAGGTCCGACTGTCGTAATCGAATTCGATGCGGGTCGCGAAATAGGCCAGGCCGATCGTCAGGATCAGCGACGCGGCGAGAATTGCGGATGCGAACGGGAACGGCTTGTTCAGATGATCGGCATCGTCGATTCGATTGTAATTGACCACCAGGCTTTTGGTGAAACGCGGCCAGGTTCTGCTGAGGAGCAGGATCGCAACCGGCAGAAACGTATACATCATGATCGCGATGATCAGCATCCCCGCTCCGGCGATGAGGCCGAAATGAGAGAAACCCTTGAAGCGTGCCAGAACGAGTACAAAAAGAGACGCAGAGGAGGTCGCGACACTGATGAGCGACGACAGTCCGGTATGAAGAATTGTCTGGCGGAGACTTTCATAAATATCGCCCCGGTGAGAATACTCGTCCCTGAACCGGTACATAAAATGTATTCCGAAGTCGATGCCGAACCCCATGAGAATACCGCCGAGAATGGCGGTGATGGTATTCAGTTCCCCCAGAGTGATTTTGGTAAAGCCGAATGTCATCACGATACTCATGACGAGGGTCGTCATCAGCAGGAGGATCTGCACCGGACGCCGGAAAAGAATGATCAGGTAGAGGAGGATACCGGCAAATGCGACGATCGACGTCGGCTTAAGCGCATTCTTCATGTGCGTCGAATCATCGTAGGTGATCTTGTACTCGCCCGTCATTCCATAGGTGATCGTCCCCTCCGGCGCGGGAGCGCCCCCGCCTTCTTCCTTCAGGGTTGCCCCTCGGGGGTTTCGCTCGTTGTACTGGGCGATGACCGACGACACATCGGAAAGAAGTTTCTTGCTGAAATCAAGATCGTTGGGGATGCCGTTCGCCTGGATGACGATGAGAATCATCTCACGGGCGGGATCAATATTGTACTCATCGTCCACGAATTTCGAATGGACATTCCGGTACTTCTCGACGAGTTTCTTTAGTTCCTCGTCGGTTTCCGTATCGCCGATTTTCACGCCGAGTTTTTCTCGGGTCAGGGTGCGGATTTTCTTGCGCATCAACCTGAATGCTTCGTTGAGATCGTCAATATTGATGTAATAGGCAAGATGATCACGAAGGAAGCTGACATCCTGGCGACAGGTCGCGGAACGGACGTCCGGAAGCTTTTTTATCTCGGCGGTCAGGTCATCGGCGACCCCCTTCATCTGGAGGACGTCTTTGCTCCTGAGGGTGATGAAGAGGTTCCCGTAGCCCCCGGCGAGCTTGAACATCCGCTTGGTTGCGAGCACGCTTGGAAGGTCCTGCGGAATGAGTTCAAGCTGGTTGTAGTTGATCGTCAGCTTCGACATCTGCCAGGCCGAAAGGCCGACGAGGATCATCATGATGAGTGCGATGAGACCGGGGTGCTGATAGAGATTATCGGCTATTCTCTTGGCTATCCGTTCCCTCATCGTATCAAACCTTGACTATTCCTTGAAGATCAGTCTGACCGCGTCAAGCGCTTCCTGGATGGTTCCGCCCCGTTTGAGGATCGGCCTGACCTTGTCCTCGTTCAGACCGGCGAGAAAGCCCTCCTTGAGGATATAAACTTCGACGGCCTTCCACTCATTGGCCCGCTTGATCAGCCCGATTTGAATCTTCTGGTCTTTGTTTTCGGTCGTATGGTCAAATACCGCGAGCGCCTCGCACATGGCCTGGTTTCCATTTTCGGTGATGGCCCCGAATTGGAGGAACTTCAGCCGCTGTGTGATGATAGGAAATTTTTCCTTGATAAGGTTTTTCATGAATGTCGTGATCTCGTTCTTCTCCTTTTGCGACATTCTGTCCCAGTAGCCTGCCATGACGATCTCCGCCATACCGTCAAAATCGACGAACGTGATCGCACGGTTGTAATCGCCCTTCTTGATCCAGTACTGGGCCAGCGTCAGGGTGCGGAGTATCTCCTTCTGATCAGCCGGTGAAACCGGGGCCGGCATAACCCCGGTCCCGTGGCAAAACATGACAAACAGGAAGACGATGAGCGATACCCGTCGTTTCATCTTTACCCTACCTCGTTCATGCAATTTATCGGAAGACGCTATGAAGTCGTCCGAATAACATAGGATGTGTTTTTCTATCGTAGCTGAACATCAGAAAATATTCAATTGCATTGGACTTCAAGGCGTCAAATTCCGTGAGATGGAATGAGTGGAAGATCATCCGCCAGAGGAGAGGGTTGTTAAAAAGGTCAACGGAGAATGCCTTTTTTGATTTGGTTATGTTATGATAATCGTCTGTGAACGGGGAAAGTCTGAAGAAAGTGGTCCTGCTTCTGTTCTTTCTGGTGGCTATGGTTTGGCCAGACGGAGAAGCCTTCGCGTCATCCCCCTATTTTGATTTTGATATTCAATCCCACCATTTGATCATCCAGCTCGACCCATCTCAACACCTCCTCAAGGCGGAAGATAGGCTTCAAATCAACACCAAACATGGAGGACTTTACACGCTTTCGTTTCTCCTTCATCCCCAGTTGAAAATCACCCGGGTCGTCGACCGGAGGACGGGACAACCCCTCCATTGGTCTGAGGAAGCTTTTTCAGGGCCGGTTAAAAGATGGGATGTCTCTCTTCAAAAGGGGGAAGAGACGCCACTTCTCTCCATCTCTTACGAAGGTCCGATCCACGATCCCGTCGCCAAGGAAAGGGAACTCCAGTTCATTAAAGGAGATCAGACTCTTGGACTGATTAGTCCGGAGGGAGTCTACTTGTCGTCTTCGACCCGCTGGTATCCTGACAGACCGGGGTCCATGTCCATCTTCCAAATCGAAGCGACGATCCCGGAACCCTTTCGAATTGTGACTCAAGGCGAACTCATTTCTGAAAATCTCAAAGAGGGACTCTTCAGAAGCAAATGGGTGAGCGAGTTGCCGGCGGAAAGCCTCACCTTGGTCGCCGGGAAATATTCCGTTCGGACGCGGACGGTAGACGGTATCAAAATCTCCACCTATTTTTTTCCTGAAGAGAATCGGTTTTCCGAGGTCTTTCTGAACAGTGCCCAAGAATACCTAAAGATCTACTCAGACCTGCTGGGATCGTACCCCTACAAGAAGTTCGATATTGTTCAGAACTTTTTCTCGAGCGGCTATGGTTTTCCTACCTTCACCCTTCTGGCGCCGGAAGCGATCCGGCAGGGGAAAGAATTCCTAAGACCGGGCGCCCTGGATCATGAGATTGTCCATTCCTGGTGGGGGCATTATGTGAGCCTCAAGCCCGGAACAGGGAACTGGGTGGAAGCCCTCACGACCTACTGTACGAATTATTACTATAAAGAGTTAAAGATGGCCAAAGAAATGGCTTACAACTATCGACGGGACGTGATGCAAAAATATGCCGTCGACGTGCCTCCTTCACGGGATTACCCTCTCCGGGAATTTGAAGGGAAAGAGACGGAGCTGGACGCACAGATCGGGTATGGAAAAGGCTCGATGGTTTTTCACATGCTTCGGAGAGTGGTCGGAAAAGACCTTTTCTTCGGCATTTTGAGGCAATTTGCGGCGCAATACGGGGGCAGACAAGCCAGCTGGGAAGAGATTAAGAGAACCTTTGAAGAGGCGAGTGGACAGGCGCTGGACAGGTTCTTCTCTCAATGGCTGGATCGTCCCGGCGGGCCTCAGCTCAAGCTGGAAAATGTCAAAGTTCACGCCAATCCAAATGGGTACGTCGTCTCGGGAGATGTGGCTCAGGAAGGGGAGGTCTACCAGCTTCTGCTTCCGATTGAGGTGGATGAGGGCTCAGGAAAGAGGCGTCTTTTCCTGGAAGCTTCAAAAAGAAAGAGCCCTTTCTCCATGGAGGTTTCCAGGATTCCGTTGAAGCTCACCCTGGACCCTGACGATCAGGTCTTTCGAAGGCTTTACCCGGAAGAGATTACTCCTGCCTTGAATGCTTTGCTCGAAGACCGTGAAAAGATCTTCATTGTATCGGATCAAGGAGATGACGAGAGTCGAAGAATCTATCTTGAACTGGCCAGAAGGGCAAAAGAACAGAAGGGTGGAGAGATTTTATCGATCAAAGACGTGACCGAAGAGAAACTGAAAAACTCCTCGGTGATGCTTTTTGGGGAGAACTGGAGGGGGCCCATCCTTTCTAAGCTCATCTCAAATATTCCAAAGCCGATCGATTACAGGGAAGGTTCATTTTTTATGAAAGGGAGTCGAGTGGAAGAAGGAGACGAATCCCTCCTTCTTACTTTTCCCAACCCTCTTCAATCCGGGAAATGGGTAAGCCTTTATTTTGGCCGATCTGTGAATGCTCTTTCCCGGGCCAGGTACCTCTTCTTTTACGGCTGGGATAGCTACATCCTCTTTAAGAACGGGAGGCCCAAGGAAAGGGGGAATCTTTCTCCAAGAGTTTCTTTTGTCTCCCGTGACTTCATCTCCGGCGATGATTTCGGTAAAATCGAGCCCCAGAGGTTAAAAGAGCACATCTCCTCTCTGGCCTCCTCTGAGAGGGCGGGGCGGCTTCCAGGGGGCCCAGGTTATGAGAGAGCTCAGACCTACCTGACCAAGCAGCTGGAAGGGATGGGGATAACCCCTGTGGTCCGGCCTTTCTCCATTGCCATCAAGGATATAAAGGAATCGAGCTTGATTCTAAAAGCCCCCAACGGAGAGGAGAAACTCAAGGCCGTCCCCTTCCGTTTTTCCAAAGGGGGGAGGTATGAAGGTCCTTTCACCCTGTTAGACCAGACCCAGATCGAAGAGACCGGAAACCTTTCCGGCAAAGGCGTCATGTTCTTCCTTGGCCTGACGAACGACCTTCGCCTGGAACAGCTTTTAAGAAGAGTGAAGGAGCTTCAGGGAAAAGGGGCCGCAGCTATTCTCTTCTTTATCCAGGAAGAAGATATGGATCATTTCGCCCCTTTTCTTACTTATCCCTCCTATTTTCCGCCGAAATTGGAAGAGAAGCTCCTGAAGAGGGAACAAAACGGCATCCCCGTCCAACGTTTGACCGAAGCTTCAAGAGTCGCGACAAAGGCGAAGGAGCCCGATTTCTCCATCCATGTCCCCGTTTTATTCGTCCCCTATCCACGGCTGGAGGAGCCCTGGGTCAAAAACATGATTGCCCAGCACGAGGTCGTCTTTGAAATCAACCTCGGATTTAAGGAGACGAAGGTTAAGGGCGTTAACATTGGGGGGGTCATTGAAAGCCGTGATCCAGACAAGAAGAAGGAGTTTCTTTTGTTGGCCGCCCCCTATGATCATTTGGAAAGAGAGGAAAAAAGCGGGATGCTCTCTGCCGGAGCGGACGATCGTGATTCAGGAGTTTCGGCGCTTTTAGAGATCGGACGATCTCTGGCGAAAAGAGAGACGGATTTAAAAAGAAGCGTGCTCCTGCTCTTCTTTGGTGGGCAGGAATGGGGGTCGCGGGGATCCCGTGAATTTGCCGATCAACCCTTCATTCCCCTGACACAGCTGAAGGCGTTGTTCTACTTGGATATCCGAGAGGGGGCAGCTCCTGAGAAGGAGGTGTTTCTGGCCGGGAGTTCCGTCCGTCCCTCCTTGACCCAGATCAGCAAGAAATTCCTGGAACCCCTCGGAATCAAGGAAGGGAAAAATATTGATCTCTCTTCCTATGAACTCGGGAGGGATCGTACCCCATTTCAAGATAAGGGAATTCCTTCGGCGGGCTTTTTTACATCGGACCCCAGAAAGATTCAGCCATCCCGCACGCCATCGGAGTTGATCGACTACGGGAGGTTAGCGGATGTGACCAAGCTGATCTACCTGACTGCTTATGAATTCCTAACAGAGCCATAGAAGCCATAGAACCCGACGGAGAGATGAAGATGCGAACCGCCTATTTCGATTGTTTTTCCGGAGCGAGCGGAGATATGATCCTCGGCGCCCTGATCGATGCCGGGTTAAGCCCGCGACGATTGAGAGAGGCTTTGAAGAGGCTTCAAATTCCGACCGTTCATCTGAAAGTCACAAAAGTACTCAAGCGAGGAATCGCAGGGACCCGGGTCAGCGTGGAGGGAGGGAACGGAAAGAAGTCCCATCGCAATTTGACGGAGGTTCTCCGAATCGTTAAGAGAAGTCGTGTGGAGCCGGAGGTCAAAGAAAAGAGCGAAGAGATTTTCAAACGAATTGCTTCTGCCGAGGCAAAGATTCACGGCATTCCGGCGGAAGAAGTCCACTTTCACGAATTGGGCGGGCTGGATTCCATCGTTGACATTGTGGGGTCGGTCTGGGGGATTCGAGAGATGGGAATTGAGAAGCTTCATGTTTCACAAGTGAATGTCGGAGGAGGATTTGTAAAATGCGAACATGGCATCCTTCCCGTTCCAGCCCCTGCGGCCTTGTCTTTGATGGAGGGGAAACCCATCTATTCATCGGGAGTGGAGAGAGAACTTCTCACTCCGACCGGAGCGGCGATCCTCTCTACCCTGGGGTCGGAGTTTGGTTCCATGCCTCGAATCAAGGTAGAGCGGATCGGGTACGGGGCCGGACGGGATGATCTCCCCCATCCGAACCTCCTCCGGCTGCTTATCGGGACGTCGGAATCCTTTTCCGGAAAGGAGACCGTGGCGGTCATTGAAACCAATATTGATGACATGAACCCCCAGTTTTACGACTATGTGATGGAAAAACTCCTGGCCTCTGAGGCTCTGGAGGTATTCGTCACTCCCATTTTAATGAAGAAGAATCGGCCCGGCCATCTCCTCACCGTGATCTGTCCCTCTGAGAAACTGCCTTCGGTCGCGAAATTCCTTTTTCAGGAGACGACCACCCTGGGGCTGAGATGGCGCGTGGAGGAAAGGGAAAAGACCGACAGAGAAATTCAGCCGCTTCGGACCAAGTATGGAAGAATTCGCTTCAAATTGGCTCGATGGGGGGGGAGCGTGGTCAACCTTTCCCCGGAATACGAGGATTGTAAGAGGTTAGCATTAGAAAGGGGAGTTCCCCTGAAGGACATTTTCGAGGAAGCAAAGAGCGTGGCGCTAATCTTCCAGAAAGATGGAGCAAAGGCTTCCTCTTCCAGGAGAAAAAGAGCTGTAAGTACTTGACTTTTGTTGATAAATAAAGACTTCAAGAAGTCTTGCCTTATCCCGCCGCGGTCCGGTTCCTTACTTGATATTCCTACCCTCCATTCTTATATTTTAAATGAAGGGGGGTGTCATGATCATGAATACCAAAAAAGTCCTTTCAGTGATCAGTCTTTTACTGGCATTAGCCTTCTTCCTCCCTTGTAGGGGATGGGCCCAGCTTTTTCCTTATAGTGGGGGGGGACAGGCCAAACCAGGAACGCATGCTCCAATCATTGCTCACGCATTCGCAGTGGAAAAGGGGTATTACGGGTATATCTGGAAAATCTACATCGAGGCGGAAGATCCGGATGGGGATATGCTCAGAATTGCCTCTGTGGTAGATCAGGTGGGTATCGGTCGTTATCCAACCGATTGGATCTATCTCAAATCTCAATATCAAAAGCATTTCACAGGCTACATCCAATGGAATACGTTCAGTACGAAGACATCGTATCTGCCGGAGTGGACGCAGATTACGTTGAGGGTTTCCGTGATCGACAAGGCCGGGAATGAAAGTAACGAAGTCGTTTTCCCGTTCACTTTTGAAGTCACCCCACAACAGTATGCGTATAAACTCCCCGCGCCCTTCGACCAGGCGAATCTTCCAAAGATAGGAAATGTCATGGTCGATCTGGAAAGTCCCAACCAATACGGAAACAACGGAAAAATATATTAATCGGATTTCTCAGATGCATCTGGCGTCAAGGCCCGTTCACGCGGGCCTTTTTGTTTTCTCTTGCTTTTCTTCCTCCTGAATGGTAAAAATTTTGTATTATCTTACAGAAGGGAGGAATATTATGAATTCAACCATCTCTGCAAGGAAATCAGTGATTGCTCTGGTGTTGGTGGTATGTTTCATGGGGGTGTGGATGGGTTGTACGACCACGGTGAAAGAGCGTCAGCAAGGTCAACCGGCGACAGGACCTACGCCAGAACCGAATTCAGAATGGGAGGGGGCGGGAAAGTATTATCTCGACGATGTCCGCGTCCCGAGCGAATTGAATTATGAACCGGATGAATCTTTAGTCTATGAAACCGCGAAATTTAAGGCCGGCGTTCTGCGTTTTTCAAAATGGCGTCTCGACGTTCAGTCATTGATCGATTTTTTTACTTATAATATGGAGAAGGACAACTGGAAGTTCGTGAACACGTTCAAGGGGAAGGAAACCCAGCTCAGCTTCTCAAAGCCTGATAAGACGTGCATCATCCGAATTACTGGAACGTGGACAGGGTATACCAACGTGTTGATTGCCGTCGGTCCCCTAGGAGAGAAGAAGATGTAAGAGTGGGGTATGTTATTCGATCGGTTTAGAAGGACCATTGACCGCTACCGTCTCCTGGAAATGGGCGATCGGTTGATCGTGGGTGTCTCTGCGGGGGTGGATTCAATGGTCCTCCTCCACCTCTTGAATGCCTGCCGTGAAACATTTGACCTTTCCCTCGTCGTTGCCCATGTCAATCATGGTTTTCGACCCGAGGAGTCCGAGAGAGAAGCCGAGCTGGTTCAAAGGGAGTCGGCGAGGCTTCACCTGCCGTTTGAATACGGGCAATTCAATGTGAGGGAGTTTCAAAAACTGGCAAGACTTTCTCCGCAGGATGCTGCCAGAAGGGTTCGTTTCCATTTCTTTGATGACCTCCTCCACAAACATCAGGCTCAAAAGATCGCATTGGGTCACAATGCCGATGACCAGGTGGAGACGGTCCTCTTAAGACTGCTTCGAGGATCTGGGTTACGGGGTTTAAAAGGGATCCTCCCCATTCGAGAGGGAAAGGTGATTCGGCCTCTTCTTGAGGTGTGGAGAGAAGAGATCGACTCCTTTGCTTCAGAAAAAGGGATTCCTTTTCTATCCGATTCATCCAACCTGAAGAATGACTATCTTCGGAACAGGATACGCCACTCGTTGATTCCTTTGATTGAAGGGGAGTATCAACCTCATTTTAAAGAGACCCTCCTGAGGACCTCGACCATCCTCAGGGAAGAGGATGATTATTTGACGGGCGGATCCGAGGAGGCCTATCAGAAGGTTGTCTACGAGGCGAAGGGTATACTTTCTTTCAGATGGTCGGAATACCAATCCCTTCATCGGGCCATTCAGTGGAGATTGATCAGGAGGATTATCGAGAGGGTTCATGATGCCGGAGCGGTTATGGAGGACGGACTG
>Ga0335070_10005302_pt1 | contig 15138 bp, 11 predicted proteins | sample Lox_Sample_13_FD_206722 | JGI IMG/M metagenome (GOLD analysis project Ga0335070, IMG submission 206722) | Soil microbial communities from Loxahatchee National Wildlife Refuge, Florida, United States - Lox_Sample_1.3 | ecosystem: Environmental > Terrestrial > Soil > Wetlands | place: USA... | reverse complement strand
GTTGCGGGCGAGGAGGTCGACGGTCGACCGGAACGCGGCGTCGATGCCAGTCGGGTTGGTGATGAGCCCGACGCGCTTTCCCTCGACCAGCCCGAGGTTTCTTTCGAGGAAGACCTCGAGTCCTGTCCTCACCCGGACCGGCGCGGCCGGGGCGGCCGGCCGTCGCTCCGGCGAACAGCCGCCCAGACCCAGGATCAGGAGGAGGAGCGCGGCCGCTCCGAGCCCCGCCGCCCTCGAGCCGGCGCGGATTCCATCGCCAAGTCGATTGCTCATGCGTCACCTTCCTCGTCCGGCGGCCCGGACCCGGTCAAGGATAGCAAGTCCCCCGCCGGGGAGTCAACGGCCGGAGTGGTATTGATTCCTGGCGGGAAATCGCATATATATGAATGGCGTCGATGTTCTCATTTGAAAGGGGCGGACCTTGCCGGCGGCTTCGAGGGCGTTTCGCCTTCGCCCTGTCCCTCGGCGCCGCGCTTCTCGCCCTGGCCCCGGCCACCCGCGCCGCCGACATCCCCTGCGAATGGACCGGCGTCGAGCGGATCGTGGCCGTGGGCGACCTCCACGGGGACTTCGACAACTTCGTGACCATCCTCAAGGCGTCGAAGGTCGGCCTCGTCGACGAGCGTCTTCACTGGACCGGCGGAAGGACCCACCTCGTGCAGATTGGCGACGTCCTGGACCGGGGCGACAAGGCCAGGGACATCTTCGACTTCCTCATGCGCCTGGAGAAAGAGGCCGCGGCCGCGGGCGGCATGGTCCACGTCCTGCTCGGCAACCACGAAGAGTCGACGATCACGGGCATCGCCCTGAACTATCCGCAGTACGTCTTCGTCGACCAGTTCTACGCGTTCCTTCCCGACGACTTCAAGAAGGCCCGGGCGAAGCAATACCTGTCGGGCCTGCCGGCCGCCGAGCGGGCCAGGCTGGGGCCCGGGGGTCCCGACTTCGCCAAGGACGCCGGCTACCGCGCCTTCTGGGAGAAGATCCTCGAGACCTCCAAGAGGGTCAGGGGCATGGACGAGGCCGGCCAGGCCTATACCGAGAACTTCAACCACACCTATGGAAAATGGCTCCTGACGAAGAACGTCGTCATCAAGATCAACGACGTCGTCTTCGCCCACGCCGGGGTCAACCGCCAGTTCTCGACCTGGAAGCTCAAGGACCTCAACGACGCGTTCCGGCTGGAACTGGGGATGTTCGCCCTCCGAGGACCGAACTCCCGGGTCCTCATGCAGGAGTTCCGTCCCAAGCTCGTCTACAACTCCGAAGGCCCGCTGTGGCTCCGCCAGATGGAGAACACCATCTCCCAGGAGGACATGGACCGGATCCTGGCCAACCTCAAGGCGACGAAGATGGTCATCGGCCACAACTTCATGGCCATGGGGGAAACGCGGAGCCCGATCGCGCCGGCCGGGGACATCATCCCCCTCTTCCACGGGAAGCTCTGGATGATCGATACCGGGATCGGCTTCACCCTCTACGGCGGCCGTCTCTATGCCCTCATCATCAACGGCGGGACGCTCGACCACTACACGGATGCCGAGGAAGCGGCGCCGCCGGCTCCCGGCGGTTCGCCGACGGCGAACGGGCCGGGGGCCGCGGACGAGGTCGAACGGTTCCTGCAGACGGCGACGCCGGCCTTCGTCATCCCCGGCGAGGCAGGTCGGACCGACCCCTGGAAGGTCCGGCTGGAGGCCGGCGGGGCCAAGCACTGGGCCCAGTTCAAGTACATCGACCGCCGCCGGCCGGACCCGCTGGCCGACAGCTATGAGTACGAGCTCGCCGCCTACGCCCTCGACAAGGCCCTCGGCTTGGGCCTCATCCCGCCGCTCATCGAGCGGACGATCAACGGTTACCCGGGCTCCCTCCAGATCTTCGTCGAGGACGCCTTCTCCGAGACGGCCCGGAAGGGCCAGGGACTCCCGATCGGCGACCCGGAGGCCTTCGAGCGGACCATGGCCGACCTGAGGGTCTTCATCAACCTCGTCGCCGACACCTGCGGCCCCGAGCGAGAGCGTGACATCCTCATCCAGAGGAATACGGAGAGGGTTTGGGCGGTCGACTTCTCCAGGGCCTTCGCGCCCGTGACGGAGACGGTCCCCGGGTGCGAGATCCAGAGGTGCTCGCGGGCCTTTTACCGGAAACTCGTCGATTGGGACAAGGCCGGGGTTCGCCGCCTGGTCGCCCCCTACCTGAACGAGGAGGAGGTCCGGGCCCTCGAGGCGAGGGTGGGGTCGATCCTCCGCGCCATCCGGACGCAGGTCGAGGCCCGGGGGGAGGCCGCGGTCCTATTCTGACACGCGGGAGCGTGCGGCCGAGGGAGGGGCGGATGGCGGAAGCCGGAGCGAGGACGGCGTCGGGAACGGGGTCGCCGGGGGAACGTCTGCTCTACGGGTTCCTCCGGCTTTTCGCCGACATCCGGCCGGGCGAGGCGCCCAAGGCGCTCCTCCTCGCGCTGAATGTCTTCCTCCTCCTCGTCGCCTATTACATCCTCAAACCCCTGCGTGAGGCGCTGCTTCTCGTCGACAAGAACTCCGCCGTGGTCAAGAGCTGTCTGGGCGGCGCCCAGGCCGTCCTCTTCATCTTCGTGATCAAGGCCTTCAGCCGCCTGGCCTCCAAGGTCCCCCGGCACGTCCTCATCACCTGGACGACCCTGTTCTTCATCTCGAATATCGTGATCTTCTACGGCCTCAGCTTCTGCCGCATCCCCGTCAAGACCATGGGGATCGCCTTCTTCGTCTGGATCGGCATCTTCAATTATTTCGTGATCGCCCAGTTCTGGGGTTTCGCCAACGACCTCTATTCCGACGAGCAGGGAAAGCGGACCTTTCCCCTCATCGCCTTCGGCGCGACGCTGGGAGGCGTCGTCGGGACGCTGCCCGTGGTCATCAAGCTCAGGGACCTCCTGGGCGGACGGTGGGAATTCAAGCTCATGCTCATCGCAGGGACTGTCCTCCTCATCTGTATCGGCCTGGCCAGATACATCCATCGCCGGGATGTCCGGAGAACCCTCGATGACCGGGAAAAGGGGCTCGCCGGCTCCGAGGAGAAGGCCCGCGCCCAGGCCCAGCCGCTGAAGGCCGGGGGCGGTTTTCGGCTCGTGTTCAAGAGCCGCTACCTGCTCTTCATCGCCCTCCTGATCGGCCTCTACAATTTCGTCAATGCCACGGGCGAGTACGTCATCTCGGCCGTCACGGTCAACACCGAGCTCTCGAAGACGGCCTCCAGGCCAATGACGGCGGCTCTGCCGGGGGCCGCCTCCCCCGCTGGGGATAGCGCCCGGGGCGCACCCGTTCCCCAGGAGAACGCGCCCGGCGCGGCCATGGAGAAATCGATCCACCGGGCGTTCATGAACTATCAGCTCCTGACGAACCTCGTCGCCCTGATCATCCAGCTCTTCCTTGTTTCGCGCATCTTCAAGTGGGTCGGGGTCGGGGGAGCGCTCTTCTTCCTGCCGTTGATCGCCCTAGGGGGGTATGCCCTGATCTCTTTCGGGGCGGTCCTCGTCCTCGTCCGCTGGGTCAAGTCCCTGGAGAACGGCACCGACTATTCGCTCCAGAACACGACCAAGGCCGCCCTGTTCCTGGTCACGCCAAGGGAGGAAAAATACAAGGCCAAGGCCGCCATCGACACCTTCTTCGTCAGGGGCGGCGACACGGTTTCGGCCCTGGCCGTGCTGGCCGGGACACAGCTGCTGGGCTTGAAGATCGAACGCTACGCCATGCTGAACGTCGTCGTCGTCCTCGTCCTCATCGCGCTCTGCTTCAAGATCGTCGGGGAATACAAGAGGCGGAAGGCCGCGGCCGACGGGAATCCGGCACCCGCGGCTTGATTTCCGGGAGGAAGGGTCCTATAATCCGGGCAACAGAAAGCGGTCGGGGTGACATCCATGAAGCGTGAAGCGGCGCTCGTCGTTCTTTTCCTGGCCTTCGTCGTCAGGCCCGGGGATCTTCGCGGCCAGTTCAAGCCCGAGGAGGTCGCCCGGCGGCCGCAGATGGAGGAGTTCCTCCTCACGGCCGAGATCGTCAAGGCCGAGCCGGCAGGCGAGGGCGTCACCAAGCCCTTCCGGCTGACCCTCAGGAAGGGCGATTTCGAGAGCAGGGCCTTCTGGAAGAACCCGAGCGGCATGATGTACGGGTTCCTCGAGGGCTGGCAGTACGAGATCGCCGCTTACCGCCTCGACAAGCTCATCGGGCTGGACATGGTCCCCGCCGCGGTCGAGCGCGAGTTCCAGGGGAAGAAGGGCGCCCTGTCGCTCTGGGCCGAGAACAAGTACAGCCTTCTCAAGGTCGCCGAGCAGGGAATCGCCATCCCCAAGGAAGCCGAGGCCGGGATCGAGAGGATGAAGTGGCTGACCCGGGCCTGGGACAGCCTCATCGCCAACGAGGACCGGACCCAGCAGAACGTCCTCTACACGGAGGACTGGCGGACGATCCTCATCGACCACTCCCGGGCCTTTCGGTCGACCAAGGAGTTCACTGAGAAGCTCATGTTCGGGGCGGACGGCATCAAGAAAGCCCAGGACGGGCACCCGTTCCTCTTCAGCCGGCTCCCCCGCTGGTTCTATGAAAAGGTCAAGGCGCTGTCCTTCGAGTCCGTCGGAACTGCCGTGGGCGAGACCCTGACGGACCGGGAGATCCGCTCGCTCCTCGCCCGCCGCGACCTCCTCATCAAAGAGATCGACGGCATGGTCCGGGCCAGGGGGGAGGCGGACGTCCTCTACGATTGAGACGACCGCGGCCGTCCGCGGCAGGAATCGATCTCGCGGGAGGGTGAAAATGAAGAAAGCAACGGTGGTCCTCATCGTCGCGGGATTGGCCCTTCTCCGGGCGCCCGCGCTCCTGGCCCAGTTCACGGCCGACGAGCTCGGTCAGTTCCCCCAATGGGAGGAGTTCCTCAAGACGGCGGACATCGTCAACCAGTCCCACATGGTCGGCCCCGAGTCCGTGACCAGCCCCTGGAGGCTGACGCTCCGGAAGGGCGACGTCACCCATGACGCCCTGTGGAAGAGCGCCGAGGGCCGCATGCAGGGCTATGTCGAGGGCTGGCAGTACGAGATCTGCGCCTACCGCATGAGCGAGTGGCTCGGGCTCCACATGGTCTCGCCGACCATCGAGCGGCGCTTCCAGGGCGACCGGGGCTCCCTCCAGTACTGGATCACCGACTGCATCTCCCTAAAGGAGCGGGAGGAGAAGAAGATCAAGATGCCGTCCTACAAGGTCTTCGGCTGGAACCGGGACACGTACCTGCAGAGGTTCTTCGACAACCTCATCGCCAACGAGGACCGCCACCAGAACCAGATCCTCATCACCAAGGACTGGCGGATGATTCTCATCGACCATTCCCGGTCCTTCCGCTCCTCCGGCAAATTCGTTAAGGCCCTCATCTATACCGAGAAACACCCTGAGGGCCCGAAGCTCATGAGCGAGCTGCCGCGGGCCATCGTCGACAAGGTCAAGACGCTGACCTTCGAAGGGATCAAGGGCATCACGGGCGACTACCTGACTGACGACGAGATCAAGGCCGTCCTCATCCGCCGGGACCTCATCTTGGGCGAGATCGATAAGCTGGTCAAGAAGAACGGGCAGGCCAACGTCCTCTACTGACCGCGGCGCTCAGACCTTTTTGAAGACCGTCAGAACGTTCTCCGCACCCTCCCGACGGTACGAGTAGCCGTCCATGAGCGTCTTGAAGAGGTGGATGCCGAGCCCGCCCTTCGCCCCCCGGCGGATCCTCTCCTCGATGTCCGGGGCGGGCCGCTCGGCGGGGTTGAAGGGGACGCCGCGGTCGCGGAACTCCATGCGGAGCGTGCCGTCCTCGCGCCAGACGCGGAGGGACATCTCGCCGTCCCCCTTCGGGTAGGCGTAGCGGGCGATGTTGACGAGGATCTCGTGGAGGGAGAGCTCGATCCTCAGGACGTCCTCCTCGGCCAGGGAGAGACCGCGCAGGTTGTCCCGCAGGAACTCGCGGGCCCGGTCGATGGCCGCAAGGTCCGCCTTGACCGTCAGAGTCTTTGCCCCGGAGCTCATGCCGGCCCGTTCCCGCGGCCCCTCAGGTGCCCCTCTTGACGACGACGACGGTCATGTCGTCGCCCGGCTCGACGCAGGATGAGAAGGCGAACGCGTCCTCGTAGATCCGGTCCCTGATGTCGCGGGCCGGGAGGTCCGCGGATTCCCGAAGGCGGCGGGCCAGCCGTTCGTCCCCGAACTCCTCCCTGTCCGCGTCGCGGCTCTCGACGATGCCGTCGGTAAAAAGGCACAGGATGTCGCCCGGCGCGAGGCGGAGGGTCCGCGTCTCGTAGCTCACGGCCGGGAACATCCCCAGGCAGAAGCCCGTGCTCTCGAGGGTGCGGACTCCGCCGGCGGCGTCGACGACGAGCGGCGGGTTATGCCCCGCGTTGACGTACTCGACCTCCCCCCGCCCGCGGTCGAGGAGGCCGAAGAAGAAGGAGATGAAGGAGTTGGAGTCGGAGCTCTTGTGGACGTCGTCGTTGAGCTCGGCGGCCAGCCGGGCCAGGTCCCGCGTCAGGCCGATCTTGGAGTGGAGCGAGGCCCGGAGCGAAGCCATGAGGAGGGCCGCGCTGACGCCCGTCCCGGAGACGTCGGCGATGGCGAGGCCCAGGCGATCCGCGTCGACGGGGATGAAATCGTAGTAGTCCCCGCCGACATAACGGCAGGCCCGCGTGCCGCCGCTGATGTCGAAGGGCTCGAAGACGGGGTCCTCCTTGGGCAGGAAATTCTTCTGGATCTGGGCCGCCGTTATGAGCTCTTGTTCGATCCGTTCCTTTGCCAGTTCCTGCTCGATCAGCCTGGCGTTCTCGATCTTGTTGGCGGCGAGGTTGGCGAGGAGCGTCAGGAGCCTCAGGTCGTCCTCGGTGAAGGGGCCGTGGAGGGCGGCCCGGTCGCAATAAATGAGGCCGATGATGGCGTCGCCGTTCCAGAGGGGGACGCACATGGCCGAGTGGATCCGGCCCTGGACGACCGAGACCTGTCCCCGGAGCTCCGCCTCCGATTGGATGTCCGAGATGAGGATGGACGAGTTCCTGTCCAGGGCCGTCTGGACGATCGTCCGGCTGACGAGGATGCTCTGGCTGCGCAAGGGGCTGTCATAGACGCGGACGACCTTGTGGACGAGCTCGCCGTCCGGGCCCTCCCGGAGCATGAGAACGCCCCGATCCATGGGGATGTTCCCGGTGATGAGATCCATGATGTGATCCAGGAGCCTGTCGAGGGGCATGTGGTAGATGAGGGCCTGGCTGACCTCGCTCAGCACGCCCAGGAACTTCTGGTCCTGCTGATAGCGCCCCGGCTCGGGACGGCCGGCGACCGGCTGGAGGAAGACCGCCGTCGGAGGCTTGCGGACGATGTCCGGGACGCTGATGATCGTGTTCGAGCTGTGGGTGAAGGTCGTGCCGTCGACGATCTTGACGTTCGTCTGGAACTCGCGGTCGAAGATGATCTTGGTCTCGCCGACGACGACCTCGTCGCCCCGCCTGAGGGCCACCTCACCGCTGATCCGCCGGCCGTTGACGTAAGTCCCGTTCTTGCTCCCCTGGTCCTGGACGGCGTAGCCGCGGTCCTTGGGGACGAAGGCGACGTGGCAACCGGAGGTGTACTGGTCGGAGAGCGGGATGTCGCAGGACGCGGCCCGGCCGGCGGTGACTTTCTGGGCGCCGAGGGCGAAGACGAACGCGTCCCCGCCCTTGGGATAGATGAACAGGTCCGCCATCGGGATTCCCGCCCCCCATTCTAAAGGACAAGGCGCGGCAATGCAACCGGGCCGGTCCCGCCTAGCGGGGCCGCGGGGCCCGGAGGGGCTTCCTCAGGCGGCGGCAGCGCTCCTCCGGCGGCAGGCTCTCGATGAGGGGGAAGAGGAGTTCCTTGAGGTCCCCGTTGAGGATGTTGTCGAGGAGCTCGAGCGAGTAGTCGACGGACTTCTTCGTCCCCCGGAGGATGTTCTGGTAGGCCTTGACGACGTCCTCGGGCGGGGCGATGAGCGTCAGGAGGTCGAACAGGAGCTTGGTCCGGAGGTCGATGGCCGCCTGCCGTTCTGGCCCGGGCTCCCGGCCGGCCCCAGCCTCGGCCGCGGCCAGGTAGTCCTCGGCATTTCGGCGGGCCAGGGAGAGGGCGGCGGCCGCGATCCGCCTCTTCTTGAAGCTGGCCTGCGGATGGTTCGCGCGGACCTTATAGAGGGCCTCGATGAGGCCGGCCTCCAGAACCTCGTCGCCGGCCACGAGCTCCGCGACCAGGGCGTCGGCCGCCTTCTGGTTCCCCAATCGGGCCAGGACGTCGGGGATGGCCCGGCGGACCTCGGGAGGACCCTCCCGGTCCTGGAGGCGCTTCTTCAGGACGTCCTCGACCCGCGGTCCGTAGGCGGCCAGGGTATCCTGGGCGAGCTGCCTGGTCATCGGGTTCTCGAGGAGGTCGACGATCGCGGGGACGTGCTCCTTCCGGAGATGGGCGGCGGCGCTGTGAAGGGCGTAGTTGAGGACCTCGGGCGAAGGGTCCCGGAGGAGCCGGCCGAGCTCGCGGATGACGGCGGGCGTCGGCTCCATCAGGCCCAGGGCCTTGGCCGCCTCCATCCGGGCGACCTCCGAGGCGCTCTTCCCGGTGACGAGGTCGCCGATCTGCTTTTCCATCACGTCCTTGTAGACCGGCAGGGCCATGACCTCCCGCACGACGGAGTCGAACTCCTTGTCGGTGATGATGTCCTCGATCCCCTGGAACGCGGGCTCGCCGTCGACGCCCAGGAGGGCGTCCATGGACCGCGCCTTGAGCTCCTCGCCCCTGAGGCCGATGGCCTCCATGAGCTCCGCCGTCAGCTTCTCCTTCTGGACGAGCCCATAAAGGTTCATGACGTAAAGGGTCGCGCTTCTCTCCCGGCTCTGGATGGTGTCGACGATGCGCCGCGTCAGCCCGATGTCGACGTTCGCGTCGACGACCTTATGGCCGTCCTGCCATTTCCTGGCCAGGTCCGCCTTGACCTTCCCGAGGTACTCGTCGTGGATGATCCAGATAAGGCCCATCCAGAGAAGGGCGAAGGCGACGACGAAGACGCCGAGGGTCCGGACCTGCTCCTCCGGCGTTTTCATCGCGAACGACAGCGCCCGGTAGAGGGTCCAATAGAGGACCGCGCCGAAGCCGAGGGCGAACTTGTTGACGGACATGTCGATGAGGACCTTCGCCTTGTACTTGATCTCGGCCGGGATGGGGATGTAGAGGAGCTCCCGCACGGATTGGCTCATGGTCGTGTCGAAGAGCTTGTCCGCGCCGCGAAGGAGGGAGGCCCAGAGGAGGCCGGCCGCCGTCGGCACGGCGGCGGCCGTCACGATCGTCAGGAAGAAGACCGGCACCGTGCCGAGGATGAGGACGACCGGGGCCACGAGCAGGGCCACGCGGATGCCGAAGCGTCTCAGGACACGGCCCGTGGCGAACAGGTGGAAGAGGGTTGAGACGACGAGCACGCCGGAAAAGAACATCGCCAGGAACGAGGTCCGTGTCGCGTCGTTCCATCCCTGGGCCTTGACGACGAACTTGAACTGGTAATTGATGATCTGCCCGACGAGGACGGCCGAGGCCAGGACGCCGGCGAGGATGCGAAGATAGCGGTCGCCGCGCACCGTCCGGAGGCTCTCCAGGAAGCCGACGCCGGCGCCGGCCGGCCGAGACCCGGCCTCGGTCCCTCCCCGGAGCCTCTCCCCTTCGCCGTGGACGAGGCCGACCACGGCGATCATCAGGAGGAGGATGGCCGGGCAAACAAGAAGGAGATAGTGCGGGGCAACGAGCTTGGGCAGGCTCCAGGCGATAGCCGAGCCCGCAATCCCGCCCAGGAGTCCTCCGGTCACCAGGAAGCCGACCAGCCGCTTGGCCTGGTGGGGATGGAAGATGTCGTTGACGGCGATCCAGAACTGGGTGATCGTCATGGCGATGAAGACGTCGGACCAGAAGCTGAAGGCGTAGATGAAGAGGTTCAGGTGGCTCTGGACGAACACGAGCAGCACCGGGAAGGGATAGATCCGCCGGTGATAGAGGTCGAAGGCGTACCAAAAGAGGGCCAGGCACCCGGCGGAGAAGCCTAGGGTCAGCGACGAGTATTTCCGACGTGGCAGGCGGTTGAGGAGCCTGGTGTTGACGGCGACGGCGAAGCCGATCAGCACCGCCGTGCCGAGGTCGAAGACCCACCACGAGCGCGGGTTGACGCTGATCTGGAGGCTTTCCTTGACCGTCTTGATGACGGAGAAGGTGAGCGTGATGAGGAAGAAGTAGAGGAAGAGGAAGGCCGCCGCCCGCGACTCGTCCGGCCGGACGTCGACGCGCAGCCTGCGCAAGAAGGCGTGCATCCGGCCCTCGTCCAACGGCCGTCCCCCCTCCCCCGGCCCGGCGGGATTCAAGGCGTGCCGAAGCTCTTCAGGGCGCGGTCGCAATCCTCATAGATCTCGAGGACGGTGACGAGCCTGGTGATCTGGAAGAGGAGGAAGAGTTTTCTGGAGACGTGGCAGAGCTTGAGCTTCCCCCCCAGGTTTTGCGTCGAAACGTAGCTCGCCAGGAGCTCGCCGATGCCGAAGCTGTCGATGAAATCGACCTTTTTCAGGTCGAGCAGGATGTCCCGCTTCCCCCGCTCGAGCTGGTCCTTGATGAGCTGGTGCAGGGTCGGCTGCGGCATGGTCGAGATGGTGACCTCCCCGTCGATGTCGAACACGACGATGCCCTGGTGGTCCCGGGTCCTGATGTCCATGTCTACCGCCTTCGCCTATGTGTTTATCAGAAGGCCTCCGGAAAGTCAATCGGAGACGGGTCAAATCTGCATTCTGCCACTCCAACCGATCACTGTTGAGGCTCGGCCTACGGGTCCAATAAAGTGGCGAAATGAAGATTTGCCCCCATCTTTGTTAGAATGGGGCAGAAAGGAGCCCGACATGCCGCTCATCGAGATCCACCTGATGGAAGGCCGGACGGACGAACAGAAGAGGGCCCTCCTCTCCTCGGTCACGACGGCCGTGCACGAATCGATCGGCGCGCCGCTCGAATCGATCCGCGTCTGGGTCCAGGAAATCTCCCCGAAGGAGTACATGGCCGCGGGCGTCCTGGCCGCGGACAAGAGGAAGTAGATCCCGCCCCCTCCCCGTCAATCCGCGGGCGCCTTGGCCAGGGCCTTCCGGACGAAATAGACGGGGATGCCGAGAAGGACGATGGCCAGGCCCGGGATCGTGTACTTGGGCTTAAAGACGAGGAGGTCGACGGCGATGGCCGCCGCGACCAGGATATAGATGGCCGGGACGACGGGATAGCCCCAGGCCTTGTAGGGGCGCTCGGCGTCGGGCTTCTTCTTCCTCAGGATGAAGATGCCGCTGACGATGAGGACGAAGAAGATCAGGACGGCGAAGACGACGTAATCGAGGAGGTCGCTGTACCTCCCGGACAGGCAGAGCAGGCTGGCCCAGACGCACTGGACGACGAGAGCCGTGCCCGGCACGCACTTCTTGTTGAGCGATCCCGTCGCGTTGAAGAACAGCCCGTCCTTGGCCATGGCGTAATAGACCCGGGCCCCGGACAGGATCAGCCCGTTGTTGCAGCCGAAGGTCGAGATCATGATCAGGACCGCCATGATGACGGCCGCCGGCAAGCCGAAGATCATCGAGGCGGCCGCCGTGCCGACCCGGTCCGCCGTGGCGAACTGGATCCCCCGTCCCACGACGTCGGCCGCCCCCGGGGTGCCGTGGACGGGCAGGATCGTGACGTAGGCGACGTTGGCCAGGAAATAGAGGAGGGTGACGATGCCGGCCCCGAGGACGAGGCTGAGGGGGATGTTCCGCTTGGGGTTCTTGACCTCGCCGGCGATGTAGGTCACCGTGTACCACTCGTCCGAAGCGAAGAGCGAGCCGACCATGGCCGCCCCGATCGCGGCCACGACCATCAGCCCCGAGAGCGGCTCGACGGAGGCGATGCCGCCGCCGCTCGCGAGGTGCGTCCAGCTCGCCTTCCAGAACCCGGCCAGATTGGCCTTGACGGCCGCAGCGTTGGCCCCGAAGATGAACCCGAGCAGGATGAGCCCCGTGAGCGCCAGCGTCTTGGTCACGGTGAAGAGGCCCTGGATCGTCTTGCCCGTCCTCAGGCCGCGCATGTTGAGGGCGGTCAGGAGGACGATGCTGGCGATGGCCAGAAGCTGGGCGGCCGAGACCTTCAGGCCGAGGACGGTCACGAGGACATTGTCCTCGCGGAACCAGGGAATGAGGACTCCGGTGAACTTGGCGAAGGCGACGCCGACGGCCGCGATCGTCCCCGTCTGGATGACGAGGAAGGTCGTCCAGCCGTAGAGGAAGCCGGTCAGGGGGTTGTAGGCCTCGCGGAGGTACACGTAGAGGCCGCCGGCATGGGGCATCATCCCGGCCAGCTCGCCGTAGCTCAGGGCGCCGATGATGGTCACGACGCCGGTGATGAACCAGACGAGCAGGAGGTAGCCCGCCGAGCCGACGGTCCGGGCGATGTCCGCGCTGACGATGAAGATGCCGGAGCCGATCATCGCTCCCATGACGATCATCATGGAGTCGAAGAGGGACATCTCGCGCTTGAACTCGCGGGCCCCGGCCGCGGGGGGGGCCGGAGGGGCGGGGGCGGGATTGGAGCTCATGGGGCCTCCTCGGTCAGGTCGCATCCGGGCCGGCCGCCGGCGGACGCCGCAGCCGGCTCTTGCGGATGCCGTAGGTGAAATAGATGACGAGCCCGATCGCCATCCAGGCGATGAGGCGGACCCAGGTGTCCTTGGACAGGCGGGTCATCAGGTAGACACAGGAAAAAATGCCCAGGAGGGGGACGAACGGAACGAGGGGGGTCTTGAAGGGCCGGGGGATGTCGGGGCGGGCGTAGCGGAGGACGAGGACGCCGCTGCAGACGATGGCGAAGGCGAAGAGCGTCCCGATGCTGACGAGCTCTCCAACGATGCCCATGGGCAGGAGCGATGCCGCAACGCTGACGACAAGGCCCGTGACGATCGTCGTAACATAGGGTGTGCCGTATTTCGGGTGGACCCGGGCCGCGGCCGGCGGCAGGAGCCCATCCTTGGCCATGGTGTAGAAGATCCGCGGCTGGCCCATGAGCTGGACGATCATCACCGACATGAGGCCGATGATGGCGGCGATCTTGATCAGGGGCGAGAGCCAGAAGAGCCGCATGGCGTCGATGGCCACGGCCACGGGGGCGGGGACGTTGAGCTGGGTGTAGGGGACGACGCCCGTGAGGACGAGGGAGAAGACGATGTAGATGGCCGTGCAGGCGAAGAGCGAGCCGAGGATGCCGATGGGCATGTCGCGTTTCGGGTTCCTGGCCTCCTGGGCCGCCGTCGAGACGGCGTCGAAGCCGAGGTAGGCGAAGAACATCACCCCGGCCCCGCGGAGGATCCCGCTCCAGCCGAAGAAGCCGGACTGTCCCTGGTTCGGGGGGATGAACGGCTTCCACAGGCCCGGCTTGATGAAGAAGAGACCCGCCCCGATGAAGATGAGGATGATGGCGATCTTGAGGAAGACGATGACCGAGTTGACCGTCGCCGACTCCCGGATGCCCCGCACGAGGACGTAGGTGATGAGGAGGATCACCAGGAGGGCCGGAAGGTTGATCCAGGCGCCGGTCCTCGTCCAGGCGCCGGACTTCGGGTCGAACGCGAAGGGCGCGTCGGCCAGGGCGGCGGGGACGTTGAGGCCGATGCCCTTGAGAAAGCTGACGACGTACCCGGACCAGCCGATCGCGACCGTCGTAGCCCCCACCGAGTATTCCAGGATGAGGTCCCAGCCGATAATCCAGGCAAAGATCTCGCCGAGTGTCGCGTAAGCGTAGGTGTAGGCGCTGCCGGCGATGGGGATGAGCGAGGCGAATTCGGCGTAGCAGAGCCCGGCGAAGGCGCACGTCAGGCCGGCGAGCACGATGGAGAGGGTCACGGCCGGGCCGGAATACTGGGCGGCGACGTGGCCGGTCATGACGAAGATGCCCGCGCCGACGATGGCCCCGACGCCGAGGAAGATGAGGTGCCACGGCCCGAGGACCCTCTTCAGGCCGGAGGCCTCGGAGGAGGCTTCCCGGGTCAGCTGCCCGAGGGACTTCTTGGCCAATAGCGCGTCGAACTTCATGGGTCGGCAGATTCTATTATAAACAGGGGGCCAAGGACAAGACGGAGCCAAATCCAAAAGGGGGGTCAGGTCTGCTTTTTATCACTATTGATCCCGACCGAGGACGCACCTTCGGTTCCATGGCAAAAGTGATAAGAAGCAGGCCTGACCCCATCTTATTCAAGCTCGCAGCTCTCCCCCGTTCCGGCCTCGAGGTCTCCCTCGGCAGGGCCCCCGTTCCCCGCGCGCTTCCGGAACCAGCCATAGAGAACCGGCAGGACGAGGAGCGTCAGCAACGTTGATGAGATCAGCCCTCCGACGACCACCACGGCCAGCGGCTTCTGGATCTCCGAGCCCGGTCCCGTGGCGAAGAGAAGCGGGATGAGGCTGAAGACGGCGATCGAGGCCGTCATGAGGACCGGCCGCAGCCTCGTCTCCGCCCCCTTCCGGACAGCCTCCTCGACGGGCACGCCGCAGTCCTGGAGCTGCGAGATGCAGGAGACGAGGACGAGCCCGTTGAGCACAGCCACGCCGAACAAGACGATGAACCCCACCGACGCCGGCACGGACAGATAGAGGCCCGAGACAAGGAGGGCGAAGACCCCGCCGATCAGGGCGAACGGAAGGTTCAAGAGCACGAGGAGCGCCAGCTTGGCCGAGTCGAACGTGACCAGGAGGAGGAAGAAGATGAGGGCGATGACCGCCGGCGCGATGACCATCAGCCGGCCCATGGCCCGCTGCTGGTTTTCGAATTGTCCGCCCCAACTCACGTACGTCCCCGGGGCGAGCATCACCTCGCGCCGGACCCTCTCCCGGGCTTCCTTGACGAAGCCGCCGATGTCGCGCCCGGCGATGTTCATCTCGATGCCGACGCGCCGCTGGCCGTTCTCGCGGCTGATCTGGGCCGGCCCCTCGACGGCCTCCACGGAGGCCAGTTCGCCCAGGGGGACCCGGTAGCCTCCCGGCGCGTCGATGAGGATCGTCTTGAGCTTCTCGATCGAGTTGCGGTGGTTTTCGGCGAAGCGGGTCGTGATATCGAAGGA
>Ga0335070_10005300_pt1 | contig 15139 bp, 15 predicted proteins | sample Lox_Sample_13_FD_206722 | JGI IMG/M metagenome (GOLD analysis project Ga0335070, IMG submission 206722) | Soil microbial communities from Loxahatchee National Wildlife Refuge, Florida, United States - Lox_Sample_1.3 | ecosystem: Environmental > Terrestrial > Soil > Wetlands | place: USA... | reverse complement strand
GCCTTGACGACGGGCCAATCGTCGTCGATCACCGCGTACCAGGCCGAGTCGCGACGCTCGCCGTCGCGGACGATCATGTGCTTCCGGAACACGCCCTCGAACGTGGCGGGCAGCGCCGCGAGCGCCGCCCGCGAGCGCTCGTTCTTCGCGTCCGTCTTGAACTCGACGCGGTGGAATCCCTCGCGCTCGAACGCGTGCTCCATCAGCAGGAGCTTCGCCTCGGCGTTCACGCCCGTCCCCCACGCCGCAGAGGCCAGCCACGTGTTGCCGATCTCGAGCACGCGGTCGCGCTCGCGCACGTTCCCGTACGACGTCGAGCCGAGCGGCACGCCGTCCACCACCTGCGCGAACGGCAGCCACTCGCGCCTGACCGTCTCGAACCACGCGTCGAAGATCGCGCGGCTCCGGTCGAGGCGGTACGTGAACCAGCGGAAGACGCGCTCGTCCTGCGCCGCCTCCCAGAGCGCGTCCGCGTGGCGGGGCTCGAGCGGCTCCAGCCGGACCCGCCCGCCCTCGAGGGCTACGTGAAGCGCCAGGTTCCGCCGTCCTCGAACGAGCGGAGGATGCGCCGCGCGACGACCATCTTGTGCACCTCGTCCGCGCCGTCGTAGATGCGCGCGCCGCGGGCCATCCGGTACATCACGGCGAGCGGCGTGTCGTCCGTCACGCCGAGGCCGCCGTGCACCTGGATCGCACGGTCGACGACGTCGTTGAGGACACGCGCCGCGTAGAACTTGATCAGCGAGACCTCGACTCGGGCCTCGTCGCCCTCGTCGAGCCGGTGCGCCGCCTGCAGCGTCATCAGCCGGCACGCCTGGATCTCCGCGGCCGACTCGGCGATCCAGTTCTGCACCGTCTGCTTCTCGGCGAGCGCGCCGCCGAACGCCTTGCGCTCGAGCGAGTACGAGCACATCAGCTCGAATGCGCGCTGCATCTGGCCGAGCCAGCGCATGACGTGGTGGATCCGCCCCGGGCCGAGCCGCTTCTGCGCGATCCGGAAGCCGTCGCCGGGCTCGCCGAGCGTGTTCGCGACGGGGACGCGGACGTTCGTGAAGCGGGTCTCGCAGTGCGTCCCCCAGCCGCGGCCCTCGTGGCCCATCACCGGCACCTTGCGGACGAGCTCGTAGCCCGGCGTGTCGGTCGGGACGAGGATCATCGAAGCGCGCCGGTGCGGCTCCGCGTCGGGATCGGTGACGACCATGACGACGCCGAAGCCCGCGCCGTCGGCACCGGAGGAGAACCACTTGTGCGCGTCGATCACCCAATCGTCTCCGTCGCGGACCGCGCGGCCGCGGAGCAGCGTCGGGTCGGACCCCGCCACCTCCGGCTCGGTCATGCCGAAGAACGAGCGGGTCTCGCCGGCGACGAGCGGCTTGAGGAACCGCTCCTGCTGCTCCGGGGTGCCGTACAGATGGAGGATCTCGCCGTTGCCGGCGTCCGGCGCCTGGCAGCCGAAGATCAGCTGCGCGATGAAGCTGCGGCCGATCTCCTCGTTCAGGTACGCGTACTCGATGAAGCCGCTGCCGCTGCCGCCCGCCTCCGGCGGCAGGTGCGGCGCCCAGAGCGCGGCGTCCTTCGCCTTCTGCTGGAGCTCCGCGATCAGCGCCTCGGCCGCGTCGTCCTCCGCGAAGAGCCGCGGCTCGTTCGGGTAGACGTGCTCCTCCATGAAGGAGCGAACGCGCTCGCGGCGCTCGCGGACGGGTTCCGGGATGACAGCGGACACGAGTGGAGGCGATGATCGCAGACATGCGCGAGGCATTCCAGGAGGCACTGTCGGCGGTGCTCGGCCGCGAGGTCGAGATCTCGGAGCCGGTGCTGCTCGCCGGCGGCGCCTCGAAGGAGGCGTGGGCGGTCGACGCCGACGGCGAGCCGCTCCTCGTCCGGCGGGCGGCTGTCGGCGTGATCCACCGGCACACGCTGACGCTCGCCCAGGAGTTCGAGGTGCTCCGGGCCGCCCACGAGGCGGGGGTGACGGTGCCGCGGCCGTACGGCCACGTGCCGGATCTCGCCGGGCGCGAGGCGTTCGTGATGGAGCGGCTCGAGGGCGAGACGATCGGGCGCCGCATCGTCACGCGGGAGGAGTTCGCAGCGGCACGCGCGCGGCTGCCGGTGCAGATGGCGGAGGAGCTGGCTCGGATCCACGCGATCCCGGCTGCTCGGGTTCCGTTCCTCGTCGAGGCCCGGCTCGAGCGGATGGTGGCGGAGCTCGACGAGGTCGGCGAGCCGCACCCGGCGATCGAGCTCGGGCTCTGGTGGCTGCGCGAGAACCGTCCGGCGCCGCGGGCGGCCGTCGTCGCGCACGGGGACTTCCGGATCGGGAACCTCGTCGTCCGCGAGGCGGCCGGGCTCGCCGGCGTGCTCGACTGGGAGTTCGCCCACCTCGACGATCCGGTGCGCGACCTCGCGTTCGGGTTGGTGCGCGCCTGGCGGTTCGGCGTCCCCGAGAAGCGGCTCGGCGGCGTCGGCGACGTCGAGCCCTATCTCGAGCGCTACAACGAGCTGACCGGCTTCGCCGTGTCGCCGGAGGAGCTCGACTACTGGGAGCTCGCCGGCAACGTCGGGTGGGCGATCGGCTGCCTCACGCAGGCCCAGCGGCATCTCAGCGGTCTCGACCGGAGCGTCGAGCTCGCGATCCTCGGCCGCCTCGGCGCCGAGGTCGAGTACGAGATCTGTCACCTTCTCGAGCAGAAGTCGTCCGCATGACGCGAGCTCTTCCACCGTTTTCCGATTTGCAAGCGTGGCGTCGCCACGACATTTGTCGTGGCGTGGCGGCGCCACGCCACCTGGCTACGCCACGCCACGCCAACCTGGAGAGCACGTGAGCGACCGCCCGACAGCGCAGGAGCTGGCCGAGGCGATCCAGGAGTTCCTCGCCGGGGAGATCCTGCCGACGCTGACCGACCACCGGCTCCGGTTCCGGATGCTCGTCGCGCTGAACGCGCTCGGCATCGTCTACCGAGAGCTCGCTGCGCTCGAGCTGGAGGACGATGAGGAGCAGCGCGAGCTCGCGGCGCGGATCCGAGCCGGCGACGTCCCGCCGGGGACGCTCGCCCGCGTGAAGGCCGACGTCGAGACACGGCTCCGGGTCGCGTCGCCGCACTATCTCGACAGGTACCCGTAGGCCCCCGGCCCTAGACGAACGCGCTCTCGCCGGTCAGGGCGCGGCCGATCAGGAGCTTCTGCACCTGGCTCGTCCCCTCGTAGAGCGTCAGCACGCGTGCGTCGCGGAGATAGCGGGCGACCGGGTACTCGTCGACGTAGCCGTAGCCGCCGTGCACCTGGAGCGCCGCGTTCGCCGCCCGCACCGCCACCTCGCTCGCGTAGTACTTCGCCTGCGACGCGGCGAGGGTGTACGGCTCGTGCGCGTCCGCGAGCGCTGCAGCTCGCCAGGCCATCAGCCGGGCTGCCTCCGTCTCGACCGCCGCGTCGGCGATCAGCTCCTGCACGAGCTGGAAACCGGCGATCGGCTTCCCGAACTGGGCACGCTCGGTCGCGTACGCCGTCGCCGCCTCGACGCAGCCGCGCGCGAGCCCGACCGCGCCGGCGGCGAGCGAGATCCGCCCGTTGTCGAGCGCAGACATCGCCACCTTGAACCCGGCGCCCTCGTCGCCGAGCCGTGCCGCGTCGGGGACGCGGACGCCGTCCAGGAACAGCTCCGCCGTGTCCTGGGAGCGCAGCCCGAGCTTCCCGTGGATCCGCCGCGCGCTGAAGCCCGGCGAGTCGGTAGGCACGAGGAAGCACGTGATCCCGCGGGGGCCCTCGCCGCCGGTCCGCGCGAACACGAGCGCGACGCCGGCCCACGATCCGAGCGTGATGAAGATCTTCGAGCCGGAGATCACCCAGTCGCCGCCGTCACGATCGGCACGCGTGACGAGCGATGCCGGGTCCGACCCGGATCCCGGCTCGGTCAGCCCGTAGCAGCCGAGGGCCCGACCGTCCGCGAGCTGCGGCAGCCACTCGGCGCGCTGCTCCTCCGTCCCCCACCTCGCGATCGTCTTCCCGGCGAGCCCGTTGTTGACGGAGACGATTCCGCGCACCGACGAGTCCGCCCGGCCGAGCTCCTCCATCACGAGGCAGTACGAGATCGTGTCGAGCCCCATGCCGCCGTGCTCCTCGGGGAGGGCGCAGCCGAGGAAGCCGATCTCCGCGAGCTTCGCGACGATCCCGCGGTCCATCGTCTCGGTCCGGTCCCACTCGGCTGCGTGGGGGACGATCTCCCGGTCGCAGAACTCCCGGGCCGTCTCGCGGATCAACTCCTGTTCCGGCGTGAGCGTGAAGTCCATATGCGTATTCTCCACGCATGCCGAATCTCACGGGAAAGATCGCAATCGTCACCGGCGCGGGCCGCGGGATCGGGCGCGCGCACGCGCTCGCGCTCGCCGCGGCGGGCGCCAACGTCGTCGTCAACGACCTCGGCGGCTCGCTCGCCGGGGAGGGCGCCGACCTCACGCCGGCGCAGCAGGTCGTCGAGGAGATCCGCGCCGCCGGCGGCGAGGCCGTCGCCGACGGCGAGAACGTCGCGGACTTCGCCGGCGCGGGCCGCCTCGTCCAGCACGCCGTCGACGAGTTCGGACGGCTCGACATCCTCGTCAACAACGCCGGGATCCTCCGCGACCGGATGCTCGTGAACATGACCGAGGACGAGTGGGACGCCGTCATCAACGTGCACCTCAAGGGCCACTTCGCCCCGACGCAGCACGCGGCGGCGTACTGGCGCGAGCGCTCGAAGGCGGGCGAGGAGGTGCGTGCCCGCGTGATCAACACATCCAGCCCGTCCGGCGTCTTCGGGAACGTCGGCCAGGCCAACTACGGCGCCGCGAAGGCGGGCATCGCCGCGTTCACGCTGATCGTCGCGCAGGAGCTCGGGCGCTACGGCGTCACCGTCAACTGCGTGGCGCCGAACGCGCGCACGCGGATGACGGAGGACACGTTCGACATGGGCGAGGCGCCCGAGGGCCACGACCCGCTCGACCCGTCGAACATCTCGACCGTGGTCGTCGCGCTCTCCGCCGACGAGGCGCAGGGGATCACCGGCCAGGTGTTCCACATCTGGGGAAGCGCGGTCAACGCGCTCCGCGGCTGGAGCTCCGGCGAGCTCTTCGAGTCGGAGGAGCCCTGGCAGGCCGACGCGCTGCTCACGCAGCTTCGGGAGCGCTGGCCGGAGGGCGTCGCGCCTCGGGGGATGGTCGAGTCGATGCAGGCGGTGGGAGGCCGCTCGCTCAGCACCAAGTGACGGGGGCGCGGCGCCGCATCTACCTGATGCGCCACGCCCAGGTGCGCTACTTCGAAGGCGTCGCCCCGGAGCAGGTCGTCCTCACGGACGAGGGGCGGCGCCAGGCCGAGGCCGCCGCGGCGGCGCTCGCCGCCGTCCGCTTCGACCGCGTGCTCACGAGCGGGCTCCCGCGCACGCTCGAGACGGCGCGAATCGTCGTGCCCGGGATCGACCCCGAAGAGCGGCCCGCCCTCCGCGAGGTCGAGAGCGGTGACATCCGCGGGCTCGACCCCGAGGAGGTGCACGCGATGATGCGCGCCGCTTTCCGCGGCGCCGTCCCGCAGCAGACGCGCTTCCTCGGCGGCGAGACGATCGGCGCCCTCGTCGACCGCGTCCTGCCCGAGCTCGACGCGCTGCTCGCCGACCCGAGCTGGGACGTCGTGCTGCTCGTCCTCCACGGCGCGGTCAACCGCGTCATCCTGAGCCGGGCGATCACCGGCGAACGGGTGTTCCTCGGAGGCTTCGAGCAGGAGCCTGGCTGCGTCAACGTCCTCGACGTCAACACCGCGGGCGAGTTCGTCGTCCGCGCCGTGAACCACACGCCGTACGACCCGGCCCACGTGCGCGCGCCCCGCGAGACGACGATGGAGCAGCTCTGGGCCGAGTACCTCGAGGCCCGGCGGCAGCGCGCCCCATCCGACTTGTGACCTGTACGAGCCCGCCCCGATTGTCATAGGATCCCCCGTCCGGATGGGTCTCCTCTCGATGCGGAACGTCTCCCTCCGCTTCGGCGGCATCGTCGCGCTGGACGAGGTCTCGCTCGAGGTCGAGGAAGGGACGATCGCCGGGCTGATCGGACCGAACGGCGCGGGCAAGACGACCGCCTTCAACGTCATCACCCGGCTCTACCGGCTCGACTCGGGCGACGTCGTCTTCGACGGCCGCTCGCTCCTGCACACGCCCGTGAGCCGCGTGGTCCGGGCCGGGATCGCCCGCACCTTCCAGAACGTCGAGCTCTTCCCGACGATGACCGTCCTCGAGAACGTCCTCGTCGGCGACCATGCGCGCTCGCGCTTCACCTCCGAGCGCGCGGCGCAACGGCACGCGCTCGAGCTGATCGACTACGTCGGCATCCGGCACGTCGCGCACCGGCCCGCCGCGGGTCTCCCGTTCGGGACGATGAAGCGCGTCGAGCTCGCGCGCGCGCTCGCGTCGCAGCCGCGGCTGCTGCTCCTCGACGAGCCGGCGGGCGGCCTCAACCACGAGGAGGTCTCCGAGCTCGCCGACTTCATCCGCCGCCTCCGCGACGAGCTGAAGCTGACCGTCCTCCTCGTCGAGCACCACATGAACCTCGTGATGAACGTCTCCGAGCACGTGCACGTCCTCAACTTCGGCCGCCTGATCGCGAGCGGGCCGCCGCAGGAGGTGCGTCGCGACCCGACGGTGATCGAGGCCTACCTCGGCGGCGAGCTGGAGGCGGCGTCGTAATGCCGCTGCTCGAGCTGGAGGACGTCACCGCCCGCTACGGCCCGGTGCAGGCGCTGCACGGCGTCTCGCTCGCCGTCGCCGAGGGGGAGATCGCCACCGTGCTCGGCGCCAACGGGGCCGGGAAGACGACGACGCTCCGCGCCGTGTCGAACACGGTCCGCCGCGACGGCGTCGTCCGTTTCGACGGCCGGGTGTTGAGCCGCCACGGCCCCGAGGCCGTCGCGAACCTCGGCATCGCCCACGTGCCCGAGGGCCGCGGCACCTTCGCCGAGCTCACCGTCTGGGAGAACCTCCGGCTCGGCGCCTACTCGCGGCGCGGATCGGTCAAGAGCGACTTCGAGCGCGTGCTCTCGTACTTCCCCTGGATCGAGGACCGGCGCAACCAGCAGGCGGGGACGCTGAGCGGCGGCGAGCAGCAGATGCTCGCGCTCGCGCGCGCGTTCATGCAGCGGCCGCGGCTGCTGCTCCTCGACGAGCCCTCGCTCGGCCTCGCGCCGGTGCTCGTCACGGAGATCTTCCGGATCATCCGCGAGCTGAACGAGCAGGAGGGGCTGAGCGTGCTCGTCGTCGAGCAGAACGCCCACATCGCCCTCCAGGTCGCGCAGACCGCGTTCGTGCTCGAGGTCGGCAGGGTCGTCCTCTCGGGCCCGAGCGCCGACCTCCAGGCGCACGAGTCCGTCCGCCGGAGCTATCTCGGCTACTGATGGTCGAGATCGCCCGCCGCATCCGGATCCGCGAGCGCCGCACGCGCAACATCGGCGGCGGCGTCTCGATCCCCGTCGTCCTCTTCCTCGTCGCGGCGGCGATCTTCCTCCTCGTCGGCTCGCTCGTCAGCCCGATCTTCGCCCAGCAGACCGTCGCCGGGCTCGCGCAGGGGGCGATCTTCGCGAGCCTCGCGCTGTCGCTCGTCCTCATCTACCGCGCGACCGAGGTGATCAACTTCGCCCAGGGCGAGATGGCGATGGCGACGACGTACTTCGCCTACCAGCTGACGCTCTGGCACCTCTCGTACTGGGCGGCGTTCTTCCTCGCGCTGCTGACGGCGTTCGTCTTCGGCGCGGTCGTGCAGGTCGCGCTGATCCGCCCGGTCCAGCACTCCGTCATCGCCGTCGTCATCGTCACCGTCGGCCTGTTCGTGCTCATCGACGGGCTCGTCACCTGGAAGTGGGGCGCCGACCTGAAGTTCATGCCGGCGCCGTTCGGGAACCAGGTCTACCACATCGGCAGCGTCGCCTTCTCGCGGCAGGACCTCGGCACGCTGCTCGTGACGATCGTCTCGGTGCTGCTCCTCTGGGTGCTGTTCAAGTTCACGAAGCTCGGGCTGGCGATGCGCGCGGCCGCGTTGCGACCCGCGTCGGCGGCGCTCGTCGGCGTCCGCGTCAACCGGATGCTCGCGATCGGCTGGGGCCTCGCCGCCGTCCTCGGCGCCGTCGCCGGGCTGATGACCGAGCCGACGGTGTTCCTCCAGCCGACGATGATGCAGGCGGTGCTCCTCTACGCGTTCGCGGCTGCCGTGCTCGGCGGGCTCGAGAGCCCGGCCGGCGCGGTGATCGGCGGCCTCGCGCTCGGCGTCTTCCTCAACCTGATCGGCCAGTACGTCGGCTTCGCCACGTCGGAGCTGCGGCTGCCGATCGCGTTCGGGGTGCTGCTGATCGTCCTGCTGATCAAGCCGCACGGCCTGTTCGGCCGGAGGCAGGTGAGGCGCGTATGACCCGGCGGTTCCTCGTCGCGGTGTGCGTCTTCCTCATCGCCGCGGGCGTCGTCGTGCTCCTCCCGTTCCAGCTCGACGGCTACCACGAGGGGCTGGCGGCCAAGGTGGCGATCTTCTTCATCGCCGTGCTCGGGCTGAACATCCTCACCGGCTATACGGGCCAGATCTCGATCGGGCACGGCGCGTTCATGGCGATCGGCGGCTACACGACGGCCGTCATGTCGCACTACCACCACACGAACCTGCTGCTGACGCTCCCGCTCGCGTTCGCGATCTCCTTCGCCTTCGGCCTGATCGTCGGGATCCCGGCGCTCCGCTTCTCCGGCGTCTACCTCGCGCTCGTCACCTTCGCGCTGGCCGTCTCCGTGCCCCAGTTCGCGCTGAAGTTCTCGAAGTTCCTCGGCGGCAGCAACGGGATCCAGACCTCGACGACGCCGACCCATCTCTGGCTCTACGTCGTCAGCTGGACGTGCGCCGGGATCCTCCTGCTCGTCGCCTGGCTCGTGCTCCGCGGCCGCACGGGGCGCGCGTTCCGCTCGATCCGCGACAGCGAGATCGCCGCCGCCGCGTCGGGCGTGACCCTGCCGATCTACAAGACGCTCGCGTTCGGGATCTCCGCCGCGTTCGCCGGGGTGGCGGGATCGCTCTTCGTGCTCGCGACGAACGGCTTCGCCCAGCCGAACGAGTTCGGGGTCTTCCTCTCGCTCGAGATCCTCGTCGGGGCTGCGGTCGCCGGGCTGGGCTCGCTCTGGGGCGTCCTCATCGGGGCGATCTTCATCGCACTCCTGCCCACCGTCTCCTCGAGCGTGCCGCTGATCGGGTCGGCGCACGGCCAGGACGTCGTCTTCGGGTTGATCGTCATCGCCGTCATGCTCATCCTCCCCACCGGCTTCGCCGGGCTGCTCCAGCGACTGCGGTCGCTGCCCGGGATCCGGACGGTGGAGAAAGAGGGTTGACGGAGACCTAACAATTCGGATCCGAGAGCGTCATACTCCCGACTTCGGGTCTCGCTTTCTGCAGCAGGGTCGAAAAACCACTAGGAGGGTCGGATGGGCATGAAGGGCAGGGTGCTTGCGGCATTCGCCGGGGTTCTCGTTGTCGCGGCCGTGGCGGCCACCGCCGCGTTCGGGGGGCATCGGGCGGATCCGGGCGTGACGTCGACGTCGATCACGATCGGCGGGACGTTCCCGCTCACCGGACCGGCATCGCTGTACAAGACGATCCCGGCCGCCGAGAAGGCGTACTTCGACTACGTCAACGACCACGGCGGCGTCAACGGGCGCAAGATCAACTTCGACATCCTGGACGACGGCTACAACCCGGCACAGACGGTGCCGCTGACGCAGCAGCTCGTCGAGCAGACGAAGGTGTTCGCCGTCTTCGGCAGCCTCGGCACCGCGCCGAACCTCTCCATCTGGGGCTACCTCAACCAGAACAAGGTGCCGCAGGTGCTGATCGCGACCGGCGACTCGTACTGGGGCTTCTCCTACAAGAAGTATCCCTGGACGATCGGGTGGCAGCCGGACTACCCGGGCGAGGGGAAGATCTACGGCAAGTACCTCGCCTCGACCATGCCGACCGCGAAGATCGGCGTCCTCTACCAGAACGACGCGTTCGGCAAGAACTACTACGCCGGCCTGCGGGTCGGTCTCGGCGCGAAGAAGGGCAACGTCGTCAGCGCCCAGTCGTACGACCCGACGCAGACGAACGTCACGCAGCAGATCCTCGCGCTGAAGGCGGCGGGCGCCGACGTGCTCGTCATCTTCGCCATCCCGACGCAGGCGATCACCGCGCTCGTGACGGCGACGAAGGTCGGGTGGACGCCGTCGGCGACGATCGTGGGCAACGTCTCGGCCAACCGTCTGTTCCTCCTGGCCGCGGCGGCGAACGGGGCGAACGTCAACGGCGTCATCTCGACGGCGTACACCGTCTCGTCGACGGACCCGTCGCAGGCGAACCTGCCGGGCGTCAAGCTGGCGAAGGCGATCATCGGCCAATACGCGCCGTCGCTGAACACGAGTCTCGCCCAGGGGGACGGGAACGTCATCTACGGCCTCGGCGCCGCGTGGACCTTCGTCTACGCGCTCCAGCACGCCGGCAAGAACCCGACGCGCGCGAGTTTCATGGCGGCGCTGAAGAGCATGCACAACGTCGTCGACCCGTTCACGTATCCGGGGATCAAGATGAACACGTCCGCGACGGACAACTTCCCGATCGAGCAGGACATCCTGATGAAGTGGGCCGGCGGCGCCAGCGGCGACTGGACGTTCTTCGGCCAGCTCTACAACGGCGTTCGCTAGCCGACGCGCGGATCTGATGGACTACGGGGGAGCTTCGGCTCCCCCGTCGTCGTTCCGGCATCCGGCATGAGCTCCCTCCACCCCACCGCGCAGCGGCTCCAGGACCGGCTCCACGGGCTCGGCCTCGACGTCGACGCGGTCGTGCTCCCGGACTCGACGCGGACCGCGGCGGAGGCGGCGGCGGCGTGCGGCTGCGAGCTCGGGCAGATCGTCAAGTCGCTCGTCTTCGTCGTCGGGGGTGAGCCGGCGATGGTGCTCTGCGCCGGCGACCGGCGGGTGGACACGGCGTCGCTCGGCGACGGGGCGAGGCCGGCGACGGCGGACGAGGCGCGCGCGGCGACGGGCTTCTCCATCGGCGGCGTGCCGCCGCTCGGCCACGAGCGGCCGCTGCCGACGCTCGTGGACGCCTCGCTGCGGCGGTTCGACCGCGTCTGGTGCGCGGCCGGGACGCCGCACGCGGTGTTCGAGGTGCGGCTGGACGCGCTGCTCGCCGCCATACCGGGGGCCGAGGTGCGCGAGCTCGCCGAGGGCGGATGAGCGTCCCCCGCGCGGCCGACGCAATCGTCGTCGGCGGCGGAGCGATCGGCGCGAGCGCCGCCTTCCACCTGCGGCGACTCGGGATGCGCGACGTCGTGCTGCTCGAGCGGGACTCGCTCGCGTCCGGGTCGACGGGCAAGTCGGCGGGAGGGATCCGGACGCAGTTCGCGGACGAGCTGAACATCCGCATCGCGCTGCGCTCGCTCGACGAGTTCGAGCGGTTCGCGGAACTGACCGGCACGGACATCTCGCACCGGCAGCACGGGTACCTGTTCCTCCTCGACACGGAGGAGAGCGTCGCCGAGTTCCGCGAGGCGCTGGCGCTGCAGCATGTGCTCGGCGTGCCGTCGCGGGAGCTGACGCCCGCGGAGGCGGCGGAGATCGTGCCCCAGCTCTCGCTCGACGGGCTCCTCGCGGCGACGTTCTGCGAGCGCGACGGCACCGCGACGCCCGAGGCGGTCGTCCAGGGCTACGCGTCCGCGTCGGGGGCGACGATCCTCCAGGGCTGCCCGCTCACCGGGGTCGACGTCCGGGACGGGCGGATCGAGGCGGTGGAGACGCCCGAGGGGAGGATCGCGACCGACACGGTCGTCTGCTGCGGCGGGGTCTGGTCACGGGAGGTGGCCGCGCTCGCCGGCGTGGAGCTGCCCGTCGAGGGCGAGGCGCGCTCGATGTGGTTCTCGCCGGAGGACGGCGGGCTGCCGCAGCGGCTGCCGCTGACGATCGACTTCTCCACCGGCTTCTACGTCCACCGGGAGGGGCCCGGGCTCGCGTTCGGCGGCCGCGAGCCGCGGCTCGAGGACGTCGCCGAGGCGGCGGCGCGGCGGCTCCCCGTGCTCGTCGACCTCCCCGTGCAGTCGTCCTGGTGGGGCTGGTACGACGTCAGCCCGGACTGGAACGCGCTCGTCGGCGAGGCCGCGGAGCCGTCGCGCTTCCTCTATGCCACGGGCTTCTCGGGTCACGGCTTCCAGCAGGCGCCGGCGGTCGGCGAGCACCTCGCCGAGCTCGTCCTCGGCCGGGAGCCGGCCCTCGATCTCTCCGCGTTCTCGGCCGACCGCTTCGCGGGCGGCGCCGCGAGACCCGAGACCTTCGTCGTCTAGCCACGCCTCGAACGGCCACGTCCAGGTGCCAGGCACCGGGCCGTGGCTCCAGGAGGCACGTCCGCGAGACGAATCCGCATGACTGCGACGGTTGCGCCGCGCCGCCGCATCGGACAATGGCACGTCGGGACACCTCCAGGTGCCAGGCACCGGGGCGTGTCTGCGGGAGACGCGTCTACGAGGGCCAGGCGTGGCTGCCCGGGCGGAGGTCGTACGTGCCGCCGTCGCGGCACTCTGCCGACCAGTACGTCGGCGTCGTCTCCTTCCGCTCCGCGTAGATGTTCGTCCAGTAGAACTGCGCGATCCGCTGTCCCTCGGCGACCGACGCGCCGAGGCTCGTCGCCACGAACCAGATCGACTGCATCCCGTAGCACTCGACCCGCGCCTCGTTCCTGTAGCCGAGCACGTGGTACGACTCGTGCGACACGGTGGCGAGCGCGAGCGCGGCCGTCTCGTCCGTCTGCATGCAACTGTCGTCTCCGCACGTGCTCGGGTCGTAGCGCTCCGGGTCGGCGCGGAACCACGCGAGGTAGTTGCACATCTCGGGCAGCAGCAGGAAGTACCCCGCCGGGCCGTGGGGCGGAATCAGCGTGATCCCGGTGACGAGCGCGCCGGGCGGGACGGAGATGCCGAGCGGCCCGCACCGCACCTCGGGATGGAGGTGCGTCAGCCGTGCCGCGACGTTCTGGGCGATGATCTCATCCTGCGTCGGCGCACGCTTCAGGAGCGCGGCATCGGACGGACGCAGCGGCCGCGCGGTCGCATGCGCGGCGCCCGCGAAGAGGCAGGCACCACACAGGACGCCGAGGAGCAACCGCGCGCGCATCGCTCATACATCGGCAAATGCGGCGGGATCCATGACCGGCGCCCGGCAGGCGAACCGCTCGCAGACGTAGACGGCGGGCCGGCCGTCGACGAGCGTCTTTCCCTCGAGCAGGGGAACGCCGTCGACCGGGCCGAAGGCGACGACGGCGTTCGGGTCGAAGCCGCGGAGCGCCGCGCGGGCGACGTCGCTCCGCGCACCGCCGGCGATCGCGAGCTCGCGGGGCGGCGAGAGGTGGAGGTCGAGCGCGCAGAGCGCCCAGCCGAACGCCGACGGCGCGCGCGGCATCGAGTCGCGGACGAGCCGGAGCGCGCCGACGGCGCGCCGCTCCGGCTCGTCGTCGCCCCAGATGCGCGCGAGCCGGAGCAGGACGAACGCGAGCATCGAGTTCCCGGACGGCGTCGGGGTGTCGTCGACGCCCTTCTGCCGGACGACGAGCGCCTCCCCGTCCGCCGGCGTGAGGAAGAAGCCGCCGCGCTCGTCGTCGGCGAACAGCTCGACCGCGAGGAGCGCCAGCCGCCGCGACTCCGCGAGCCAGCGCGGCTCGCCGGTCGCGACGTGGAGCTCGTACAGCCCGTGCGCGACGTTCGCGTAGTCCTCGAGATAGCCCGTGCCCTTCGCGACGCCGTCGCGCCACGTCCTCCGCAGACGGCCGTCCACGGACAGCGGCCCGAGCAGGAACTCGGCGAGCGCGACCGCCGCGTCGAGCCAGGCCGGTCGCTCGAGCCGCCTTCCGGACTCCGCGAGCGCCGCGAGCATCAGCCCGTTCCACGAGGCGATCGCCTTGTCGTCGCGAAGCGGCTTCGGCCGCCGCTCCCGCGCGGCGAAGAGCGCGGCGCGCTCCCCGTCCGTCAGGTGCCCGCGGAGGACGGAGCGCCCGTGTTCGAACGGCTGGAGCAGGAGTTCGCGGCCCGGCCCGATCGCCGCCTCGAGCTCGTCCGCCGTCCACGTGAACGTCAGCCCCTCGACGCCGTCGGTGTCGGCGTCCTGCGCAGACGCGAAGCCGCCGCCGCCGAGCGCGAGCTCGCGGAGCACGTAGTCGACGGTCCGCTCGACGACGTCGCGGTACGACGCCGTTCCCGTCAGCACCCACGCGTGCAGATACGCGGGGACGAGCAGCGCGTTGTCGTAGAGCATCTTCTCGAAGTGCGGGACGAGCCACTGCCGGTCGACGGAGTAACGGTGGAAGCCGCCGCCGACGAGGTCGTACATGCCGCCCGCCGCCATCCCGTCGAGCGTCCCGAGCGCCGGCTCGAACTGCCCGCGACGCAGGAGGAACTCGATCACGGAGGCCGGCGGGAACTTCGGCGCGTGCCCGAAGCCGCCCCACTGCGCGTCGTACTGGGAGCGGAGCACGGCGACCGCGTCGTCGAGCAGCTCTTCGGTGAGCGGCTCCCGCGACGGCTCCCGCGCGGCGCCGTCGCGCAACGCGTGCACGAGCACCGCCCCCTGGCGGGCGACGTCGTCGCGCCGGTCGCGGTACGCCTCGGCGACCGCGCCGAGCACCTGCCGGAACGCCGGCAGCCCGTGCCGCGGCTCCGGCGGGAAGTAGGTGCCGCCGAAGAACGGCTCGCCGTCCGGGGTGAGGAACACCGTCATCGGCCAGCCGCCCTGCCCGGAGAGCGCGACGACGGCGTCCATGTAGACGGCGTCGACGTCGGGCCGCTCCTCCCGGTCGACCTTCACGCTGACGAAGTGCTCGTTCATCACCCGCGCCGTCTCCTCGTCCTCGAACGACTCGCGCTCCATCACGTGGCACCAGTGGCAGGCCGAGTAGCCGACCGAGAGGAGCAGCGGCTTGTCCTCGGCGCGCGCCCGCGCGAAGGCCTCGTCGCCCCAGGGCAGCCAGTCGACGGGATTGCCGGCGTGCTGCAGCAGGTACGGGCTCGTCTCCTCGGCGAGGCGGTTCGGCATCTCCCGACGTTACCGGCGATGCGATGATCGAGGCGGCCATGGGTCGGTCGTACG
>Ga0335070_10005298_pt1 | contig 15142 bp, 20 predicted proteins | sample Lox_Sample_13_FD_206722 | JGI IMG/M metagenome (GOLD analysis project Ga0335070, IMG submission 206722) | Soil microbial communities from Loxahatchee National Wildlife Refuge, Florida, United States - Lox_Sample_1.3 | ecosystem: Environmental > Terrestrial > Soil > Wetlands | place: USA... | reverse complement strand
GTTCCGCTGGGGCGCCATGTTCACCTTCCTGTCGGGCTGGACGATCGTGCTCTGGAAGCTCCATCAGGGCATCGCCATCGGCGATCCCTACATGACGAAGATCCTGACCGGCGGCCTGCTCGGCACCTTCATGTGGGCCAACGTCTGGTTCGTGATCTGGCCGGCGCAGCAGGTCGTGATCCGCTCCGCCGAGCAGGTCGCGGGCGGCGGCCAGCCGATCGCGGAGGCGGCGGCGCGTGGCGCGCGGGCCGGACTGGCCTCGCGCACCAACACCTTGTTCTCGATCCCGATGCTGTTCTTCATGGGTTCGGCGAGTCATCTCGGCGGCTCCTTCCAGAGCGGCCACCACGACTACGTCTACGCGCTGTTGCTGATCCTGGTGATCGGGGCGCTCGAGTGGAACGCGCTCTCCGGCACGGGACAGGGGCGCCAGAAGTTCCTCTCGACGGTGTCGGGCACCATCCACGGTGGCCTGGCGTTGACGCTGCTGCTCTACCTGATCGGCCTGGTCGTCAACTCGTGAGTGCGCGCCGCTCAGCGAGCGGTGCAGCACTCCGACAGGAACGCGTGTAGATCGTCGACCTGACCGGCGAGCTGCGGGAAGGGCGGCATCGCCTTCGAGTCGCGCTTGGGCGTGTAGCCCGGCGGGTAGCCGGCGTGGACGACGCGCGCCTCGAGCAGCTCGCGCGAGGAGCCCGCGATCGCCGGCCCGACGGCACCCTCCCTGGCCGGATCCTGGTTGTGGCAGGCGATGCACACGCTCAGGTAGGTCGACCTGCCGCGCTGCGCGGCTTCGGAGAGCTGCGGCCCGCTCGAGCACGCAGCCGGCGCGAGCGCGGCGAGCGCCAGGCAGATTCCGATCGAGCAGCGCCGCATCGCCCCTCCACGCGGAGCGCGGAGCTTAGCGTCGCGAGCCGACCGCGCACTCGATCAGCCGACCCACGGATCGTAGTCGCCGAAGCTCCAGACGTGGCCCTCGGGATCGCGGCAGGTGTAGCCCCGCCCGCCGTAGTCCTTGTCCTCGACGTCGAGCACGATCTCGGCGCCGGCGGCGACCGCCCGCTTGTAGTGGCCGTCGACGTCGTCGACGATCACGTACGGGCTCTGCGAGCCGGCGCCGCCGAGGTCGCGCGGCGGCTTCACGAAGCGGTCGAACTCGTTCTGGTGCGGCGAGCTCAGCATGATCATGCCGTTGCCGTAGGTGAGCTGCGCGTGGACGATGCTCCCGTCCTCGCCGGGCACCACCAGGTGCCGCTCGAAGCCGAAGGCGCGGCACAGCCAGTCGATCGCGGCGGCGGCGTCGGAATAGCGCATCGCGGGGATGACGTTCGCGGTGGTCTGCTTGGGACCCGACATCTCGATCTCCTTTGCGGTGAATGGCCCGTGTGAGCTCAACGATTCGTTTCGCCGCGGGAGCCCGGCGGCTCCGGTCCTTCGTCGAAGCGCGGCGCCGAGCCGCCGATCTCGTCCCACGGCGCCTTCGAGCCGACGAAGATGTGGCCGCCGATCCCCACGCCGGGATCGTCGTCGAGGACGCCGGCGGGAACCCACCAGGCGCCTCCGCTCGGGTGGAGCTGCGGCGCCGGCGAGCCGCAGCGGCGACAGAAGGTCGTCCGCCAGCCGGTCGGGCGCGCGTAGCTCTGCAGCAGCTCCTGCCCGGCGAGCCACGCGAGCTCGTCCCTCGGCACCAGGACGGTGGCGTTCGACGCGGCACCCGACACCTTGCGACACAGCGAGCAGTGGCATATCCCGACCGGCGTGACAGCGCGAGAACTCGAAACGCACGCCTCCGCAGAGGCAGCTGCCGCGGATCATGGGCGTTCCCTTTCGGCTCGGCATCCGGCGATGATAGGATAGAGGCGTCGATGGCAGAGCGAAGCCTCACGGAGCGCGACCCGCTCGACGACTTCGAGCGGCGCCAGATCATGCTCCTCGGCCAGAGCAAGCTCGTGTTCGTCGCGGGCCAGGGGCCGGCGGTGATCGTGATGACCGAGATGCCCGGCATCTCGCCGCACGTCGCGCGCTTCGCCCGTTTCGTGCGCGGCGCCGGCTTCACGGTCTGGATGCCCAACCTGTTCGGCGATCCGGGCCGGCCGCTGACGATGGGCTACGCGCTCGGCTCGATGCTCAGGGGCTGCGTGAGCCGCGAGTTCCGCGCCTTCGCCGCGAACGCGTCGAGCCCGGTCACGCAGTGGCTGCGCGCGCTCGCCGCGCACGCGCACCCGCTGTGCGGCGGCAAGGGCGTCGGCGCGATCGGGATGTGCTTCACCGGGAACTTCGCGCTCTCGATGATGCTCGAGCCGGCGATGCTCGCGCCGGTGCTGTCGCAGCCCTCGCTGCCGCTCGTCGGCGCGGGCGGCATGCACATCGCGCCCGACGAGCTGGCCGCCGTGAAGGCGCGCCTCGACGAGGAAGACCTCACCGTGCTCGCCTATCGCTTCGAGGGCGACTCGTTCTGCCGCGCCGCGCGCTTCGACGCCTACGCGAACGCGCTCGGCGATCGCTTCCAGCCGCGCGTGCTGCCCGATGCGGCCGCCAGCCCCGACGCGCCGATGAAGAACCCGCACAGCGTCGTCACGCTGCACCTGATCGATCGCGCCGGCGAGCCGACCCGCCAGGCCGTCGACGAGATCCTCGATTTCTTCGGCAAGCGCCTGAAGCACGGCGCGCCGGCGCAGTGACGCTCACGCGGGCGGCAGCGGCGGCCGCGTGATCACCTCGATCGGATCTCCGACGCCGGCCTCGCCGGCCGCGACGACCTTCCAGTAGATCCCGCGCAGGTTCTGGTCGCGCGTGGCGCTCGCCTGGACCAGGCACAGCGCGTCCTCGCCGAAGCGCCCCTTGAACTTCACGCAGCCGTTGTGGGGCTTCGGCGTCACCTCGACCACGGCCTCGCCGACGCGAAGCCGTGTGCCCGTCGGGAGGTTCGCCGCCGAGAGGTCGAGGTCGACGAGCAGGTTGTCGCCGAACAGCGTCAGCGGCTGGCCGTTGGCGATCAGCTCGGCCACGTCGCGTCGGATCACGGCGAGCTGCGCCTCGGGATTGCGCGGCGGGCGCCGGCTCCAGCCATCGCCAGGCACGCCTTGCACGGGACAGAGCCGAACGCGCTCGGGGGTCTCGCGCACGCCGTCGGCGCGGCGGCGCACGATCAGGGCGACGCGCCCCGACTCGCACGGCGGCGCCGGCAGTGCGCGAAGCGCCGCCTCCAGCTCGGCGAGGGGGCGATGCTGCGACGCATCGCCCTGCGGCCCGTAGTCCTCCGCTCCGAGCTCGCCCATGGCGCGAAGCTAGCAGCGCCTTGCGGGGTCGCTCATGCGCCAGCCGCCGACGCAGCGAGGAGCACGACGGTGCCGACCAGCGTGTTGTGATGGCTCTGCTGCTGAACGGCTCGGAAGCCGGCCTCGCGCATCAGCTCCGGTAGGCACCCGGCCAGGTTCTCGCGCAGGCGTCCGCCATGCGTGACGAGCCGAGCCAGGAGGCTCGCGTACCAGCCGACGGGCGGGCCGAAGTCGGCGAGATGGAGCCAGCCGCCCGGCTTGAGCACGCGGAGCGTCTCGCGCAGCGCGGCGAGCTTGTCTTCGTGCGTGAGGTGATGGAACACCAGCGAGGACAACACGCGATCGAAGCTCCGATCGGGATACGGGAGCGCGTCGGCGAGCGCCTCGTCGAACTGGATCGCGAGGGACGCCCTGGCGGCCTTGTTCCGCGCCACTGCGAGGGCCCGCGGGTCTCCGTCGACGCCCACGACGACGGATTCCGGCCGCCGCTTCCGGATCAGCAGGGCCATGGTGCCCGTGCCGCAGCCGAGATCGAGGATTCGATGGCCGGGACGAACGTCGGACTGCTCGAGGAAGCGATCGCGGAACGCGCGCTCGCGCATCAGCAGTCGGAACACGGGATCGTAGAGGGGCAGGAAGGCGTCGTGCCCAGCCGCGGGTATGTACTGCGCTCGCTGTTGCGTCATTGCGGTCCACCTCCTCGATGCCGCCGTCGAAGGGATGGGCGCTGGGCTGCGGCTGCCCGCCATGCTACCACGAATCGGCGGCGAGGCTGCTCGGAGAGCGCGGGTCTGGCTCCGCGGCGGGCGTTCGTCTGCGATAGACTGCGCAGCGCGATGCAAGCCACCTCGTCGCCCGGGATCACGACCGGGCGCTGGCTCACGCGCGCCAATGTGCTCTCGGCCCTCAGGCTCGCGGTGGCGCCGGCGCTGGCGGCTGCGATCGCGTCGGGGCGTCCGCTCGCGGCTGCGGCGCTGCTGCTGCTCGCGATTGCGACGGACTTCGCGGACGGCGCGGTGGCGCGCCGCTACGGCGAGGCGTCGCCCTTCGGCGGGCTCCTCGACCACGCGAGCGACGCGACGCTGGTGGTGCTCGGCCTCGCCGCGCTGGCGTCGCGCGGGGAGGCGCCGCATCCGCTCGCCCCGCTCGTCGCGGCCGCCTTCCTGCAGTACGCGATCGACTCGCGCGCGCTCGCGGGGCGTCCGCTGCGCGCGTCGCGCCTCGGTCGCTGCAACGGGATCGCCTACTACGTGCTGGTGTCGGTGCCGGTGGTGCGCGACGCGCTCGCCCTGTCGTGGCCCGCTCCGGTGTGGACGCACGCGTTCGGCGTCTCGCTCGTGGCGACGACCCTCATCTCGATGCTCGATCGACTGCTGGCGCTGCGCCGGCCGGCCGTGCGCTGAACAGCTCGCGGTTCGCGCGCCGCAGGAAGAGCAGCCCGATCGCCGCGTTGAAGAAGATGAAGAAGTTGTGCATGACCAGGCCGAACGCGGCCATCTCGGCCGGGTGGTCCGGGAAGAGCAGCACCCACATCGAGATGGCGACCGCGCGCATCGGGCCCGGGATCGCTGCGCCGAAGAAGACCAGCGGCAGCACGCCGAGGATGCGCCCCATCGTTTCATGGACGCCGAACAGTGCGAGCGCGGCGGCGTAGATCACGACGCCCGACAACAGCGCCGGCGAGCGCAGCGCGACGATCGCGGCGTAGTGCCACGGCCTCGCGAGGTGGAAGGCGCGCAGCAGCTGGGCCTCGCGCAGTTTCGAGCCCGCGGCGATCGCGCCGCGGAAGTAGAGCACCCAGAGCGCGAAGAACGCCACGGCAGCGAGGCCCACCCACGGCAGCGCGTGGAACGCCTGGGGCAACTCGCGCCCGCGCAGCGAAGCGCCGACCAGCGCCCAGGCGAGCAGGTAGTAGAACTCGCAGAACATGATGAAGAGCATGCTCGAGCCCACCTGCCAGCCCGGCACGCCGTCGCGCCGGTGCAGGTAGTAGGCCATGGCGCCCTTGCCGACCTGCTCGTTCACGATCGAGAGGATGTAGGCGCTGGCGCGCACCGGCAGGATGTCGCGGAAGCGGACCGGGGCGTTGAACCAGTTGATCACGCGCCACAGCACCAGCGAGTCGATCAGCAGGTAGAAGATCGAGTAGGGGACCATCAGCGCGAGCCAGCGCCACCAGTCCACCTGGGCGAAGACACCGGCGAGGTAGGGCAGGGCCGAGGCGCCCTGGCGCGCGGCGGCGGCCTCGATGCGCGTGTAGAGGAACGCGAAGCACGCGGCGGTGATCAGCCACGGAAGCAGCCGAGCCGCCCTACGCATCAGCGTTTCGGTCGAGACAGCGGCGCAGGGTCTCGTCGAGCGGCGTCAGCGCGAGGCCGAGCGCGCGGCAGGCGGGCGCCGGGTCGATCGCATCGTCTTGCTCGAGGACGCCGAGCATCGCCGGCGTGAGCGGCGGATCCGCGAGCAGCCGCTCGGCCGTCGCGGCGAAGAGCCGAACCGCGGCGAGTGGCAGCGGGACGACGAGCGGGCGGTTGCCCCGAAGCGCCGCGGCGCGTCGCACCAGCTCGCGTCGCGGCAGCGACTCGGGGCCGGCGAGCTCGAGCACGCGGCCCGCGAGGTTGGGCCTCGCCAGCGCGGCGTCGATCGCGGCCGCGACGTCGCCCGCGTCGATCGGCTGCTCGAGCGAGGCGCCGCCGCGCACGAGCGGAACCACGCGCGCACCGGCGTGCGCGCGCAGCGCCCAGGTCGCGGGCTCCTCGGTGCCGAGCACCATCGGCACGCGCAGCACCGTCGTCGCGAGAGGGTTCTCGAGCAGGATCGCCTCGGCACGCGCTTTCGACGCGAGGCAGGCGTTGGGCGAATCGGCGCGCGCGCCGAGGATCGAGAGGTAGACGATGCGCCGGAACCCGGCCCGCTTGGCCGCCGCCGCGAGCGCGCGCGCCGTTCCCTCGTGCGCGACGGCGTAGCTCGAGCTGCGCGTCTGCTTCAGGATGCCGACCAGGTGAGCGGCCGCGTCGCAGCCTTCGGCGGCGCGCGCGAGCGCCTCGGCGTCGCCGTAGTCGACGATGCGCACCTCGGGCGCCGCGGGCAGCGCGCGCACGGCCGCCGCGGCGCGTTCGGAGCGCACGACGGCGCGGATCGCGGTGCCCGCGCTCGCCAGGCGGCGGATCAGCGCGCGTCCCAGGTTCCCGTTCGCGCCGGTCACGAGGACGCGGCCGCGCTCGTCGCTCATGGCGGGCGAGCATAGCCGGCGTTGACGGGCGCGGCGCGGCGGGCTTCCATGCTGCGCGTGATGGACGCGGAGCTGCTGCGCGCGCGCATGGTGGTCCTCACGGGCGACATCACTGCGCTGGCCGTTGACGCCATCGTGAACGCCGCCAACGAATCGCTGCTCGGCGGCGGCGGCGTCGACGGCGCGATTCACCGCGCGGCAGGCCCGAAGCTGCTCGAGGAGTGTCGCGCGATCGGTGGCTGCCCGACCGGCGAAGCGCGCATGACCGGTGGCTACCAGCTGACGGCGCGCTGGGTGATCCACGCGGTGGGTCCCGTGTGGCGCGGCGGCAACGCCGGCGAGGCGCGGCTGCTCGGCGCCTGCTACACCGAATCGCTTCGCCTCGCCGCGCGCAATCACGTCGAGACGATCGCGTTCCCGGCGATCTCGACCGGCGCCTACGGCTACCCGCTCGCCGCGGCGGCGAAAGTGGCGGTGCGCTCGGTCGCGGCATGGCTGGTCGCGAGCGAGCTGCCGCGACGCGTGACCTTCTGCTGCTTCCGCGAGGCGGACGCCGAGGTCTACGGCGTCGCCCTGGAGCGGCTGTCGGAAGGCGCGAAGGGACTCGGGCCGGGCTAGTCGCTGTCGCCCTCGTCCTCTTCCTCGCCGCCGTCGTCGTCGTCGTCGTCGCTGTCCGACTTCGTCGCGCCGCCCGACATGCCGCCCGCCGCGTCCTCGTGCCCGCTCACGACGGGCGGCGTGGGGCGCGCGTCGATCTTCGTGGCGACGCCGAACGAGGCGAGCCCGAACACGACGAGCACGAGGCGGACTAGTGCGACCCATGCGTACTGCAATCGAACCATCTCCATCACCTCCTGGGCGGCCGGGCTAGTGCCCGAACGCGGCTTCGAGCTCGTCGAGCACGGCTTCCTCTTCCTTCGACACCTTCGCGAGGCCGAGGAAGCCGCCCGCCGCCTGCGCGACCGCGCGCGCGCGCCCGAGGATCCTCTCCTCGAGGTGCCGGCGCTGGTCGGCGGAGAGCTCGGCGCACAGCGCGTGGATGTAGCGTTTCCACGACTCCACCAGCTCGGGCGCCGGGCGGTCCTCGGTCCAGATCCCGAGCAGGCCGTGGCTCGGCGTGCCGCGCTCGATGCCGCACGACTCGGCGCCGCGCAGCACGGCGTCGCGCTCGCGCCGGTCCATCTCGCCGTCGGCCCACGCCACCTCGACGAGCGGGATCAAGGTCAAGGCGGCGAGCGTCTCGGCGCGGATGCCGAGCGAGGCCAGACGCGCGAGCAGCGGGCGGTCGGCGATGCCGCTCGCGCCGGCGAGCCGCTCCTGCGCCGCCTCCTGTTCGTGCTGGAGGTACAGCCGCTCGTGGAGCTGCTCGCGCAGGCGCTCGCTCTCCTTGCGGAAGAACGCCTCCTCGAGCGCGCGCCGGCGGTCCTCGAGCTCGATGCGGCGGTCGTCGTCGTCGCTCATGACCGCTGCAGGATAGGGCTAGTCCATGCCGAGTTCGAGCTTCGCGGCCTCCGACATCATGCTCGGATTCCACGGCGGCTCCCAGACGAGGTCTACCGAGGCGGCCGTGACGCCCGGCACCTGCGCCACCTTCGACTCGACCTCGGGGGGGAGCGAGCCCGCGACCGGACACATCGGCGAGGTCAGCGTGAGCCGCACCTCGACGCTGCGGTCGTCGCGCACGTCGATCTGGTAGATCAGCCCGAGCTCGTAGATGTCGACGGGGATCTCGGGGTCGTAGACGGTCTTCAGCGCGTCGACCACGTCGGCCTCGATCGCTTCCTTCGAGCGCGGCTCGTCGTTGATGGCTTGCGTCATTCCGTGCTCACCGGCTGTTGCCGACCCTCGAGCGCCGCGCGCAGAGCGTGCCACACGAGCGTCGCGCACTTGACCCGCGCCGGGAACTCGCGCACGCCCGCCAGCACCTCGAGCTTGCCGAGGCTGGGGTCGACCCCGCCGGTTCCCGTCACCATGTCCTGATAGCGCTGGTAGAGCGCCTCGATCTCAGGCCGCGTCTTGCCCTTTACGACCTGCGTCATCAGCGACGCGGCCGCCGTCGAGATCGCGCAGCCCGAGCCTTCGAAGCCCACCGCGCCGAGCCGATCGCCGTCGACGCGCGCGAAGACCCTCACGCGGTCGCCGCAGAGCGGGTTCACGCCCTCGGCCTCGTGATCGGCGCCTTCGGGTCGGCCGTAGTTCCGCGGCTTCTTGTAGTGATCGAGGATCACCGTCTGGTAGAGGTCGCGCAGCTCCGACATCAGCCGAACACCTCGATGGCGGTGCGCAGCCCGCGCACCAGCGCGTCGACGTCGTCGCGCGTGTTGTACACGCCGAGCGAGGCGCGCACCGTCGCGGGGACCCCGAAGCGCTGCATCACCGGCTGCGCGCAGTGGTGGCCGGCGCGCACGCACACGCCCTCGCGGTCGAGGATCGTGGCGACGTCGTGCGCGTGGATGCCTTCCAGCGTGAAGGCCAGCACGCCCGATCTCTCGACGGCGGTCCCGATCAGGCGCACGCCGGGGAGCTCCGAGACGGCGCACGTCGCGTAGTCGAGCAGCCGGTGCTCGTAGGCGGCGATCCGGTCGAGGCCGATCGCCTCCAGGAAGTCCACCGCCGCTCCGATCCCGACCGCGCCGGCGATGTTCGGGGTGCCGGCCTCGAACTTGGCGGGGATCGGCGCGTAGGTGGTCTTCTCGAAGCTGACCGTCTCGATCATCTCGCCGCCGCCCTGCCACGGCGGCATCTCCTCGAGCAGCTCGGCGCGGCCCCAGAGCGCCCCGATGCCCGACGGCCCGTAGAGCTTGTGGCCCGAGAGCGCGTAGAAGTCGCAGCCGAGCGCCTGCACGTCGACCGGCATGCGCGCCACGGCCTGCGCGCCGTCGACCAGCACCGGGACGCCGCGCGCGTGGGCGATCTCGACGATGCGGCGCACCGGGTTCACGGTACCGAGCGCGTTCGAGACGTGCACCACCGAGACCAGGCGCGTGCGCGGTCCGACCCGCCGCTCGAGCTCGTCGAGCACGACGTCGCCGCGGTCGTCGATCGGCGCCACCACCAGCTTCGCCCCGCGCTGCTCGCACAGCAGCTGCCACGGCACGATGTTGGAGTGGTGCTCCATCGCCGTGATCAGGATCTCGTCGCCCGCGCCGACCCGCGCGCGGCCGAAGCTCGCCGCCACCAGGTTGATCGCCTCGGTGGTGCCGCGGACGAAGACGATCTCGCGCGCGGCCGGCGCGTTCAGCAGGCGGTGCACCCGCTCGCGGCCGCCCTCGAAGGCGCGGTCGGCCCGCTCCGAGAGCTCGTAGACGCCGCGCCGCACGTTGGCGTAGTCGGTCGCGTAGAAGCGGGCCAGTGCGTCGATCACGCTGCGCGGCTTCTGCGAGGTGTTGGCGCTGTCGAGGTACACGAGCGGCTTGCCGTGCATCGTCTGGCGCAGGATCGGGAAGTCGTCGCGCAGCCGCGCCACCTCGAGGTCGGTGAGCGGTGCCGCGGCGGCGCCCGGGCGCAGCAGCTCGCGCGCGCTGCTCATGCCGCCCGCCCCGCGGCGCCGGAGACCCGCGCGAGCACCTCGCCCTCGATGCGCTCGCGGAGCGCCGCGCTCGGGATCGCGCTGGTGATCTGCGCCGCGAAGGCGCGCGTCAGCATGCCGCTCGCCTCGCGCGGGTCGAGCCCGCGCGCGCGCAGGTAGAACAGCGCGTCCTCGTCCAGCTGGCCGATCGTCGAGCCGTGACTGCAGCGCACGTCGTCCGCCTCGATCTCGAGCTGCGGCTTCGAATCGACCTCGGCTTCGCCCGAGAGCAGCAGGTTGTCGTTCTTCTGCTGCGCGTCCGTCTTCTGGGCGTCGCGCCGCACGATCACCTTGCCGCTGAAGATGCCGTGGCTCCTGCCGGCCAGGATCCCCTTGTAGTGCTCGCGGCTGGTGCCGTGCGGGGCGCCGTGGTCCACGGTGGTGCGGTTGTCGACGTGCTGCCCGTCGACCGCGACGTAGAGCCCGTGGAGCGCGCACGCCGCGCCGGCGCCGGCGAGCGTTCCGACCACGTCGTGGCGCGCGAGCGCCGCGCCGAGCGAGACGAGATGGCTCTGGAAGCGGCCGTCGCGCTCGACCCGCGTGTGGAAGTGGGCGAGGTGCGTCGCTCCGGCACCCTCGAGCTGCAGCTTCAGGTGCTCGACCGAGGCGTTCTCGCCGACCACCACCTCGCCGAGCGCGTTCGTGAGCTGCGCGCCGTCGCCGAGAGCCGCATACAGCTCGACGACCAGCGCGCGGCTGCCGCGCTCGGCGAGCACGAGCAGGCGCGGGTGCGCCGCGGACGGCTGCGCCCCGGGGACCGCGAGGAACACGATGAAGAGCGGGCGCGCGAGCGCCAGGTCGCTCGGCACCGACACGAACGCCCCGTCGGTCGCGAACGCGGCGGCGAGCGCGGCGAAGGCGCGGTCCTCGAAGGGCGCCGTGCGGGCGAGGTGCGGCTCCAGCCGCTCCGGCTCGCTCGCGAGCATCGAGCGGATGCTCGCCGCGGTGACCCCGGGCTCGAGGCCGTCCCGCGACGAGAGCGCCGGCGCGAAGCGGCCGTTCACGAAGACGAGATGCGGGCCCTCGGCGAGCGGCAAGCCGAGTGAGGCGAGCGCCGCGGGCGTGACCGACGCCTCCGCCGCCGGTCGCCACCGGGGCTTCGCGATGCGCGCCGCGTTGGTGTACTTCCACTCCTCGTGGCGACGGGTGGGGAAGCCGAGCTCGGCGAAGCGCGCGATGGCGGCCTTGCGAGCGGCCTCGAGCCAGGCCGGCTCGCCCGCGCGCGCCTCGAGCGCGGCGAACGACTCCGTCCAGTGTCGCTCGGGGCTCGCGTCCGACATCACGCCGCAGCCTCCTTTTCGATCCACCCGTAACCCTTCGCCTCGAGCTCGTGCGCCAGCTCCTTGCCGCCGCTCTTCACGATGCGGCCGCCGGAGAGCACGTGGACGCGGTCGGGCACGATGAAGTCGAGCAGGCGCTGGTAGTGAGTGATCACCAGCAGCGCGCGCGCCGGGCCGCGCAGCGCGTTGACCCCGTTCGCCACGATGCGCAGCGCGTCGATGTCGAGGCCCGAGTCGGTCTCGTCGAGCACGGCGAGCCTGGGCTCGAGCACCGCCATCTGCAGGATCTCGTTGCGCTTCTTCTCGCCGCCCGAGAAGCCCTCGTTGATGGCGCGGCTCATCAGCGCCTCGCTCATCTCGACGAGCTTCATCTTCTCGCGCGCGAGCGAGAGGAACTCCATCGCGTCGAGCTCCTCCATCCCGCGGTGTGCGCGCACCGCGTTGGCCGCCTGCTTCAGGAAGTACATGTTCGAGACGCCGGGGATCTCGACCGGATACTGGAACGCCAGGAAGATGCCTTCCCGCGCGCGCGCCTCGGGCGCCAGCGCCGTCAGGTCGCGGCCCTCGAAGAGCACTTCTCCAGCGGTCACCGCGTAGCCCGGCTTGCCGGCCAACACGTTGGCGAGCGTGCTCTTCCCCGAGCCGTTCGGGCCCATGATCGCGTGCACCTCGCCGGCGCGGATCACCAGGTCGATGCCCTTGAGGATCGGGACGCCTCCCGCGGTCGCGTGCAGATTCCGGATCTCCAGCATCGGGCGCTCGCTGGCGCTCTCGCGGGTCATCAGCCGACCGCTCCTTCCAAGCTCACGCCGAGCAGCTTCTGCGCCTCGACGGCGAACTCCATCGGCAGCTCGCGCAGCACGCGCTTGCAGAAGCCGTTCACGATCATGTTGACGGCGTCCTCTTCCGAGATGCCGCGCTGCTGGCAGTAGAAGAGCTGGTCCTCGCCGATCTTCGAAGTGGTCGCCTCGTGCTCGACCTGGGCGGTCGGGTTCGCGACCTCGAGGTACGGGAAGGTATGCGCCCCGCATTCGCTGCCGATCAGCAGCGAATCGCACTGCGAGTAGTTGCGCGCGCCGTCGGCGCCCTTCTGGATGCGCACCAGGCCGCGGTAGCTGTTCTGGCCGCGTCCCGCGGAGATGCCCTTCGAGATGATCGTGGAGCGCGTGCGCTTGCCGATGTGGATCATCTTGGTGCCGGTGTCGGCCTGCTGGCGCTTCGCCGTCAGCGCCACCGAGTAGAACTCGCCGACCGACTCGTCGCCGAGCAGGATGCAGCTCGGGTACTTCCAGGTGATGGCGGAGCCGGTCTCGACCTGGGTCCACGAGATCTTCGAGCGCCGTCCAACGCACTTGCCGCGCTTGGTCACGAAGTTGTAGATCCCGCCGCGCCCCTCGGCGTCGCCCGGGTACCAGTTCTGCACGGTCGAGTACTTGATCTCGGCGTCGTCGAGCGCGATCAGCTCGACGACCGCGGCGTGCAGCTGGTTCTCGTCGCGCTGCGGCGCCGTGCAGCCCTCGAGGTAGCTCACGTAGGCGCCGCGGTCGGCGATGATCAGCGTGCGCTCGAACTGCCCGGTCTCGGAGGCGTTGATGCGGAAGTAGGTCGAGAGCTCCATCGGGCAGCGCACGCCGGGCGGGATGTACACGAACGAGCCGTCGGTGAAGACCGCGGAGTTCAGCGCCGCGAAGAAGTTGTCGCCCTGCGGCACGACCGAGCCGAGGTACTGCTTCACGAGCTCGGGGGCCTTGTGCACGGCCTCCGAGAACGGGCAGAAGATGATGCCGTGCTTCTCGAGCTCCTTCTTGAAGGTGGTGGCGACCGAGACCGAGTCGAACACCGCGTCGACCGCGACGCCGGCCAGCCGCTTCTGCTCGTCGAGCGAGATGCCGAGCTTCTCGTAGGTGCGGCGCAGCTCGGGATCGAGCTCGTCGAGGCTGTCGAGCTTGGGCTTCGCCTTGGGCGCCGCGTAGTAGCGGATCGCCTGGTAGTCGATCGGGGGATAGTGGACGTTCGCCCAGTGGTGCGGCTCGCTCAGCTTCTGCCAGCGCCGGTACGCCTCGAGGCGCCAGTCCACCATCCAGGCCGGCTCGTTCTTCTTGGCCGAGATGAAGCGGATCACGTCCTCGGAGAGGCCGGGCTCGACGACGTCCTGCTCGATCGGCGTCGTGAAGCCCCACCGGTAGTCGCGGTTGGCGAGCTGCTCGAGCGACTCATTGGACATCGATCGTCTCCGTTCGCGGCGCTCCGACGGGGAGCGGCCCGCTGAGCTCCGACAGCCGCACGCCTTCGAGCGCCTTGCGCACCGCCCGGTTGATCTGCTGCCAGGGCGCGCGCACCACGCAGCTCGCCTCGCGCGTGCAGGCGCCCGCGTGCGTGCCGCACTCGGTCAGCGCGATCGGGCCCTCGAGCGCGTCGATCACGGCGACGACCGAGATCTGCTCGGGCCGGCGCGCCAGCGAGTAGCCGCCCTTGGCGCCGCGCTGCGAGACCAGGAAGCCCTCGCGCGCCAGCACCTTCAGGATCTTGGAGACCACCGGCAGCGGGAGCCGCGCGCGCTCGGAGAGCTCGCGCGCGTTGTGGACGGCGTGGTCCGGGGCGGCGGCGAGGTGGGTGAGCAGGACGATTCCGTAGTCGGTGAGGCGGCTCATGCGGAGCATCCGGGTGCTCCTCCTGGGCGTGGAGACGCCGCCGAGAATAAGGGACTGATCTGGTGCTGTAAATAGAGGACCAATGTCGTCCTGAATCGGCCGCAGATCAACCCCCGGGGGAATTCGGCGAGTTGGCCCCGCCCATCGAGCCCGAGGCGCGCGATCCGGCGATAGAGTCGAGCCGCGATGCCCCTCGCGTCCTCGACGCCGACGCTGCAGGGCCGGATCGCGCTCGTCACCGGCGCGGCGGCCGGGATCGGAGCCGCGATCGCCCGCGGCTTCGCGCGCTCCGGCGCCGCGCTGGCGCTCTGCGACCGCGACGCCGGCGCGCTCGCGGCCGTCGCGCGCGAGCTCGAGGCGGGCGGCGCGCGCGTGCTCGCCGATGTCTTCGACGTGCGGCACGGCGAGGCCGCCCGCCGCTTCGTCGAGCGCGCCGCCACCGAGCTCGGCTCGATCGACGTGCTGGTGAACAACGCCGGCGGCACCTTCGCGGCGCCCTTCCTCGAGCTCTCCGAGAAAGGCGAGCGCGCGCTCGTCGACGAGAACTTCTCGCAGGTCGCGAGCCTGATCCGCGCGGTGGCTCCGCGCATGCCCGGGCGCGGCGGCTCGATCGTCAACGTCACCTCGATCGAAGCGCATCGCGCCGCTCCGGGCTACGCCGTGTATGCGGCGATGAAGGCGGCGGTGGAGAGCCTGACCCGCAGCCTGGCGCTGGAGCTGGCCGACCGCAGGATCCGCATGAACGCGATCGCGCCCGACGCGATCGCCACGCCAGGGCTCGGCGGCACGCTGCCGCCGACTCCCCTCGGTGTCGGCTGCGCCGACGACGTCGCGAGCGCAGCGCTGTATCTCGCGAGCGACCTGTCGCGCTTCGTCACGGGCACGACGCTGCACGTCGACGGCGGCGAGCACGCGGCCGGCGGCTGGCGGCGCGGGCCGGGCGGTGGCTTCGCCCTCTGAGCGCAGCAGCTCCAGCCGTTCAGACTTCGACGTCGCCGAAGCGCGCGAGCGGGAGCAGCACGCCCTGGTTGTCGCGATGCCAGGCGAGGGGCGGCGCCTGGAGCGAGCCCGGCGCGCAGATCCGCGAGGCGCCGAGGTCGACGAGCGCGCCTGCGAGCGCGCCGGTCGCCGCG
>Ga0335070_10005297_pt1 | contig 15145 bp, 14 predicted proteins | sample Lox_Sample_13_FD_206722 | JGI IMG/M metagenome (GOLD analysis project Ga0335070, IMG submission 206722) | Soil microbial communities from Loxahatchee National Wildlife Refuge, Florida, United States - Lox_Sample_1.3 | ecosystem: Environmental > Terrestrial > Soil > Wetlands | place: USA... | reverse complement strand
CTCGATCCCATCCTGCAGCGTACAGCGCGGCTGTTCCTCGCCTCGCAGTATATCCAGGAAATTACGCATTTCGGCCATAAACAGGTCATTCCGGTCAAATCCAACCGGGGCCAGGAAGCTTTCCCAACTGTCGGTGCTGGCGCGAAATATCCTCACCGCACCCGAGCTATTATTCCACTCGATCGTCCCCTCGGTACAGATAATTTCAAAACGATGAATTGGCGGCCGCTGGAGGTAATCCAGGTGTATGCTTCCCACGGCCCCATTGACGAACTTCAGCCCAATTTCAGCGGTATCTTCTACGTCTATCTCGAGATCGCCAAGATGGCCCGCATATCCCCACACGCTTTCAACTTCGCCGACCAGCCAGCGCAGGTAATCAAACGGGTGGCACAGGGTCAATGCCGCCCCGCCGCCCAGGTCGGACCGGGCGCTATAGCTCTGGCGGTAATCCTCCCACGGATGCCAGGCCGGCAGGTATTCACCCCAATGCGCCCTAACGGAAACCGGACGTCCCAATCCGCCTGTTTTGAAGAGGCGGCGAATATATTGGAGGGATGGATGAAACCGGAATTGAAAGCCAACCAGGACGCGGGCGTGCCCCTGGATTAAGGCGTCCTCGAATTCGTCGATGCGCTCCAGGTTTTGGGCGATGGGCTTTTCCAAAAGGATCGAACACCCCGCCCGGGCCGCCGGTATGGCGACGTCCATGTGCAAGGCGGTCGGGTTAGAGATGATCACCCCATCCGGCTTGTGGCTCAGGGCTGCCCCAATGTCGCTCTCAACGACCAGCCCATCGATCTCTTCGTCCGTCAGGGTGCTCTTGTGGGTCCGGTAGAGTAAAATGTCCGATTCACCCAGGGCGCGCAGGTTGCGCAGATGGCGGCGACCAATGGAACCAAATCCAGCAATCAAGAATTTCATAATAACCCCAGGATCCATTCACCTGTCCTTCGACCGGCTTCCCCATCGGTGAATGTGCACTCGTCCAGGATGAATTTCTGGCGCTGTGCCTGGTCGATTAGGGGATTGCGCAGGTAAAGGTTGATAGCCTCTCGCAGTTGCGCCTCGTCGAAGGCAACCCGGCCGGCCCCTGCATTGCGAAAGCGCTGGTGGGTAGGCCACTCGCCGATCTCGCGCAGCGATAATGAGAATTTGCCGGGCGTATTCCACCCACCCGGCACGTCGATGCAGGTTGCCACAATTGGACGGTCGTGAATGGCCGTTTCGACGACCATGGTCGAATAGACGGTCAAAAATACGTCGGCATACGCCATCATGGAAGCTTTTTCCGGCATGTCTTCGCCCGAATAATGCCCCAGCTCGCCCCCCAGCGGAACAGGCTCAACCAGGTGCATATGGGAAGTGTTCTTTACGAGCTGGCGTATCTGGTTGGCTTCTTTTTCGTAAAGTGAACCCTTCTGAAAGTGATTCGGATGAAGGCGGATCAACAACTGGCACGGTTCTGCCAGAGCACCTTCGGTTCCAACCAGGCGAGCCAGGGTTTCGATATTGCGAATGTTGGGCGAAAAGGTCACAAAGCTGCACGCATAGGCAAGGAGCTTGCGCTGCTGATCGAGGGCATGCAGGGTAAAGTAATCCTGGCGCGGCATGAGCCAGGTCTTCCGAAAATAGCCGTCGTAGGATGGGATACCCCCAATATTGACCTGTTTTGGAGACCAATCTGCGCCCAGGATGAGCTCTTTCTTCTGGATTTCGGACCAGCAGGAAATGAAATCCACTTTTGCGCCAGATAACCGGTAACTGCTGGGATTATCCCAACCGACGATAACTGCTGCTGTGCATACGCCATGCCGTTTGGCCTCTCGCAGTAAAAACCGGTCGAGCCTCCAGCCCGGCGTGCTGGCAATCACCAGGTCGGGGTGATATTTTTCAAACAGATCTCCATAAATTTCGGAAGTATAGCTCATCTGCGAATTCAGCAGGACTCGCCGCGCCAGCGCAGACCTGCGCAGCAGCCAGATCATGCTGCGAATGGCCGGCAGGATCTTTTTAGCCCGCGGCGATGCCTCCACCTGCATCTGTCGCAGGTGCCCGTCAGGGGCTTCCAGGTTGATCCGGTTGGAGCCGCCCATCCAGCGCATGAAATGCATCCAATATTGGGCCGAATGGTTCGTCTTTTCGAAATAAGAACGAGCCCGGCTCAGGCGCAGACCTTCTACGGCCAGGCCGGGTTGGCTGAATTTTCGCCTGATCTCCTCTTTCAATCCGTCGTCAGTCAAAAGGACCACCTGCACGCCGGCGTCGAGCAGCGTTCGCAGGAGGTCTGTCTGCAAGAAATACACGATCGCCAGGCCGTGATCAGCGCTGATAAACACGGTGCGTGAATTCATCAAGATTCTGCCAATATTTTAAATAAGAGATTATAGATGCGGGTCAACTGTCGTTTGAACCAGGGCTTCCTGGCTCCTTTTCGTAATATTCGCTCTACCAGTCTTGCATCCGCTGGCTCATTGCCAGGGTGCGGCGCTTTCTCAGAAAGGTCTGGAGAAGAGTCCAATTGGCGCCGGATCTCTTCTTCCAGGTGTTCATCCAGGGCATTGCCCATGTGTACGACCAGCGGTTCGGGCAATGAAACATGCAGAAAGCCCTCTGCATCCACCCGCTGATTAAACACCCGGTCCTCCTCCGCTGAAAGGCCAAATTGAGCTGGAAGTGGGATCACACTGCGCGCCAACTCACGCCTCAGAATGAACTGCATGTGAGAAGCGCCCAGGACAGCCTTGATTTTATCATCACCGAATTCAACTGCGTGCAGGGGTGTCTTTAGAAAGCGCTGCAGCATTTCTTCGCTCCCGCCCAGACCATGCACAAATTCCTGGACGGCCCAATTCGGAGGCCAATAATTCTGAATTTCAATGCCGTTTTCAGATAGGGAAGAGAACGCTCTTTCTTCTCCGTTTAAGACGTCTGCAAAGCAGGGCTGAGCAGTCACTACTCCGACCAGCGCAGATCCATTCAGACGTTTGAGGCTTTCTTCGAGCCAACCTGGGCGAAAATACACATCTGAATCCGTAAATCCGATGATTTCATTGGGCATCGCTGCCAGAATCCAGTTCAACGCCCCGGTCTTCCCCAGGTTCGAATTCGAGAGGATCAGCCAATCGATCAGCCCGCTGCGTTGTAACTCCTGGAGCTTTTGTTGCACTTCGGGGATACTGCCGTTGTCGAAAACGAGCATGTCGAATGGTTCGGAAGTGTTCACCCTCAGGCTTTTTAGCTGAAGCTCCAGGATCTTTAACACCTGGGCATAATAGCCCTCCAGATGAGGGATGAAAATAAGCGAGGCTATACCAAGCCGTTTTGGCTCGTAAGCAGCGATTTTTTGCTTGGCAGGATTCTGTCCGATGCGCATTTTTTCTCTAAAGATTTTGGGCTCACCTGCTGCCCTTTTCAAGATTTAACTTCAAAGAATGCCAGGCAGTGCTAAAGCCTGAAATTTGGGGACAAACCACTTCAACTATATAATTCTGGCCGAAAGGATAAATTTGACGATTCCTGAAAGGCAATTTTAGATAAGCCAGGCATATTTCCAGGCACTTAACACCCAGAACCCTCAATCCACTCAGGATGATCCGCAGCCTGGAGCGGTCATCACGGTTGGCAGGATCCTTATAGCGAATGGCTGCTTTGGCTCTCCCATGCAGCCACCGCGAGCGAAAAAACCACCTTACGGTCATGCGGTCCAGGGGGGCATGGTGCAAAATGTAAAGCTGCGGATCATACCAAAGACGGGCTCCTTTTTCAGCCACCCTCAGGATCAAATCGGTATCATCTCCATATTCGGATTTGTGCCCAGAACGGTCATGAATTCCGGCGAAACCGCCCAATTCTTCCAGCGTAAGGCGTTTGAAGACCATGTTTCCACCCATCAGGGTTTCATCTTTTACAAGCCAGCGCGGCGAAGGTCCCAAAGAAATCACGAAATATTCGTCTTTAATCCAAGCCGGTTTTTCGTCCGTGTAATACGGATAATAAGGTCCACCGAAACATTCCGGGGAGGGACTCTGGTTGATGGCAAGCGCCCTTGCCAGCCAATCCTCGGGCAAGGTCTCATCGTCATCGATGAAACCGACCAGGTCAGCCCTGGCCCGGATCAAGCCGCTGTTGCGAGCCACGTTTACCCCAGGGGCGGGTTGGTGCAGGTAGACCAGGTCAAAAACGTGCTCAAATCTCCTCGACTGGCAAAGTGCCCGGGTCGGCTGGTCTCCGCCCTGGCTGTTATCGACAACAATTACCTCAAACGTACAGCCGGATAGTTTTTGATCTGACAGGGATGCCAGCAATCGCTCTAATAGTTCCACCCGTCGCAAAGTAGGAATAACGATGGAAATATCGGGCTTATTTTTGGGTTCAAAATCCTGCGCAAGGTCTGGCATGGATTGCTCTGCATCCATAATGGTTATTATTGGTAGTAAGCCTTGAAAATCCGGTTATATAGCCCTAAAAGTGCCTGTTTGACCGGTGAATAGTTCAGGATGCGGCGCTTGAGCGAAGTATTTGATATTTCCTTTGGAACCGGCTTGCCGCTCAGGAAGGCCGGGACCTGGTTGCTCATGTTCTGCGCCAGCGGATCTGCGGTCATCAGCCGCAGCAATCCGGCTTCATTCATGCGCTGGTCCAGCATGCGCACCTGGCCCATCGGGCGGTTCATATCGAAAGGCAAGAATTGTTTCAGCGTCGCTTTTCGAGTCACGAACTGCCAATGGCTGGCGCCTATTTGAGCCGGCACGCCTTTGTAGTTGACCCGCATATCGCCTCCGCCTTCCCACCAGCTTCGGGCTTGCTCTTCCGAGGTACCCAGACTCATCACAAAGCTGCCAAAATCCTCCCAGGAGAGAAAATTGCCGATTTTGTAATCGGCCTCAGGCGTATTCCTGGCCCATTCGATCGTGTGGCTGGAATATTGTTCAGGCGTGCGAAAGGGACGGCTGGTCACCATGCCAACATTCGGGTAGGTTTCCAGAATTCTTATCGAACGAGAGAGCCAGCCCGGGTAAAATAGGACATCGCTGTCAGCATAAGCGATGATTTCGCCGGGAGCGCCGGACAGCATGATATTCCACGCGCCTCCTTTGCCCAGGTTTTTTTCAGAAAGAATCAGGTATTGGATTTTTCCCTGGGATTTCGATTCGAGCAGAAAATTGATCACTTCGTCACAACTGCCGTTGTCAAACACCATCAGGTCATATTCAATCTCAGTCGTGTTCTTCCAAATGCTGCCCAGGCATAGCTTAAGTACATCTAACGTCTGGGCATAGAAACCACTTAAAAAGGGGATGTAAGATAGCACCGCCACCGTTACCTTTTTGGGAACGGCTGCTTCCTTTACATTTTTAGCCGGGTTCTGACCGATGCGCATTTCTGCTCCCAATTACTATGCGAATATCGATAATCCTTCGCGCAAAGCCTTCACAAAATTGCTAGTCGAAAAAATCTCAAAAAGTTCCTGGCGATGCGCTTTGATGGCTGCCCGGCGCTGCCGGTAACCTTCCTCATCTTTGATAATTGGCTCAATCGAATCGTTTTCATCTGCAATTGGATATATCATGGTTGCCGGCAGGAACGATTCAAGGGTCGGGTCGCCCCAATAGATCGGCACGGTTGCGTCCAACAGGCAATCGAGAAACTTCTCGGTGACATATCCAGGCTGGCGCTGGTTTTCATATACCAGGGCGAACTTGTACCGCCTGAAAGTATCTGCCTTGCTCATGCATATGCCGCGATAATTCGGCAGGTCTTTCGGCCAACCTCTGCCAAACACATCCACAAAATCCTTCCATTTCGTTGCAGCGCGCAGCCGGTTTTGATATCGGTCCAGCGGGTTTAATGTTGTTATCATGACCGCTTTTTGCTTGCGCGGGAAATATCTTAAGGCGTAGATTGAAAGGAATATGCGGCGCGAGTGCCGCCATTGCGCGATCCAGGCATCCAGGCCGCGCTGGTCCCGGTGCGAGCTGCCAAAAGAGGCATCGTATGGAATATAAATCTTCTTAAATCCAGGATGGTCTTTATAAGAATAATCGAAATTAAAAAACACGTCAAACTGCGGCGCAAGCTCATATGCCATTTCCCACAAATTAACGCCCTCTGATTGGACCAGGGCACGCTGCTTGTAGTATGAAAATTGGGGCGCCAATTTGTCCCATACTTTTTGGTTCAGATTAATGACAATCAGTAAAGTATCGTCGTCCGGCTGGCAGTCATCACTTGAATAGACTGGAACTCCGGGCAGGATTTCCCAAAAAGGGAAAAAGGACGGGTAATTCCAGGTGGAAAGCTTCCTATCCTTTTGATAGGCCACAATTTCAGGAATCCCATAGCCACCTGCCAGGTGAATTTTATTGATTCGCTTCATCATTCCGCTCTCTCCTGCTATTACCGTTTGGGGGAGCTGCTGAATACAAGGTATAAATTATTGTATAATCGCAACAGAATTCGACGCAAGCGCGGCTGGCTGTTCATCCAGACCAGGCTGCGCCAGGCCAGGTTATGCTTGGACTGAGCCGGTTCGGAAACAGTTGTGATCTGTGAGCCATCCAACAGCTTCAGGCGGGCCAGCTCTGGCTCCAGCTCAACATCCACTGTATTGCCCATGTGATAAAGATAAGGCACAGTCGTAGTTAAGTGAGCGAATCCAAGCTCGTCCAACCGTCGATCCTGGTAGGTATCCTCTTCGCGACTTAGTTGATGACTGGCAGGCAGCGGTAAAATCTTCCGGATCACCTCGCTCTTCGCCAGCCATTGCTGGTGCGAATTGCCGCCCAAAAAGACTTTCACGCCTGACTCAATATTTTCAACCTGGTCGAGCGCCATCGCCCGGTAATCCGCAGCACGTTCATCGGAAACGCCTCTCCCACGGATATATTCATCCAGAATCCAGGCGTCTGGTTTGACCTGGCCGAATCGAAAGCGAGGATCGGTGGTTTTTCGTAGTCTTGAATTGCCCCTATCGACCTCGAGATCCGGAAAGACAACCTGGGCTCCGATCATGCCGCAGTCCGGAAAACTTGCTTGGATTTTCCAGCTTGCTTCCAGCCAGCCCGGGCGGAAGAGCATATCCGAATCGGCAAAACAAATCCATTCATTCGGCAGAGCGCCCAATATCCAATTCAGGGCGCCGGTTTTCCCGAGATTATCCTTCGAAACGACCAGCCAATCGATCCAGCCCTGTGTTTGCAGTCTCAACAGAGCCTGCTTCACTTCAGCGCAGCTGCCGTTATCAAAGACCACGAGGTTGAACGGTTCAGGTGTGTATTGGCGCACGCTGGCCAGATGGTACTCGAATATTTTCAGCGCATCCGCGAAATAACCTTCCTGAACCGGGATATAGACCAGGGAAACAATCGCCAGCTTTTCCGGCCGGTATGCAAGCACATCTTTTTTGGCGGGATTCTGGCCTTTCCTCATCCGGCGCCTGCTTTCTGGGTGCGGCGCCAGGCGCGTACGTCTTTATAAGCCTTGATCGGGTGAAAAAAGGCGTAGGCCGCCTGAGCTAGAGAATACGAATGCAACGTGACCAGCGGAAAGATTTCGACCTCCCGCCAAAATTTCTTCCAGGTCAATGGCATTGGGACGATTCCGCCGGGGGTCAATTTCTTATTGGCATCGTCCAGCAGGAAGGTCGTGCGGCTGCCGCCGCCCAGGCGCACATTTTCATAAGTATCCGGGTGCTTGTGATGCGACTGGCCATGGGGCAAATGGCTATAATCGTGATTCTGGTGGATGATCTGGATTCCATCCGAACCATCGATGGTCGCCCAGTGGTTGCGGCGAGCCCAATAAATCATCCAGTTGTCCCAGAACGCCCGGCCAACGGTCAGATCCGGGATATCCACGAAGCAGTCGCGTGGGAAGATAAAGTAGTCGCTGCCGACCCGGCGGTGGTGTTTCCCGGTCGATTGCACTTGCTGCCAAAGGCGCGCTTGCCAACCTTCTGAAAAATCGATCGGGGCAGTCACGTCCAGGTCCCAACGCCGGCCCATGATCAGGAATTTCTGGTATTTCTCAGCCGCTTGGCGGGCGCCTTCCAGAAAATCCGGCATTACTAAGATATCTGCATTGATGTAGGCCAGCAGAGGCGACGTGGAGGCCTGGCGGCCCAGCTCGTAGATGGAGGAAACCAGCGGTGTGCCGCCCTGGTTTCGCCGGATTGCCGGCGCCCGGCGCAGGTTCATTTCCTGGCAGACCTCAGCCAGGCCGGCCTCCTCGCCAACGACCACAATATCCACGTCTGGTCCCAATTCTTTCCAGGATTGGAAGGCATTTCGCTGGAGGTTGATGATATGGGGATCCACAAATGGCTTTACAGATGTAATGATCGTAAGAAGAGGCATATTCCAATCCAGGTCAAAAATGGCTACCGGTTATTTCGCTTGTCGTACTCGTACACTGACTTGGGCGTAACAGAGGCATTGATTTCAACCAGGTGCGGCTCGCGCTCGATCAACGCCAGCACATCCAGCCAGGTAAAATCCGGCCTGCCGGACAGGCGGGCGTACAACTGGCGCACGAGCTCCAGGTCCTGGGCAGTATCAACCGTCCAGCGCTGGCTGCCGTAATCCCTGGGATAATTCAGGATGGCTACTTTAAACCGTCCAGCCACCTCGTACAGGTAAGGCATGACATGCTCGCGATCGTGCGGCGCGCTGGCTTCTTTCCAGGCGCGTTCGAGCGCTGCGAAGGAGCAAACCTCGCAATCCAGGCCGATCGGATACGTGCGCTTGAACGGGGGAGGCAGGCGGTTAGCTGCGAAATCGGCCCCGCTTCGGTGAAAGAGGTCCACGGTTTCGTCAATGAGGCCTGGATCGATCAATGGGCAATCTGCCGTAAGGCGCACGATCGTATCTGCATGAAATATTCGGGCCGCCTGGTAAAAACGGTCGAGCACGTCCGGCAGGCTGCCGCGAAAACAGGGGACGCCTCTCCGGGCGCAGAATACCTCAACCGGGTCGTCGGATGGGTCGATGGTCGTGGCGAAAACGACCTGGTCGATCATGCGCGCCTTGCGCGTGCGCTCAACCACCCGCATTAACATCGGTTCGCCGGCGATATCAATTAATATCTTCCCCGGCAGCCGGGAAGAAGTCATCCGCCCCTGGATTATTGCAACAGAATTCGACATCAATTAACTCCAATAGCCATTTTATAGGCTCCCAGCAGCTTTAAAAAGTTCTTCGACCAGTCTGCCCTTTTTTCAGCCAGCTTTCGGGCGGCCGCGCCCATAACTGGCAGGTTTTTCCGCTCATGGACCGCCTTCAGAATGCCCTGGGCCAGGGCAGCCACGTTCCCATCTGCAAAGAACCAGCCTTCCTGGTCCGGCGTGATCCATTCTTTATTGCCGGGTATATCCGACACGAGCACTGGCCGGGCGCAAGCCAGCGCTTCCATCAGCGAGACGGACGAGCCGTCGCTGTGCGAAGCGCTCAGGTAAAGGTCTGCAGCCCGGTAATATTCTGGCAGGTCCGTATTCTTGACCAGGCTCGCAAGGTACACCCGGTTTTGCAGGCCGCTGTCGTATATGATTTTCTGAACCAAACTGGCCTGGGATCCACCACCGAGCAGAACCAGGCGCAACTCCGGCGCTTCCTGGGCCGCCTGTGCGAAGGCTCGCACAATGATGTCTACGCCGTAAACAGGCTCCCAGGATCGGAGCGATAGCAGGACGAAGGCATCCTCCCATCCCCTGCGGCTGCGAAAATTCGAGTCCAGGCCGGGTGAGAACAGGTCCAGATCGATTCCCCAGGGGAACAGAACGACCCGTTCCTCTGGAAACCCCAGGGCAGCCGCCTTTTCCTTAACGGCCTGGCAGTCGCCAGTTAAGACAGACGTTCTTTGCAGGGCGAACCGGGCGCACCAGTTCTGCCAGCGATCGTTCTCCACATCCAACAACAGGTCGGAGCCCCAGGACATGCTCACCAGCGGATGGACTCCACCCGAGGCTGCCAGGAACGCAACGTTCGGCACGGGCCCGGCATGGACCAGGTCTGGCTGGATTTGGCGTATGACGCGCTTGAAGTCCAGCCATAAAGCCGGGAAATCTCTCCAGCGGAAGGGAGCGCGCCCGCCTTTCCAGATCACCTGCTGTACTTCTGGCGGCAGTGGGCGATCCTCGAGCTGCTGGCCGCGCCGCTCCAGGCGCAAAAAATAGACCTGGTGTTCGGTCCTCGCCAGCGAGGCCAGAAAGCGGTGGTCGTGAGGCGTGTAGTCGCGGCTGAAATATAAAAGACGCACTATTCTCCCAGTATGAACCAGGTCAGCTCATTCCCTGCGTTGATATCTACCCGGGCGGTCCGGCCGATCACCTTGTCAAGATCGTACGGCATGATGGCGTACTGCGGGGCCGGGCGGAGTACGTCGATCATATCCCGGGATATGCACTCGCCGGCCTTGATGGAACGAGCGGCCCTCAGGCAGCGGCGCTGCAAGATAACGGTTTGTTTTTCATTTTCTTCCACAACTTTATCGGGCGAGCCCAGGGCTGCCTCCAGGCGGCGGGTATTTTCCACCATCTCAACCCATGAATCAGGCGTCATCGAAAAGGGATGGTCGGGGCCGACGCGGTTGCGGTCATCCGTAAAGTGCTTTTCAACAACTCGCCCACCCAGAGCCACTGCCCCCAGGACGGTTGCGTGGCCCGGTGTATGGTCTGACAGGCCCAGGATCAAGCCCGGAAACATCGTTTTGTACGTTTCTAGAACGCGAAGATTGATGTACTTCATATTTTCCAGGCTGCCGGTGTAGTTGGTGTTGCATTGCAGCAGGATCAGCTCAGGATTCACTTTGAGGATAGCGTGCACCGCCCGCTGGACATCGGCGATATCCGAGGCGCCGGTTGCCAGAATGACCGGCTTGCCTTTGCGAGCCATGCTCTCTATGGCTTCGGGCCAGGTGATCTCGCCCGATCCTATTTTATATGCCGGAACGTACGGATCCAGCATATCGGTCGCCTCAAAATCATATGGCGAAGAGAAATAATCGACGCCAACCTCGTCGCATTCTTCCTTGAGGTAAGGGGTCCATTCAAATGGAATCGACGCATCCTGGTAAACCTCGAACACCGTCTTTTTCCAGCCCGACTGGTGAGACTGCTGGCTGCCCAGGGATTTGAAGCCATAGTCAGACACAATTTTCGGGGCTCGGAAGTTTTGGAACTTGGCGGCGTCGGCCCCAGCCTCCTTTGCCAGGCGGATTAAAAGCCTGGCCCGCTCCAGGCTGCCATCGTGGTTAGCCGAAATATCTGCTATGAAATATGTCGGGTGCGATAAGCCAATAATGTGGGTTCCAATCCGGATCTCCATAGGTCCTCCTGGGTTTTAAACGAAACATGGAGCATGGAACGTGAGCTTCTTAGGATAAAGAAACGATTAGTGTGAACCTGCTACCGGCTTAATTTTAAAATTCTTTCAGCAAAGCCCTCGCGGTACTGGGCATAAAAAAGCTTCAAGCCGCCGGATTGGTCCGGTAGAGTTTCACCCAGAGCTTTTTCAAGCTTATCGGTGCGCAGGCTTAAATTGGGTGATCGCGGCGCAGCCAGGTTACCTTCCAGCCAGGACACCGGGATGACCAGGCTCTCATCCAGGCCGAACTGGCGGGCAACCCGGCAGCCAAATTCGTATTTGCTCAGGCATTCGCGGCTGACCGTGTGATACAGCCCGCTCAATCCTTTTACCGCCATCTTCATCAGGAGCTCACCCAGCAGGTTCACCTGCAGGGGACAGAACCAGATGTCTGTAAACCCGGTCGTGCGTTTACCGGCGCGCAGGTTATTGAAAAAGAATTCTCCCAGGCTGCGGTTGCCGGACAGGCTCCAACCGTAAAAGTTGACGCGCCCAATAATGGCTTCCGGGTTGGCCTCGGCGACCGCCTTCTCGCCTTCCAGCTTGGTGCGAGCATAAACGTTGATCGGGCGCGCCGCGCTTTGTTCGGTGTACCGCCCGTGCAGCCCGTCAAATACAGCGTCTGTCGAAACGTGTATCATTTGAATCCCGGATCGCCGCGCAATAACCGCTATCTCGCCCGGCACTTCAGCATTCAGGCGTTGGGCCAGGTCGGGGTGAGTCTCGCAGGTATCCAGGTTTGCAATCGCGGCGCAGTGCAGGATCAGATCGGGTCTGGCAGATTGGATCACCTGCTGCGCTGTGCCTGGCTGCACCAGGTCAGCCCGGCAAACCTCGAAAGGTACGCCCGCCAGGTTATGCCCGTTGACCAGGCCTGTAATCGAATGCTGCCCGCAGTACTGAAGGGCAAAATTCAAGCCTAATAAGCCGCTGGCGCCTGTTACTAATATCCGCATTATTCCGGATTCCCCTGTTCGATCATTGCTTCAAACGGCGCAACCATCTCGCGCAATTGGTCGAGCGACAGCCACTGCGGGTTAGTGTTGCTGGCATAGCGGAAGCCGTCCGAAAGCAGGCGGCCCATTTTCTCCCAATCGCGGCCAAACCAGAGGGATTCGGCCGGCTGAATGATGAACATATCCTCTACTTCCACCGTGGTGCGGGCCTCATCCTCCGAGATCAAGACCTCGTGCAATTTTTCGCCAGGGCGAATGCCGATGATGTTGATTTCGGCATCCGGCGCGATGGCCTTTGCCAGGTCGATCATCTTCATGCTGGGAATTTTCGGCACAAACACTTCCCCGCCGTGCATCTGCTCGATGCAGCGGATCACAAAGTGCACGCCCTGGTCCAGCGAAATCCAGAATCGGGTCATGCGGTCGTCGGTCAGGGTCACCTTTCCATTCTGACGCTGCTTGATAAACAACGGCACCACGCTCCCCCGGCTGCCGACTACGTTGCCGTAGCGCACGCAGCTAAAGCGGGTCAACATGCCGCCGGCGTAAGCATTTGACTGCACCATCAATTTCTCTGCCGAAAGCTTGGTGGCACCGTACAAATTAATCGGATTGACGGCTTTGTCCGTGCTCAGCGCCAGTACTTTTTCCACCCCTGCGTCGAGGGCGGCGTCGATCACGTTGCTGCTGCCCAGGATGTTGGTCTTGATGGCTTCCATCGGGTTATATTCACAAGCCGGCACCTGTTTCAAGGCCGCCGCGTGCACAACGATATTCACGCCATGAAAGGCTCGGTGCAGGCGCGGCAGATCACGCACGTCTCCGATGAAATAGCGCAGGGACGGATGGTCGAAGCCGCTGACGCGCATCTCGTGTTGCTTGAGCTCGTCCCGGCTGTATACGATGATTTTGGCTGGATGGTATTCATCCAGCATCGCTTTGATGAATTTCTTGCCAAAAGAGCCCGTCCCCCCGGTCACCAGCACGACTTTATCGGTCCAATTCATTTCGACTCCATGAAATAGCGCATGATCGGCCGGCTTTCTTTCCGGCGCCCCACCTCCACAAACCCGGCCTTGCGAAAAGCTGATGCAAGCCCGATATACACCCATGGATCCGGTTTCTGCTCGATGGGTTCCACCGGGTATCCCTCAAGAATGATTGCCCCGTGCTGACGAGCAAAGTCTACTGCGGCCTTCAACAGCTCAACTGTAATACCCTGCCGGCGATACTTCCTCTCGACGAAGAAACAGACCACTACCCACACCGGCTGGTCGTCGATTGGTTTGGCAACTCTTGAATGAACCAGGCGTGCAAAATCAGGCCGCGGTCCCAGGCTTATCCAGGCGATTGGACGGATCCCATCGTATCCAATTAATCCGGGCGCAAGCTCCGAATTGGCCAGCCCTTGCAGCATGGCCTTGCGTTCTTCCCCACTGGAGACGTTCCATTCCTTGTTCGCCTGGCGGAACCACATACACCAGCAGTTGCCAAACGCCCCGTGCGGCCCGAAAAGCATTTCCAGGTCATTCCATCGGTCAGGGGAAAGGGGGTAAATATGAAGGTCCATAATTTTAAGTTTACTGTTCACAATTTGCAGTTTTCATTTCTCTGTCGTCCGTGGTCTGTCGTCTGTCTGCTCTGGTAAAGGAATTCTTTATTTACTAATTACAATCAATGGATACTGCCCTTGTTCGCCGAAGTAATGCGGGAAGCGTTCTTCCAGCCAGAACAGCAGGCGCAGCCAAAATTTGCCTGCCAGCTTCGGATGGATCAAGGCGCGCAAGAACTGCATGTTCACACTGCGCCAGACCCGGATTTCAAATTCCATTTTTCCTGTTAGCTTTGTGCGCAGCCAGGCAGCGTTCTGCTTTTGAATAAACGTACCCTTTGGCAGCAAAGGAGTATCATCGAGCAGCGTTTCGGCAGGTTTTTTCTCGACCAAGATCTCCCGGTCCGATTTTTCAAGCCGCCAGCGGACCCGGTCTGCCATCCTAACCAGCCAGCCGGTGCGGTTCATCAACGGCGAATCCGTCCAGCCGTTTACAATCACCATCGAGCGGTTGAACGCCAGCACCCGGTACAGGTCTTCATAAGCTTTTACCTGGTCCTCCTGGGGCAGGTGGTGCAAGGTATGCAGTGAAACGATCCCATCGAAAATACCGGACCTGAATGGCAGATTGGCGACATCACCTACAACAAAAAGACCATGCTCTGCCCCGATCCGCTGGCGAGCCTCTTTAAGAGCAACGATCGAAATATCCAGGCATACCCGTTTTTGGTAGGTTTCCGAATATGTCAGGTATTCCGTGTACTGGATCGGCCCGGACCCTGCATCTAGCAGGAGCCGCCCGCCCTGGTGGAGATACTCGTTGATGCGCAGGTGGCAGAGATGGATATATTCGCTCGCGACCGGGCGCAAGTCCTCGTAGCGGGAGTTCTGGTAAACGCCCTCTCCGACTTTTTGCCAGCCGACGCGATCATAAAACTGCCTGACTTCCTGCTTTACGTTTCTTTCCATAACGATTGTGAGAGCTTTACAAGAAGAATGCCTGCAAACACGTGCAAGCGCTCTCCTTGTAGCTTAGACGATTTTATTCCAATCGATCGGATCGCCAACCAGATAGTGGAACGTATTGGCCCAATGCTCCTTACCTTCCTGGCTAAGCACAGCACTTAAAGGCCTGGCCTTGTAATCCTCCCACATCCTTACCAGGTGCCAGGGGAATGGGCGTGGGAAATCGAAGAAGAAGCCGTACACGTATTCGATGGCGCGTTCAACCTGGGCATGGTCCAAACGAAAGGCCGCTGGGTTGTCCAGAATCTGGC
>Ga0335070_10005296_pt1 | contig 15146 bp, 2 predicted proteins | sample Lox_Sample_13_FD_206722 | JGI IMG/M metagenome (GOLD analysis project Ga0335070, IMG submission 206722) | Soil microbial communities from Loxahatchee National Wildlife Refuge, Florida, United States - Lox_Sample_1.3 | ecosystem: Environmental > Terrestrial > Soil > Wetlands | place: USA: Florida... | reverse complement strand
GCTGAAGGACCTGGGCCGCGCCAAGCGCATCGAGGTGGAGAAGGAGAACACCACGATCATCGACGGCGCTGGCGAGCGCAAGGAGATCGAGGGGCGCATCAAGGCGATCCGCCAGCAGATCGAAGAAACGACCTCCGACTACGACCGCGAGAAGCTGCAGGAGCGCGTGGCCAAGCTGGCCGGGGGCGTGGCGCTGATCAAGGTCGGCGCGGCGACCGAAATGGAGATGAAGGAGAAGAAGGCGCGCGTGGAAGACGCGCTGCACGCCACCCGTGCGGCGGTCGAGGAGGGCATCGTTGCCGGCGGCGGCGTGGCGCTGATCCGCGCCAAGCAGGCCATCAGCAACCTGAAGGGTGCCAACCACGACCAGGACGCCGGCATCAAGATCGTGCTGCGTGCGCTGGAAGAGCCGCTGCGCACCATCGTCGCCAACGCGGGCGCCGAGCCCTCGGTGGTGATGAACAAGGTGAGCGAGAGCAAGGGCAACTTCGGCTACAACGCTCAGACCGACGCCTATGGCGACATGATGGACATGGGCGTGATCGACCCGACCAAGGTCGCGCGCTGCGCGCTGCAGAACGCCTCCTCGGTGGCGGGCCTGATCCTCACCACCGACGCGATGGTGGCCGAGCTGCCGAAGGAAGAGAAGGCGCCGGCCATGCCGCCGGGCGGTGGGATGGATTACTGATCCGACAGGCAGAGGACGTACGAAGAGCCCCGCTTCGGCGGGGCTTTTCGTTTCCTGGCCCGTCGGGTGCGACAGGCGCTGCGCACACCGGCGCGCCGGCCTGTGCGCGCTGGCCGCCCACAGCCCCAGCCCGCCCAGGAGCCGGAGGCCTACCGCCTTCCATCCCATGGCTGGTTTCCCGGAACAAGGGTAAGATCGATACGCACGCCTAGAACGAAAGGCTAAGCCGGATAGGCCAATCGGTAAGGTAAGTGTTATCAGGGATCCGGTACGATCCTGTCGCACCGGGACCCGCGGAAGTAGACAGCGGGTTTGCGGCACGCGCCGGGCGATGGGCGAGCCTGGCGGTGGCAACCGGGAAGAACCGGCAAAAGCGTGCTGCCGGCGGTGAAGACGCAGGCTTCGCGATGCGCTACGGCAAGGGAGAGCGCGCTTGAAGTGTCCGATCTGCGAGGAAGATAACCCATCGGCAGCGAAGTACTGCCTGGGATGCGGTGCGCGGCTTGGCCTGGAGTGCAATACATGCGGCTCCAAGCTGCCGGCCGGCGCGCGGTTCTGCCTCGAATGCGGGGCGAAGCTGGGCGGCCAAGACGCCGCCACGGCACGCTTTACTGCCCCGGACGCCTATACCCCGAAGTTCCTGGCCGAGAAGATCCTCACCTCGAGGACGAGCGTGGAGGGCGAGCGCAAGCACGTGACCGTGTTGTTCGCCGATATCCGCGGGTCGCTGGAGCTTCTCGACGGGCGCGATCCCGAGGACGCCCGCGCCCTGCTGGACCCGGCGCTGCAGACGATGATGGAGGCGGTGCACCGCTACGAGGGGACGGTGAACCAGGTCCTGGGAGACGGTGTCATGGCGCTGTTCGGCGCACCGCTCGCCCACGAAGACCATGCGCTGCGCGCCTGTTACGCAGCCCTGCGCATGCAGGAGCAGATGCGCATTTACGCCGACGAGGTCAGGCGCAACCATGGTTTGAACCTGCAAGTGCGCGTCGGCTTGAATTCCGGAGAGGTCGTGGTCCGTGCCATCGGGAACGACCTGTCCATGGAGTACAGCGCGGTGGGCGAGACCACGCATCTGGCCGCGCGGATGGAGCAACTTGCCACGCCCGGCACGGTGCTCGCGACGCAGGCGGTCGCTCGCCTGGCAGGGGACTACCTGCGGCTCAACCCACTGGGACCGGTGCCCGTGCGCGGCCGTAGCGAACCGGTGGAAACCTTCGAGGTTGCGGGTACGACCAGCACGCGCACGCGCTTGCAAGCGGCCGTGGTGAAGGGGCTGACGCCATTCGTCGGGCGCGAAGCTGAACTGGAGACGCTCGGCGGGTTACTCGATCGGGCGAGCAAGGGGGCGGGCCAGGTAGCAGCGCTGCTCGGCGAGCCGGGCATCGGCAAGTCGCGTCTGTGCTGGGAGCTGTGCCAGATGCCGCACAGCCGCGGCTACCTGATCCTGGAAGGCGACTCCGTGTCCTATGGCAAGAGCACGGCCTATCACCCGATCGTGGAGCTGCTGCGCGCCTACTTCCACATCGACGAGGGCGACAGCGGGCGCAAGCGCCGCGAGAAGATCGTGGCGAGGCTGCTCGCCCTGGACGAAGCCTTGATGGAGACCCTGCCGCTGCTGCTGTCCTTGCTGGAAGGCCAGAGCGAGGAGCTCACGGCGGGCATGGACCCGCAGCAACGCGCCTGGCGCACGCAGGATGCCTTGAAGCGGCTGCTATTGCGCCAGAGCCAGGTGCAGCCGTTGCTGCTGATCTTCGAGAACCTGCACTGGGTCGACGCCGAGTCGCAGCTGTTCCTGGATACGCTGGTCGACAGCGTACCCACGGCCGCGATCCTGTTGTTGGTGACCTATCGGCCCGAGTACCAGCACAGCTGGGCGAGCAAGTCGCATTACACGCAGCTGCTGCTCGGTGCGCTCCCGCCGGAAAGCGCGGGCGCACTGGTGCGCGGCGTGCTGGCCGAGCAGCCCGGCGTGGATGAACTCGCGCGCCTGCTGGTCGAGCGCACCGGAGGCAACCCGCTGTTCCTCGAAGAGAGCATCAAGACCTTGGTGGAGACCAAGGTGCTGGTCGGCGAGCAGCGTGCTTATCGACTCGCCAAGCCGCTCAACGCCATCGAGGTACCGCCCACGGTGCAGGCCGTGTTGGCGGCGCGTATCGACCGCCACGCACCCGAGGAAAAACGCCTGCTGCAATCCGCTGCCGTGATCGGCAAGCACGCCCCCCTGAGTCTGCTGCAGGCGGTGGCCGAGTCCTCCGAGCATGTGCTGCGCAAGTCCATCGCGCGCCTGCAGGCCGCGGAGTTCCTATACGAGACCACCCTGTTCCCGGAGCCGCAGTACACCTTCAAGCACAACCTCACCTACGAGGTGGCGTACGCCAGCCTGCTGCACGAGCGCAGGCGCGCCTTGCACGCTCGCATCGTGGAAGTGGTGGAAAGGTTGCCGGAAGCATCCAGGGCTGAGCGCGTCGAGTTCCTCGCTTATCACGCCTTCCAGGGCCATCTGTGGCAGAAAGCAGTGGGTTATCTGCGACAGGCGGGAGCGAAGGCGCTGAGCCGTGCGGCGAACCGCGAAGCGGTGACGCATTTCGAGACGGCCCTGGAGGCGTTGCGCCGGCTGCCGGAAAGCCGGGTGACGCTAGAGCAGGCGATCGATCTGCGCTTCGACCTCGTGGTTCCCAACCTGCAGCTGGGACAGCTCCCGCGGATCGTCTCGCTGCTGCACGAAGCCGAGAGCCTGTCCGAGAAGCTGGCCGACGAGCAGCGGCTCGCGCGCGCCTACAGTCACCTGGTGAACTACTTCTACCTGACCGGCGAGCCGGGCAGAGCCATTCAATACGGGGAGCGCTGCCAGGCGATCGGCCAGGCGCTCGGCGATTCCAGCTTGCAGGAGCTGGCGCGCCGATACATGGGGAACAGCTACCACGCGCAGGGCCAGTATCGTCACGCCGAGTCGGTTCTGCGCGAGAATTTGAACGTGCTGGGCACCACCAGCGCCACCTGGCTGGAGCCCGACAGGCTTTCCGATGTCGCCTCCTCCGCCTGGGTTGCCTTCGCGATGGCCGATCTCGGCGAGTTCGCTCCGGCTCAGCAGTTCGCAGAGAGAGCGCTGCAGACAGCCGAGCAGAGCCGCCATGCCTACACCAAGGCGATCGCCTCCACGCTCGCCGGGCTGGTGTGGCTGCGCCGCGGTTACCCTGGCCGAGCGGTTCCGCCTCTGCAGCGCAGCGTGCAAGGCTGCAAGGATGCCCATCTCCCGCTCTGGCAGCCGTTCGCCTCGTCGCTGCTTGGGCTCGCGCTAGCGATGCTGGATGCGCTGGACGAAGCCCTCCCTCTGCTGGAGGACGCGGTGGGTCGTACCGTGGAACTGGGGATCAAGGCCTATCTGGCGTTGTGGAAAACGCATCTTGCGGAGGGGTTGCTGGGAGCCGGACGGACGGCGCGCGCCAAGGTGCACGCGCACGAAGCCTTGGAGCTGGCGATCGCGCACCAGGAGCGCGGGCATCAGGCCTGGGCGCTCAGGGTCTGCGGCGAGGTGGCCGCGCAGGACGGCGAGCGTGGGCTGGAAGCGGCCCAGGGATATTTCGCGGAGGCCTTGACCCTGGCGCGGCAACTGGGCGCGCGTCCGCTTTGCGCGCTCACGCATCTGAGCATGGGCCGCTGCTACCGACGCTCCGGAATGAACGACAAGGCCGAAGAGCAGCTCACTCAGGCCTTGTCTCTGTGCGTAGACATGGGTCTGGGGTTGTGGGTCGATCGCGCTACGGCCGAGCTCAAACAGCTGGGGCAGACGTGGATCGTCTCCTCCAACAATGCAGCCTTCTATCAACGCCTACAGCGCAGCCTCGCGGGCAACGGTACGGTGGAGCTCATCCTCGACCGGCGCCAGGAGCAGCGCGAGAAAGGGCGGCGGGCAATCGAGCAGTGGGCTGGCCCGGAGCGCCGGCGCACGCCCATGCGATCGACTGAACTTCTCGCGCGGGGCTTCGCCGTGGTGCCATCGGAACCGTCTCTGTCGGGATGAGCGAAGCGGCATGCGCCGCCGCCTCTGCGCGCCTCAGATCAGAGGATGCATTCCTGTTGAATACCGGGCGCGGCACCTGGCACGCGCGAGCCGGTCGGTGCATGCTGCTCGAGAATCGGCACGCGGATGCCGAGTTCGCGCGGCAGAACTTGCGGAAGCGCGGTGCGCTCTCTCACGAAGCCGAAGGTGTTGACCTCCAGCACCTGCTGGCCAGCATCGTTGGACACGAGGATGGATCCGTCGGCCACGTCCAGATGCAGGCCGTTGGGAAGCGGTGAGCCGTCCGGCCGTGTCAGTCCGCCGCAGTCGTTCTGGCACAGCAGCGCGCCATAGTGCGTGCCGCGGATGCCGATAGTGGCGGTGATCGTGTCCATGCGGTATACGCGGGGGCTGCGCTTGCCCACCAGGCCGGTGATCGTTCGCAACCCCCCCTTGAGCAAATTGAGCAAGATGTTGTCTTCCTGCGGCTTGTCCTGCCTGAACTTGTAGGTCTCGATGCGCAGTTGGGTGTTCGGCCGCAGCGTGATCTCACCGCCATCCTTGAAGCGCACACGCACATAGCTGTCGCTCGCAGTGGCCAGGAGTTCGCCCTCGAACACCTCCGACTTTTGGGCGATGATACGTTGCGTGCCATCGGGGGCGCGCGCCACGACCGTGCCGCTCAGGCTCTCAACCGCACCCGCCACTTCTGCATGCGCCGTGCGCACCCCCAGTGCCAGCAGGAGAGCCAGCGCGAACCAGGCGAGCAGGAAGCCCTTGCCTGCGGCCGGCGGCAGACATGCGCCCGCGATCTGCGCGCGCCACGAGAGAGCGGCTGCTTTCTGCAGATCGGGCATCGCGGTATCAGCGCACCGGACAAGCCGGGAGCGACCGCTTCTTGCGCGTCTTGTCATCGCCGGATGAATTGCCGAGCGGCTCGGTCAGGTTCGGAGAGTTGACAGCGGTCCCCGCCACTACGGTAGCCTGCGTGATGCTGTTGCTGAAAGATAGGATCTCGCTCGGGTTCAAGAGGACGATCTGGACCGTGCCTGCGAACGCGCCATTCTCGGTCAGCTGGTTGGAGAGCGGGTAAGCCGCCAGCGTGTCGCAGCCGACGCACTGCCCCGTCACCACCCGGACGAGGTTGCCAGCCGGCGCCACCAGTGCAGCATCCGCGTTCAAGCCCGACCCGGGTGTCAGCATCACTCTGCCGGTAAGCGGCGTTACCACGCTGAGATCGCCGTTCAGCGCCTGGATGGCGGCATACCCGCCCGCGCCGCCGGTAAGCAGCACGTTGGCTGCAGAGATGCTGACCGTGTTGCCCGCGATCACAGCCGGGGCCGTCCCGCCCTGCAGCACCAGATCACCTGGCGTCGTAAGAACCAGCGAGGTGGGATCGATACTCGCGCCGTGGCTGCCTCCGTTCACGAGCACCGAGTTCGCGCCGATGGTCAGGGTGCCGCTCGCTAGCAGCTTCGCCGTCCCATTGTCGCCCACCACCTGCAGCGCGCCGGGTGATGTCACGCTCAGGTTCTGAGTCGCGGTCACCGGCGCAGCGATCAGTACGGTGCTGCCGGACAGCGCCACCATCTTGCCCTGCACGCTGTTTCCGACCCGCAGCATGCCGTTGGGGGCCGCCAGCGTAAGTTGATCGGTGACGGTGAGCGCGCCGGGCAGGTCGAAGTCTCCACCGCTGTGGGTCAAGCTCAAGTTGCGCAGGTTCCCGCTGAAGCTGCCGCCGCTCCAACTGATCTGCTGCGCCGAGAAGTCGCCGCTGCCGCCGCAGGTCCCGGCAGACAGGTTGAGCAGAGCGGTCGTGACGGCGCCAGTGCCGCCCAGCGCGCCGCCATTGATGGATATGCTGCCGGGGTTCGCGCTGCCGTTGACGTTGAGGGTGCCGCCACTGTTGATCGTAGCGCTGGCAGGCGCGAAGCTGCCGCTCACGGTCGCGGTAGCAGCATCGATCAGCACGCTGCCTGGCCCGGTGATGCTCCCGACCTGGTAACTGCCTGAACGGAACGTGAGCTCGGTCCCGTTGCCCAGCTGGTAGGAGCCCGTACCCGTCCCGCCACCGGTGACCTCGAACTTGCCGGAAGGCAGGTAGACCATGCCGCGATTGTTGATGGCCCCTCCTGGCAGATCGAAGGTCCCGGAAGCGCGCCGGAAAATGCCGTCCACCTCGAGATTGCCGGTAAGATTCAGCGTACCGCCATCGACTATCAGCTCGCCGAGGGCGGCGACGCGCACGTCCCCTTTGGCAGTGACCGTTGACCCCGTCAGCAGCGTGAGCGAACCCTGCTGCAGTGCGAGATTCGATGCCGAGACCCGGATGTTGCTGAGCGTCTTCGCCGTGTCGGCCATGATCGTGAAGTCGCCACCGCCAAGGTCGATCGCGCTGGTCGGTGACCCCCCTCTGATGGATCCGCCGCTCCATAGCAATGCCGGTCCGATGAGAGAGACGGTCCGGCTGGCGCCGATTGTCAGGCTGCCAGCCCGCTGCTCGAACGAACCGCCGCTTTGCGTGATGAACAGGTCGCCATTGCGCACGTCGATCGTGCCAGTGTTCAGGTGCGCAACGCCGTCGCGCCCAAGCGTGAGGAGCGCGTCAATAAGCAGTTGGCCGCTGTTGCTCAGTGCCGCAACGATGGTCCCGCCCGCCCCGGTCGCCTGCAGAGTGCCTGCGTTGACCAATGCGTTGGCCGTTACGCTTGCCCCGTTGACGGTAAGTAGGCCGGCGGCGTTGTTGCTGATCGTTGCAGCCGCGAGCGCCCCCCCGGTGACCAAGACCGTGCCGCCGTTGCCCAATGCACCGCTGACGCTCAGTGAGCCGGATGGCAGCTGTAACTGTCCTCCCGGGAGCACTGCCACGCTGGCTGCCATGACGTTTGCGCCGTCGATCTGCATGGTGCCCGCGCCGCTGAGTGATCCGATCTGATAGCTGCCAGCGATCAGCCGCAAGGTCGCGCCCGAGGCCAGGCTGTAGCCGCCTCCGCCTTGGCCGCCATCCCCGCCATCCAGGCTCAACGCGAGGTTGCCGAGGTTGACGGTTCCTGCGTTGGCAAAGGCGGCGCCGGGGGCCCGCGTGAAGCTCCCGCCCTCGAGGTTGAGCGCGCCGCTGCTGCTCACTGTAGTCACGTCGAGCGCGCCCGAGCGCAATGTCGTGATCCCGGCGTTGTCCAACGCACCGCCTGTGACGCTTGCGCCATCGATGGTGAAGCTCCCGGTACTGCTGTTGTTGATGCCGTTCACGGTGAGCGTGCCGCCGGTGGCTGGCAGCGTGCCGGCGTTGCTCAGGCTGCCTCCCGACGATACGGCGCCGCCGGCGATCGTGAAGCTGCCACTACTGCTTAGGCTGGCCGCCTGCAGCGATCCGCCGCTCACGTTAACGGTGCCTGCGTTCGCCAGTGCGCCGATGCTGTTGACGACTCCACCATTCACCTGTAGCTGCGCACCCTTGGCGATTGTCGTAGCCGCGGAGCTGGCGAGGCTGCCTCCAGGCTGGACATCGAGGCTTCCGCCGAAGATCGAGACGGTCCCGGCGGACAACAGGCCGGTCAGCGTGCGGGAACCGGATGTTGTAAGCACCAGGTCGCCGCTCGATACGCGGCCCGACACTGTTCCGGCTTGCCAGTCCATGGTGCCGAACACTTGCATCGACTTGCCGGAATCGACCGCGAGCGAGCCGCCACCCTGCGTATAGGTCTGTACCGTGCTGACTTCGGTAACCTGTGCGCTGCCCTGGTTGACGAGCGCTCCACTGATCGGTGTGCTCTTCAGCGTCATGGCGCCCTGATTGACAAGAGTAACGTTGCCGCCCACCCGGTCGCTCTCCAAGTCGAGCGCAGACTGGCTGGTCAGAGTGACCGGGGCAGCCGCATCGATGCTCGTGCTCCCTGTGGTCCTCAGCTGCCAGCCGTTGACCGGGAGCGTCACGCTGCTCGCGAGATCCACGGCACCACTAAGCACGTCGAATGCGCCGGTGCCCGCGCCAAACCCTGTGCCGCCGCCGATACGGGCCGTTCCGGCGTTAATAGTGAGTGTGCTGCCGCTCGCGATGTCCATCGACCCTGCCGACGTGTCGAAGACACGGCCCGGATTGTTGATGAACAGGTCGTGCGTCAGCTGAATCGTGCCGAGGTTGGTGACGCCGCCGGCGATGTCTAGGTAGTTGTATGCCCCGGCACCTTGTGAACGAATCGTCGCGCCTGCCTGATTGATGAGCGTGCCCTGAGTAATGGACAGGAGCCCTGCGTAGCTCCCGTCAGCGGTCATCTCGATCAGGCCGCCGTTGGCAAAACCGCTCGCCACGTGCAGAGCCCCTCCGCCCGCGGGGCTTGCAGTCAGGCGCAGGATGCCGCGTTGCGTGAACGAGTTATTGAGGAAGCTGTCGCTGCCCGGCCCCACTACCAGTGTGCCTTGGTTGTCGACTGATACATCGAGCGTTGCGGACACCAAGGACAACGTACCCTGGTTCGCGAGGCTGGCCGCTACCAGCGGCCCCGGCGAACCTGCGACACGCAACCCGCCCGCATTGGTGAGCGTGCCCGTGCCCAGATCGAGCGTACCGTTCAGGTCGATCGCGCCCGAGCTTGCATTGCCTAACGACGCGCCGTTGGTGGACAGGGTTGCGCCGCCGGCGATATTGATCGCTCCGTCGTTGGTGCCAGCAGCAAAGGTGCCGATCGTCAGGCCTCCGCTGTCGATGTTCAGCGTACCGCGATTGGTGAACGGCACCGCGATCAGCCCGGTTCCAGTTCCACCGGCTTTGGTGAACGAGCCGGCGTTCACGAAGGCGTTTGTGCCGACGCCGCCGACGATCTGGAAGTCGTTGCTGACTGTAGTCGCGGCATTATTGTTAATGGTTGCGCCGTTCGTCAGGGTAAACACTCCAGAGCCATCCCAGTTGACCACACCGTTCAGGTCCAGAGTGCGGCCATCCAGAGTTTTCGCGCCACCATTGAGGTTGGTCGCACCGCTGACCGCCAGGCCACCACCGCCGCGGATCGTTCCGCCGATCCAGGTCAAAGTCCCGGCGGCGATCGATCCCGTGCCTCCGAGGGTCCCACCGCTGTTGGTGAGCGAACCGGCGCTGACCGCCGGCCCATCGAAATTCAGCGTACCCGTCGTCACGGAAACCGAGGCCACGTTCACAGCCGCGGCAGGGGTGAAGCTGGCGCTTCCGGTGCCCGTCACGTCGATGACACCGGAGAGGGTGAGGGTCCCGTTTTGGATCAGGGTGCCGCCCGTGATGACCGCGAGATCGCCCGGCCCGGCGATCGCACCACCGGCGCTGTGAACTCCTGGACCAAACTCGAGCACGGCACCGGCCCCGACGTTGTAGGTGCCCGTGCTCGAGCTTCCCGCACCTAGGCTAAGTTTCCCGCTATCGACATTCACCGTACCACCGTTGGTGAACGGCACCGAGATCAGGCCGGTCACGGCTCCACCGGACTTGGTGAACGAGCCGGCATTTGCGAATGCGTTCGTGCCCGGTCCGCCAATGATCTGGAAGTCGTTGCCGACTGTCATGACGACGTTGTTGTTGAACGTTGCGCCATTCGAAAGCGTCAGTGAGCCGGTACCATCCCACTGCACCGTGCCGAGCGCATCCAGCGTCCGGCCGTCCAGAACGCGGGCCGAGCCACCCACTGTGTTCATCGCACCGCTCACTCTGAACAGACCACCCGACCCGATCGTTCCGCCGGTCCAGTTGAAGGTGCCACCCAGGAGGACATCGCCAGCGCCGCCCAGTGTTCCGCCAGCGAAATTCGCGGTGCCGGGCACATTCAGGGTTTTGCCTGCATTGACCGTGACCGTACCCGAGGAAAGATTCAGCGTGCCGTCCACCCGAAGGCTGCGATCGACCGTCAAGTTGCCAGGGGCGAACGCGACGGCCGGCCCGAGGATCGTGAGACCGGCGCCCGTCATTGTGCCGCCGATGAAGGCAAAGCTGTCGCTGACGGACAGCGTCCCCCCGCCGCTCAACGTGCCCGATTGGACGGAGAAGTTCGTGGCATTCACTGGCGTAGCGCTGACGTCCACGGTGCCGCCCGCAACACGAACAGTCCCCGGCCCGCTGAATGCAGTGCCGGCGTTGAGCGTGTGTACGCCCCCCGTGAATTCGAGCGACGCGCCGGCGCCGGTCACGTCGAACAACCCGGAATGAGTGCCATCGCGCGGAAGTTGGAGGGTGCCGGCGTTCACTCGAAGGGTGCCGGCATTGTCGAATGCTGCGTCGAGCGTCTGAGCGATGGCGTTGCTCTTGGTGACCACGCCCTGGTTCAGGAAACCGCCGCCGGTCGTACCGGCAAGGATCGGCGTGGGGTTCGTGTTGCTCGCCGACAGATCGACGGAGCCGCTCGGCTCATTCGTGAGGGATCCACCGTTGCTGAGGTTGATCCTTCCGTTCACGGTCACCGGTCCGGAATTGATCCAGGCACGTCCGTCAAGGACGGCCGATCCATTGTTCACAGTCGTAGCGCCGCTGGTGACCAGCAGGCCCGCTCCCGAAACGGTGCCGCCGCCGAGGGTGAATGCCCCATTTAGCGTCAAATCGCCCGCGCCGGTGATCGTTCCCGTCTGAAGGATGAACGGGTTGCTAACGATGCTTGCCGCGCCGATGTCGAGCGTGGCTCCGTTGACGCGTACCGTGCCGGGCCCGCTGAACGCAGCGCTGCCTAAGGTGTGCGTTCCGCCGACAAACCCCAGCTCCGCGCCGGCGGCATTGATTGCGAAGGTTCCGCTGTGAGCGCCGCTCGCGGCCAGGTCCAGCGTCCCCGCGTTGACATTAACCGTACCGCTGTTGTCGAGCGCGGTCTGGACCGTTTGCCCCGCGGTCGAAGTCTTGGTCAGCGTGCCGGCGTTCAAGACGGCGCCGGACCCGCCGGTCCCCTGCGCGATGGGGATGCCGTTCGTGCCGGCGAGCGTGAGGGTCGCGCTCGTCTCGTTGGTCAATATGGCCCCGTTATCCAACGTCAACTGACCGCCGATGGTCAGCGCGCCGGAGTTGCTCCACGTCCGGGTATCCAGATGCAACTGGCTGCCGTTGACGGCGCTCGCCCCTTGGGTTGCCAACGTGCCTGTACCGCCGATGGTTACAGGGCTGCCCGTGGCGTTGGCTGTGAACACACCGTTGACCGAGAGGGCTCCGGCGCCTGTGACCACGGTGCCCGCGGCAGTGCTCGGGATGGTCAGTGCACCGGTAATGGTCAGGTCGTGCGTCGCGTCGATCAGCCCCTGGTTCTGCACGGCGCCAGTGATCTGATTGGCGCCTGATTGACCGCTGGATTGGATCACACCGCTCGGGGCATTCGTCAGCGTGCCGGTGCCCAGCAACAGCCGTCCCGTTCCACCGGCGGCGTCTGCCGTCAGTGCGAGCGTGCCCGCGTTGGCGAATCCGTTGGACGCGATCAGGGTCGCATTGCCAGAACCGGCCGCCTGAACCTGGATAGCGCCGGAATTGGTCAAGGAGCCTCGCACGGTCGCGACTGATCCGCCCGGTACGCGCAGCATGCCCTGGTTATTCAAAGCCACGTTGGCCGTGACCTGATCCCCGCCGAGGTCCAAGGCGCCAAGGTTGGTCAGTGTCACCCCGCCGGGCACCGCCGAGTCGATCGTCACCAGGCCGTTGGCCAAATCCAACTGCCATCCGGTGGCCGGGACTGTCACGTCGCCTGCAAGATCGAGCACATGGCTGGTACCGCGCAGACTGAGAGTACCCTGGCTCGCCCCCAAGGTGGCGGGGCCGATGCGCGTGCTGCCGCCGTTCACTGCGACTACGCTGCCCGCGGCTATGGTGAGCGTGCCGGCACTGTTGTCGAAGGTCCTTCCTGCGTTGTTGAGTACTGTCAGCGAATGCGCGGCATCGATGAGACCGGAGTTCATCACTTCGGCATTCAACTCGTTCGCGGCACTCGCGCCGGTCGTGGTGGATCGGATGACTGCGCTCGACGCATTGGTCAAGACGCCGCTCGTAACGCTGAAGCGACTCACGCCTCCAACCGGGCCGGCTTCCAGTTCGATGGTGCCCTCGTTCGTGAAGCCGTTCGCAGCGGTGAAGAACGCATTGCCTGCCTCGGAGGCAGCAACGCGGATGGTCCCGGTCTGCGTCAAGGCGCCGTTCACGACGCCGCCCGTCCCGCCGGGAACGAGCACCAACCCCTGATTGTCGAGAGCCACGTTCGCACTGATCGTGTCCCCAGCCAGCGTCAGCGTGCCGAGGTTGGTCAGCGTCACACCGCCTGGCGCGAGAGAATCGATGGTCACCAGCCCGTTCGCGAGATCCAGCTGCCAGCCGCCCGGGCCGGGTATCGTTACATCGCTGGTCAGCTCGAGGACCGCAGTCGAACTCGCCACACTGAATGTGCCCTGGCTCGCGCCAAGCGTCGTTCCGCTTATGCGGGTCCGACCGCCGATCACCTCGAGGACGCTGCCGCTTGCTACCTCGATGGTCCCCGCACTGGAATCGAATGTTCGTCCCACGTTGTTGATCAGTGAGAGCGAATTGGCTGCTTGGATGCTGCCAAGATTGGTCACGCTCGCGTCGATCTCCGCCGCGGTCGTGCCCCCCGTCGTTTGGGCGCGGATGATGCCCTTGTTGACCAGGTCACCTGCGCTTACGGTCAGCCGCGCCGGCAGCGCGCTCGCTGCGGTTTCGAGGATGATCGTGCCATTGTTGTCGAAGCCATTCGCGACGGTAAGGTACGCCCCCCCGGCACTGCCGGCGGCGATCGAGATGGTCCCGCTGGCGGCCTGCGTGAGCGGACCGTTGAGTTGGTTGGCGCCGACCGAGATCTGCAGCAGGCCCTGGTTGTCCACGGCCACGTTCATGGTGTTGTTGGTGTCGAGCAGCACAGTGCCTTGGTTGACCAGGCCGGCCGTGCCGTTGACTGTCACGACGCTCAACCGGGCGGTGCCGCCTGCGTCCACGGTGAGTGTCCCCCGCAGGTCGAGCGTGCCGCCGTTGAAGTACAGGAGTTGCCCGGTCGCGATCTTCACGTCTGCGCCTACGCCCTGCGTGAAGGTCCTCCCCCCGTTGTCGATGCGCAGGTCCCGGTCGACCTGCAGCACTGACTGATTGTCAAGCGTGCCAGTGAGGCTGTTGCTCGTGCTGCCGGCGCCCTCGGAGACGATGAGACCGCGGTTGACCAGCACCCCGCTCGCGATATCCAGGCTCGCCTCGATCCCGCCGTTGGTGAGCCGGATCGTCCCATCGTTGGTGAAGCCTTGACTGGCGATCAGCCGACCCGAGGTCGTCGCGTTCGACTGGACCAAGATCTGACCGGTGTTGGAGGCGATGCGCGCGATGGTGCTGGGCGCTCCTGCCAGCACCGTGATCGTGCCCTGGTTGGTAACGCTGCCGGCACCGATGACACTGGAGTTGAACAGTTGCAGAGTTCCGGTCGGCTGGATCGTGACCCCGCCAGCGGTGCTCAGCGTAGACCTGTCGACGAGAAGAAGCTGACTCAGCAAGAGGCTGTTCACACTGAGGCTGCTGCTTGCCGGAATAGTAACGTTGCTCCCGACCACGTCGATGACCACGTCCTGCGTGGACGTGGGCACCGTCCCGAGGCTCCAATTGGTGCCTACCGTCCACAGCCCCGTGCCGCCGAGCCAGCGGTTCAACAGCGCGGCGAGATTGATCACGACGTCGGTCGAACTATATGCGGGCGTGACGGCCGGCCCGCCCGCTGCATTCACCGCCGCGAACACCCCGCTCACGTTTGCGGCGGTCAGGACTTGGAAGTTATCACCGGCGACCGGGGCATACGGCGCGGCGAAGGAGAGATTCAGGGCGCCGTCCAGTGCAGCCGCGCCGCTCACGGCGATCCTGTCGTACTGCGCCGGCGCGGGACCTGCGATCTCCAGGTTCAGCGCGGAACTACTGGTCAGCACGAGGTCGCCGACAATCGTCAGCACCGCGAGCGCAGCGCCCGGACTCAAGGTCCCGGCGTTGGTCAGGGTGAAACCTGGAAGCGAGATGGTCCCTGCGCCCTGGATCAGGCCGCTATTGACGTAGTCGGAACCGATCGCCAGCGTGCTCCCCGGCGCCAGCGCGATCACGCCGGAGTTGCCGCTCGACTGCGTGCCGGCCAGAGTCATCGACCGTTGGATATCGAGCAGGCCCTGATTGACCAGGTCGGCCTGGAGGATATTCGGCGTCGTGTTGACACCCGCGTTGATCGAGCGGATCACTCCACCGGCTTGGTTGGTCAGCACTCCACCGGTGACCACCAACACCCCGCTAAACCCATTGGCCGAGCTCTCCAGCTCGATGGTGCCGCTGTTGACCAGCGCCGAGTTCACCGTCAGCTGCCCAGTGCTGAACGTGTCGCTGCCGTGCACTCGCAGCAGCCCCGCCTGCGTCAGCCCGCCTACTGTGCTCGTGCCGTAGGCGTCCAGCGTGCCCCCCAGCGCGTTTTGCACCGCCCCCGCCACGCTGGTGGTGTTCAG
>Ga0335070_10005295_pt1 | contig 15147 bp, 15 predicted proteins | sample Lox_Sample_13_FD_206722 | JGI IMG/M metagenome (GOLD analysis project Ga0335070, IMG submission 206722) | Soil microbial communities from Loxahatchee National Wildlife Refuge, Florida, United States - Lox_Sample_1.3 | ecosystem: Environmental > Terrestrial > Soil > Wetlands | place: USA... | reverse complement strand
ATTGTGTGGAACTCAGGCATCTGATCTCCGGGGAACCGGTTCTGCTGCCGCTCGGGTCATTGGCCAACCGGGAAGGCCGTGTGATCGGCTCGAACCTTGGGGGAGGAGACGAACGATTCGGACCGGTGCTGGGCAGTGCCGCGGTTAAAATCTTCGCCATGAACGTAGCGGCTACGGGGCTCACTGAAAAGGCAGCCGCAGTAGCAGGATTCAACGTGGGTGCCGCATGGGGGAGCTTCACGGATAAGGCGGACTATTATCCGGAATCGGAGAATATCCATCTGAAGATAGTTTACGACAAGGGCACAACTCAACTGCTCGGGTTGCAGGGTTATGGCAAGGGTGAGGTGGTGAAACGCGTTGATGTATTTGCTGCTCTGCTCAAGCATAGCGGAAAGCTCGAAGACTTGCTCGATGCGGAGTTCGCGTACGCGCCGCCCTATGGCCCCGCCGTTGATCCGCTCTATTCCATCGCGTGTGCGGCCCGCAACGAGGTCCTGGAAGGCGTTGAAATTTTATCGCCCGATGCTGCTATAGGCGAGTGTTTGATCGTGGATGTGCGGCGTGTCAAAGAGGTATCCAAACAGCCTCTTCCGGAAACCAATACGACGAATGTCCCATTCGAGGAGTTCCGGATCCTTTGCGATCAGGTGCCGCAAGACAAGGAGATAGTCTGTGTCTGTTCGAAGGGGGTCCGTTCGTCGGAGGCGGTCCGTGTCCTCAGGCAGAAGGGTTACGCCAAGGTCAAGTATTTGGGTGGCGGTTCATTGATGAAGCTTGCCCAGGAGTAACCGGGAGAACGCGTTTGGGGACAGACGAGATTCACTCGTATGTGGGAAGGCTGATATGAAACGATACGACCTTGTATTTGTGGGTCATATAACGTTCGACGACATTGAAGCCAGGGAGGGATCTTCGCGCGATGTGCCTGGAGGCGCGCCACTCTTCGGAGCGGTTGCAGCAGCAGCTTCGAATAAAAGCATCGCCGTGATCACGAGGATAGCGAGAGAGGATGCGCATATCCTTGCGCCCTTGGAGGCAAAGGGCGTAGACATTTTTTTGCAGCCCGCGTCAGAGACCACGCACATGCGTGTTGTCCATCAGACCGAGAATCTCGATGAAAGACTGCTCTACCAGATGAAGAACGCAGGGTTCTTTGTGATTGAAGAGATGCCTCCCTTTGAGCCTTGTTTGATCCACCTCGGGGCTCTGACCGACAGGGAATTCACTTTGGAATTCATGCGGCAGTTGAGAAAACGCGGGTTTCGATTATCAGTTGATATGCAGAACTTTGTGCGCCAGGTTGATGCCGCGACCGGTATCGTTCAGTTCAGGGATGTACCAGCCAAACGAGAGATCGTCAGCCTTGTCGACATGGTGAAGCTTGATGTTGTCGAAGCGGAACTACTCACCGGAACGCAAGATCTGAAGGAAGCAGCTGCCATCGTGGAGGACTGGGGAAGCGCGGAGACAGTCATAACCCGTTCAGACGGAGCTCTTGTCCGCTGTGGAGGACAGACCTATTTCGAAAGATACGTTAACAGGAGCTCGCACGGCAGAACGGGCCGCGGTGACACGACGATGGGAGCGTACCTGGCCTGGAGGCTGGATCACGACGTGCATGAATCTTTACAGTTTGCTGTGGCCCTCGCCTCGATCAAGATGGAAAGCCCGGGTCCGTTCAGGGGAACCCTCAGCGATGTGCTGGCAGTGATGGCCAGGCTCGGTCGTTTTGCGTAGCTCACCATACCAAACGAATCTGGCCAGCACTAAAATGAAACTCCTCTTTCGGCAATTTTCTGACCGGTTTTCTTGGCGCGCTTTTTTCTCTTCCGGGGCTCTTGCGCCGCAGCTAGGTCGATGCCGCAATTCAACGACTCACTCTCGACCCCTACGCGAGTCTCCCCCTGCAGACTACTGCCGGTGTCTCCTTCAAAAAATGGCCAGCGGCAAGGTACCCCTTTCTCCTGCCTGTTCCCGCAGATCAGGCACTTCAAGGCGTGGACCCTGCCCGCCATCGAGTGATTATGGTCATTGTCACTTACGATCGCTTTCGATCCGCATTTACGACACGTCAAGCTCGTCTGAATCTGTCGTGCATTGTGTGAAGCCATACTATTCCTCCTCATTTCATGCGGCCACGGTTCTTCTCTTTCAACCTATGGAACTGCTTGCGTAAAGCAATAGTCGTGCCGAAGGATTATCCCTGTAAGTCAGTGAAAGTATTAAGCGTAAGCCTGGCAGTATTGCGAAAAAAACGACAAATATGCCGGTAATAGAGACTTTGCCCCGACAGAAATGTCGCACGACGAACTAACCTTCCGAGTGTCGCAACCTACCTGGAACTGCCGTCAGTACACATCAAACCTTTTCTTTGGGATCACCTCGTATTAAATATAATCACTTATGCAGGAAAAGCAACCCGCGACAAAAAATAACGTCGGCGTTGGTTGCCCGTCAATTGCATTCGCCAACGGAACCCTCAGCGCACCTTGTTCCGTTAAACCATAAGGCCGTGGACAGCTTGGCGCGCGTGAAGATGGTGCCGGACAGGTTTGCACCGACAAGGATGGTAAAAAACATCTTTGCATCGGTCAGGTTTGCGCCGGTGAGGTCAGCGTTGGCCAGATAGGCATCATTCAAAAAGGCACCGGTGAGATTTGACTTCGAAAGGTTCGCACCAGCGAGGTTCGCGTCAGAAAGAAAGGCACCGGTAAGGTTTGCGCCAGTGAGGTTTGCCTTAAAAAGGTTTGTACCGGACAAATTCACAGCGGACAGATCACAGCCCGGACATTGATTCGTTGCCAGGAACTGTTTGAGTTGACGCTGGTCAAACCCGTGCCCTGGGCCTGCCCCCAGGTAGAAGAGAAACAGTACACTGGCCGAGAGGCTACATACTATGTCTTTTATCATGGCTGGCTACCTCCATGTTATCGCAGACACCGGTTGCTATCAGGCAAACAGATCTTCGCATCTTTGAGCACGCTACGTCAGACTTCAGCAGATACCTTGAACCTAATCATCCCGTCTCACAGACCGCATGATTTTCAAGATAACTGCACGGGCGTCGCAGCTGCTATCCCCTTTCCATATTCGGACAACATCTTCCTCAGTTCCTCCCCTTCCACGATTTCCTTCTCGGTAAGGAGATGGGCGAGATCATCCAGAACCTTTCTGCGTTCGGAGAGGATCTTCCGCACCCTCTCGTGAGTCTCATTCATCACCCTGGAGATTTCTTCGTCAATCTGCGTTGCCTTTGTTTCACTGTAGGCCTTGCCGGGACCGTAGTTTTCGGGGAGGAACAAGGGCTGACGAGGCCTTTCGTAGGTAACCGGTCCCAGGCGGTCGCTCATCCCGTACTCAGCCACCATGGACCGGGCAATGTCCGTTGCTTTCTGCAAGTCGTTCTGGGCTCCTGTTGAAATGTCTCCGAACACGAGTTCTTCGGCAACTCGACCTCCCAGAAGAACTGCCAGCCGATCGAGCAACTCGGGGCGCGTCATGAGGTAGCGATCCTCCGTGGGCCGCTGCTGGGTGTAGCCGAGGGCCGCAACTCCCCGCGGAATGATGGAAATCTTGTGCACCGGGTCTACATACTGCACCGACTCCGCCACAATCGCGTGCCCGGACTCATGGAAGGCAACGATCTCTTTCTCTCGTGGGCTCATCAGCCTGTTTTTCTTCTCCAGTCCCCCAATCACACGGTCGATCGCCTCATCGAATTCAGCTGGCCCCACCGCCTCTTTATTTTTCCGGGCAGCGAGCAAAGCAGCCTCATTGACTAGGTTCGCGAGATCAGCCCCCACAAACCCGGGCGTGAGAGCCGCTATTTTACGCAGATCCACATCAGGGCCGAGAAGGACATTCCGGCTATGGATTTTCAGAATAGCTTCCCTGCCGTTTATGTCGGGGCGGTCGACTACGACCTGCCGGTCGAACCTTCCCGGTCGCAGAAGCGCAGGGTCAAGAATCTCCGGCCGGTTCGTGGCTGCCATGATGATCACCCCTTTATTCGATTCGAACCCGTCCATCTCTACGAGAAGTTGGTTGAGAGTCTGTTCCCGCTCATCATTGCCGCCGATAACGTTTATGCCCCGGGCTTTCCCCAACGCATCCAGTTCATCGATGAATATGATGCACGGGGCTTGACCCGTTGCCTGGGAGAAGAGATCGCGCACGCGGGATGCTCCCACGCCGACAAACATCTCGACGAACTCAGACCCGCTGATGCTGAAGAACGGCACCTTGGCCTCCCCGGCTACGGCTTTTGCAAGCAAGGTTTTGCCCGTACCCGGCGCGCCGACCAGGAGCACGCCCTTGGGAATCCTCCCGCCCAGCTTCTGGAATTTCTCGGGATTTTTCAAGAATTCCACCACTTCCTGGAGCTCCTGCTTGGCTTCGTCGATGCCCGCGACATCAGCGAACGTTACCTGCGTCTCATTCTCGGCGAAGAGCTTGGCTTTGCTCTTGGCGAATGACATGACCCCCATGCCCGGCCCCATCTTTTTTATGGCGTACCGCCAGATCAGGATCATGATGCCGATGGGAAGGACCCAAGAAAGGATGCTGCTTAAGAACTTACTCTCATACTGTCCCGAATAATCCACCTTGTGCTCATCCAGTTCCTTCACCAGGTTAGGATCGTCTACCCGAATCGTGATGAACTGCTGGACCGGTTTCTTCTCTTTCGCTTTCAGTGTTCCGGTGACGTTGTCCGGTCCGACGGTCACCTTGTCAACGTTGCCCTGGGCCAGCTCCTGTTTGAATTGGCTGTAAGGAATCGTCTCGATTTTCCTGGTCATAAAGTATTGCTGCAGATAGATGATCAGCAGCATCATGATCAGAAAATACCAGATGCTGAAATGCGTTTTGGGGGGTAGGCCTTCTTTCCTTTTTTGCGTGTCGCGGGAGCTGAAGAGAGAGCGTAACTTATCCGTCATACTTTCCTGCGGTTCCTTCTTCTGGTCCGATGCCATATTCTCCTCCCTAGGAGTCACTTCTTTTGACCTGGCAGCGCCGTCCTGAAGAAAGCGGCGGCGTCTTCTCTCAGCTTTTTCAAAGAGGGGATGTGCGAACACGAGTCCCAGAGATAGATGTACCCGATGATTTTCGTGCCTCACGCTACGCATCCCTAGTATTCTTAATAAGACGCAAAATCTTCCACTTCAAGGTGGCAGGGATTGACATTCTCCATAACCTGCAAAAAATTTATATAGTGAGAAATATTGGATTTCGAATTACCAGGAGGTCTTTTATGAAGAAGGCGCTACTGGTCATCGCATCGGTGGGCTTGATTTCTGTTGCGAGCCTGTCACGTACTCAGTTGACAAACCACGAGATGAAGGCCGATGGATTTATCCAGTACATTACGGTTGCCGACCCTTACACAGGATGGCAGATGTGGCCGGATAAGGGCAAACTTTACAAGGGAAGATCTCCCCACGGTCACGGCATATTTGTTACAACATACGTCAATCGTATTGCATTCAATTCGATTGCAGAAAAGAAGGGAATGGCCGATGGCTCCATCATTGTCGTAGAGAATTACACGGCTGATAAAACGCTGGCGGGGCTCACGACCATGTACAAGGTGGGCGGCTATAACCCGGAAGCCGGCGATTGGTATTGGATTGAAGCGACACCCGCTGGAAGAGTATTGGGATTTGGCAAGGTTCAACCCTGCATCGACTGCCACAGGGTGCAGGCGGGAAATGATTACGTCTGGACCGGAGAGGTAGTCAGCGGAAAGTATAACAAAGTCGCAATTCCCTGATCGCTAAACCAGCCTCCGCAACGTCCTGAGAAAGACACCGGTGCCGATACCCCAGGCACCGTTAATAAGGAATGCAGTTACAAGAAGGGGCACGTGCCAGCCACCGCCCATCGGCCGCCCCTTGAGCGGCAGGACCAGCAGGAGGGCAACCAGTGAGGGGATAATTGCTCCCACCATAAAAGCCGTCACCCAGTAGCCGGCCCTTCGCGGGAACCTGCTGTCAATGAAGGCAAAGGGTACGCCCCATACGCCGCCCCAGAATGAAAGCGAAAGGAATGCGGGCACACCAAATGGCTGCGTTGCAGCCATTGAAAACGGACCGAACGGCGCCACGCCCACGCCCCGGAGAAAGGTCAGCGTCAGCTGATGAAAGATGAGTGTTGCTAAGAAGCCCGCAATGAAACCAAACAGCAACCGGTTCAAGAAACTTGGGCGTGTAATTTGGTCAGTCATTTGAATCCTCCCGAAGACTGTCCCCGGCTAACCGTCATAAAGCGCCATTGCAAAGTCAGGCAGCGGGTTTGTGCGACCCTGGCTAGGACGCTTTGCAATCTCGAAGTCAGAACCTGCTTTCTCAAGACCATTGAGTATCGCCGCTCCCAGCGTCATATCTTTCCAGCGCGCATAATGCCGATCAGAAGCCATATACCAAGGATGCTGGCAAGGAGAAATCCGGCAAGGCCCACGACAGGGTAACCAAAGAGCTTGGGGCCCACTCCGGTCTGGAAGATGAGAGATGATCCTATAATGAGTGCCGCGATCACTACAGCAAAACTGATGCGGTTACTCGACCGGTCTATTTCGCTGATGAGGCGTTCGAGCCCTCTATGTTCGAATCCTATCGCGAGATCTCCTTTTCTGATTTTTGTGAGAATCTCACGCATATCGGATGGCAGCCTCTCGAAAAATGTGACGGCTTCGCCTGCTGCTCTGACAAATTTGTGTAACTGCCTACTCGGATCGAACCTCTGCAACAGGAGTTTGCGCGCATAGGGTCTCGCGAATTCGATGATGTGAAACTCCGGGTAAAGCATCCTTCCTACACCTTCGCTAATCAAAAGCGCCTTGGTCATCATTGCGAAGTCAGGTGGAAGCCGCAGTTTATACGTGCGCACGATGCTCATGATCTCATCGATAATAGTGCCGATGTCGAGTTGCTGCAGTGGTAAACCATAATAGCGTTCCAACAAGTCCTTTAAATCGCGCTTGAAGCTGCAACGGTTTTCAAGCTCGTCCGCCACGCCCATGGTACACAGCAAATCTACAAGTGCGTCCGTATCCTTTTCTAACACGGCTATGAATATGCCGCTCATCTGTTGGGCGATTTCCTCGTCAATCGCTCCGGTCATGCCAAAGTCAACAGGAGCAATCACGTTATTCTCAAGAACGAAAAGATTCCCCGGATGCGGATCCGCGTGAAAAAAATGAAGCTCGAACAGCTCCTTGAGAATGAGATTGGCCCCGTTGATGGCAATGGCTCTCCGGTCAAGACCGGCAGTCTCCAGGAGTTCCAAGTCGGAAATCTTGATCCCTTCGATATACTCTGTGGTCAACACCTTTGGCGCAGTGAGGCCCCAGTATACCTTTGGAATGTACACCGTGGAAGTGTCGGCGAAGTAGTTCCTGAACCGGTCAATGTTCCGCCCCTCTCTCACAAAGTCGAGCTCCCGCCGGATCGTTCTTGCGAACTCATCCACGAGTCGTACCGGCTGAAAGTATCTGCTTTCCGAAAGATGCCGTTCAGCGAGGCCCGCGAGATCATAGAGTATCCGGATATCGGTTTCGATAATCGCTTCGACGCCAACCCGCTGAACTTTAACGGCTACTTTATCGCCGGAGGTCGTTGTGGCCCGGTGCACCTGGGCGAGAGAGGCAGCAGCGACCGGCGCCTCCTCGATCGACATGAAAAGGTCATTAAGCCGACGTCCAAACTGAGCCTCGACCAGAATCTTGGCATCTGAGAAATGGAACGGAGCCACACTATCCTGTAGTTTGCTCAGTTCTTTTATATACTCGGGAGGGAGTAAATCCGGTCGGCTGCTGAGTATCTGGGCCAGCTTGATGAAGGTCGGTCCCAGTTCCTCGAAGGCCAGACGCAGACGCTCGGGGGTGGAAAGCCCCTCGAACTCTTTTGCCTGCTTGGGGAAAGTCCTTTTCCCCCATGAAATGTGATAACGCGCCTTCAGCCGAGAGAGGACGTCTCCAAATCCATGCCGGACAAAGACCGCAACTATATGGCTGTACCGCTTCAGATCCTGGTAAGTCTCACGAGTTCTCGAGAAGGGGAACCTTCTAACCGGCATCCTTCTTTTCAGGGACCGAGATTTTACTTTCGATCTTCTTCAACGTTTTGGAAATCTCTTCCAGTTCCTTTTTGGTTGCCAGGCCCATATCGGCCACGATCTTCTGCACGGTTCCTGTTATTTTGCGCTCCAGTTCTTTCTCTTGCTTCTCCGCCTCTTTGAGTAACCTATCAACTGTCTTGAACTTCTCTCCACTCGCTATCTCCCCTCTCTTGACGAGGTCGTCAACCAGTTCCTCGGCTTTTTCCTTCGTCAGACTGATCACGCCGAGCCCCAACAGCACGGCCCTCCTGATGATGTCCATTACCTTCCTCCTTTATGCCTGTAACCCCCATTGGGAACGCATGCGCTCAAGGGCGGATCACTTTTTGGAAATCTCTTTGGCGTAGAGGTCGGTCGTTCGCTCGATCTTGAGAGCAACGCTGTCTCCCGCTTTCACCTCTTTGGCCAGGTCGGCGATGCCCATCTTCTTACCTTTCACCATCAGCACCGTGTCGGCGGTGACGATAGCCCCAACCACCATAGCATTCTTGCCTGTCCCGACGTCGACCACTATGGCCTTTCCGCCCGGGTCGACCGCTGTCACCTTGCCACTGTAAGACTCCATTTTACTCTGGGAAGCAGTCTGGCCAATAGCAACCAGGCCCAAAAGTAGAGAGCATGCCACTACCACACAAAGAACTGATACCCTTTTCATAGTTACTTCCTCCTTCTTGGATTTGTACTTCAGGTCTTCTGGGTTAATCTATTCACGGTCGCTCAGGTTTTCAACCGGCCTTCCGCGTTGGGTTACATCGCTGACGTTCACGAGACGGTCCACCGGTCTTTAGCGTAGTCACTTCTCTATGCCTCCGGCGAAAGGAGCCGGTAGGCGAACCGCAATCTGCCCGCGACAATCCCGGTAAGATTCTTGAGAACGGCAAGTCCTTCGGTGGGATGCTCCTTTATGGCAGCCTCTACCAGGTCCCGGGAAATCCTGAGCACTTTCGTTTCAGCGACACATCTGGCGGTTGCAGTATACGTGTACGGTTCGACAAGGGCGGACCATCCGAAGACCTCGCCGGCTCTTCTCACCGCGAGGGTCCCCTCGCTTTCACCTATCTCGACATGGACATCACCCGAAACGAGAACGTAGAAATAGGAGGCGCGTTCACCCTTGTTGAAGATGGCTGAGTTTTTCTTGTAGGTCCGCTCCTCGGCACCGTTCGCGATCCGCGTGATGAAACGCTGGCTCACGCCCTTGAAAAGATCTGACTCCATGATTGCCATGGCTTCCTCCTTTGCCCCCTCGCCTGACGGGGCTGCATTATTCGGCCTCTGATTATGTTATAAGCGTGAAAAGGCCTGAGCGCAACAGGCGGGCAGGAATGTCAATTTCTGCTGCTGTAGTTCCGCACGCCACCTGAGATTAATGACGAGCGAGGGTGGACCTTCGTATGTCGAAAGCGGGCCACGCGCGCTTGGTTGGGATTGCCAGGGGCAGGTATACCGCTATCTTCGTTCCAAGCGCCGGCCGGCTCTTCACTGTGATCCGACCCTCGTGCTCCTCGATGATCTTTCTTGCCACCGCCATGCCGAGCCCGGTACCGCTCGTCTTCTTACTGTAAAAGGGTATGAACAGGTTCTTCAGCGTTTCCTTGTCCATCCCCTTGCCGTAGTCTCTGATCTTTATGATTGCCATATCACTGCTCTTGAGCAGCCGTATTGATACACTCTGGCCCCTCTGTGATGCCTCGATCGCGTTATTGACCATGTTCACCAGGGCACGCTAATGATTCGGTGATCATTGCAGAACTGCTCCGTGCGCTTGCGTTTTTTCCTCCAGTCTGGTAAGAACCTCCATCACAGATTGACAGTTTTCTTTGTGGAGGAGGTTTGATGTTTTCATTGGACGAACTGAATGGTTTTGGTGAAGAGATGGAAAAACGACTGCAACTTCTTACATCTCCTGTGGCAGTAAAGTTATTGAAGGATGAAAGAGATATTCCTGCGGGTGCGATCAGGCCCAGAAGGGATCGCGGCTTGCATCTGGCACTATGCCAGGCATTTGCTATGTCCCGGCGCGAAAGAGTGACAGTGGCGATGCTGAAAGAAGACCACTGGTGCTACATGCCGGTCATTGCATTCGGACTATCAGAGCCTCCGGATTTTTTCTTGGAGGGAAATACGTTTCTGAACTTCAGCGTCGGCGAGCCGCAGGCGGCGAGGGATCTGGCAAAGGCATTTCCACGGCTCGAATGCGGGAAATATATCGGAGTGTTGTCTGCTCCTCTGAGCAGGACCTCGTTCGAACCTGACGTGGTGGTAACCTACTGCAATACGAATCAACTGAGGTGCTTGCTTTCAGCAGTAAAATACAAGGATGGATACATTGTTCAGTCAAGCCTTGACCCAGGTGGAGCGTGCTTGCAGTCAACTGTGCCGGTGCTGCAGAAGGGTGAGTGTCAGGTGGCTGTGCCGTGCGGCGGCGACCGTGCTCATGCGATGGCTCGGGATGATGAGATGATCTTCTCCATTCCAATGCACAAGTTAGAGGATCTCATATTAGGCCTGAGGGCACTCGATGAGGCCGGCCGCGGCTACACCCGATTTGCGCCGGACATGAGGCCGGAGTATCCTTTGCCCGACATCTACCGGAAAGTGGGTGGGCTGGTGGGATTGGAATTCGACGCGAAATAGTCGCACGGAACGAACCCACCGATGAGGAAGTTTAAACGATGAGGAGAGGCAGGGCATGAGATCAGTACGTCTCATTTACTTCTCGCCGACAGGGACGACGCGGAAGGTCCTTGAGGCAATCGCCAAGGGATTAGCGGCTGATGACCTGGAGCGTCTCGATTTGACCTTTCGGCGGGCGATTGGCTCGGAGAGCTCAGAAAGGAGTGACATCACTATCATCGGCACTCCTGTGTACTCCGGCAGAGTCCCTCTTCAAGCCATTGAGGCGCTGCAACTGCTCAAAGGACAAAATGCTCCCGCAGTTGTGATAGCTGTGTATGGCAATAGAGCCTTTGAGGATGCGCTCCTCGAGTTGACTGAGCTGGCGAGACAGAGCGGTTTCAGACCTGTAGCAGCCGCCGCGTTCATAGGCGAGCACTCGTTCTCGAGTCCTGCTGCTCCCATTGCAGAGGGAAGGCCTGACGAGGAGGACATTGAGAAAGCTGTAATGTTCGGGAAAATGATTAGAGAAAAGATAGACAAAGGTATCGCCGAAAATATCTTCGTGCAGGTCCCCGGCAATTTTCCCTATAAGAAAAGAAATCCTTCACCACCGCCGCCTGTTACAGATGAAATGAGCTGTATCAAATGCGCGAACTGCGTGACAATCTGCCCGGCACAAGCGGTTGCTATACAGGATGAAACAGTGTTGACCAATAAGGACAGATGCCTGGCGTGCTGCGCATGTGTCAAGAATTGCCCGAGCGGCGCCCGCCGAGTGGACCCGCAACTCGCACAGCGTGCACAAACCTTGAGCTCCGCATGTCGCGAGCGAAAAGAGCCGCAATTCTACATCTCTTGACGAAACACCGGCGGTCGCTGCTACGGGTTAATCCACCGTCAGTCCCGTTTTCTTATCTCACAAAGCAATGCTTTGTACACCGGGAAACCGGAAATGGGATCGCGATTTTCGTAATCGGTCAGGTAGTTGGTGTTTGCCTCCCTCCATCCCTCTGCATGGATGGGGCTCCCGCCGCCTACGTTCACCTCCACCTGTCCCGTCATCACATCCTCCGTTACCTTGGCCCAAAAGCTCACCCGTCCCCTGGGGGACTCCACCCAGACCCTGTCCCCGTTTTCAATTCCCCTCGCCTTCGCATCCACGGGGTGAATCAGAACCTGCGGTTTTGGTTGCAGCTTCAAAAGCCCCGGGATGTTCAAATGCTGTGACCGAAACGCCGACTGAAGCCTGGCCCCGCTATTGAACACCAGCGGGTATTGCCTGTAAAGCTCGGGGCTGCCCAGGGGACCTTCAGCGGGCTCCACGTATACAGGCAGGCCATCGTACCCGTACTTCTCCAACAGGCTTGATACAAGCTCTACCTTCCCTGAAGGTGTATCAAATCCCGGTTCACCATCGTTGCGCAAGAGGCCCTTGGCGTATTTCCGGTATTCCTGTCTGCCGGCGTCAAATTTGACGCCTTTCGGATGCGCCTTCAATTCCTCCAGAGAAACCGGTCCGGTCTTGAACGCAAATTCCAGGCGATCCTCATCCGTTGCCGGAAAGAGATGTCCGTAGCCAAGCCCCTTGGCCAGTGTCGTTAGAAACGTGTATCCGGATTTTGCCTCTTCGATCGGCTCGATCACTCTCTGCCGCAACTGATAGTATCCCCCGGGATATCTCTGATACCCCAGATTTTCGTAATTCGTCGTGGCAGGGAGCACGATGTCCGCGTACAGGGCATCAGCGGTCATGAACCTGTCGTACACCACCATGAAATCAAGTTGCTTGAAGCATTTCTTCCACAGCTCGGGATCGGGCAAGCTGGTCAAAAGCGATGCACCGAAGATCAACAGTGTCTTGACCGGATAGGGATCAGCGTGCAAAATAGCCCGTGGAGCTTCCATAAACTGCGCCGATTTAAGCGTGTCGCAAAAATAGGGGTACTTGTCATGGCCGATGGGTTTGGCGCCCTGGGGTGGCTCCAGCTTGACGCGTGGGAATTTCGCCGGGCCACGGGGTCTGAACATCAGCCCGCCCGGCACATCCATGTTGCCCGTCACGGCCCAAAGGCATAACGCCGCCCTGATGCTCTGTACGCCGCAGTTACTGTATTCCAGGCCCGTGTACATGTGCAATGAGGCGCCTCTGGCCCCCGCTATGGATCGAGCCAACTCAACGATGGTCTCCCTGGGTACGCGGGTAATTGTTTCAGCCTTTTCCGGGGGGAATTGTTGTACGTAGCGTCGCAGATCCTCAAAACCCGTAGTCCAGTCCCGCACAAACTCCTCGTGGTAGAGCCTCTCGTTCACAATGACATGCATCATGCTCAGGGCCAATGCCCCATCCGTGCCGGAACGGATGCCGATCCATTGGTCTGCAAGTTTTGCCATGTCTGATCGCATTTGATCGATCACGACCACCCTCGCGCCCAGCTTTTTCGCGGCCAGGACCTTCTTCACCTTGTCCGGAGGGGAATCTGTGGCGGGATTTGTCCCCCATACGACAACCAGATCTGTATTCTCAAAATCCGGGTACAGCGCATGCATTGGAGTTCCGATGGTTGGTAGTGCGGCGAGGAGGCTATACGAAACAGCGCAAACCGAAGAAACGCCCGTGCCGTTGGGTGAGCCAAAAGGGAACAAGAAGCCGGTCACGCCTTGGCTGATGGAACCCGGGACTCCGAAGACATCCCCAAGATTCGACTCGAAACTGCCGCGGCCAAAGTAGCTCATGACGGCTCGTGCACCGTATTGATCCTTGGTTTTCTGGAATGCCTGGACAATGCGGTCCATGGCCTCGTCCCAGGTGATCCGTTCGAATTTTCCTTCACCCTTTTCGCCTACCCTGAGCAAGGGGTACTTCAACCTGTCCCTGGAATAAATGATTTCCTTTGAATGAAGCCCTCGAATACACACAACGCCAATGGGATGGTCTTTGATCGGCGAAATCTTCTCGACCTTGCCATCGACCAGTACCACGTCCACACCGCATCCGCCGGGGCATATGCCGCATATGCTGGTCACTGTTTCTGTCATCTCGATTCTCCTAACCGGAACAAATTGAAACAACTACTTCTAAAAAGGTCAACGGCCATTCAGTGTTTCGCAAGACCTTGTTTGCTGTGCAACGACCGCCAAGAATATTTTGCCGATGCCAGAAATAAATACCAGATTAAGGTGGTAATGTAAAATGTTCAGTTTGTAAACTTTGAACGTAAATTAAGCAGAACGAGCGCAGGCATTCTGATCTGCCGAGACCTATCAGAGGGCCAGTCTGACCGCATAGCAACAACATCGGGATCTATGACATTCTCTTTGCGCGATTTCGTAATTTACGATAGAATAGAATATAGCTGAATTGGCTCTTCTGGCTCACCAAAACAATTTCATTGTAACGGGTTAGCGCATCATAAAGTTACCTGTCAGCTTTTCTTGAGTATGACGAGAAAGAGTTTCTTCGGAAGGTCACTCTCCTCGAACTCCTCCACGCCTATGATCTCATACCCTCTTGCCAGATGCTCTACCTTCTCCCTGCTGAAGAAGTGGACAATAAATCCTCCTCCGATCTCCCACATGTCGTCCCCCCGATCTATCCCCGTCCGATAGTGAGGGTCTGCCGTGTGACGAACCGTGTAGATGTTGAGGCCGCCGGGTTTGAGGACACGGCGTACTTCCTGTGATAGAAACTCAAGCTCGGAGGTGGTGAGCGCCATACAGTAGAGCATGTGCGAGTAACACCCGTCAAGGAAATTGTCATCGAAGGGGAGACGCTGGCGCACATCGTGGCGAATTGTCGTCAGAGAAGTAGAGAGTCCGATTGCGTCGGCCTTCTTTTGTGCGGCATCCAAGCCTTCGTCACTGTAGTCGAGTGCGTAGACCCAAAAACCGTGTCGAGCGAAGAATAGCGTGTCCCGTCCCTGCCCGCTTCCGAGCTCCAGGGTCTTTTTCACATCACTCTTCGCAAACATCTCGGCGGCCCTGCGGGCAGGATAACTCGGCTCCTTGCCGAACATGTCGACATGCTCAGTGTACATCTTTTCCCAGTGAAGCTGCTGGCGGTCCAACACTTCTTTGCCCGTATCATGATTGTTCACGGTGCCCTCCGGGGCTTAAGAGAGGACGGGACACGGCGATGCCCCTTTTTCGCTTCACAGTGGTGTTCCTATCCCTGCCGCTTTCAGATCATTCGCCGTGGGTTTTCCTCTCTTACAGCAGTCCAGAACCTTGCCGTTTACTACAACGGTGGGCACACAAGTCACGCCGTATTCCTTTGCCTTGTCGATTCCATTCTCATTCAAATTGTAAACCGTCACATCACAGCTCGAGCAGGACAGGTCCCTTACGAGACTCACGGTCTCATCACAGAGCGGTCAGCCTGCTACAAACACCTCCACTTTTCTTTTATCCGCC
>Ga0335070_10005294_pt1 | contig 15147 bp, 13 predicted proteins | sample Lox_Sample_13_FD_206722 | JGI IMG/M metagenome (GOLD analysis project Ga0335070, IMG submission 206722) | Soil microbial communities from Loxahatchee National Wildlife Refuge, Florida, United States - Lox_Sample_1.3 | ecosystem: Environmental > Terrestrial > Soil > Wetlands | place: USA... | reverse complement strand
GGAGCGCGGGTCCTGCATGTGACGCACGTGCCAGAGGTTCGGGTACTTGCCGCCGATGCGCTGGAGGTCGGGCCCGATGCGGCGCGAGCCCCACAGGAACGGATGGTCGTAGACGAACTCGCCCGGCTTGCTGTACTCGCCGTAGCGCACCGTCTCCGAGCGAATGGGGCGGATCATCTGCGAGTGGCAGTTGTTGCACCCTTCCGAGACGTACACATCCCGACCGTGCAGCTCCAGGGGCGTGTACGGCTTGACCGCGGCGATGGTGGGCACGTTCGATCGGATCAGGAACATGGGCACGATCTCGAAGAGCGACGCGCTCACCACCGCCACCACGACCCAGATGGTGAAGGTCAGCGGCATCCCTTCCCAGCGACGGTGCCAGGCCGCGCGCTTGAATCCGCCGCTGGTTGCCTCCGCCGGGTAGGCGGGAGCGAGCGCGGGCGCCTCGTGCACGGGCTCGGCGTAGGTGGCGGGGGCGTGGCGCCAGGTCAGCACCACGTTCCACGCGCAGAGCACCATGCCGGTGATGTAGAGGCCGCCGCCCAGCACGCGCACCCAGTACATGGGGATGAGCCGCACGGTGGTCTCGATGAAGTCCGGATAGGCGAGCCGCCCGCTCTCGTCGAAGGCGCGGAACATGAGTCCCTGGGTCAGGCCCGCCGCGTAGATCGCCACGATGTAGAGGAGGATCCCGATGGTGGCGATCCAGAAGTGCAGCTCCGCCAGCTTCCGGCTCGCGAGCTCGGTCTGGAACAGGCGCGGCAGCAGCCAGTAGATCATCCCGAAGACCATGAAGCCGACCCAGCCGAGCGCGCCCGCGTGCACGTGCGCGATGGTCCAGTCCGTGTAGTGGGAGAGCGCATTGACGCTCTTGATCGACAGGAGCGGCCCCTCGAACGTGGACATGCCGTAGAAGGTGATGGCCACCACGAAGAACTTGAGCACGGGATCTTCGGTGACCTTCGACCACGCGCCCCTGAGCGTCAGGAGGCCGTTGATCATGCCACCCCAGGACGGCATCCAGAGCATGACCGAGAAGAGCATGCCGAGCGTCGAGGCCCAGGCGGGCAGGGCCGTGTAGTGGAGGTGATGCGGCCCCGCCCAGATATAGATGAAGACGAGGCTCCAGAAATGGAGAATCGAGAGGCGGTAGGAGTACACGGGCCGCTCCGCGGCCTTCGGCAGGAAGTAGTACATCATGCCGAGGAACGGCGTGGTCAGGAAGAAGGCGACCGCGTTGTGCCCGTACCACCACTGCATGAAGGCGTCCTGCACGCCCGCGTAGATCGAGTAGCTCTTGAGCGGCCCCGCCACCACCACGAGGTTGTTGAAGATGTGCAGCACGGCGATGGCCACGATGGTGGCGATGTAGAACCAGAGCGCGACGTAGAGGTGCCGCTCGCGCCGGCGGGCGAGCGTGCCGAAGAAGTTCGCGGCGAACACGACCCAGATGACGGCAATGGCGATGTCGATGGGCCACTCGAGCTCGGCGTATTCCTTCGACTGGCTGTAGCCGAGCGGCAGGGTCACCGCCGCGGCCACGATGATGGCCTGCCATCCCCAGAAGTGCAGCCGGCTCAGCGCGTCGCTCCACATGCGCGCCTTGAGGAGGCGCTGGGACGAGTAGTAGACGCCGGCGAAGATCGCGTTGCCCGCGAAGGCGAAGATGACCGCGTTGGTATGGAGCGGGCGCAACCGCCCGAAGGACAGCCACGAGGTCTGGAAGTTGAGGACAGGCAAGACGAGCTGGAGCGCGATCACCAGTCCCACGAGCATGCCGACCAGGCCCCACAGCACGGTGACCAGCAGGAACATGCGGACGATCTCATCGTCGTAGACGAAGCGTTCGACGCGTTCACTCATGCTCGCGCTCTCTCCTCTGTCCTGAAATCGTGTCGGGTTGCGCGTCCGGAGTTCGCCGTCACACCGGCGAGCCGCGACGCCCGGGCCGCTCCGCGCCGATCTTGTGCTCGAGGGCTTCGGACCGGATGCGTGTGCGGCACGTCTCGCACACGAGGTCGGCGGTCTCGGTGGCGCAGACGATGCAGCGGGAAACGAAGAGCGCGGCGCCCCCGGTCGGAGCCGCTTCACCGGCGCCGCCGACCGGCACGGTCAGGACGAAGCACGGCGACAGGCGGACCACCGCTTCGGCCACGCTGCCGAGGAGGGCCCGGCTCACGCCCGTGCGCCCGTGAGTGCTGATCACGATGAGGTCGATGCTCTTGTCGCGCGCGTACTTCGCAATCTCACGAGCCGCGCGGCCCGAGAGAAGAGCGATCTCGACGACGAGCCCCTGGCCGAAGAGGCGGCCAAACCGCGTGAGCTGCTCCGAGCCCAGAGACGGGTCCGTGGCCGGAGGCACCACGTGCACGAGGTGCAGCCGCGCTCCCGTTTCGCGCGCCATTGCCGTCGCCACCTTCACCGCCGCCTCGGAGACGGCCGAGAAGTCGGTCGGCACCAGGATCTCTTTCATTTTCATGCTCTCGGAGAGGAGCAAGAGGAGTGCCACACTGTCGATGCTCGCCAAGTAGCGGAAACTTCGCTGCGGCTGCTCGGTGCGGCATGCGTGAGCCGAGCCTGCCGGTGTGGCGCCGGCGCCCGCGAGGGGCGCGGCCGCCCCAGTCGCCGGCAGGCCCGCCCCGAGCTTGGGCGCCGTCCGGCGGCCAGGGATCCGCGCGGAGCCCGCGGTCCCCGGGTCAGCGACCATGAGCTCGTACCGTCAGCACGGGAATGCGCGACTCGCGCACGACCCGCTCGGCCACGCTGCCCATGAAGAGCCGCGACACGCCGGAGCGGCCGTGAGTGCCCATCACGACGAGGTCCGCGCGAGTGCGCCGCGCGCCGCGCAGGATCTCATCGGCCGGCAGGCCCTCGACAAATATCGCCTGGGCCCGGAGGCCTTGCTGCCGGGCGCGCGTGAGAGTGGCCGCGAGGCGCCGCTTGGCCGAGCGCCGCGCCAGCACGAGGAGGTCGAGGTAGTTCTGGGGCGGAGTGCCCTCGCCGACGAACGGCGAGGGCGGCGTCATGACGTGCATCAGCACCAGCGGCGCGCGGCAGGCCTTGGCCAATGCCACGGCGCGCCGGAAGGCGGGCCGGGACGCCGCCGAGAAGTCGGTCGGGTGCAGGATGCGGCGGAAGGCTCTCACGGGATCACTTGAGCGAGGCCAGATAGGCCGCGAGCACCCTGGCGTCCTTGTCCGTCATCTCGATCTTCGGCATGTGGGCCTTTGGCTTCTGCGCCTGCGGCTCGTGCAACCATGCCCGGAGCGACGCCTCGGTGTACTTGGTGCCCACGTGAGAAAGATCGGGCGCGATCGGCGTGCCCATCTTACCGACCGTGTGGCAGCCGTAGCAGCCCTGCTCGGTGAACATTTTCCTGCCTTGCGAGACCGCGGATGACTCGTCCTGGCCGACCGCGCTCGAAGCGCTGAGCGCGAGTGCCGCCGCCCCCGCCAGGGCTACCCATGGCGCAAGCCTTTCCCACACGCGCGCGGTCATCACCGCTCCTCCCTGGTCTGGCAGCCGACGCAATGACGCGCCCAAGGGACCGCGCGCAGCCGCGGTAGTGGAATGGCCCCGCGGCACGTCTCGCAGACTCCAAAGGCGCCCGTCTCGAGGCGGGCCTGCGCCGCCTGAATCTCGTCGAGCTCGTGGCGCTCCCGTCCTTCGAGCCGTCCCAGGAGATCTTCCACGGCGCGACGCCCGGAGTCCTCGATGAGCGCACCGGGCTCGTGCGCCGCCAGCGAGGCAAGCTCGTCGTCCGTCACCGCCACCGTCCGGAAAAGCTGCTGACGTGCCTCCCGGAGCAGCCCACGAAACTCTTCGATCCTGCCCGTGTCGAGTCGTTCCTTCTGAGCCTTCATGAAAGCCTCCCTGGCGTCGCTTCGAATGCGATCGACCGACTGACAGCGACTGCAAGGCAGGTGCCACGGGCGCCCCGTCGCGCACGCTCGACAAATCGGTGACTTCCGCCGGCGTAGCGCCTGGGCGCCATGGGGCCATGGGCACTCGGATGGGGCACAGGCGCCCCGGCTCAGCCCTTGATATTGCCGATCGGCGTGAACGTGGCCACCCGACGCGAGAGGTCGAGGCGGTGCAGCACATCCACCACGGCGGAGAGATCCTTGTAGGCGAAGCCGGCCTCCTCCGCCACTGCCGACTTCGACGCGGCACGCACGACGATGCCCCGCGCGGCCATGTCACGGAGCAAGGTATCCCCTCGCACACGCTTTGCCGCCTGGGCTCGGGACATCGTGCGCCCCGCCCCGTGCGCGGTCGAGCCCCAGGTTTCCTGCATGGCGTGCGCCGTGCCCACGAGCAACGCCGACCCTGTCTCCATCGAGCCGCCGATGATGACCGGCTGGCCGATCGAGCGGTAGGCGGAAGGCACGTCGGGAGCGCCCGGGCCAAAGGCCCGCGTGGCGCCCTTTCTGTGCACGACCAGCTCCACCTCGCGGCCATCAACGTGGTGCCGCTCGAGCTTGGCCGTGTTGTGGCAAACGTCGTAAACCACATCGAGCCCGAGCGCGCCTGCGTCGCGGCCGAACACCCGCGAGAAGACTTCGCGCACCCGGTGCGTGATGACCTGGCGGTTGGCGAAGGCGCTATTGGCGGCCGCCACCATCGCGGCGAAGTACGCCTGGCCCTCGCGCGAGCGAAACGGGGCACAGGCGAGCTCCCGATCGTTGACCGTGATGCCGTAGCGCGGCATGGCCTCGTCGAATGCGCGGAGGTAGTCGGTGCCGATCTGGTGGCCGAAGCCGCGAGAGCCGCAGTGGAGCATGACGAAGACCTGGCCGGCCGCGTCGACACCCATGGCCCGCGCGATGGGGGGATCGTGGATCGCTCCCTCGCGCACCACCTGGACCTCGAGGTAGTGATTGCCGGAGCCGAGCGTGCCCAGCTGCTCCATGCCGCGCGAGACCGCCCGCGCGCTCACGTGCGCCGGATCGGCGCCCGGCAGACATCCCGCCCCCTCCATGCGCTCGAGGTCCTCCGGCCAGCCATAGCCGTGCGCCACGCACCAGCCGGCGCCGTGAACCATGACCTGGCGGAAAGCGTCCTCGGTGAGATGCACGAAGCCCTTCGCTCCGACGCCGGACGGCACGGCCTGGAAGAGGGCGCCGACGAGCTCGGTGAGGCGGGGGCGCACCTCGTCCTCGCTGAGCGTCGTGCGCATCAGGCGCATGCCGCAGTTGATGTCGAAGCCTATGCCGCCCGGAGAGATGATCCCGTCGTCGGCGCGAAATGCGGCGACGCCCCCGATGGGAAAGCCATAGCCCCAGTGGCCGTCGGGCATGCACAGCGCCGCGCGCACGATGCCCGGAAGGCAGGCGACGTTCGTCACCTGCTCGAAGACGCCGTCATCCATCGCGGCGAGCAGGCTCTCTGAGGCATAGATGCGCGCGGGCACGAGCATGCCCGCCTTCTCGGACGGCGCGATCTCCCAGATACAGTCGCCGACCGGCCTCGCTTTCGCTCTCAGCTCCGGCGAGACTCGCATGGGCGGCTCAGATGTCGATGACGAGGCGTGCGCGCCAGCCGTCGGCGGTCTGCTCGAGGGCGAACTGGTGGAAGGTGACGGCCTTGGCGTCGGCGCCGAGTGCGGTCCGCTCAGGGTCGATGGCACCCCCCTGCAGAGCGGCTTCCAGCCGGAAAGGCCCCACGCCGGCGATCGAGACCTGTGCCACCGGAAAGATGTGGCGGTCGCGATCCTTGAGATAGATCAATTCGGACAGCCAGTCGTACAAGAGCAGGTCGAGCTTCTGCGCCTCGATGGTGACTGCCTGCTCGACGGTGATGGACAGGGTGGCCGGGTCGACCATGAGCGAAGCCAAAGCCGAAGCCGCCGTCTCGAAGAGGTCGGCCGGGTCTCGGCCCTCGACCTCGACCGCACAGTCGGCCAGCGCGACCTCTTCGAGAAGGCGGTAATGGCCCAGACGTTACTCCGCCTTGATCGGAATCGTCGTGCCCTTGGCGGCGGGCGTCTTGGGCAGCGTGACCGTCAGCAGCCCGTTCTTGAAGGATGCGCTCACCTTGCTGCCGTCCACACCCACGGGCAGGCGGACGCTGCGCGTGAAGGCCCCGTAGGTCCGCTCCATGCGGTAGTAGCGCTCTTCCTTCTCCTCCTTCTCCATCTGCTTCTCACCCTTGATGGTCAGGAGCTGCTCCTGGAGCGAGATCTGGATGTCCTTCGGCTCCATACCGGGGACTTCCGCCTTGACCATCACGGCGTCCTTCGTCTCGGACACATCCATGCTCGGCATCCATTCGCCCGTCGCCGGGAACTCGTCCGACTTGAAATCGGCGAAGCGGTCGAAAAGCCTCTCCATCTCCTGCTTGAGACTCGGCATCCCCATAAACGGCATCAGCGATCTCATACGCCTCTCCTTTTGCCTCACTTCTGTTTGCGACCTCGGTCGAGGCGAGGGCCTCCACGCTCTCTCAGAGAAGCAACGACGGTGCCAGACCGCGACGCGAGCTATTTCAGCAGGTTGTGTCGCTGGCAGAGGGCGCGGTAGCTCGCCCCAGCCGGGCGCCACGGCTTGCTCACCGACGTACTGGAGGGCATAGTGGCGTCATGATCGTCGGCGTGCCGAAGGAGATCAAGGTTGCCGAGCAGCGAATCGCGCTCACTCCCGCCGGCGCCCGCGCGTTCTCCGAGGAAGGACACCGTGTGCTGGTCGAGGCGGGCGGCGGCGCCGGCAGCGGCTTCCGCGATGAAGAATATGTGGCGGCGGGCGCGGAACTCACCGACGTCGCCGGCGTGTGGGACAAGGCCGAGCTGGTGCTCAAGGTCAAGGAGCCGCTCGCCGAAGAGGTCGCTCGCGTCCGCGAAGGGCAAACGCTCTTCACCTACCTGCACTTGGCGCCCATGCCGGATCTCGTACGGGCGCTCGGGGCTCGCGGTGTCATTGCCATCGCCTACGAGACTGTGGAGCGGGCCGACGGCAGCCTTCCCCTGCTGACGCCGATGAGCGAGGTCGCGGGGCGGCTGGCCGTCCAGGAGGGGGCTCACTATCTCGGCCGCGCGTACGGGGGCCGGGGGATCCTGCTCTCGGGGGTGCCTGGCGTCCCCCACGGCAATGTGGTGATCCTGGGCGCGGGCACCGTAGGGCTCAACGCCACGAAGGCCGCGCTCGGCCTGGGCGCCGACGTGTCGCTGCTCGACGTCAATCTGGACCGCCTGCGCCACGCCGACGATATCTTCGACGGGCGCGTGATCACGATCGCCTCCAACGCCTTCAATATCGAGCAGGCTGTGCGACGCGCCGACCTGCTCGTGGGTGGCGTCCTCGTGGCGGGGGCCAGGGCCCCGCGGCTCGTCAACGAGGCTCTCGTCCGCCGCATGAAGCCCGGCGCCGTGATCGTGGACGTCGCCGTGGACCAGGGCGGGTGCGTCGAGACCATACGCCCGACGACGCTCCTCGAGCCCGTCTACACGCTCCACGGCGTGCTGCACTACGGCGTGACCAATATGCCCGCGCTCGTGCCGCGCACATCGACCTACGCGCTGACCAATGCCACGCTGCCCTACGCGCTCGAGCTCGCGCGGAAGGGCCCGGCCCGAGCCGTGCGCGAGAGCGCCGAGCTGGCCCGCGGCGTCAACCTCTGGCGTGGGCGCGTCGTGTATCCGGCCGTGGCCGCCGCGGTCGGCGAGAAACCCCTCCCGCTCGACGACCTCCGCTAGTCTCCGCCGCTCGCCTCCGGCGGCGGACGCCTCCCCGTGGCAGAGCGCGAGCGTATGGTGGCAGGTGAAGCAGTCGACGCCTCGAACCAAGAGAAAAGTCAGCGAGCACGTGCTCGCTGTCTCGGCCTCCCTGTCACACTGGCCGCATGAGCCTATCAGAGGAGGAAGAGACTCCTGAAGGCCGAATGAGAATGGTCGAACTGTGCCGGCTCACTCGGCCACCGCGCGATACACTCGACAGCCTCATGGCCGAGCGCCAGGGACACCCGATCCTCGCCGCGCTCTACGACCGGCTGACGCGCTCGGCCGAGCGGAGCTTTCTGGGTGCTCACCGCGAGTGGCTCGCCACCCGGGCGACCGGACGCGTGCTCGACCTGGGTGCCGGAACAGGAGCCAACTTCCCCTACCTCGGCGCGGGCGCCGAGATAATCGCAGCGGAGCCCGATCCCTACATGCTCGAGCGTGGCCGGCAGCGCGCCCGAGCGCTGGATCGAGCGGTCACCTTCCTGCCCGACGCCGCCGAATCGCTCTCGCTCGGACCGGCGTCGGTGGACACGGTGCTCGCGACCCTCGTCCTCTGCAGCGTCGACGACATGGCGCGCGCGCTCGCCCAGATCCGACGGGTCCTGAGGCCCGGTGGACGCCTGCTCTTCCTCGAGCACGTGAGGCTCGAGCATCCGCTCTGGGGGCGCGTGCAGGATGCCGTAACACCCGTATGGAAGACGCTTTTCGCGGGCTGCCATCCGAACCGCGACACGGTCAGTGCCATCCGCCGAGCAGGCTTCGCCATCGACGGGCTCGAGCGGTATGCGTTCGGGCCAATCCCGGGCCCGCTCCTCGTTCGCGGCGCCGCGCTCGCTGCACGCTCGTGACTCCTCCACGCTAGTCGACGAAGCTGCGCTTCAGGTGCGTGCCTGAGCCGGGGTCGGCGCGCCCCACGTGTCCCACGAGCGTCCCTGGCATGCGTCTCTCTGGCCACTCCAGAGGGCACAAATGGCCTTTGAAGCCCTCAAGCCCGAGGCATCACGCTTGCACAGTGAGAGGCCCAAAGGGTGCGCGATGCTCATGCCCGAGAGCCGACCATCCCTCGAGGGCTAGACGGGCTACAGCGCACCATCCCGAACCGCAGCATTCGTAGACCTAAAGGAGGCGGTCATGCTCAAGCAGCTCGCCATCAAGCCCGTTGTCACAGCCTCGATCCGCATGACTATCGCCGAGGCTGCGCGCGCCATGAAGCAGAAGAACGTGGGCGCGCTCATCGTCGTCAATGCCGGGCGTCCGCTCGGCGTGCTTACCGACCGGGACATCGTGGTCGACGTGGTCGCGGCCGGCAAGGACCCGGATGCGGTCAGCGTGGGCGACGTGATGCGCAAGAAGCCTGCGACTCTCCGTGACGACCTGGGTCTCATGGACGCCGCGCGGGTCTTCGCCAAGACCGCGGTCAGGCGCCTTCCCGTGGTGGACAAGGCGGGGCGGGTCACCGGCATCCTCTCGCTCGACGACCTGATGATGCTCCTCGGCAACGAGATGGGCTTCGTCGCGGGTGCGCTGGCGGCGGGGCTGCGCAAGGCAAGCTAGCGCTTCCGCTCCCGGGTGACGCGTTGATTCAGTCACGCGCGCCGGTCGAACGACGCGTCCTCGGGATCGTGGCCGCGCTCGCAAGGGAGCTCGGCGGTCCGGCCGGCGCCATGGCGCCGGGCCCGGACGACCTGCTCGACCGCGACCTCGGCATCGGCAGTCTGGAGCGCGTCGAGCTGCTCTTGCGGATCGACAAAGCCTTCGGGGTCCGCCTGCCCGATGCCGTCATGGCGGAGGCGTCGACCCCGAGGGATTTGGCGCGTGCTGTTCTGCAATGTAGCCCGGCTGACATCGAGGCGGAGCCCGAGCCTGCGCGGCTGCCAGGTCCCGGTGGGCCGGCCCCGGCTTCCGCCGGCACGCTTGTAGATGTGCTCGCCTGGCAGGCCGGCGCACACGCGGAGCGGACGCATATTCTCCTCCGGCGGGAGGACGGTAGCGAGCAGCCGATCACCTACGGCGATCTCTGGCGTGGCGCCCAGTCCGCCGCGGCCGGGTTTCGCCGCCTCGGGGTCGAACCAGGCGCGGCCGTTTCGCTCATGCTCCGGACAGAGCCCGCGTTCTTCGAGGCTTTCTTCGGGGCGCTGTTGGCCGGGCTGGTTCCTGTCCCGATCTACCCGCCGTTCAGGCGCGACCGCATCGAAGAATACGCTCGCCGGCAGGTCGGCATTCTGGCGAACGCCCAAGCCCGCGCTCTCATAACCTTCGGGGAAGCGTTGCCGGTGGGGCGCCTCCTGCGCTCCCTCGTGCCTTCGATCGGCGCCGTGACCACAATGCCTGATCTGGCGATCGCTGAAGAGGTACCCCTGCCTTACACGAGCTCGGAAGGACCGGCCCTGATCCAGTACACCTCGGGCAGCACGGGAGAGCCCAAGGGTGTCCTGCTCTCCCACGCCAACCTGCTGGCCAATATCCGCGCCATAGGCGAGGCGATCTCCCTCCAACCCGACGACGTGGCGGTGAGCTGGCTGCCGCTCTACCACGACATGGGCCTGATCGGCTGCTGGCTCAGCGCTCTCTACTTCGGCGTGCCGCTCGTTCTCCTCTCCCCACTGGCCTTCCTCGCGCGGCCCGCGCGCTGGCTCTGGGCCTTGCACGCGCACCGGGGGACGCTATCGGCCGCGCCCAATTTCGCCTTCGATCTCTGCGCGCGAAAGGTCACCGACGAAGAGATCCGCGGACTCGATCTCTCCTCGTGGCGTCTCGCGCTCAATGGCTCCGAAGCCGTCAGCGCCGAGACAATCGAGCGCTTCACCCGGCGCTTCGCCGCCTACGGGCTCCGGCCCGAGACAGTGTGCCCGGTGTACGGTCTCGCGGAGGCCTCCGTGGCGCTCGCCATCCCCAGGCTCGGCGTCCCGCCCCGCATCGACCACGTGGCGCGCGCGTCCTTCGACCGGACGCGTATCGCCGAGCCGGCCGATCCGGGGGACCCGGGAGCGCTCCGAATCGTCGGCTGCGGTCTCCCGCTCCCCGGTCACGAGATCCGCATCGTGGACGAGAGGGGCCGCATCGTCGCGGAGCGTGCGGAGGGGCGCATCGAGTTCCGAGGTCCGTCGGTCACGAGGGGGTACTTCCGCAATCCGGCCGCGACGCACGATGCCTTCCACGACGGCTGGATGGATTCCGGAGACCTGGGCTATATCGCCCGCGGAGACCTCTTCGTGACGGGGCGGCGAAAGGACCTGATCATCAAGGCAGGCCGAAACCTCTATCCACAGGAACTGGAAGAGATCGTGGGCGGCCTGACTGGGATCCGGCGCGGATGCGTCGCGGCCTTTGGCGTCCCCGACCCCGCCATCGGAACCGAGCGGCTCATCGTCATCGCCGAGAGTCGCGAGAAAGCGGCGGCGGAACGATCCCGCCTCGAAGCCGCAGCCCGAGACAGTATCGTCGCGGCCCTGGGCGTACCTGCCGATACCGTGCTCATCGGCCCGCCCGGGATGGTCCTCAAGACCTCGAGCGGCAAGATTCGGCGAGCGGCCACGCGCGAGGCCTACCTCCGCGGAGAGATCGAACGCCCGCGCGCACCGGTCCACGTCCAGTGGCTGAGGCTGCTCCGCGGCACGCTCCGTTCCCGGCTGCGCCGGGCAGCTTCTCGCGTCGCGGGCTGGGCGCTCGCGTGCTACCTGGGAGGGATGATCCTGGTGACGGTGCCGGTCCTCTGGGTCGGCGTGCTCGTGGCACCGGGGCCTCGAGCGGCCGGTCACGTCGTGCGCCTGTGGTGCCGGACCATCCTCGCGCTCAGCGGCTGCCCGATCCGTGTCGAAGGCGCCGAGTACCTGCGAGGTCTCGGCCCCGCCGTCCTTGCCGCAAACCACGCGAGCTACCTCGACGTCGTCGTCCTGCTCGCGGCACTGCCCGGCGATTTCCGGTTCGTGGCCAAGCGCGAGCTGCTCCGCTGGCCGCTGGTCGGCAGGGTGATACGCAAGGTCGGCCACCTCACCGTCGAGCGGATACGAGCGTCGCAGAGCGTCGCCGATGCCGACCGCGTAACCGAATCCCTGCGGTCCGGCGCCTCGGTGCTCGTCTTCCCCGAGGGAACCTTTATCCGGTCGCCGGGCATCCTGCCGTTCCGGCTCGGAGCCTTCAAGGCCGCGCTGGAGACGGGATCGCCGGTCATCCCGGTCGTCCTGTTCGGCACGCGCGACGTTCTGCCCGCCGACAGATACCTGCCGCAGCCGGGCCCGCTCACCGTCCTGATCGGCGCCCCCTTCCGGCCGGCCGGATCGGGCTGGCCCGAGATGGTGCGCCTGCGCGACGAGACGCGGAACTGGATCGCCCGGCGCTCCGGCGAGCCGGAGCTGGAGCGGGTGCCTACCGCTTCTTGATCTTGGGCTTCGTCACACCCCAACGGACGCGCGGGCCGTCATCTGTCTGCATCATGAGCGTGTCCTTGCGCACCGCAACGTGGGCCGTCTTCCGCCGACGGCGCACCTGGGGTGGTGAAAAGACCTCCTCACGCGGCCGGCCCGCCTTGGGCGAGCGAACCGCCTTCCGAGCACCCGTGCCTGCCGCCTTCTTCGCTCGAGCCATTTGCTCCTCCCCCTCGACGCCGCACGCTCGGCCGAGTGTCGGCGCGGGCGTCGTGTCCCTGTCCTCTTCCGCTCCAGTGAGCGTCGCCGAGGCCGCGTTCGCCAGGGCGATCAGAACCAACCTTGATCGGTCGATGATACCCGTCTTGACGAGATGGTCATACGGCTTCCGCCTCAGGGGCCCGGAGGTTCGGCGATCAGCCCCTCGCGCATGAGCACACGCGTGGTTTCCCGCGCTTCGTGCATGACTTTGGCCGCATGCGCCTGGATCTCCGCATGGCTGCGCTCGAGCCGCGCGACGCCCTCTGCCTGAGCGGCCATGGCAGCCGCGGCCGCGACCCTCGGGAAGGCGTCCCACTCATCCATGCGCGGGAGGATGTCGTCGTCGTGGATTCCGCGCTCCGTGGCGAAGCGGGCCAGCTCCCGCGCGACGGCGGTCGCCATGCCGTCCGTGATGCGGCGGGCACGCACGTCGAGGGCGCCGCGGAAGAGCCCAGGGAAGACCAGCGAGTTGTTGAGCTGGTTCGGAAAGTCGCCCCGGCCCGTGGCGACGATACGCGCCCCGGCCTCCTTCGCCTCCCACGGCCAGATCTCGGGAATCGGGTTGGCGCAGGCGAAGACAATCGCGTTCGCGGCCATCCCCTTGATCCACTCGGGCCTGATGATCCCGGGCCCGGAGGCGGAAAAGGCGATACAGACCTCAGCGCCACGGAGCGCCTCCGCGATGCCGCCGGTGACGCCATCGGCATTGGTCTCGACACAGACACGCCATTTGTCGGCGAAGCGCGCCTGCTCTTCCTCGACGTCGTGGCGGCCCTTGTGCAGCGCGCCCTTGCTGTCGCAGGCGATGATGGCGCGAGGATCCGCGCCGTTGGCGGTGAGCAGCCGGTAGCTGGCCACATTGGCCGCCCCCATGCCGACCATGACCAGCCTGACGTGGCGGAGATCCTTGCCCACGATGCTGAGCGCAGTGAGCAGCCCGGCGAGAAGGCTCGTGGCCGTGCCCTGCTGGTCGTCGTGCCAGACGGGAATACCCATCTGTCCGCGGAGCGCGTCCAGGATCCTGAAGCACTTCGGCTGCGAAATGTCCTCGAGGTTGATGCCGCCGAAGGCCGGCTCGAGGAGCTTCACCGTGCGGATGATCTCGTCCGCATCCTTGGTGGCAAGGCAGATGGGCACGGCGTCGACCCCGCCCAGATACTTGAAGAGCATGGCCTTGCCTTCCATCACGGGCAGCCCCGCCTCCGGACCGATGTCACCGAGGCCCAGCACGCGCGTGCCGTCGGTGACGATGGCTATGGAATTGGCCTTGTTCGTATGTGCGTAGACCAGGTCCGGGTCCTTCTGGATTGCCCGGCACGGCGCGGCCACGCCGGGGCTGTACCAGATCGCGAAATCGTCGAACCCGCGTATGGCGCACTTCGGCGTCGTCTGCATCTTGCCGCGATAGAACGGATGGAGCCGCAGCGCTTCTTCGCTGGGCTTGGCCGCACGCGCCAGCAGCTCGTCCTTGCCCCGGCCGGGAGTGCTCATCGTATTTCCCCTCGCTGCCCGCCGCCGGCCCCCGCCCGACGCAGCATGACCGCCGCGCCATAGCCCACGACCTCCTCGCGCTCGCCGGTGACATCGCCGGACGTGGCATGACAGAGGATGCGGACGTGATCGGCGGCGAGATCGCGCGCCGCCCACAGGACGGCGGCCAGAGCGCCCACGCCGCAGGCGCAGCCGCTGCCCTCGTCTTCTGCGTGCAGCACGCCGTCGGGGTCCATAGCCTCCACCCGCCTCAGCATCTCGGCGTCCAGACGCTCGGCGACTTCCTGGGTGCAGTAGTGGGAGAGATCGGTGCTGGCGACGAGAAGCCCGGCCCGATCGCGGAGCACCGCGGCGAGCGCCCGCCCGAGACCCCGCACGACCTCGGGGCGCCACCCTCTCACCATCACGGGCAGCAGCTGGAATTCGTTGCGTAGCGCACGCTGGAGAAAGGGCAGCTCGATCTCAATGGAGTGCTCGGTGTCGTCCCGGACCAGCGTCAGCCTCCGGCCGATCTCGGCCTCGAGCCGTGCGTCGAGGTCACGGCGAGCGGCCTGGTCGACCATGACCGTGCCCAGAGGCGTGCCATAGGCTTGGTGCCCCGAGCCCAGCAGCATGTCGGGATGGAAGTCGTGCATCGGGCCCACCACGGCGACCAGGTCGGGCGCGGAACCGCGCACCGCCGCGAAGGCGTGGCCCGCGACTGGACCCGAGTAGGCGTGACCGGCATGCGGCGCCACGACGGCGACGACGATTCCGCCGAGATCACCCCCTCGCGCCGAATCGAGGTAAGCATCGACACTCCGCGCCAGCCGCCCGGGCTCGCGCGGATACCACCGCCCGGCTATCGGCGAGGGCCGCACATCCGCAACGGCACCCCTCATCGACTCACCGAGGCGATCGGACGGTGACTGGGGCATGAAAGCCCCACGCCCGTCGAGGCCCTGCCGGGCAGCAACTCAGCCATTCCGGGGACTTGGCTAGCGAAGACATATGGCACTCCTGTTGCTCTCTCATCTCGACAACATGAGGAAGCAAGAGGGAGGCCAGGGGTGAGCCCAATGCTGAAGGAGCCGGCGGCAAACGAGGCGCTTCTCTACGAGCGTCGACCGGACGGCTCGGTGGTCTGTAATCTCTGTGCGCACCACTGCATCATCCGGCCGGGACTGCGAGGCATCTGCGGCGTCAAGGAGAATCGGGGCGGGACGCTCGTGAGCCTCGTCGCCGATCGCATCGTGAGCGGCGGCGTGGATCCCATCGAGAAGAAGCCGCTCTTCCACTTTCTTCCCGGTAGCCTCGCCTTCTCCATCGCGACGG
>Ga0335070_10005293_pt1 | contig 15148 bp, 15 predicted proteins | sample Lox_Sample_13_FD_206722 | JGI IMG/M metagenome (GOLD analysis project Ga0335070, IMG submission 206722) | Soil microbial communities from Loxahatchee National Wildlife Refuge, Florida, United States - Lox_Sample_1.3 | ecosystem: Environmental > Terrestrial > Soil > Wetlands | place: USA... | reverse complement strand
TCGAGCGCCCGGACGTGGTGATCGTCGCCTCGGTCTCCTGCATCTACGGCATCGGCTCGGTCGAGACCTACTCGTCGATGGCGCAGTCTTTGCGCGTCGGCCAGGTCATCAACCGGACGCACCTGCTGCGCTCGCTGGTCGACCTGCACTACCGTCGCAACGACCAGAACTTCAGCCGCGGCGCCTTCCGCGTGCGCGGCGATTCGATCGAGGTCTTCCCCGCCCACTGCGAGGACCGCGCCTGGCGGATATCCCTCTTCGGGGACGAGATCGAGGGCATCTGGGAGTTCGACGCGCTCACCGGCGAGAAGAAGGCCGAGCTCGAGAGCGCCAAGCTCTACGCCAACAGCCACTACGTGACGCCGCAGCCGACGCTCGACCAGGCGATGCAGCAGATCAAGGTCGACCTCAAGATCCGGCTCGCCGAGCTCAAGGAGCAGAACAAGCTCTTGGAGGCGCAGCGGCTCGAGCAGCGCACGATGTTCGACCTCGAGATGATGGCCGCGACCGGCAGTTGCGCCGGCATTGAGAACTACTCCCGCTACCTGACGGGGCGCCGGCCGGGCGAGCCGCCGCCGACCTTGTTCGAATACCTGCCGCCGAACGCGCTGCTGATCGTCGACGAGAGCCACGTGACCGTGCCGCAGATCGGCGGCATGTTCAAAGGCGACTACGCGCGCAAGTCGATCCTCGCCGAGTACGGATTTCGCCTGCCGTCCTGCATCGACAACCGTCCCCTCAAGTTCGAGGAGTGGGAGGGCATGCGGCCGCAGACGATCTTCGTTTCGGCGACCCCCGGCCCGTGGGAGCTCGAGCGTACCGGCGGCGCCTTCACCGAGCAGGTGATCCGCCCGACCGGGCTGATCGACCCGGTCTGCGTCATCCGCCCGACCGACAAGCAGGTCGACGACCTGCTCGCCGAATGCAAGGCCGTTGCCGCCAAAGGCCAGCGGGCCCTCGTCACCACCTTGACCAAGCGCATGGCCGAGGACCTGACCGAGTACATGCACGAGGCCGGCATCCGCGTGCGCTACATCCATTCCGACGTCGAGACCCTGGAGCGCATCGAGATCATCCGCGACCTGCGGCTCGGCGCGTTCGACGTCCTGGTCGGCATCAACCTGCTGCGCGAAGGGCTCGACATCCCCGAATGCGCGCTGGTGGCGATCCTCGACGCCGACAAGGAAGGGTATCTGCGCTCGCGCACGTCGCTGATCCAGACCATCGGCCGCGCCGCTCGCAACATCGACGGCCGAGTCATCCTCTACGCCGACAACATGACGGGGTCGCTCACCTACGCGATCGCCGAGACCAACCGTCGGCGCGAGAAGCAGCAGGCCTACAACGCCGCGCACGGCATCACGCCGGAATCGGTGAGGAAGCAGATCGGCGACATCCTCGGCAGCGTCTACGAGCGCGACCACGTCACCGTCGCCACGGGCGACGACGCGGTGAAGCACCTGGTCGGCCGCAATCTCAGGACCCACATCGCCGAGCTCGAGGCGCGGATGAAGGAGGCGGCGGGCAATCTCGAATTCGAGGAAGCGGCGCGCCTGCGCGACGAGATCCGCCGGCTGGAGGCGTTCGACCTCGAGATGAAGCCCGAAGGCGGCGCGCTCGGCTTCGAGGAGAAGGGCGGCGACGGTCGGGTCCAGGCGGCGTACGACCACGCCGCGGGCCGGAGGCCCAATTCTCGTTCGACCCCGGGGCCGCGGTCGACGCAAGGTTCGGCCACCTCCTCGAAAGGTCGCACAGACCGCTCGCGCCGGCGGCGCTAGCCTGCGACGGCCGCCAGCAGCACCATCCAGATCAAGCCGACGACGGCAGCGACATACGACCGGACGTCCATGGCGGCCGGCGCAAAAGCGCTGATGCCCGAGCGTTCGAGCCAATGTGACTTCATGTTCATGGCAACCCCTCCCGACGATCCGGTGCCATGCACAATCCGCGAAGCGTATGGCATAGTTGCGATCCACATTCGGCAAATCGAAGGCACGTGCCGGTCGCGCGGCCCCTTTCGCCTTACTGATTAATCCTTCATGCGTGACGTGATCCCCGCGCTGGTCGCGACGTTGACGGCGCAGCTTCTGGTGTCGATGGCGGTCGGCGCCGGGCCGGTGCTGGCGCCGGCGGCGGCGCTCGACATCGGCATCAGCCCCGAGCTGGTCGGCACTTATATCGGCATCGTCTACGCGATGGCGGCCACGGCCGGGCTGATGAGCGGCAGCCTGATCGCCCGCTTCGGTGCGATGCGCATGACGCAAATCTCGCTGGTCTTGTCGGCGGTGGGCCTGGCGATCGGCGTGGCCGCCCTTCCCTTGACCACGCTCGTCTGCGCGCTGGTGCTCGGCTTCGCCAACGGCCCGACCACGCCGTCGTCGTCGACCGTGCTGGCGCGGGTGACGCCGCCGCAATGGCGCAACGCGGTCTTCTCGACCAAGCAGATGGGCGTGCCGCTCGGCAACGCGCTCGCCGGCGTGATCATGCCGGTGCTGGCTCTCGCCTTCGGCTGGCAAGCGGCGGCCGCCGTCGGAGCGGCGATGTGCGCCGCGCTGGCGCTTGCCCTTCAGCCCCTGCGTCAGAAGCTCGAAAGCGAGCGCGATCCCAACCGCCGCGTGCTGTCGCTCCAACAGCTCGCCGGCGCTCTCGGCCTGATCGCGCGCACGCCGGCGCTGCGCCGGCTGTCGACCATGTCGTTCATCTACGCCGGCATGCAGAATTGCTTCGGCGGCTTCCTGGTCACGTATTTGCACGACCGCCTGCACATGACCCTGGTCGAGGCCGGCTCGGTGCTGGCGGTGAGCCTCACCGCCGGCGCGATCGCGCGCCTGATCTGGGGGGCGCTGACGGATCGCTGGGTCAATCCGTACCGTTTACTTGGAGCGCTCGGTGTCGGCATGTCGGTGTGCGCGCTACTCACCGCCTCGTTCACGCCGGCCTGGTCCTATGGCGCGGTGGTCGCCGTCGGCTGCGCCTTCGGCATGACCACCACGGCGTGGAACGGCGTGTTCCTGGCGCAGATCGCGGTGCTGTCGCCGCCGGGGCGCGTCGGTGACGCCACCGGCGGCACGCAGTTCCTCACCTTCGGCGGCGTCACCATCATGCCGGTGCTGTTCAGCCTCGTGCTGACCCTGACCGGGAGCTACGCCATCGGCTACACGGCGATGGCGGCGATGACTCTGTGCGCGGGACTGTGGATCTTGAGAAGATGAGGCGCCGGACGCTCTATCCCGCCAGGATGCCCTGCAGCAGCGCCGTCAGGGCCTCCGGTGCGGTGACGTTCGGGCTGTGGCTGGCATCGATTTCGAAGCTCTGCCAGCCCGCGGCACCCTTGGCCTGCGCCGCAAACTGACCGAACGGACCTTTGTCGGCGTAGCGCATGCACTGGATGTAGGCGCGCGGCGGCGGCAATGGTCCGTGCAGCCGGATCGGCTGCTCGAAGCAGGCGAGCGGATGCGGCCTGCGCAAACGCGTCACCCATTCCACGTCGGCAGGCGATGTATCGGCGGGCGGCGGGTTCGGAGCGACGCGCCAGCCGTCGCCTTCCGTGGCGCTGCGGCGCATGCGCTCGCGCGCTTCCGGCGGAACGTAATCGAGCAGCGACCGGCCGTCCGCCGGCACGAACGCATCGAGGTAAATCAGCCGGGCAAGGCGGTCGTGGGCATGGTCGGCGACGCCGGTGGCGACCATGCCGCCATAGCTGTGGCCGATGAGCACGACGTCGCGCAGATCCTCGAACTCGAGCACGTTCCGCACGTCCTGAATGTGCGTCGCGAGGTTGGTGTCGCGGCTGGCGAGATGTGAGCGCTCGCCGAGGCCGGTGTAGGTCGGCGTGAAGACGTCGTGCCCGGCCGCGGCCAGCAGGCGGCGCACCCGCGTCCACGCCCATGCTCCCGACCAGGCCCCATGGGCCAGAACGATCGTTGCCACGGCTGCCTCCTTGCAGGGTCCCTCGCCCACGAGAATAGCTTGAATACAGCCGCGTACCCCACCATTCTGCCGCCATGAGCGAAGCCGCGATCCCCGAACGTATCCCGCGTGCCGCCCTGGTCACCGGGGCGGCGCACCGGATCGGGCGCGCGCTGGCCCTGGAGCTGGGCGCTTGCGGGTTCTCGGTCGCGGTCCATTGCCACCGGTCGAAGGCGGACGCCGACGCGGTCGCGGCCGAGATCGCCGCCGCCGGCAGCAAGGCGGTCGCGCTGCCGGCCGACCTCGACGAGGAGAGCGAAGTCGCGCAGCTGCTGGAGCGGGCGCAGGACGCGATCGGCCCGGTCGGCGTGCTGGTCAACAACGCCTCCGTGTTCGACCGCGACGAGGCGCTGACCGCCACGCGCGCGAGCTGGGACGAGCATATGGAGACGAACCTGCGGGCGCCGTTCCGCCTCAGCCAGGATTTCGCGCGCGCCCTGCCCGAGCGGTTCGAGGGCGTCATCGTCAACATGCTCGACCAGCGGGTCTGGAACCTGACCCCGCACTTCGTTTCCTATACGCTGACCAAGGCGGGCTTGTGGACCTTGACGCAGACTCTCGCGCTGGCCCTGGCGCCGCGCATCCGGGTCAACGGCATCGGCCCGGGCCCGGTGCTGCCGAGCCCGCGCCAGACCGACGCGCAGTTCCAGCGGCAGGTGGATTCGGTGCCGCTCAAACGCGGACCGTCCCTCGATGAGATCGCGCGCACGCTGCGCTTCATCCTGACGACATCGTCGCTGACCGGACAGATGATCGCGTTGGACGGCGGGCAGCACCTGAATTGGGCAAGTCCGGGAATCCCGCCGGTGAACGAATAGATGACCACCGGCGGAAGTTACCGGGTCATTGTGCGGGATTTGGTGCTGGCGGCGCGCATCGGTGTGTGGAAGCGAGAGAAGGTCGTCGATCAGCGCGTGCGCATCAATGTCGAGCTGCTGGCATTGCGCGCCGGGCCGTTGCTGGGGGACGAGCCGCGCACCGGCCGGCGCGACCGCATCCTTAGGTACGACACGGTTGTCGCCGGCATCCGCAAGATCATCGCCGAGGGCCACATCGACCTGTGCGAGACGTTGGCCGAGCGCATCGCCGCGCTGTGCTTGGAGAGCAAGCGGGTGAAGTCGGCGCGCGTGCGGGTCGAGAAGCTGGACGTGTACCCCGACGCGGCCAGCGTTGGCGCCGAAATCGAGCGCCACCGGCCCGGCTCATAGTCGTCGGCGCACCGTCGACCGCCGCGATCATCATCGCGGCGCATTTGATGCCACGCGAGGCAGACTACGAGAACATGACCAGGATCGCCGGAAAACCGCGAAAAACGGAAACGTCAAGCCCTCGGGTTTTGTCCCCAGTCGCCATCGTTCCGCCAAAAATCGGGAATTTCCCTGAGTGTGCCAGGATCGTGACTAGATTGTGACGCGTTACACGCCGATTGCGATGCAATATCAGCGCGTTAGGATTTTGCCTATTTTTTGTGCGAGCCTCAGAGAACCCCGCATATCAGGGATTCCTGGGGGGTCAGGGCGCCGTTACGAACACATATATCCACAGGTTCCGTGGATATCGTCCGCAAGATGACGCACGTTGAGCACTGTCAAATTATCTTTCCACATATCCACGGCTCCGCAGTACCGCAAGATTCGTTCGATGAGTCAGAGTGAAAACGACGGCAACGTGCCTGAAATGACGGCGCCCCACGACGATTCCAGCGGCAACACGCCGGCCGGTGTCGCGGCGATCCGCGCGGCGCTGGCGACGATGCCGGCAAGCCCCGGCGTCTATCGCATGCTCGCTGCCGACGGCGCCGTGCTCTACGTCGGTAAGGCGCGCAACCTGAAACGGCGCGTCACCAATTACACGCAGCTTACACGGCTCGACATCCGGCTGCAGCGCATGGTCACCGAGACCAAGGCGATGGAGATCATCACCACGCACACCGAAGCCGAGGCGTTGCTGCTCGAGAGCAACCTGATCAAGCGCCTGACGCCGCGCTACAACGTCCAGCTCCGCGACGACAAATCTTTTCCGTACGTGGCCTTCTTCGAGGATCACGACTTCCCGCAGATCGCCAAGCATCGCGGCGCCCGCGACCGCAAGGGCAGCTATTTCGGGCCGTTCGCCTCGGCCGGTGCGGTCAACGAGACATTGACGGCGCTGCAGCGCGCGTTCCTGTTGCGCTCGTGCAGCGACAACGTGTTCGCCGGCCGCACGCGGCCGTGTCTGCTGCACCAGATCAAGCGCTGCTCGGCGCCGTGCGTCGCCCGCATCTCGGGCGAGGACTACGCCGGCCTGGTGCGCGACGCCAAGGATTTCCTCATGGGCAAGTCGCACGACCTGCAGGCGACCTTGGCCGCGCGCATGCAGGAGGCGAGCGCCGGGCTCGACTACGAAGGGGCGGCGATGTACCGCGACCGCATCCGCGCGCTGACCATGGTGCAGGCGCGCCAGGGCATCAACATCGAGGCGATCGGCGACGCCGACGTGATCGCCGCCCATCAGGCGGCCGGCTGCACCTGCGTGCAGGTGTTCTTCTTCCGCGGCGGCTTCAACTACGGCAACCGCGCGTATTTCCCGCGCCACGACAAGCATCTCGGCACGTCGGAAGTCCTCAATGCCTTCGTCGGCCAGTTCTATGCCGACCGCAACCCGCCGAAGCTGGTGCTGCTCAGCGAGGACGTGCCCGACCGCGAGCTTCTGGCCGAGGCGCTGACCGAGAAGACCGGCGCGAAGATCGCGGTCGAAGCGCCGGCGCGCGGCAACAAGCGCCAGGCGATCGACCACGCGCTGATCAATGCAAAAGAGGCGATGGCGCGGCGCCTGGCCGAGAGCAGCACGCAGGCGCAGGCGCTGCAGGGCGTGGCCGCGGTGTTCGGGCTCGAAGGGCCGCCGCGGCGTATCGAGGTCTATGACAACAGCCACATCGGCGGCCGCCAGGCGCTGGGGGCGATGATCGTCGCCGGGCCCGACGGCTACATGAAGAGCGCCTATCGCAAGTTCAACATCCGCGGCGACGTCCCGCCGCCCGGTGAGGTGCCACCAGCCCCGGTTCCGCCGGCCCCCGTCCCGCATGCCGTGGAGCATTCACCGCCGCCGTCTATTACAGGCGGCGACGACTACGCCATGATGCGCGAGGTGCTGATGCGCCGCTTCGGCCGCGCCATGCGCGAGGATCCCGGCCGCACGTCGGAGAACTGGCCGGACCTGGTGCTGCTCGACGGCGGCCTGGGCCAGCTCAATGTCGGGCTCGAAGTGTTCGCCGAGCTCGGCATCCGCGACGTCCCGCTGGTCGCCATCGCCAAGGGGCCGGACCGCGACGCCGGGCGCGAGCGCTTCTTCATGGACGGCCGCGAGCCGTTCCAGCTCGAGCCGCGCGACCCGGTGCTCTATTTCCTGCAGCGGCTGCGCGACGAGGCGCACCGCTTCGCCATCGGCGGCCACCGCACGCGCCGCAGCAACGCCATCGCCGCCTCGCCGCTCGACGAGATCGCCGGCATCGGCCCGCGCCGCAAGAAGGCGCTGCTCATGCATTTCGGGTCGGGACAAGCGGTGTCGCGCGCCGGCCTCGCCGATCTCGAGAACGTCACCGGAATCAGCAAATCCGTCGCCAAAAAGATTTACGATCATTTTCATGGGGGATGAGAGGCAATGTGGTTTATTTCGGCGTACGTCTTCGTATGGGCTTGGTTTGCAAATCGGCAGAAATCGGGCGTTGGTGACGCGCCGCCATGACTGAGACGTCCGACACCGCGCAGGCCATCGTCCGCCCGCCGCTGGCGTGGGGGCTCGCCATCGTCATCGGCCTCGCGCTCGACTGGCTGGCGCCGTTGCCGTTCGTGCCGGCCGGCGTGCCCGCCGCCGGGCTCGGGGCGGGCGTATTTCTCCTGGCCCTGGCGCTGTTCGCCTGGGCGGTCATGACGATGACCAGGGCCGGCACGAACGTGCCCGGCAACCGCCCGGCCACGACCATCGTCGCGAACGGCCCGTACCGGTTCACCCGCAACCCGATCTATGTCGGCATGTTCCTGAGTATCGCCGGCCTGGCAATCGCGTTCGACACGTCGTGGCTGCTGCTGACCTTGGTGGCGTTCGCGCTGGTCGTCCGCTACGGCGTCGTGGCGCGCGAGGAGGCCTATCTCGAGCGCAAGTTCGGCGACGTGTATCGCGACTATCGTCGGCGGGTTAGGAGATGGATTTGAGGAGACCGCGGAGGACGCGGAGAGCGCCGAGTTCTTTCTCCGTCACCCGCAGGCTCGACCCAACGGGTCCATCGTGATGCTTCACCGCCTGATCGAGCCCGGCATGACGGAAACAATTCCCGCGGGGATCCCACGCCCGTGGATTTTGCTCAGCCGGACAGCCAAAAAAATTTATGACCGGGTGCCAGGGGGGCGGCTAAAATCGGTGTGGCGGGGCGGCCATATCCACGGGATCGGGCTCGCTTGCGCTGCAGCAGCGCCCTCAGCACCACGGATTTGCTCGCATGGTCAATAACTTGCCGATGATCCTGACGCTGTCGCGGATCGTCGCGATTCCGGTGCTGGTCGCCCTTTTCTATGTCGAGGGCGACTGGGTGCGCTATGTCGCCTGCGCGCTCTACACCGCGGCGGCGGTAACCGATTATTTCGACGGCTATATCGCCCGCGCCTGGAAGCTGCAGTCCAAGCTCGGCCGTATCTTCGATCCGATCGCCGACAAGCTGCTCGTGTCGGCGACGATCTTCATGCTCGTCGCCTTCGGCCGCATCGGCAGCGTGCTGATCCTGCCGGCACTCGTCATCCTCTGCCGCGAGGTGCTGGTCTCGGGCCTGCGCGAGTTCCTGGCCGAGATCCGCGTCGGCCTGCCGGTGAGCCGGCTCGCCAAGTGGAAGACCGGCATCCAGATGACCGCCCTCGGCTTCCTCATCGTCGGCGACGCCGTCCCGACCGCGATGTTGCCGGTCACCCTGATCGGCGCCGTCGGCCTGTGGATCGCGGCGGTGCTGACCCTGATCACCGGCTGGGACTACCTCAACGCCGGCCTGCGCCACATCGACGACGACCGGCCCGAGACCGCGCCGGCGCCGCGCGTGCCGGAGAAAAGCGATAAGCCGGCCATGGGAACCGCTGCCGCCAGGAACGTCGGTTGAGGTCTGCGCCGCCTTTTCTCTTGACCGCGCTCGCAACTGGCCGCCACACCGATCCTAGTTGCTCGCGCGCCGCCCGCCCCTCCGGGCTCGCGGGCCACTCACGGCGAACACCCGTCACCCTATTAGTATCGACATCATGAATATCTTCGGACTTGCAGGATGGAGCGGCAGCGGCAAGACGACGTTGCTCGCCAAGCTCATCCCCGAGCTGGCGCGGCGCGGCGTGACCGTGTCGACGCTCAAGCACGCGCATCACGAGTTCGACGTCGATCAGCCGGGCAAGGACTCCTATCGCCATCGCGAAGCCGGCGCGAGCGAAGTGATGATCTCGTCGGCCAAGCGCTTCGCGCTCATGCACGAGCTGCGCGGCGCGCCGGAGCCGACCGTCGAGGAGCTGATCCAGCACATGACGCCGGTCGACCTGCTGCTGGTCGAAGGCTTCAAGGCGCACGCGCACGACAAGCTCGAGGTGCATCGCGCGGCACTCGGCAAGCCGCTGCTGTGCATCGAGGACCGACGCATCGTCGCCATTGCCAGCGACACGCCGATCCCGAACCTGCACGTGCCGCGCGTCGACATGAACGACATCCCGGGGATCGCCGATTTGATCCTCACGCATAGCGGCCTGTGGAAGGCCGTGCGTAAAACGGCAGGCGCCTAATGGCGCCCTGCCGTTTTCCTCTTCTGACCGCCCTCGCATGTGGCCGCCCCACCAACCCCACATGCTCGGACGGCGAACGCGCATCCGCGCGTTCGTGGGACTCACGGCTGATGCTGCGACACGCCATGAGGGTCGGATAATGGCCCAGCTTTCCGACGACTGTTTCGCGTTCGGGGGCGAGCTGATGCGCGCCGATGAGGCGATCGGCATCCTCGCCGCGCGCGTCTCGACCATCGCCGCACCCGGGCCGGTGCCGCTGACCAAGGCGATGGGCCGCGTCCTCGCCGACGATGTGGTCGCCGGCCGCAACGTGCCGCCGCACGACAACGCCGCGGTCGACGGCTACGCGGTCTACTTCGAGGACCTGAATCCGGGGGCCGAGACGCGGCTGAAGCTCGCGGGGCGCGTCGCCGCCGGGCAGTCGCTCGGCGACACGCCGGCGCGCGGCACGGCGGTGCGCGTGTTCACCGGCGCGCCGATGCCCGCCGGCGTCGACACCTGCTTCATGCAGGAGGACTGCAAGGTCGTGCCTGACAGCGCCGGCGTCGACACGATCGTGTTCCCGCCCGGCATCAAACGCGGCGCCAACCGCCGCAAAGCCGGCGAGGACGTGAAGGCCGGCAGCACGATCCTGAAGCGCGGCCAGCGGCTGCGCCCGCAGGACATCGGCCTCGCCGCGTCGGTCGGCGCCACCACCCTCTCGGTCTATCGCAACCTGACCGTCGGCGTGTTCTCGACCGGCGACGAGCTGCGCGAGCCCGGCGATGCGACGCCGCCCGGCGCGGTCTACGACGCCAACCGTTATGTGCTGCTGGCGCTGCTCGGCCAGCTCGGCTGCGAGGTCCGCGACTACGGCATCGTGCGCGACCGCAAGGACGCCGTGCACGACACCCTCGCGCAGGCCGCGGCCGAGTGCGACGCGATCATCACCTCGGGCGGCATGTCGACCGGCGAAGAAGACCACGTGCGCGCCGCGGTCGCGGCGCTGGGCTCGATCCATTTCTGGCGGCTCGCGGTGCGGCCGGGCCGCCCGGTCGCCTTCGGCCAGGTGAAGGGCGTCGCGTTCGTGGGACTGCCGGGCAACCCGGTGGCGATGATGGTGACGTTCCTGCGCTTCGCGCGGCCGGTGCTGCTGCGCCTCGGCGGTGCGTCCGACATCGCGCCGCACCTCTTCCGCGTGCGTGCCGGCTTCGACGCCAAGAAAAAGCTCGGCCGGCGGGAATGGATCCGCGCGCGCCTGACCATGGACGGCGACGGCATGCAGGTGGCGCAGCGCTTCCCGCGTGACGGAGCGGGCATCCTGACGTCTCTCGTCGAATCCGACGGCTTGATCGAACTCGCGGAGAACGTGACGCAGGTGAGCGCCGGCACGCTGGTCGACTTCCTGCCGTTCAGCGAGGTCGGGGTATAGCCGTGAAGATCCTGTATTTCGCGTGGCTGCGGCAACGCGTCGGCACCGGAGAGGAAGAGTTGACGCCGCCGGCGAGCGTAAAAGACGTGCGCGGGCTCATCGAGTTCCTCAAGACGCGCTCGCCGGGCCATGCCGAGGCGTTCAAGGACCTGAAGGTGGTGCGCGTCGCGGTCAACCAGACCTACGTCCAGCTCGACCACCCGGTGAAGGCCGGCGACGAGGTCGCCGTCTTCCCGCCGGTGACAGGGGGCTGACGCATGATCCGCGTGCAGCGCGAGGACTTCGACCCCGGCGCCGAGATGGAGCGCCTGACCAAGGGCAAGCACGACATCGGCGGCGTGGTGAGTTTCACAGGATTGGTCCGCGATCTGGCCGGCGGGGCGAAGATCGGCGCGATGACCCTGGAGCACTATCCCGGGATGACCGAGAAGCAGCTCGCCGAGATCGAGGCCGAGGCGAACAAGCGCTGGCCGCTCTCGGCATTGCTGATCGTCCACCGCTACGGGCGGCTCGAGCCCGGCGACCGCATCGTGCTGGTGATCACCGCGTCGGCGCACCGCGAGGCGGCATTCGAGGCCTGTCACTTCCTGATCGACTGGCTCAAGACCAAGGCGCCGTTCTGGAAGCTCGAAGACACGGACAAAGGCGCACAATGGGTCGCCGCCGACACGCGCGACGACGAAGCCGCCGAGCGGTGGGTGAAGAAATAGAGCTGGCGCGGCGATCGCACCCGCCGCGTCGCCTGGGCGCGGCCCGAGATCTCGGCCATTTTCCGCGGCGGAGAACCGCAGGCCGGCGCGGCTGTTGTGCAGCGGATACGCAACGAGTGCCATCGGGGAGCCCATGCACGGCGAAGACAAACTGCGCGACGGCGCCGCCATTTTCCGGCGCGCCGCCGAGAGAACGAATCATCTCGGGGACCGCGACCATCTGCTCGCTTGCTCGGATGAGCTTGGGCGTATCGCCGAGTGGATCGAACGCGCCCGCCGCGCCGCGGCGCGTGAATAAGCCGCGGCGCGGCGGGTTTTCCGGCCGGGCGGAGATTTGATCCGGGTCAAGGACGGCCCCGCCATCCCCGCCCAGGCTAGGCACATGGCTGTGGATGGGGGTCGAAAGCACGGCGGCTTTGGCGACGGCCGCCGTGACGACGACAGTGCGGCGCACCGCCCTGTCAATGCCGCCGTGTGCTTCGCGCAGGCACGGACCTGCGAAGAGGCGGCGAGACGCGCAACCTATGAGGCGCAACGCCAGCAGCTGCTGGCGCTGGCCGATGAGTGGCGCGCGCTCGGCCGCCTCGCCCATCGTATCCTGCCGGAATAGTCACAAGCCGCTGCCGGCCGGCGCCGTGCCGGCCGCAGCGCCGGTATCGTTGGCACTGCTGCCGGCGGCCCGGATCGAGCTCTCCGTCGTCGCGACCCGTGCCAGGGCCGCCTGCGCCGCGTGCTCGGCGCGCTCGTTCTTGAGGAAGCCTTCGTTCTGCCGCCAACGCGCGAGGAACGCGTGCGCCTGTGTCCGGCCGTCCTCGTAGAGGCGAATCAGAAACTCGGCGCGGCGGTCGAGCTTCGAGATGTAGTCGAGCGTGCCGGCGAGCTTCGGGCTGATGTCGATCGCGCCGAACGAGACGGGCGCGTAATAGCACGGCGCCTGCTTCACCGGGTCCCAGCCGACCAGGCCGTTCATGGCGCGGATGGCGCGCATCTCCTCGACCAGCGAAACGTTGGCCGCGAGCTCGTTGCGACGGTCCTCGATGTCGCGATATCGCGTCGGCTCGTCCTTGCGCTGCATCGGATTGATGCGGACGATCCAGATCTCTTCCGGGTTCGGAGGTCCGTCCCGCTTCGCCTCATCCGAGCCGGGGAGCGCTGCGTCGCCGTGCACGTCGGGCAGGCCGAAGATCGGCGGGTTCGAGGCGTAAAGCCCGTCCCAATGCGCGTCGCCGTCAAGCCGCACCGCGCGCATGACGGTCGGCACCGCCGCCGAGGCCAGCAGGTGGTCGACGAGATCGGGGGCGACGGCGCTGCCGCGGAAGGTCTTGAAGTTGGTGGCGCAGTCGGGGCGGAATCCAGCGGCGGCCAGCCGGTCGTCCTCCGCGGTCCACGGCCAGCCTCTTTCTCCCACATCGAAATGCGTGCGCTGCACGTCGACCGCGCCGACCAGGAGCTCCGGCAATGCGCCGCGCGGCCGGCCTTGGAACGCGGCGGCGACGCGCTGCAGCCGCTCGTCCGGGAAATAGCGCTGCAGCAATGCGCGGAACGAGTCCTGCGCGTCGCTCTCGCGGCGCAAGGTGCCGTCGCTGAGGGGCAGCAGGTCGGCGCAATCCTCCAGCAGCTGGCACCACTGGAGACCCCACGGCAACGGCGCCATCGCCGGGCGCAGCATCGCCGGCAGGCGGCGCAGGCTCTCGACAGCGGTCTGCACCGGGGCCGGCGTCAGACGGCTCAACGTGTCGAACAGCGCATGGAAGTAATAGGTGCGCAACGCCGGCACGAGGTGGACCGGCAAGACCTGCCCCGGCGATGGATCTTCGAGCAGACTCAACCCCGCATCGACGCGCCAGCGGTCCATCACGCGCAGCCAGGGCAGCCGGCCGGCCGCGACGAAGTCGTTGAGCTCGGCGACGAACGCCTCGAGATAGTCGGGAGCGGCGTTGCCGTCCGGATAGCCGGCGGTCCAGAATTCCTTGAGCTGCGTCCGGGGCTCGCCGAGCACGAGGCTGCACCAGGCCAGGGCCGCGCATACCGCGCCGCCCGACGTGCCGCTCAAGGCGACGATATTGAAGCCGTCCTCCTGCTGCCGCGGCACCAGCACATCGAGCACGCCGGCGGTAAACGCGGTGTGAGCGCCGCCGCCCTGGCAGGCGACGGCAACGCGGACGGGTTTGGATGGCGAGGACGGGTCTCGCATGGCCGGCTCCCCTGTGACGCAACGATGCGGCTGAAGCGGCGGACCAGATCGGCCGTCATTGTAACCGAGCCGGCGTCGCGGCGGAAGCCGCACAACGGCACCCTCGGCGACGTATTGGACGCGGTGCGTCGCGGCCGCGTCGTGCCGGCGCGCGAGCGCGAGGGCACCGGCCGCGATGGTCGGGTCACCAACGAGCGCTGGCACCTGCGCCAGGACGGCACGACCGCCAAGCGGCGCGGAGGCGCCGCGCCCGGGGTCCGAGAGACCTCAGTGGCTCTCGGGGCAGGACGCCGAAGCGGACTCGGTGCAGGTGAGCGTGCCGTTGCAGTTCTTGATGTCCTTGGGCCCGAGGCAGGTGCGCAGGTCCATGTTGGTCTGGAACATCTTCGACTGCAGATTGTTGCAGTAGCAGGTGAGATAGATGCCGCCGGAGAGCGCGCAGGTGCAGCTCCCGGAATAGCTCCCCTTCGGGATGCCGCCGAAAGCACGCGCCCGCGGCGTCTCGGCCGCGAACGCGGCGCTCATCGCCATTGCGGCGATGACCAAGCCGCCGATGATGAACTTTGGGACAACGTGGCGCACCGGTTTCTCCCTCGCCCGCCGTGACCGTTCCGTTCTAGCGGAATCCGGTAAACGTTTGGTTGCGGGAAGCTCGGATTTTTCGTTGTTTTGACGCGATTTATGGCCGGTTCGCCACGCGCGGCGCGGCGATGCGGCGATGTTCGCGGCGACCGCCGAACGCGGCCTCCTGCGTACATCGCGCGGACGCTGCGCAGAAAATGGTCGACCCGGTCCTCGAGATCGGTTGCCGGCGACGACAACGACCGCGCTCCCGACAGCACGGATGACGAGCTCCGCCCGGTCTCGGCAGCGGCCTGGGTGACGCCCGGCGATGTTATGCGACACCGGCCTGGTCAGCGCGATCAGTCAATTCACCTTCGCCCTCGGCCCCGGCGTGCTCGGCGTCGTGCGCGACCTCGCCGGCGGCTACGGTCAGGTGCTGGCGATCTGCATCGCCCTCAACCTCGCCGGCGCCGCGCTGATCCTGCTGCCCCGCCTGGCCGCAGTCAGGCCTTCGGGAAGG
>Ga0335070_10005292_pt1 | contig 15149 bp, 12 predicted proteins | sample Lox_Sample_13_FD_206722 | JGI IMG/M metagenome (GOLD analysis project Ga0335070, IMG submission 206722) | Soil microbial communities from Loxahatchee National Wildlife Refuge, Florida, United States - Lox_Sample_1.3 | ecosystem: Environmental > Terrestrial > Soil > Wetlands | place: USA... | reverse complement strand
TGTAAGCGGCGAGCGCGGTGCGCTCGTCGTGGTACTTGTCGAGCAGGTGCCGCAGGTACCACGCGCCGTACGACCGGCAGGGGGTTCATGACACACCTCGCGCTGCTCCAGGTCAGCGAGGAAGGAAACAGCGCGACCTGGGGCGCCCACGTCACCGGCGAGAGCACGGGGCAGCCCCGCCGTCGACGGCTGAGGCGGCATCTGCGGCTGCCGTACGGCTTGAAGCGCCGACGCGGCCGGTGCACGATGGAATGCCGTGCCCGAGGTTGCGCAATGACGAGCCCCGACCCGTCGAGCGAGCTGCTCGAGCGCGCCCACGAGCTCTCGATGCTCCGCGAGGGCTGGGCGACCGTCCGGCGCCGCTCGCGCGGGCGCGTCGTGCTCGTCGGCGGAGAGGCCGGCGTCGGCAAGACCGCGCTCCTGCGACGGTTCTGCGACGACGGCCCGGCCGGCGCGCAGCTGCTATGGGGTGCGTGTGACGCTCTCTTCACTCCACGCCCGCTCGGACCGTTCCTCGACATCGCCGAGGCGACGGGTGGAGAGTTGCAGGAGCTCGTCGAGGCCGGCGCGAAACCGTATGAGGTTGCGGCGGCGCTGATGCGAGAGCTGCGGACGCGGTCGCCGACGATTCTCGTGCTCGAGGATGTGCAAGGCGCTGACGAGGCGACTCTCGATGTCCTGAGGCTGCTGGCACGTCGTGTGGGGGCGGTTCCCGCGTTCGTGCTCGCCAGCTATCGGGACGACGAGCTCGACCGGCATCACCCGGTGCGGGTGGCGCTCGGCGAGCTGGCGACGGGCGAGACCGTCCAGAGCATGAAGCTGGCGTCGCTGTCGGCCGCCGCCGTCAGGACGCTCGCCGAGCCTCTCGGCGTCGACGCCGAGGAGCTCTATCGCACGACCTCCGGCAATGCCTTCTTCGTCACGGAGGTGCTTGCCGCCAGAGCGGATGCGATCCCGCACACGGTCAGAGATGCCGTGCTCGCTCGCGCCGCGCGGCTTAGCCCGGCCGCGCGGGCGTTGCTCGATGCGGTAGCGGTCGTTCCCCGGCAGGCCGAGTTCTGGCTCCTCGAGGCGCTGGCCGACGATGTCGACCGGCTCGAGGAATGTCTGTCGTCCGGCATGCTCGCATCCGTTTCGGGCGGGGCAGCGTTCCGGCACGAGCTCGCACGCCTCGCGATCGAGGAGTCGATCCCGCCGAACCGCAAGCTCGAGCTGCACCGCAAGGCGCTCCGTGCGCTCGCGGACCGGCCGAGCGGCGATCGCGACCTCGCTCGGCTCGCACACCATGCCGAGGCCTCCGGCGACGCGAACGCGGTGCTCGACTTCGCGCCCGTAGCCGGGGCGCGGGCAGCCTCCCTCGGCGCCCATCGTGAGGCCGCCGCGCAGTATGCGCGGGCGCTGCGATTCTCCGACGGTCTGGGCCTCGACGCGCGGGGAGAGCTCCTCGACCGGCGCGCGTACGCCTGCTACCTCATCGGCGAGTTCGACGAAGCGATCGACGCGCAGCAGCGCGCGCTCGAATGTCACCGGCAGTTTGGCGACTATCGGCGCGAAGGAGATGCGCTTCGCTCGCTTTCGCGACTTCTTCGTTACGTCGGGCGAACGGAGGAGGCAATGCAGGTCGGGCGTGAGGCCGTAGCGGTGCTCGAGCGGCTGCCGCCGGGACACGAGCTTGCGATGGCCTACTGCAACGTCTCCCACCTCCACATGTCCCTGGAGAACGCCGACGAGACGATCGCGTGGGGGACACGCGCACTCGATCGGGCGCACGACCTCGACGACTCCGAGGCTCTCGTCTACGCGCTCACGAACATCGGGACCGTCGAGCTGCTCACCGGCAAGCAGGGCGCGGAGAAGCTCGAGCGCAGCCTCGAGCTGGCGAGACAGCATGGCCTCGACGAGCATGCGGGACGAGCGTTCGTCGCGCTCACCTGGTGGTCTCCACGCGGGCGCTCGTACGCCGCCGCGGATCGCTATCTCGAGCCGGGTCTCGAGTACTGCACCGAGCGCGGCCTCGACCTGTGGCGGCTGTATCTGCTCGCGTGCCGTGCCCGCTTGCAGCTCGACCGCGGTCAGTGGGACGCCGCGGTCGATTCTGCGACGGTCGTGCTCAGGGACCCGCGTGCGACACCGATGCCTCGCATCACCGCGCTTGCGGTGCTCGGGCTCGTCCGGGCGCGGCGTGGAGATCCCGACGTGTGGCCGCCGCTCGACGAGGCGTGGCACCTGGCGGAGCCGACGGGAGAGCTGCAGCGGGTCGAGCCGGCTGCGGCTGCGAGGGCCGAGGCGGCCTGGCTCGAGGGCCGGGCGGGGGCAGTCGCCGAAGCGACGGAGTCGGCGCTCGACCTCGCCGTGCGCAGGCAGGCCTGGTGGATCGTCGGCGAGCTCGCGTACTGGCGCCGCTGCGCGGGCATCCGGGAGGAGGTGGCGGCTCCTGCCCAGGAACCCTGGGCAGCGTACGGAGCGGGCGACTGGCGGCGAGCCTCCGAGCGCTGGACGGCCCTCGACTCCCCCTACGAGGCGGCGTTGGCGCTCGCGGACGCGGACGAGGAGGAGCCGCTGCGACGGGCGCTGGCCGAGCTGCAGGCGCTGGGCGCGCTGCCCGCTGCGGCGATCGTCGCGCGGCGGCTCCGCGGGCTGGGGGCTCGCGGGCTGCCGCGGGGGCCGCGTCCTGCGACCCGGAGCAATCCGGCCGGGCTGACGCCTCGCGAGCTCGAGGTGCTCGAGCTGGTGGCGGCCGGCCTCCGGAACGGCGAGATCGCCGAGCGGCTCTTCCTCTCGGTCAAGACGGTCAACCATCACGTCGCCTCGATCCTGCGCAAGCTGGGCGTGCGCAGCCGCGGCGAGGCCGCACGTGCCGGGGTCGACCAGGGGCTCGTGCGCCAAGATCGGTAGCGGCGGACTCGAATATGGGTAGCCAGGCCGATGTGATCGGAGAGGGCCGCTTCCTACCCTCGAGGGCACATCGTCCGAGCGAAGGAGGAAGCCGTGAAGGCCCAGATCCAGCACATCAGCAGGCGTGCAGCGTGCCTCGTCGCCCTCGCGGTCGCCGCGATCGCGCTCGCTGCGCCGTCCGCCCTCGCGATGACAGGCGGCAGCGTCGGCGACACGGGCGCACTCCCGGCGCCGAGCGCAGCCTCCGCCGGCGGCCTCGACTGGAGCAGCGCGGGCATCGGCGCCGCCGCCGTCGTCGGGCTCGTCCTGCTCGCGCTCGCCGCCGCCACGTTCCTGCGGCATCGCCGAGGCGAGCTCCGGCCCGCCTGACCCGGCCCAGTCGTCCCCAGTGACATGGGGCGTCCTCGTGGCGCCTCATGTCGCGGGCAGCCCGGGCGCCGCGGGCCATCCGCGGCGCCCGGCAACGGACATCGAAGGAGGGAGACATGCACCGCTACATCGTCGAGAGGACCTTCCCCGACGGGCTCGGCGTTCCCGCAAGCCCCGACGGGGCGGCCGCCTGCCGGGCCGTCATCGAGCGCAACAGCGACGGAGGCGTCACCTGGATTCACTCCTACGTGAGCGCGGACGACAGGACGACCTTCTGCGTCTACGACGCGCCGAGCCCGGAGGCGATCAGGAAGGCGGCTGCTCGGAACGGGCTACCGGTCGACCGGATCACCCAGGTCCGTGTCCTCGACCCCTACTTCGCGGCCTGAAGCTAGCCGAGGCCGAGCGCCGAGCGGTACGCGCGGCGGTAGATGTCCTTCAGCCGCTCGACGCGGGCGACGTATGCACGCGTCTCGGGGAACTGCACCTGCTCGTGCTCGAGGCGCCAGCGGTCGACGTTCTCCTGGCCGGCGTTGTAAGCGGCGAGCGCGGTGCGCTCGTCGTGGTACTTGTCGAGCAGGTGCCGCAGGTACCACGCGCCGTAGCGGACGTTGATCTCTGGGTTGTAGAGGTCGGAGACGACGAACGTCGAGCCGCCCGTGCGGAGCGCGATGCCCTTTGCGGTCGTCGGCTGGAGCTGCATGAGACCGATCGCGCCGGTGCTCGAGCGCGCGTTCGCGTTGAACTTGCTCTCCTGCTCGATCACCGCCGCGAGGAGCGCGGGGTCGAGCCGGTAGTTCGCGGCATGGCCGCGGACGATCGAGGCATACCGGAGCGGGTACCAGAGCCTCGCCCACCAGGGCGGCTCCGCCCGCTGGAGGTAGACGAACGCCCCGCCCGCGGCGGCCGCGAGCACGACCGGCAGGAGCAGCCGTCTCAGTCGGATGCGAGCCTCTCCACGACGCCCGCGACGAATTCGTCGAGCGCCGCCAGCGTGCCGTCGTTGACGAAGGCGAAGTCCGCACGGTCGAGCTTCTCCTCCTCGGGGACGAGCCGGGCCTCACGCCCGGCGAAGCCGTCGCGGCGCTCTGCGCGCACGGCGGCGGGAGCGGTGACGACGACGACCTTGTCGAAGCGGCGCTCGCCTCCTGTCTCGTAGAGCAGCGGCACCTCGACCACGGCAAGGGCGGGCGGCTCGTCCCGCGACCGCAGCTCCTCGAGCCAGGCCTCGTGCGCGCGCACGACGCGTGGGTGGACCTGCCGCTCGAGCCAGTCCAGCTCGTCGGGGTCGGCGAAGACGATCCGGCCGACGGCCGCCCGGTCGACCTCGCCCTCGGGCCCGAACACGGCGTCGCCCCAGCGGTCGCGCAGCAGGGTCTTCAGCCCGTCGTCCTCGCGGTAGGCGCGGTGCACGATCTCGTCGCTCGAGGCGACGGCGGCCCCGTGGCGCGCGAAGGCGGCGAGCGCCTCGCTCTTGCCCGCCGCGATACCCCCGGTGATCGCGACCGCGAGCGGCCGCCGCGCCACTACTCGACGGCGGGCTCGGCTTCGGCCGAGACCTCGGCGGGCTCCTCGACCGCCTCGGCGGCGGGCGTCTCGTCCGCTGCGGGCTCGCTGCCGTCGACGCTCTCCTCGACGGTGACGGCTGCGGCGAGCGGCTCGTCGGCGAAGACGTCCTCGGACAGGTCGATCGACGGCGGTGCCGCCTCGTCGCCCGGCTTCGGCTGAACGGGCATGCCGTCCTCGACGCGCTTGAGCGAGAGCGACAAGCGCCGCCGCTCGGCGTCGACCTCGAGGATGCGCACGTTGACCGTGTCGCCCTGCGAGACGACCTCGCGCGGATTCTCGACGTGATGCTGCGCGAGCTCGGAGATGTGCACGAGCCCCTCGACGCCGGGAAGGATCTCGACGAAGGCGCCGAAGGTGACGACCTTCGTCACCTTGCCCTGCACGACGTCGCCCTCCTGGTAGCTCTCGAGCACCTGCTGCCAGGGGTCGCTCTGCGTCTGCTTGAGACCGAGCGAGATCCGCTGGCGCTCGCGGTCGATGTCGAGCACCTTGACCTGGACCTTCTGGCCGATCTCGAGCACCTCGGACGGATGGTTGACGTGGCTCCAGGAGAGCTCGGAGATGTGGATCAGCCCGTCCATGCCGTCGAGATCGACGAAGGCGCCGAAGTCGACGATGTTCGAGATCGTGCCCTCGACGACGTCGCCCGGGTTGAGCTTGTCGAGGATCGCCTGCCGCATCTCCTTGCGCTCGTCCTCGAGGACGGCGCGGCGCGACAGCACGACGTTGTTGCGCGAGCGGTTGAGCTCGATCACCTTGCAGCGCAGCTCCTGGCCGAGGTACTCGTCGAGGTCCTGCACCCGGCGGATGTCGACGAGCGACGCCGGCAGGAAGCCGCGCACGCCGAGATCGAGGATGAGGCCGCCCTTCACGACCTCGATCACGCGGCCGGTGACGGGGTCGCCCTGCTCGTGCGCCTGCTCGATCGCCTTCCAGGCGAGCTCGAAGCGGGCGCGCTTCTTCGACAGGATCAGCCGGCCCTCCGCGTCCTCCTTGGTCATCACGAGCGCGGCGATCTCGTCGCCGACCGAGACCTCGTCCGCCGGGTTCACGGAGCGGCGGATCGACAGCTCGCTGACGGGAATGACGCCTTCCGACTTGTAACCGATATCCACGAGCACTTCGTCCTTGTCCACGCGGACGACGGTGCCGTGGACGACCTCCCCCTCGTTGATGGTGGGGAACGTCGACTCGTAGTCGGGGATCAGCTCGCCGTCCGGGCCGGTCGTCCAGACGCCTTCTTCGAGCCGAGGGTCGTTGATCGTCTCGTTTGCCATAGAGGCGGGCAGTATAGCCCCACGCTTCTAGACGCCCCTCGTGACGGCTTGTTAGCCGGTTTCCGGAAGACGTTTCACGGAATTTGCATGCATTCCACCACGATGTTCGTCATCATCTGGGGGTGCACGATGGGCTGGCGCTCGTGCACGCCGTCAGGCAGGCGTCCTGGGCGGCGTCGACGTACGGCACCACGGCCGTACGCGTTGCGCTGCGGGGAGGAAACCGGCTGAGGCTCGGCGGGCACGAGGAGCGGCTCGTGTTCGTGGTCGGCTCCCCCCGCTCCGGCACGACGTTCGTGGGCGGGTCGCTCGGCTCGCAGCCGGGCTTCGTCGATCTCGGCGAGGTGCCGCTGTTGAAGGCCGCGGTGGCGCAGCTCGCGCCGCTCCCGGAAGAGGAGCAGGCGCCGCGGGTGCGGCGGATCCTCGAGCGGGTGCGCCGGCTGGCCCTCGTGCGCCGGCTGCGCGGCGTGGAGCAGACGCCCGAGATGAGCTATCTCCTGCGGGGAGCGCTCCGCGCGTACCCGGCGGCGACGGCGGTGCACATCGTCCGCGACGGGCGCGACGTGGTCTGCTCGCTGCTCGAGCGCGGCTGGCTGAGCGCAAGCCGGGACGGGAGCGACGACGCGAACCAGCCGTACGGGGCGCACGCCCGCTTCTGGGTGGAGCCGGAGCGGCGCGAGGAGTTCGCGCGCGTGAGCGACGCGCGCCGGGCGGCCTGGGCCTGGCGCCGCTACGTGACGGCCGCACGGGCGGTGCCGGAGCGCACGGTCGAGCTCCGCTACGAGCAGCTCGTGGCGGACCCGGAGGCGGCGGCCGACCGTGTCACTGCGGCGCTCGGCGCCGTGCCGGGCCCGCTGCGGAACGCCTTCTCGGCGGCGCACGGGAGCTCGGTCGGCCGCTGGCGGCGCGAGCTGTCGGCCGAGCAGCTCGCGGACGTCGAGGCCGAGGCGGGCGAGCTGCTCGCCGAGCTCGGCTACGTGTAACACCGCCGCCCGCCGATACCCTGCGTGACGATGGAAGAGCGCTACCCCATCGGCGAAACCGACTCGGTCGCGGTCGCGGTGCTGCGGCACGAGCGGCGCGAGGCCGGCTACCCGCGCTGGTCGGCCTCGGTCGGCCTGCGCGGCGGCGAGGCGACGGTGAGCGTCCCCGGCCACTACCCCGGCGTGCTCGCCCAACGGCTCCGCGCTGCGCAGGAGCGGTTTGCCCCCGGCGCCCGTCTCGGCCGCGACGAGTACCTCGACGTGACGGCGCTCGTCCGCGACGGCGAGGAGTCGATCGCGCTCTCCTCGTCCGCCCGCTCGCCGGTGCGCGTGACGGTCGAGGTGCCGCGCGGCGAGCTGGAGCCGCTCGCGCGCCTGCTCGACGAGGCGCAGACCTTGATCGAGGAGCTGCGGCAGGGCGTCGGCCTCGTGCCCGATTCGCTGCCCGACGTGCTGTAGGCGGGACGCTCCGAGCTCACGGCCCGACGACGCCCGGGCGGTTGTGGATGCTGAAGCGCTGCGCGAGCGAGCCGTGGTTGCCGGCGATGTCGGTCGCGGTCACGACGATCTCGTAGACACCGTCGGGCAGCGTCCGCGTGTCGAATTCGTTCGCCGCGAGCCGGAAGAGGTACACGCCGGGCTGCAGGTACGAGTAGTGCTTGCCGAAGACCGCCATGTTCTGGTGCGTCCCGCGCGCGTACACGTGCCAGAAGTCGCCTGCCGCCGGGAGCCGGTCGCGCACGTCGTAGACGATGCGGGTCGGCACGACGACCTTGCCGTCGGTCGCACGCTCGATCCGCCACTCGACGAGCGCCGGTGTCACGGGCAGGTCGTGCCATACGCCGAGGACCGGCAGCGAGGGCATGTCGTAGGCGGCCGCGTCGATCTCGACCCGGCCGCGCAGGATCTCGGGCATCAGGGCGCCGCCCGTCACGCCCGTCTTGAAGTCGATCGCGGTCACGGCCGGCGTGGTCGTGTCGGCGTAGGGGGTGAGGTGGCCGGGGGCGAGCGGGTTGACGGCGACGCCGCCGTCCAGCTCGGTCAGGTGAACGTGGCCGCACGAGCGGAGGATGTGCCCGAGCACCGTCGTGTCGACCTCGACGTGGCTGCCGCGGCCGACGGCCGGCGCGATGTGCCAGTACTGGAAGGAGCGGCCGTTCGCGCCTGCCACCTCGACCCAGTCCTTCGTCACGTCCGTCACGGTGCCCGACTCGACCGGATAGACCGCGGTCCCGTCGGGAGCGGAGACGTCGACGCCGAAGTGGAACTGGAACGAGCCCTTCCCGCTGAGCAGTGTCCGCTGCGTGGGCGGGCCGGCGAAGACGGTGCGGGGATCGCCGAAGCTGCCGCGCACGGGATGGGGCATGTCGAACGGCTTGACAGGCCAGCCGTACGGGGCGGCGGTGCGCCCGGCGGCCCGCGCCGGCGTGCCCGCGCCGGCGACGAGGCTTCCGAGCGCGACGAGCAGGAGCGCGACGCGGAGGAGGCGGCTGCAGCGGGTGAGGTGCGGAGTCGTGGCGTTCATGGCACCGGCCCTCAGCCCTGGAGCTCGCCGTCCGCGATCGAGACGTCGAGGCGTGCATCGGCCTCGTTGCCGCGCGTGTCGAGCGCCTGCACCTCGAGGCGGTAGGAGCCGTCGGCCGGCTTCCATTCTTGTGCGAGGTAGAAGGAGAAGAATCCGGGCTCGCCCTTGTGGTTCTGGCGGGTCGCCGGCGTGTAGATCGAGGGGAAGAGCTTGGCGTCGAGCATCCGGCTGCGGAAGTCGGCGGCCGTCGTCCAGTCACTGTCCGGGCGACCATCGCGGAGGACGCGCCAGCGGAGCAGCGCGGGGGTGACGGGCTCGTCGGCCCAGTCACCGGGGACGCGCGGCGAGGGTGTGTCGTACGCGCTCGCGAGCACCTGGAAGCCGCCGCCGGGGAGAGGCCGGACGGAGATCGAGGCCACGTCCGGGGCGGTCACGTCGGCATAGGGGCCGAGTCCACCGGGGCGCAGCGGGTTGAGGTAGACGCCGTTCAGGCGCTCCGCGAAATGGACGTGCTCCCAGCCGGTGTCGACGTAGCCGAGCAGCTGGTGGCGCGCGACATGCTGGTGGCTCTTGACGACGGGGACGATGTGCCAGTAGCCGAACTCGTGCGAGGGACTCGCGACGACTGCGATCGCGCGGCCGGAGTCGAAGAAGACCTCGCCCGCCTCGACGGCGTACACGGGCGTCCCGTCGGGGGCGGAGATGTCGATGCCGAAGTGGAAGGCGTGCGAGCCGTGGGCGCCGATCCGCGGGTCGTCGAGGAACCCGCGGACGGGATGCTGCCGGTCGAACGGCTCGACCGGCCAGTCGTACGCGGCGGGCTGCTCGGGCAGGTGGGCCAGCGTCCGGGTCACGCGGAGCGTGGTGCCGGCGGGCTGCGCGGGAGCGGTCCGGACGTCGAGGGCGAGGCTGGCGGCGAGAAGGAGAGCGGCCGCTGCGCTCGAGCGGATGAGGATCTTGGTGGCCATGCCGCCACCGTCGGAGTCCGCCCAAACCCCGCTCTCATGGATCGCTCACGGCCCGCCAACGCGCCCGTTGACTTCCGGACGACACGGCGGGAAGCTGCTAGTGGAGGCACGTATGCCCGAGTTCCGGCTTCTCGGCCCGCTCGAGGTCATGGACGACGACGGCGAGCCGATCCCGCTCGGCGGCACGAAGCAGCGTGCCGCGCTCGCCGTCCTGCTCCTCCGGGCCGGCGAGGTCGTCTCCACCGGCTTCCTCGTCGACGCCCTGTGGGGCGAGGCCGCGCCGCGGACAGCGACGACCTCGCTCCAGAACCTCGTCTCCGCCTTGCGCAAGCTGCTCGGGCCGGAGCTGCTCGTCACGCGGCCGCCCGGCTACGTGCTGATGGTCGACAAGGAGCGGGTCGACCTCTACCGGTTCGAGCGGCTCGTCCGAGAGGCGGCGGCGCAGGCGCCGGAGGAGCGGGTGCGGCTCTTGCGCGAGGCGCTCGACCTCTGGCGGGGCGACCCGCTCGCCGAGCTCGCGTTCGAGCCGTTCGCCGCACCCGAGGTGTTCCGGCTCGAGGAGCTCCGGCTGTCCGCCACCGAGGACCTGCTCGGTGCCCAGCTCGACGCGGGGCAGGCGGCCGAGCTCGTGCCGGAGCTCGAGTCGCTCGTCGCGAGGCACCCGCTGCGCGAGCGGCTCCGCGGCCAGCTCATGCTCGCGCTCTATCGGGCGGGCCGGCAGGCGGACGCGCTCGCCGCATACCAGAACGCAAGGCAGGCGCTCGTTGCGGAGCTCGGGCTCGAGCCCGGCCCGCAGCTCCAGCAGCTCCACGCGGCGATCCTCCGCCAGGAGGCTCGCCTCCATCCGGCGGCCGCCGCGGCCTCGCCGGAGGAGCATGTCGAGCAGGTCGCCGCCGCCCTCCTCGCCGGCCGGCTCGTCGCCGTGCTGGGCACGAACGTCTCCGAGCTCGCGGCACGCCTCGCCGACCGCTTCGAGTACCCGCCGGACGAGGCCTCCGACCTCACCCGCGTGGCGCAGTACGTCGCGCTGACGAATGGGTCAGGGCCGCTCTACGACGAGCTGCACGCGATGCTTTCCACGGGCGCGGCGCCGACGCCCGTCCACCGCTTCTTCGCCGCGCTGCCCCCGCTCCTCCGCGACCGGGGCGTTCCGCACATGCTGCTCGTGACGACGAGCTACGACCTCGCGCTCGAGCAGGCGCTGCTCGAGGCGGGGGAGGAGTTCGACGTCGTCTCGTACGTCGCCGCGGGCCGGAGCCGGGGCCGCTTCTGCCACCTGCAGCCGGACGGGACCGCATGCATCGTCGACCTGCCGAACACGTACGCGACCGAGCTCTCGCTCGAGCGCCGCACGATCGTGCTCAAGCTCCACGGCGGCGTCGACCCGACGCCGACGCGGGAGCTCGAGAGCTTCGTCGTCACCGAGGACGACTACATCGACTACCTCGCGTACGGCGACATCGGCGGCGCCGTCCCGGTGGCGCTCGCCGCGAAGCTCCGCCGCAGCCACTTCCTCTTCCTCGGCTACGGCATGCGCGACTGGAACCTGCGGCTCGTGCTCGGCCGGATCTGGGGGAGCGAGGGCGTCTCCTACCGCTCGTGGGCGGTGCAACCGGAGGCGAAGCCGCTCGAGCGGCAGTTCTGGCGCGTCCGTGACGTCGACCTGCTCGAGGTGCCGCTCGACGAGTACGTCGCCGCGCTCGCGCGGTTCGTCGGCCTGAGCGTGGAGGCGGCCGCATGAACGCCGTCCCGTCGCCACTCCGCTCGCCGTACAAGGGGCTCGCTCCCTTCGAGGACTCCGAGCAGGACGCCCTCCTCTTCTTCGGACGCGAGCGGGAGCGGGAGGTGGTCGTCGCGAACATGCTCGCGAGCCGCTTGACCGTGCTCTACGGCGAGAGCGGGGTCGGAAAGTCGTCACTGCTCGCCGCCGGTGTCGCACGTGAGCTGCGCGCCCGCGCTCCCGGAGCGGTCGTTTCGGCGCGCGACACGTGGTCGGGATCGCTCGAGGGTACGTTCGACGACGTACGCGACGCGGACGAGTCGTACCTCATCCTCGACCAGTTCGAGGAGTACTTCCTCTACCACGGCGACGACGACAGCCCGGGGACGCTCGTCCACGATCTGCCCGAGCTGCTGGCAGACACCCGCGTCCACGTGCTCGTGTCGCTGCGCGAGGATGCTCTGGCCCACCTCGACGCGTTCAAGGCGCGGATCCCGGGCGTGTTCGCGAACCAGCTGCGGCTCGAGCACCTCGACGCCGCTTCGGCCCGCGCCGCCATCCTCGGGCCGATCGCCCGCTGGAACGAGGTCACGGGCGAGTCCGTCGAGATCGAGGACGCACTCGTCGAGGCGGTGCTCCAGGACGTCGAGGTCGAGGGCCGCTCGCAGGGGATCGAGGCGCCGTACCTCCAGCTCGTGCTCGAGCGGATCTGGGACACCGAGCGGGAGGCCGGCTCCACCGTGCTGCGGGTCGCGACGCTACAGGCCCTCGGCGGAGCGCGCACGATCGTGCGTCAGCACGTGCTGCGCGCGCTCGCCGCGCTGCCGTCCGCCGAGCAGGACGTGGCCGCGAGCATGTTCGATCATCTCGTCACGCCTTCGGGCACGAAGATCGCGCACCGCGCCCGGGACCTCGCGGAGTACGCGGACGTCCGGGAGGACGCGCTTCGCCGCGTGCTGACGACATTGACGCGTGAGCGGATCGTCCACAGCGTCGACGGCTCCGACCGCTACGAGATCTTCCACGACGTCCTCGCCGAGCCCATCCGCGCGTGGCGGCAGCAGCGCCGACTCGAGCGCGAACGGCTCGTCGCGCGGCGGCGCCAGCGGCGGCTCTACGTCGTCGTCGCCGTCGCGCTCGTCGCGCTCGGAGCCTTCGCCGGACTCGCCGCCTGGGCGCTGTCGGAGCGCTCGACTGCGCGCTCCCAGGCGCACCATGCCCGTGCGCGCGAGCTCGAAGCGACCGCGCTGCAGCGGCTCACGGTGAATCCGAACGGCAGCGTCGCGGCGGCGCTCGCCGCCGCGCGTCTCGAGCCCGGCCCCGCCTCCGAGCTCGTCCTCCGCGAGGCGCTGCTCGCCGACCGGCTCCTGCTCGTCCGGCGTACGGGCGGCGACGTCAGCGGAGTCGCGGCGTTGCCCCGCGGTCATCTGGTCGCAGCGGGGACGACAACCGGACAGGTGATCGTCGTCGACGCGCGGACAGGCCGCGTCGTACGGCGGCTCGACGCCGGACGCCCGGTCTCCGCGCTCGACTTCGCCGCCGACGGGACGCTCGTCGTCGCCTCGGCGGGGCGGGCGGCGACGGTCTGGAGCGTTCGCACGGGCCGGCAGGTCCGGACGGAGCGGCCGGTCGCCGCGGCGGTCCGTCCGGACGGGAGGCTGGAAACGGTGCCGCTCCGCCGCCGGCTCGCAGCGGTCGACCCCGGTGTACAGCGGCTGAGCGTCGCTCCGGCGAGCGGGCTGACCGCGGCCGCGGTGAAGCAGCGCGACGGGCACGTGCGCGCCTGGGTCTTCGCCCGCGACGGCCGCCTGCTCCGCGTGCTGCCGCAGATCGGGATCAAGGACGTCGCGTTCTCGCCGGACGGCCGGCTCGTCGCGACGGCGAGCGCCGACGGCACGGCCGTGATCTGGAACGCCCGCTCCGGGAAGTGCGTGCGCGTGCTGCTCGATTCGAAGAACGGCGTGAACGTGCTCGCGTTCAGTCCCGACGGCAAGCTGCTCGCCACAGGCGGGCAGGACAGCGGCGTGCGCATCTGGACGCTTGCCACCGGCGCGCGGACCTTCTTCCTCCTCGGTCATACGAATCCGGTGACCGCGGTCGCGTGGAGCCCCGACGGTCGCGTCGTCGCGAGTGGAAGCCTCGACCGGACCATCATGCTCTGGCGCGTCCAGACGCAGGTGGGTTCGGGAGGCCTGGCGGCGGCCCTTGCCGGACACACCGAAGCGGTCGAGACGCTCGCCTTCTCGGCAGACGGCACCGAGCTCGTCAGCGGCGGCGACGACGGCACCGTGCGCGTCTGGAACGCCCTTCCCGACCAGGAGCTGGCGCTGCTCGGTCGCGGGCCCGGCACGGCGCTCGCGGCACGCTGGATGGGCGGCGACGTGGTCGCCGCCTGGGAGCCGGGCACCGTGAAGGTGTACGACGCGTCGAGCCGGAAGCTCGTGCACACGCTTCGCGCTCCGGCCGGCACGCGCCTGACGTCGCTCGCCGTCGCGACAGACGGCTGGGTCGTCGCCGCAGGCGGCGCCGACGGAACGACGAACGCCTGGGACGGACAGACGGGCCGGAAGCTTCTGTCCGTCGCCGCCGCTGCGCCGGTGCAGGCCGTCGCTGTCTCATCGAATGGGGGCCTCGTCGCGAGCGGTGACGAGCGCGGGAACGTGCGCGTCTGGGACGTGCAAAGCGGCAAGCTCCGCTGGGCCGCCTTCCAGGGTGCCGCCGTCGCGGACGTCGCCTTCTCGCCGCGCTCCGACCGGCTCGTGACCTCGGGGCCGCAAGGCGCCGCACTGTGGTCCGTGTCGAACGGACGGCTGCTCCACCGGCTGTCCTCGCGGGGCGGCGTCGTGCGCAGCGTCTTCTCGCCCGACGGGCGCCTCGTCGCGACGGCGGGCGCCGACTCGAACGCCCGCCTGTGGTACGCGAGGACAGGGCGGCTCTATCGCGTCTTTCGCGGGCACACGGCTGCGCTCATCGACCTGGCCTTCAGCAGCAACGGCCGGCTGCTCGCAACCTCGAGCGAGGACGCCGACGGGCGGATCTGGAACGTCGTCACCGGCAAGCACGGCCCGGTGCTGCGCGGCGCCTTCGGCCGCGTCACGGCGATCTCGTTCAGCGCCGACAACAGGTGGATCGTCACCGCGGGGCCGATCGCGGCCCTGCTCTGGCCGACCGCCTCGGGCCGGCTGCTCTTCTACCTGCGGGGCCACGGCTCGCTGCTGACCGGCGTCTCGTTCTCGCCCCGGGGCGCGACGATCCTCAGCTCGAGTCGCGACGGAACCGTTCGCACGTACGCGTGCGACGTGTGCGTCGACCTCGCTGCGCTCGTCCGCCTCGCCGAGCGGCGGCTGGCCCTGAGCCGGTAACCGTCTGCGGCGGGCGGTGCCGATACCCTGTTCCCGTGCCCGAGCTGAAGACAGCGGACGCCTATCTGCCCACCGGCGACCAGCCGAAGGCGGTCGAGACGCTCGCCGAGGGCCTCGCCGCCGGCGAGCGCTACCAGACGCTCGTCGGCGCCACCGGGACGGGGAAGACGGCGACGATGGCGTGGACGATCGAGAAGGTCGGCCGTCCGGCCCTCGTCATCGCGCACAACAAGACCCTCGCCGCCCAGCTCTGCAACGAGTTCCGCGAGTTCTTCCCGCACAACGCGGTCGAGTACTTCGTCTCCTACTACGACTACTACCAGCCCGAGGCGTACGTCCCGCAGGCCGACCTCTACATCGAGAAGGACTCGTCGCGGAACGACGACATCGACCGGCTGCGGCACTCGGCCACCTCGAACCTGCTCACCCGGCGCGATGTGATCATCGTCGCCTCGGTGTCGTGCATCTACGGGCTCGGCTC
>Ga0335070_10005291_pt1 | contig 15149 bp, 10 predicted proteins | sample Lox_Sample_13_FD_206722 | JGI IMG/M metagenome (GOLD analysis project Ga0335070, IMG submission 206722) | Soil microbial communities from Loxahatchee National Wildlife Refuge, Florida, United States - Lox_Sample_1.3 | ecosystem: Environmental > Terrestrial > Soil > Wetlands | place: USA... | reverse complement strand
CCGGCAACTTCAGCTCGCGTCGTGGGATCGGGCCGGAGTCAATCAGCCTGCACCCACAGGGCATTACGCACGGTCCCCATCCGGGGGCCTACGAAAAGTCGATCGGCACTGAGCGGACCGATGAATTGGCCGTGATGTGCGACACGCACGAGCCGCTCCGTCTCACTACAGTTGCCGCCGCTGTGGAGGACAAGGACTACCACCGCTCATGGGTGACTCGCGAGGGGGAATCAACGTGGAACACAGAGCCGAAATGAGCCGGGGCGAGAAACTGAGAATTCACGCCGGCCTATAGATTCCCTCGCCGTGCCTGCTCGCGTTCCAATGATATGAACAAGGCCCTGAAGTTCCCCACGCCGAAGCCCCGCGACCCGTGTCGCTCGATAACCTCGTAAAACAGCGTCGGCCGGTCCTCCACAGGAGCGGTGAAGATCTGGAGCAGATACCCGTCTTCGTCGCGATCGGCCAGGATGCCGAGCTCTCTCAGCTCGCTGAAGTCCTCGTCGATCTTGCCGACGCGTTCTTTCAGGTCCTCGTAGTACGTGTCCGGCACGCGGAGGAAATCGATGCCCCGCTCGCGCAGTGCCCGAACCGTCGCGCAGATATCCTTGCTGTTCATGGCGATGTGCTGTACACCCGGGCCCTGGTAGAAATCGAGATATTCCTCGATCTGCGATTTCTTGCGGCCCTCGGCGGGCTCGTTGATGGGGAATTTAACCTTGCCGCCGCCGTTCTCCATCACCTTGCTCATCAGGGCGCTGTATTCGGTGCTGATGTCCTTGTCGGTGAAGTGGGCCAGTTGCGTAAAACCGAGGACTTGCTCGAACCAGCGAACCCAGTAGTTCATCTCGCCGAGATAGACGTTGGTGACGACGTGGTCGATGGCCGCCAATCCGACGCCTTCCGGCGCAGGGCCTTCTATCGGCTCGAAGCCGGGAGCGAACACGCCGCGATAGCCGCCGCGCTCGACGAATTTGAACGCCGTGTCGCCGGCATACTTGATGACGCCGGTCTTGAGCACGCCGTGACGGTCTTCGAATGGCTGCGCCGGCTGGAGGATCGTGGCCCCGCGGGCCTTGACCTCGCGCATGGCGGCTTCGACGTCGCCGACCTCCAGAGCGATCACCTTGACCCCGTCGCCGTGCAGGGCACAGTGGCGGGTGATTTCATGGTCGGCCGCCAGCGCGCTGGTCAGCACGAACCGCACTAGGCCCTGCTGCATGAGGTAACTGGCCCGGTCGCGGCAGCCGGTTTCCAAACCCAGCCGGGCCACCGGCCGAAACCCAAGGACGCGGCTGTAATACTGCGCCGCCTGCCTGGCATTGCCGACGTAGAACTCGAGATGGTCGTAGCCGCGAATGGGCAGAAAATCGGTTTGTGACATGGCTCTGGGTCCTGTTTTTTTCGATCGGCCCGCAAGTCCCGGCCCGCTATGCCGAAGGGCCCCTGAGAGATTCTTGTGCTGCTCCAAGAGCTCGGCAACTTGGCGCGTCGCCCGCGGCTGCGAGAGGATTCAGCTAGACCTGCGGTCACAACTCCCGCGCCGGCAGGATTCGCCCCGTTGCCTCGCCGAAGCCGACCCGATAGCCGTTCCCCTGGCACCAGCCGGTCAGCGTGATCCGATCGCCGTCCTGGATGAACCGGCGCTCCTCGCCGTTGGGGAACTTGATCGGCCGCTCCCCGCGCCAGGCGAGCTCCAGCATGCTGCCATACGCCTCCGCCGTGGGGCCGCTGATCGTGCCGGAGGCCAGCAGATCGCCGGGGCGGAGGTTGCAGCCTGTGATCGTATGGTGGGCAAGCTGCTGGCTCATGTTCCAGTAGAGATACTTGAAGTTGGTGCGGCAGATTGTGTGCGGGCGATCCATGTTCGCGCCCTGCAGGCTCGCCTCCAGGTGAATGTCGCAGGCCTGGTCGCCGCGCAAGCGTAGATACGGCAGCGGCTGTGGATCCTGGGTCGGGCCGGCACAGCGGAACGGCTCCAACGCCTCGCACGTCACCACCCATGGCGAAATCGTCGTGCCGAAATTCTTGGCCAGGAACGGGCCGAGTGGGACGTATTCCCACTTTTGGATGTCGCGGGCACTCCAGTCGTTGACCAGCACCATCCCGAAGATGTATTCCGCCGCTTGCTCGATCGGGATTGGGCGGCCCAGATCATTGCCCGGTCCGATGAAGAAGCCGGTCTCCAACTCGAAATCGACCAGTCGACTTGGTCCGAACGTGGGGGCGTTCGCCTCGTCGCTCTTGGTCTGCCCGCACGGCCGGTGCAGATCCGTGCCGCTGAGCACCACCGAGCTGGCCCGCCCGTGGTAGCCGACGGGCATCCAGAGGTAGTTCGGCATGAGGGCGTTTTCCTTGCCGCGAAACATCATCCCCACGTTGGTGGCATGCTCGCGCGAGGAGTAGAAATCGGTGTAATCTCCGATCTCGACTGGTATGCACATCTCCGCCGACGCCGCCGGTATCAACGCGCTGCGGCGAAGCGACTGGTCGTCGCGCAGGGTGCGTTCGTCCTCGCGGAGTAGCCAGCTGATCGTCTGCCTCGCTTGCCGCCAGGCGGGACGGCCGAGTGACATGAACTTGTTCAGCGACGGCCGGTCGAAGACGCGGGCGGTGCCGAAATTCGCCTCTGCAAAGAGGCCTCGGCTCTCCAACACCGACAGATCCAGGACCATGTCGCCGATGGCGACGCCGACCCGCGGCCGCTCGCCACGGGTCGGACGAAACACGCCGTAGGGAAGATTCTGGATCGGGAAGTGCGACTCCGCCGTTACCAGGACAAAGGAACGCAGTCGCGGATCATTGGTTGGGTCCATAGGCATTTGGCAAGGAATTCAAATCAGCCCAAGTTCTCGCAGCTCGTCCCGCGGCTCCTCGAAGCTGCAGCTTCCAAAACTGATCACGCGGCGTCGCCGGGCGTATTCGATCTCGTTGATCGTGGCTTCCGCGTCGTTCCAACCGAAAAAGTCCTCGGAGAAGTGGAACTCGCGGAAATCCTCCTCCTCGACGATGGCCGCCAGGTCGTTGTATTCCAGCTCCAGCGCATCTACGAGGATGCCCGCTGCCAGGACGTTCATGAATCCGTGTACGTACACTCCGAGAGCCGGATCGATCCGCCGCGTCGGGTGATGGAGGCCGGCGGTGAATTTCAGCGGAACGTGACCGCGGATGCTCTCCTCGATGACCGCTGCCACCTTCTCAACCGAAGGAATCGCGCCAGCACCGACTCCACCACATCGCAGCTTGATCCCTCCGACGCCGCGACCAGAGAGCAATGCAGCCTCCTCCTGGCGTTCATCGTAGTTGTCTGGCTCGGTTCCCGGCTGCGCGGCCGGAACGGCGGCGCCATTCAGCACTGCCAGGGTGTGTGCCATTAGCTGGGTGGCCAATCGGTAGTCCCCGGTCAACGGGGGCTCATAAAATCGCCGGACCGACGACAGGCCGGCTGCTTCGAAGACCGCCGTGGCATCGGGCAGCAGGCTCTCCGCATAGTCGCGCCAATCGCTGTCGACGGGCTCGGACGGAAAGCGCATCTCAAAACTCTCTACTCTGACGCCGCTATGGTGCGTTTCCTGCAGCCGATGGACGGTCTCCAGATCGCGCCGCAGGTTTTCGAGAAAGACCGTATCGGTCTCACCGCCACGGTCGACCACCGCAAGGCGGAGCGGCGGCCCCTCGCTGAACAGCTCGTCGATGTATGGGCCCAATTCGCCCAGGAGGTCGACCGGGCAGACGAAACGCGCCAGCATCCAGCCCTCGGGCTCCCTGCGATAGCGCGCATAGTTGCGGACGGACTCGTTGAGCGATAGCCGCGCGGGCGGAAACAAGCCCGCGTAATCAACCATGTCACTGAAAAACGTGCGCTGACTGGGGTGCATTCGATTTGCTCCGGTCCCGTGGAATTGTAGCGCTGACCGGCGGCCGCGGCTGAACAAATGGCGATGTTATCCGATGGCCGGCGGTCTGCGGCGCAATCTGGGGATCTGAGCCGGGCAAAATCAGCGCTCCGATGCAATCCTCGCGGCCGGACATGATCGGTCGCGGCGTCGGGTCATGCCGCTCTGAGCGGGTCTTTTCTGCAGTCTGGTCATTTCACGTTCTCACTGCGTGTTTCTGGGGGCACTCTGCCTCCGTTGGGCGAATTCTGCAAAGTCGGTTGTGGCACGAACATCCCAATCGGCGAGCATCCGAAATCTCCGCTCGTACCGTGCCGTCACGTACAGGACCTCGTCTCTCGCCACCATCTCTTCCCCGGCATAATATAAGGTACAGCTTGACCCGCCCTTCCGCGGGGACCTCCTGGGCGTCCTGCGCAATGATGAAAGGATGACCGTACTTCACCCATAATCGCGAGGACACGCCCCAATTGGCCGCGAAGTCGGATAGGGCGTCCGACATCCCGACCGGTGCCAGTTGGGGACGGTCATCGACGAGATTGTACGTCACAATCGCCCGGATCCTGTCCGTCATCGCGGCGTCGACCACGGCCCAGGCCCTGTCATCCGCCACTTTTTGGCTTCTCCACACCTCTTGCAGCGAATAGGTCATGGTGAAGCCCAGATACGCGATAGCGCCGGTGAGAAGCAAGGCCAGCGTTCTCGCGATGACGAACGGCGACAGCTTGATGAGCATCGACAGAAGGGCAACTACCAGCAACAGCGTCGGGATGGCCGCGACATAGATGTACCGCGTCGCCGACGAGGTGCGTTCTCCGGTCAGCGCCCCGTACAAACACGGCAAGGCGGCGCCGACGGCGCACGCCGCGCACCAGCCGGCCATCTTCCACAAATCCACCATGCGCGGCGACCGTAGCGACAGCGGTGCCAGCCGGAACGTCGCCCACAACAGGATGAGGCTGGAGAGGCTGCTGGTCGCGATCATTCTCATCCCGGGCCTTACTGAGAACCCGCCGAATACCCAGCTTGTGACGTCGAGCATCCTGCCCATGAGCTTTCCGTATTCGAGAATGTATTTCCGCACGACCTCGAAGACGACCGCCGGGCTTTGATGCGGCAGGGCGGAGGGTTGCGGCGTTGACCGCATCAGGAAGAGAACGTACACCGCCAGAGTAACAAGGCCGAGGAGCATCGGCACGGCGAGCCGGACAGCGCCGTACCACGAGCGATTTCTGATCCCCCGTACCATCGCCGGGATGAGGAACAGGACCAGACCGGCATAGAGCAGCGGAATAGTCTGCTCTCCGGACAATTCTGCAATCATGGTCACGACGCTGATTCGCAGAACGTCCAGCCACCGCCGGTCGCTCGGCGTGCAGATCCAGTAGATCTGCAGAATGAGAAGCTGGAACGGCAGCACAAAGAACCAGTTATTCAGGAAGAACAGGGCGTTGGAGGAAGTCGGCGGGAGGAGCACGATCGCGCCGCACACGAATCCGTGCCACAGCGACCTCAGAAACCGCGACGCGAGCCGCGCCACCAGGCAGGAGCCGAGCAGATGAAAAAGGAGAATGAAAAGGAAATAGGGGATCGGCGAGTAGCGCCCCAGGTAGCCGACCAGGGTCTGCACCACCCACGACAGGCCGAAGATCCGCGGCGGCATGCTGGCAATCCACTCGTTCGTGGCCAGGAACCACAATGTCCCGGGAAGCCCCCGCACTTTCAACGTCTCGTCGAACCCGTGGATGTTCGACCAGTCGTCGACGATCAGCCGGAAAACGGAAAAATTGCCAGATGGGACGTGTCGCGTGGCCGGCGTCATATGTGGTCACTGCGGAAACGCGCACGGGCTCTGCTGGTGCGCGCCTCTGCCGTTCGGGATCTCCGAGCGGCGCGTGCATGGAGATTCTCTATTATTGGAGGACGCTTTCCCGGCAAGGAGATCTGGCAACACCGGCAGAGCGCCGCTGCAGGAGCGCGGGCTCAGATTGATCCACAGCGGGATTGGGCCTTTCGCTGTGCGGCTGCTTCACGCCGACCACGATAGATTGTATGAACATGTCGCGGATGCTGAAAGAATAGCTGCGCATCGCGAAACCGGACTGGATCAGCACCGCCTGCGCCTCAGTCTTGTTCTTGAGAAGGGATGGCTCGGGCGGATGGAGTCGCCGGTCGCTGCGAAAGACATGCTTGATTATGAAGTGGACCGCCCGCAGCACGAAAACGCTGGACGCCAGAGAATGCGGCCAGAACACCAGGACCATGCCGCCTGGGCGAAGCACGCGGTGGAATTCCCGAAGCATCCTGACGATTTCATCGCGCGAGAAATGTTCCAGCACGCCGAGATTGTAGACGCCGTCCACCGACTGGTCATCCTGGGGCAGCGCGAAAACGCTGGCATGCTCCAGTTGATGGAACCGCGGATTATTCTGTGAATAGAGGTACAAGGCCTGCGCAGAGACATCCACCGCGGTGATGCGGAAATCCTCTTGCAGGTTCTGATCAACCTGCCCGCTTCCACAGCCGGCGTGTATCAGGTGCGCGCCGGGGGCAAAAGTCCGCCGCAATGCACGCTCCAGATTGGGTTTGATGAAGAGCCTGCGGTAGATCGCGGCGATCAACTCGTATGCCAGGCCGGATGTATCCTGCTTCTTCTCCCAATACGCATCCCAGCCCTGTGAGTCGTGCAACGCCGGATTCAGCGGCACCTTGCGGCCCGGCTGAAACCGACCCGGATTGATGTGGCTCTCCAGCCACAGCTTCACCAGGAACTCGGCGCTGCGGGCCGCATCGCGAAGGCTCATCTTGGAGTGGCCGTACGTGCGGGCCGTCAAGACGATGGGCAGTTCCTTGACGGTATGTCCCGCATGGATGAGCACGAACAGGCTCTCGAAGAAGAAGGCGTAGCTGCGGGAAACGACCACGTCGAACAGTTCTTGCGGAATGCGCCGCAGGTTATAGACGCGGAATGCGCCGCTGGCGTCGTGCGGCATGTTCAGGCAATGCCTGGTCAAGAAGTGCCCCAGAAAAGTGAGGAACCTCCGCATGGCATTCCAGCCGGGCAGGCTGTCGCGCCTCATCCAGCGTGAGGCGACGGCAATGTCGCAGTTCTCGGCAAGCTTCAGCATCCGCGGTATGTCCGCCGGGTTGTGCGTGAAATCGCAGTCCATGGTGACGAGGCGGTCGTACCCGTGCTCGTAGGCGTAGCGAATGCCTTCCATGTGGGCGCTGCCCACCCCGAGCTTGCCGGTGCGATGGATCACCTTGAGATGGGAGTTTTTCGACGCCAGCCCGTCGAGCAACTCTCCCGTCCCGTCGGGAGAGTTGTCATCCATGAAGAGAATGTCCAGGTTCAGGCCCAGCGCGGTGATTTCGTTCAGCATCCGGCCGACGTTTTCCTTCTCGTTGTACGTCGGGATGAAAACCAGGATTCCGTCAGACATCAAACCGGGCTCCTTCCATCCGTCTCAGGCGCCGAGCTCCATCTGAACCATGTTGACCACCATCTGCTCGAAGGAAGTCGCCGGTTGCCATCCGGTCAGCCTTCGCAGCTTGCTGTTGTCGCCGACCAGAGCGGGCTTGGTGCGGGTGATAAGTGACGCATCCTCGCGAACGTAATCCCGCCATCGCAGGCCCAGAGCGTCGAACGCTCCCGCCACCCAATCAAGTACGCGGTGCAACCGGCCGCTGGCCACGATGAAGTCCTCGGGGCGCTCCCACTCCAGAATGCGGCGGAAGGCATCTACGTAGTCCGGAGCATAGCCCCAATCCGTCTGAGCCGACAGATCGCCCAGAACCAACTCCCGCCGCCGGCCCTGGCGGATCTGCGCCGCCGCCTGGACGATCTTCCGCGAGAGAAAAGTCTCCGGCCGCAGGTGCGACTCGTGATTGTAAAGAATACCTACGGAGGCAAAAAGCGAATGCTGCTCGCGATAGAAGCGGCAAATGTGGACTCCGGCGGTCTTGGTGATTCCATATACGCATTGCGGGGCCAGCGGCAACTCCTCCGTCTGCGGCGATTGTTCAGGATGACCGAAGACCAGCGAAGATGCGGCGTAGAAAAGCCTGGCCCGCGGGGTGCGCGTGCGGAGGGCCTCCAGCACGTTGAGCAATCCGTGGACGTGCACGTCAAAAGACTGTTTCCAGATGGCCGCCGGCGCCAGCAGCTCGCTGCTCTGCGAGGAATGGTGAAAAGCCGCCAGATAGTAGACCTCGTCAGGCCCACACTCGCCGACAAGGTCGGCAATGGCGCCGGCATCGAGCATATCCACCGGGCGGCAGGGCCTGCCGTCGGAACGGTCCAGCGTGCCGCGGTCAAGGCCCACCACGAGGCGATCGCGCGACGCCAGATGCTGAGTGAGCAGGGTGCCGTCCTGGCCCCGCGCACCGAAAATCATGGCCCGTTTCATCGGGTAACCTTATGAATGTGGGGCAGCGGAAAGAACATCGTGCCGCCGCCGCGGACATACTCAGCTTCCCGTTCGAGAAGGTTGGTCTTGAAGTGCCAGGGAAGGACCAGGAAGCAATCGGGTCGGCGGGCCTTGGCCTCCTTTTCCGAGATGATGGGGATCCTGGTTCCGGGCGTGTAGCAGCCGAACTTGTGAGGGTTCACCTCGGCAATTGCGGGAAGAACATCCTCATTCAGCTTGCAGAACTGGAGCAGCACGTTGCCCTTGGTCGAGGCCCCGTACCCCATGACCGATCGACCTGTTGATCGCAGCTCGTGCAGATGCGCCCGCAGCTCATCACGATGGCGGAACACGCGCTCCCTGAAGCGCGCGTAGGTGTCGGGCCCGTTCAGTCCCAACCGCTCTTCCTCCCTCAGGAAGCCGGAGACAAGGGCCTCGTTCTCCGGGTACGGCGCATTGCGCTTGGTCACCGTCACGGCGAAACTGCCCCCGTTCACGTTGTTGAGCGACAGAGCGATGATCTTCAGTCCGGCCCGATCGGTCATCCACTTGATCTGGCGGACTGCGTAGTATTCCAGATGCTCGTGGCAGATGGTGTCATAAGCGGTTGCTTCGAGCATCGAAGGCAGATAGCTTTGCTCGAAATGCCAGACGCCGTCATCGGCGAGGATTTCCTCTACCTGGCGCATGAAGTCCAGCGGGGCTTCCAGGTCATAGAACATGGCCAGCGAGGTCACCACCTTGGCCTTCGTTGATCGGCCGAACTCGGAGCGGAAGGCCCCCGCGGAGAAAAAATCGGCGATCAGCCGCATGTCGTGGCGGTAGTGTTCGCGAAACTTGATCGCGGAGGGATCGAAGCCCACCAGGACGTGCTTGTCCGGCAGATAAAACGACAGCGTGGTGCCGTCGTTGCTGCCGATATCGACGATGACATCACCCGTGTGAAGCGGGATCAGGCGGCGAAGCTCCTCCACCTTGGCGCGAAGGTGTTCCACCATGGAGCGATTCAGGCCTGATCGATACCCGTAGTTCGAGCCGTAAAGTACGTTGGGATCGTAGGAGTGGAGCAGCTGGACGAGGCCGCACGTCTCACAGCGGACCAGCGTCAACGGCCCGCAGGGTACTTCTTCATCGCGATTCCGGGGAAAGACCCCGGTGAGGCATTGCCGGCCCAGCTCGATGGCGATTTCCAGATCGCCTCCCCCGCACAATCGGCAGCATCGGGCCTCGCGGTAGACCGGCTCCGCAGAGGTGACCCGGTCGCGGGGAATCCCCTGGAGCCCTGACGGCTTTCCGCTCGTCGCATGCGTCCCCGCATCCGTCATCCTAAGAACCCACCCAAATGTGTCGAGCTTTCGTCGCGTGGCGGCTGGAAAAGCCGATCCTCGGAAGGTGCAGCAGAGCCACCGCGCTCGCTCTTCAGCACTGCCAACGGAAACAAGCATGATTATGCCGCCCGCGAAGCTGGTCCGTCAAGCTTGACTTGCCTCTCAGGCCGGCCTTACCGCCGTGACAGTATTCGGATCGTCCGCCGGACCAGTCGGCCGCGGCGGCTGTCAGGGGGCATCACCGATTTCATCCGCGTCAACAGGGCGTAACCGGGGCTGGATTGTATGAGGGCGAGCTCGTGGCGCCTCTGGACCAGCTCTGCAGCCAGTTGTGCCGTGGTCATTTGGTCCACGTCCGGACCCGCCACGGGGCCCCGCGCCAGCACTGCGGCGGCCGCGCCTGGCTGGCCTTGCTTGAGCGATAGTATGCTGGTTTCGAGCCGGTGAATGTCCTCTTCGAGGCGGCGCTGCGTCTGCTCGTGCCACTGGTTGATGCGTTCCTGCTCGACGAGAACCTGTTCTCGCTCATCTGCAACAGTCCGCCATGCCGTTCTTTGTTCGGCTTGCTCTTGGGTGGCCCTCATCCAGGCGGAACGCTCGTTATCGCACCAGACACGATTCTCTTCTGTATCCAGATAAGAGCGGCGCGAAAATGTCAGCACCTCATGAGGTTCCAACGGGCCCGGCGTCAGGCGGCAAACCGCCAGGTAGCCTTCCGGGCGGAGATCATCCGTGACGACCTCCGCGGCATCGATCCGACCGACGCGTAACGGGCCCTGGGCGCGACCGGCAAAGCCCCCGATCATGCTGGCGAGCACCGTGTAATACGGGACGATGACCCGGTGAGGAAACTCCTCGGACAACATGGCGTCGAACGATTCGCGGTTGTAGTGATGCAGGTGGTACGGGTTGTCCGGCGGATTGTCGGCTTCGTTCGGCACGGAGAAGACCAGGACCGTCTCGTCGTGCGACAAGGCGCGGGCCTGCCGGATCCATCGTGCCGGATGGCTCAAGTGCTCGACGGTCTCGAAGCTGACGATGGCATCGAACGGCCCCTGGACGGCAGGTCCCAGCTCGTGGGCGTCGCCTTGTAGATAGGTGATGCCCGGCGCGGAATAACGCTGGCGGGCGGTCTCGACGGCTTCTTCCGCCACATCGACGCCGACCACCTCGCGAGCCCCCGCTTGGCGAAGCAGATGTGATCCGTAGCCGGGCCCGCAAGCCACATCCAGGACCCGGCGACCGGCAACGAACTGGGCGGCAAAGCAATATCGCGCGTAATGATCGACCACGTAGAGGCCGCGGTGTTGTTGGGGATCAAGCCGTTCCAAAGCCTCCATGAATGAACCCTCCGCAATGCTAAGCCTTGCTCTCTTGGGTGGGAGCGACGACCGTGCCGCGATGTAGGCGGATTCGCACTTCAAGCCAGTCCGCCCAGTGGTTGATCATCGGCTGCCCATCGGCCATGCGTGTCGCAAAGTGCAGATCGGCAGCGCAATGCAAAGGGCCGGGCAAGGTCAGGGCCACCGCGTGAGGCTGCCCGTCCGCCGGCACCGCCTGCCATCCGGAGAAGCCCAGCACATGCGTATCAGTCTTCGGCTTCTTGGGGAAGTTCATGCAATGCGCCGCCGCGTCGGTCAAGCACATGGCATACTCGACCGGGTACTTCGCCTCCGGCATGCGAATCTCCGCCGTGGCGACAAGGCGATCTGTCCCGGGCAGGCACCCATGCGGCAGCAATGCTGTCGCCAGCGTGTGGTCGAGAGGATGCAGACGAAAGCCGGGCACGTCGGGAAGCGGGTGGAAATAGGGAATATTCGCTTCCGCCCGGGGCTGGATCCGGGCGATGGTATGGGGATCAAGCTGGTACTCGATCACACCGGTGGATCCTGGCACATCGCAGCAATAGACGCCGGACGAGGAATGCAGGCGGCTGCCGGGCAACGCTCCCCACACCACCATGCTGACCGCCTGCGGCAGCGGCTTATCACCGACCACGGCGGCGAGCTCATGGAAAGCACCGATGGGGCTGAGGGTCAGCGCCGGCGGCTCGCCTTTCGTTGTGTGCCAGCTGATGCCGAGCTCCAGGTGATGCTGTAGACTGGTCAAGGCCCGATCCGCCACGCAACGAAACCAACCGGCGCCCAAGTCTGAATAGGATACCAGCCAAGAGGTCAACACTGCATCGGAGTCACGGGCGCGCAGAAGGACCGCCAGATGTCCCTGTCCGACCCCCTGGCCGGCCGGCTGCGAGCTGTAGAGCTCCACACCGGCAACGCCCTCTGCCGGCACGGGCAATGGTTGTCGCAGGGTCGTATTTTCTCCACCTCGCGGCCGAAAGCTCTCGTTGCCGGGCGGCATGAAGTGAATGATCGACGGGACCGCGTGCCCCAGTCGCTCAAGACGCTCCTGCAGCCGCTCAGTGCTCAAGCGAACCAGGCTGTACTCGCGGCGCAACTCGCAAACATCGCCCTGCAACTGTGCCTGGCGTTCCGCGGAACAGCGGGCTTCTTGCGAGGCCATGCGAAACAGGTGTCGATAGAGCCTGGCGGAGCGGGCCGTCTCATCGTCGTCCGATCGGTGTAATTCGCCGCGCAGATCGAGGATGGGCAGCGAAGGCGCGGAGCCCTTTTGCGCCCACCACGAGCGCAGCTCATCGAGATCGGTAAGGCCCTGGTCGCTGGCAACGACCAGCAGGCAGAGCCCGGAGGGCGGGGTCGGCATCGTCGTCCAATGGGGAGTGGAAGGGGCTGCTGACTGCAGAGAAGCTGCTTCACCGTCGGCTCCGGGATGGAAGACAACGTGCTCGATTCCCAGATCCCGGGCCTCGGTGCCGAGGGCCCCACGGACCGCTCCGGCATCGAACTCCGCGGAAATGACCTTCAACTCCGGCCCCCAGAGGCGATCGAGGATTTGCTGATCCACGTTCATGGTCATGTGCGGTGACCCTCCTTGACCGGACGCAGGGACTCAACGGCGCGAGCGAAGTATTCAAACGTGTCGCGCCATTGCACGCGACGTCGCGACTCGGCGGCGGCCCGCGACACCTGCATCAGCCGGTCACGATTCGACTGCAGATCGCGCAGGCAGGCGGCCATTTCGCCGACCAGCGCCGGCGTGTCCAACTCGTTGGAGAAGAGGAAGCCCGTTCGTTCATGCTCGACCACCTCCGCGATGGCCCCGACATCGGTGGAGAGCACCACGCAACCGAGCTGCTGGGCCTCGAGGATGGACAGAGGAACCCCTTCGTATCGCGACAACATCAGCATGACGTCGGCCCAACCCAGCAGCCGCGCCAGTGCCGGAGCGGTCAACACCGGCGGGGCGATCACTGAACGCAGTGGGCTCAGGTACTGGTCGGCGAAACCGTCGGCGTTACACACGCATTTGCCGACCACCCGCCAGGCGAGGGGCGGCTTGGCGTCGCGGGTCTGCTCATAGAGCGCCGCCAGTCGATCCAGACCTTTTTCCAGATCAAATCGCCCGAGGAACAGCACCCGCAATGGTTCCCCGGCGGGACGCTCGGCCCGCTGAGCCAGGACGGCTCGCACCATCGCTTCGCTCACGGCAAACGAAGGCGCGTTCGGCGCATGGATGACTTTGCTCTCGGGCACACCCCACGCCCGGCACCATCGCCCCAGGCGCTTCGAAATCACGAGCATGCCGTCGAGGCAATGCTCGTAGCGGACGGCCTCGTACGCCTGGCCGGTCGTTGTGCCCTCGTGGGTGATAATGACACTGTGAAGATGTGCAAAAGTACTGACGCCCGAGCGACGAAGCACCCCCAAGGCGGGGTTGACGACAGCCGCGAGGTTGTTCACCACGATGTCCATCGTGCCCAGCAGACCGAGCAGCCGTTCCGACGTGCACAGAGCCTCCTCCTCGACGACGGTCACGGTTTCGAAGATGCCTTCGAATTCTCGAAGCAACTGGGCTCGGCACGAACCGAGGACAAACAGATGGGGGCGCCATCCCCGGCGGCGAGTCTCGCGGGCGAAATTCATCGAGACCCGCTCGGCCCCGCCGAACTCGCACATCGGCAGGACGTAGGCGATGTCCCGTGAGGAATGGTCGAGGAGCCTGGGAAACAAGGCGCCGGCGCTGAACAGCAGCCGTTCCAGTTCGGCGGATCCATCCGCGAACCGATAGGCGTTCTTGCCGCGCAGCAGCGAATATCGCGGCGCCTCGCGATAGGCCGGGCCCCATGCATCGAACAGGCCGGCAAGAGCCTCCAGCGCATCCGCGGGAAAGTCGGCCGGCGGGCTCGGCCTTGAGCACCGCAGGGCAATGGTCTTCACCAGGCCATGGGCGTTGACATCGAGTCCATGCCGAAACCAGGACCCGCTGTCCGGCGAAAGAAGGCACTCGTTGAGCGCCCCGGTGCTGGTCATCACGACCGCCATCCGGTCGGACCATCTGTCGGTCAGCTCCGAGGCGGGCGACATCTCCAGGCAATACTCCACAGCGCTGCGCTCCTCAACCCGCGCGGCCGCGAACTTCTGCGCGCGTTGATCGATGCAGGTCTGGAGCCTCCAGAACAGGCCGCTCAGAAAGCCACTCGCTTCGGCGTACCGCAGGAACGCCTCGGAGGTCACCACAAAATAACCGGGGAATCGAGCTCGATGCGGATGGGTCGTGTGCCGCAGCAGGCGGTTGATCGTTTCCTCGACCGAGAGCGATTCCGTGCAGCGGGCCGGATCGGTGGTGAACACCATGCGCCGCGTGTCGGTCAGGAAGATCGCGTAGCGAGGCAACTGGGCCTGCTCCAGTTCGACGGCCCGACGGGGTGTGTAGAGCGAAGCATGCTTGCGGCGCATGTAGCCCACCACCTGCTCATGGTCGCGGGCCGTGGCGCTGAGCATGCTCTCGCCGCGCAGGCGATAGAGAAACTCCATCTCCGGCACGTGCACGCCGGACAAGCCGGCCTCGGCGCACTGGATCCAGAACTCCCAGTCCTCATAGCCTAGCCGCATTTGCTCGTCATAACGCAGGCCGCGCTCGAAGACCGAGCGGCGAATCATGCTGGCGCAGAGGACAAAATTGAGATGCATGACCTCCAGCACCGACCAGGGCCCGCTGGAGTCCGTATAGTCGCCTCCGAAACCGAATCGGCGGCAGTCGGGATGCGCCCAGGCCGCATCCGGATGCGACCGGAGCGCGTCAAAGCCCTTCTGCAAGGCACATGGACCGAGCCGATCGTCCGCGTCCAGCATCTGGATCGCTTCGACCGACGGCCACAGTCTGAGAGTCGCCTCCACGCCGGCGTTGCGGGCGGCACTCAGACCGCCGTTCCGTCGGTGGATATATCGTACCTTCAGGGGATGAGCACGAGCGTAGCTGCGGCAGACGTCGTCGGTTTCCGCATAGGGGCAGCCGTCATTGACCAGCACAATCCGGTAGTCGAATGTGGTCCGCTGCCGCAGCGCCGATTCAACCGCCTCGATGAGCAGCGAAGGCTGTTTGTACACGGGGATGACGATCGCCACGACCGGATCGGACATCGGTCCAGCCTCCCA
>Ga0335070_10005289_pt1 | contig 15158 bp, 13 predicted proteins | sample Lox_Sample_13_FD_206722 | JGI IMG/M metagenome (GOLD analysis project Ga0335070, IMG submission 206722) | Soil microbial communities from Loxahatchee National Wildlife Refuge, Florida, United States - Lox_Sample_1.3 | ecosystem: Environmental > Terrestrial > Soil > Wetlands | place: USA... | reverse complement strand
GTTCCTCAACGTCGCGGATATTCACCTGCTGCCGCAGCGGCGCGAGGCGAGCGATCTCGTCATGCCCTCCAAGCTCCTGGCCATGCTGGCCTCGGGCCGGCCGGTCATCGCGATGGCTCCGCGCGAGTCGGAGCTCGACCGCGCGCTCGTCGAGGCCGGTGTCGTCACTCCGCCCGAGGATCCCGTGCCGCTCGCGGCTGCGATCCGCGATTTGGCGGCGGACCCGGGACGGCGCCGGGCGATGGGGGAGGCTGCGGCACGGCTCGCAAGGAAGTCGATGCACTCCGAGACGATCCTGCAGGAGCTGGAGGCGCGGCTCGCCTCGTTGAGCGGCAAGGCGGCGCAGGCGGGCCTGCGAGCGCAGGGTAATCCACTCTGAGACCCGAAGCGCGCGGGACATCATGGCCCAAGACGCCCTCATAGCACTCACGGATTTCGGCGATCTGGCGGTGCTCCTTCCGCTGACGGTCTTGGTCCTGTTGTGGCTGCGCTTTGCGCGCACGAGGCAGGACGCGCTGTGCTGGGCGATGGCCGCGGGATTCTGCATGGGTGGGACCGCGCTGCTGAAGGTCGCGTTCTTCGTCTGCCCGCCGGCCCATACGCTCCATAGTCCGAGCGGCCACACCAGCCTGAGCACGCTGATTTACGGCAGCCTCGCGCTCCTCGCCGCAGCGGAGACAGAGGGCTGGCGTCGCCTTGCGATCGTCCTCGCTGCAATCGCAGGGGTTGCGGGGATCGCGGCATCGCGCGTCCTCCTGAGCAGCCATACCTTCACCGAGGTGGCTTTCGGTCTCCTGATCGGGGCGGGCGCGCTCGCGGTGCTGACCTTGCGCAATTTTCCGAGGTCACGAGCCGGTCTGCCCGTCAGCACACTCCTCCTCGCGGCAGCGCTGGTGCTCGTCGTGTTTCACGGGCGCCAACTCCACGCGGAAACGCTCTTTCGCGCGATCGGCCTCGGGTTGCAGAGCGGAGGGCTCGCGTGCAGCTAGATCCGGCGCTCGTTCCCGGCGAGGTGCGACTAGCGAGCCGCGGATGGCGCGCGGCGCGGTGTCGACGTTCCGCCGGCGGCCGCCGGGCTGCTGACGACGCTGAGCCACTGGACCGGGCTCCGGTCACTTTGAATCGATATCCACCGATACGGCAATTCCGCCCAATCCACGACGGGCGCCACGCGATTGTCCAGGACGAGGTCTCCGCGATCGGTCCTGGCGACGACGACCAGATGGTCTTCGCCGGTCTCGGTGATCGCCGTCGCCAGCAACGCAGACCCTCGGGGCCAGCCGCGCTCGATGAGCTCTCGTCGTTTCTCCAGAGCGTATCTGTTGCAATCGCCGGTCCCATCGGTCGGATAGTCCCAGCTGTGCGTGGGATCCTCGCGCGGCGCTATGGCGGCGTTGACCTGGACCTGCACGGACTGCAGCAGACGCAGCCGCTCGGGCGTGAGCTCGACTCCGCCGCCGCTCGTCCTGCCCGTGCAATCCGGGAGGTGCTTGAGGCAGAAGCCGAGAAACCCCGCCGGCGGCACCGCGGGGGCGGCGGTCTCCATGCGCGTCCCCGCCGAGGCGGGGTCGAAAACCGCGAAGCCAATGGCGCTCAGCGCGACGGCGGCAAGGCAAAGTCCGGACCTCATCGCGCCCCTCAAGGTTCTTCTTCTTCTTCGCGTCACGGGGGCGGTCGGCGCTGCGTCCTCCCGCCCCTGCGCATTGCATTAGACGGGCCAAATCGGCTGCCGGTTCATGGAGGCGCTCAATTGGGTCGAAGCGCCTCCGTTCGGCCCGATGCGCGACGCGAGGAGGTGTCGTCGAGGCACGGCTGCGGCGAGCCGAGGCCGGCGTCTGCGCGGGCTCGTCGTGGGAACGCGCAGGGGGCGGGATAGGCCGATGTTTCGCTTCTTCGCGGCATCGAGAAGGCGGGAGCGGAGAGCGGCAGCCCTGCCGCGCGACCTCAGGGTCTATGCAATCGGCGACGTGCACGGCCGCGCGGATCTATTGGCGGCGCTGCATGCGAGGATCGAGGCAGACGCAAGTCGAGCCCCGCAGCCGCGCAAGCACGTCATCTATCTCGGCGACTACATCGATCGCGGTCCCTCGAGCCGGGAGGTCGTGGAGATGCTGCTATCCCGCCCGCTGGCGGGCGTCACGGCGACGCATCTCCTCGGCAATCACGAGGCGATGCTCCTGCAATTCTTGGACGACGCTGCCTGCGGTCCGGAGTGGCTTGCGTTTGGCGGGCTCGAGACGCTGCTGAGCTACGGGGTCGCCAGCGCCGGGACCGGCCGGTACGAGGAGCGACTGCTTGCCGCACAGCAGAGCCTCCGCCAGAGGCTCCCCGAGGTGCACCGCAGGTTCCTAGCGGGCCTTCCTCGTTCCATCGTCGTCGGCGATTACATGTTCGTGCATGCCGGGGTCCGCCCAGGCGTTCCGCTCGAGCGCCAAAACGATGCCGACCTCATATGGATGCGCAGGGAATTCCTGGAATCGACCGCTTTCCATGGCAAGGTGATCGTCCACGGCCATTCCTTCGGGACCGAGCCGGAAATCCTGCCGAACCGAATTGGGATCGATACGGGGGCCTACGCGACCGGCAGGCTGACGTGCCTCGTCCTCGAAAGGGAGGAAATCCGGTTCCTGTGAAGTGGTGGAGGCACCGAACCGCTGGCGGCGCCGAGCCATGCCGTTAACGCTTTGATCATAGTAAATTTCTCCGCCCTCATGAGGCGGTTTTATATTCACTCGGACGCCCTTTTTGGGCGATGGCGCGAGATCGCGCCTTGACTGTATTTTTGCACAAAGTTTCTCCATCGATTTGATCCCCGGCTCACGGAGGTACCTTGATGTTCGGCTCCCGGGCGCTCGCGGCCTTAGTCATCGGTACCGGTGTGATGCTCGGTGCCTCCATTAGTCATGCCGCGCAAGTTGCCCAGGCGCAGGAGACGCCGCAACCGCTTCCGCAAGACGTCGTCAGCGCGATCACTCAGTCGAGTTGCGATTCCGCCGCGCTCGATGCCGTGGTCAAGCAGCAGGTCGCCGCGCATCAGGATCTCGCGGGCGATATCGCCGGTCTTGCGGTGAGCCGCTGCCCAGGCGACGCCGCGGACGTCGCGGCGACCGCGGCTTCTGCCTCGCCGACCCAGGTGGCGGCCATTCTCATCGCGGTCATCGAAGCCTTACCCCCGGGGCAGCAAGAAAATGCTGCGCCAGGAATCGTCGCCGCCCTCGAGAACGCCGTTCCCGAGGCAGGCGCTCAGATCACGAGTGCGATCACCCAGTTGGCTTTCAATCCCGGTCCTAACCTCGGTACCGGCGGGCGGTCGAATATCGGGGCACCGCTGGTGGCCCCGCACACCGATCCACCCTCGAGCCAGACCACGACTCCCTAAAGTGCCGGGTCAATTGTTATAGTATTAACCATGAGGTTAGAGGATTGTCGGGTCGAGAGGTCGGGGAGCATTTATCGTGCACATTGCGAGTTCGACGGCTGCTACTGCGCCTTCTCCCTCGGCGCGCCTGGCAGCAATGGCACATACTCGGCCCAGCTTCCTTACGCGCAGCCGGAACGCATATCCTCGTAGAAGGGGCTGGCCACGAGCACGAAGCCTGGTCGCCGCGGCCGGGGCGTTGGCGCTCGCACTGACCGGCGGCATGGCCGTCGCCCAGACCCCGGTAGTCGGCCCCTTCCCGGCTTGGCCGGGCAATTCATTGGAACCAGCGGCCGTCGGGCCCCGGAGCGAGACGGTATTCAATCGCGCTCGGCCCGATTACGACCCGCTGGGAATTCGGTGGGGATCCTTCATCGTCAACCCGAGCCTCTCGCTCGCGGGCACTTACGACAGCAATATCTTTGCGACCGAGACCGGCGCGCTGAGCGACTTCTTCGTCCACGAGATACCGGCCGTGGGCATAAAGTCGGATTGGAGCAGGCACGCGCTCGGGGCCACCGTCGGCGGCGACTTTCGCCAATACGCCACCCACACGACGGAGAACGTGAACAACTTCTCGACCGATGTGGGCGGTCGCTACGACATCTCGAACGGGGAGTATTTCGCGGCCGACGCGCTCTATCAGCTCCAGCACGAGGACCGCTCCTCTCCGAACGCGGTCTTCGGCAAGAATCCCACGCAATACGTGGTCATGGGGGCGGACCTCTCCTACGTGCACATGGTCGGCGTACTCGGGCTGCGTGTCGACACCACCCTCACGTCCTACGACTTCAACAATGCCGTGAACGGCGTCACCGGCGCGACGATCAATCAGCAATTCCGCGATCGCAACGAGTACGTGATCGCACCGCGCCTGCAATACGAAATCCAGCCGGGCTACAACGCCTTCATTCGCCTGGTCGGCAACGAGCGGCAGTACTTCAGCCAGGAATGCACGCCCAGCCCCTGCACGCCTGCCTCGCAGGGTATTCGGCGAAACTCGCATGGCTGGGAGGTCGATGCCGGCACCGCGATCGAGATCACGCGCATCCTGGCCGGCGAAGTCTATGTGGGCTATCTGCGGCAGCATTACGAGAATCCGCTTCTCAAGTCGCCCAGCGGCATCTCCTTCGGCGGCAACTTGATCTGGAATGCGACCCCGCTTACGTCCGTCATCGGGTCGTTCTCGGAGTCCGTCGCGGAGACCACGCTCGAGAACCCGGCCGCGTCGAGCTCGCTCGAGACGGGCGCTCAATTGACGGTCCAGCACGAATTGCTGCGAAACCTGCTCTTGCTTGGCTCCGTCGGCTACGTGCACGACGCCTACCAAGGCAATCCCCGCGTCGATGGAACCTTCGGCGTCGATGCGGGCGTCAAATACCTGCTGAGCCGACGCTGGACCGCCACTGCGGACCTCAATTACAGCCAGCGCAACTCGAACGTGGCCAACAGCGGCTATAACCGCCTCCAAGCGCTCTTCGCCGTGAAACTGGCCTACTGACGGCTGCCGGGTATGAGAGGTGGAGCCTCGAATGAGTGACCGCTGCAGCGCGATGCTGAAGCGCCTTTGGCTGGCTGGGCTGCTCATATTCGGTTTCTGCGGCCTGTGGTCATCCTGCGCCCTGGCGGATGTCGCGGGCTATCGCCTCGGCAGCGGCGACAAGCTGCGGGTCACGGTCTTCAACGAGAAGGACCTTTCCGGCGACTTCGACGTCAACGACCAGGGGTTGGTGGCATTGCCCCTGATCGGACAGGTGAAGGTCGGCGGACTCACGATCAGCGAGGCCCAGGAACTGATCACCCAGAAATACGGGAAAGACTATCTCGTCAATCCACGGGTCAATGTCGAAGTGCTGAACTATCGGCCGTTCTTCATCCTGGGGGAGGTCAAGAATCCCGGCAGTTACCCCTACGTCAGCGGGATGACGGTGCTCAACGCGGTGGCCCTGGCGGGCGGCTATACGCCCCGTGCCAACAGGAATAACATTACGGCGAAACGGGCAGCAAACCCGCAAGGCAGCGAAGTAGAGGTGCAGGAGGACACCGTCGTCCTGCCCGGCGACGTGATCCGGATTCACGAACGGTTCTTTTGACGATCGCGTGCGAAGGGCCGCGTAAGACCTTCTTAACCACACCGGCTGCTATTTCTTCGATTCCAGCGGCGCAGGGCCTAGTCCGCGTCGACCGAGAGGAATAGGCGAGATGAACGACACCATGCACGCGCGCCCTCCTGCGGAGGCAGATCCGAAGCGGCTGCAGCGGCTGTTTCCCGGCGTCGCCGCGCGCGAGATGGAGTCCGAGGGGATCGATCTCCGTGAGATCGTCTCCATGCTCCGGCGGAGGATCGCCGTGATCGCCGGCTTCGCCGCCGTCATCATGTCGCTCGCGACGGTGTACGTCTACCAACTGACCCCGCGCTACACGGCCCAAGCCACGCTGATGCTCGAGCAGCAGAGGCTGCAACTGCTCGACATCAAGAGCGTGCTGTCGGGCGAAGGGGACAGCTCGATGCTGATCGCGACCCAGGTTCAGCTCATCACTTCTCCTAGGATCGCCGAGCGCGTGGCGACCGCGCTGCGCCTCGAGAACGAGCCCGAATTCAACCCCTATCTCGCCCGTCCTCCGAAGTTCGCACCGATGGCCTGGATCGGACGTCAGGTCTCGGCGCTGCTCGGGGACGATTCCGCCGATGCTCCCGCCGGCGCCTCGCCGCCGCGTCAGCTCACGCCGGCCGACGTCGCGCCCGCCCTCGGCGGCAGGGTCGCGGCCTTCAACGACGGCACCTCATACATCATCAAGATCAGCGCGCAGTCCGAGAGCCCGGAGCTCGCGGCCAAGATCGCCAACGCCTATGTCGAGGCCTATCTCACGGATCAGCTCGAGGCCAAGTTCGAGGCGACGCGGCGCGCGAGCGCGTGGCTCAACGACCACCTGACCGATCTAAGGGAGAAGGTGCAGACCGCGGAGCGCGCGGTCCAGCTCTTCAAGCAGGAGCACAACCTCTCGCAATCCGGCACCACCGGGACCAGCCAGCAGCTCGCGGAGCTCAACTCGCAGCTGATCATCGCGACGGCCGACCGCCAGCAGAAAGAGGCCGCGGTGCGAGAAATGCGCGGCAGCGCGAGCTCGCCCTTGCTCGACAAGCTCAAGGAGCAGGAGGCGGAGCTGCTGCGGCACCAGGCGGAGCTCGCGACCCGCTACAAGTCGGAGCATCCCACGATGATCAATCTGGCCGCGCAGATTCGCGACGTGCGCGCCAAGATCGGGCAGGAAATTGCCGCGGCCAATCGTACCCTGGTCGATCAGCTGAACGTCGCGCGCGCTCGCGAGGAATCGATCAAGGCCGCGCTCGCGAAGCTGCAGCAATCCACCACCGAGCAGGACAAGGCCCAGGTGCAGCTCGCCGAGCTCGAGCGCGAGGCGCAGGCGAGCAAGGCGCTCTATGAGGATTTCCTCAAGCGGTTCCAGCAGACCAGCGTGCAAGAGGATATCCAGCAACCGGACGCGCGCGCGGTCGCGGTGGCGACCCCGCCGGCGGGTCCGTCCTATCCGAACAAATCGCTCTATCTGAGCGTCGCGGCGGCGGCGGCGCTGTTCTGCGGCGTCTTGATAGCGCTCATGCTCGAGCGGCTCGACAACGGATTCAGGACCTCGGACCAGCTGGAAAAATCGCTGGCCTTGCCGACCCTCGGCATGGTGCCGCAGCTTGCGCGCGGCAAGCGGCCGGAACGCGTCGTCGTGGCGGAGCCCGTCTCGCAATACTCCGAGGCGATCCGATCGGTCCGAACGGCGCTCCGGTTCTCGGACGTCGACAATCCGCCGAAGCTCGTGCTGGTGACCTCCTCGCTGCCCTCCGAAGGCAAGACGGTGTTTGCGGCCTCGCTCGCGCGCAGCGTTGCGCGCTCCGGCGGGCGCGCCCTGCTGGTCGATTGCGACCTGCGCCGCCCGGGGGTGGCGAAGATGCTGAGTGCGGCGGAAGGGCCCGGGCTCGTCGACCTCTTCGAGGGGAGCGCGACGCCGGAGTCCGTCGTGCGGGTGGACGAGGGCTCGGGAATGCATTTCATCTCCGCCAAGGGCGGAACCGCCAACCCGCAGGATCTCCTGGGATCGCAGCACATGCGATCCTTCCTCGAGGGAATGCGGGCGCACTACGACCTCATCGTGATCGACTCGCCCCCCGTGCTCGCGGTCTCCGACGCAATCGTGCTGTCGCATATCGTGGACACGACCATGTACATCGTGCGCTGGGAGCGTACCCCGCGCCAGGCGGTGATCGGCGCCGTCAAGCAGTTGCGGGCGAACGGCGGCCACCTCGCCGGCGCCGTGCTGTCGCGAGTGAACACGCGCCGGCACAGATCCTACAATTACGCGGATTCCGCGTACTATTACGGGCGGGACAAGGGCTATTACAACAGGGCCTGAAGTCGGGCGATGGCGCTGCGGGTGTCCAGGCTTGCACTGATCGAACTGTCGCTGTCCGTCGCAGTCATCGCGCTCGGTGCGCCGATCGCCGTGAGCGCGTTCCACAAATCGGCCTTCGACGAGCGGCTCGGGCCTGCGACCGAACGGCGCGTCACACCCGAGGGTGCCGCCCGGCTGCTGCGCGAGGCCGCCTGGTCCGATTCGGAGCGGATCGATCTCGCCTTCGCCTTGCTCAGCGCCGCCGACGGCGCGTCGATCCCTGAGAGCGACAGAGCGGCCCTGATTTCCCGTGCGGCGGAGGAATTTCGCGCCTACGTCTCGCGAGTGCCCGGCGACGGAGCCGCGTGGGCCGGCCTCGCCTCCGCCGAGCTCGCCCGCGGGGACGGGCGCCGCGCCGCCGCTGCGCTCGAGGCTTCGATCCTGGCGACGCCGTGGTCGCCGTCGCTCGTAACTTGGCGCTGCGGCCTAGGAATCGACCTCTTTCACCGGCTCGACGAGGAGGGCAGGGAGCTCATGAAGGGTCAGTTTCGGCTCGAGGCGCAGCGCTCGGTCTCTTCCTTGGTCCGGATCGTGACCGCGCGCGGTGCCGCGCGGATCGCGCGCATCCTGCTCGCCTCCAGCCCGGACGAGCTCCTAAGATTCGAGGCGGAGCTTGCCAAGAGTCGATAGTCTCAAATCGCACTCACCGCTTCGACCGGGCTCGGGCGGCATGGAGCGATCCGATGCCTAGCGCGGGGATCGAGCGGCTCTTGATTTTTCGGCTCGGCAGCATCGGGGATTTCGTGGTGGCGCTGCCATGCTTGCATTTCCTGCGCGGACGGCACCCTTCCGCCGAGATCGTGCTGCTGACCAACGCGCCCGTCGAGCGCAGGGCGGCTGCGGCCTCGAGCGTCTTGCAGGGAACCGGACTCGTCGATCGATACGTCGAGTTTCGCGCCGGCAGCCACGATATCCGGGAGATCGGCGCTCTCGCTCGGAAGATTCGGGCGGAGGCGCCCGACCGTCTCGTCTACCTCGTGGATCGGCCGAGCGCTCTCGCGGTATGGCGTGATTACATGTTCTTCCGTCTCTGCGGCGTTCGAGGCTCGGTGGGCTTTCCGTTTGCACGAGACTTGCGCCGGCCCCGGGCCGTGGAATCCGACGAGGGCTTGTGCGAGCGGGAGGCAGAGCGATTGGCGCGCTGCTTGGCGCCGCTCGGCACGATCGATTGCGACGATCCGCGAAGCTGGGATCTTGCCCTCTCGCATGCGGAGCGGCTGGAGGCCGATCGCATCGTCGAGGAGGCGACGCCGCGTGGCGCGCGCGACATGTCGATGGTCGGCCTGAGCGTAGGGACCAAGCAGCCCATCAACGATTGGGGGGATTCCAACTGGCGGCAGGTCCTGGACCTCCTTGCGCGCCCGGACCTGCGCCTGATGCTGCTTGGAGCCGCGGAGGATCGCGAGCGCTCGCAGCAGATCGCGGAGCACTGGGGAGGTCCCGTACTCAATCTCTGCGGACGGCTCTCGCCGCGCCTGAGCGCGGCCGCGGTTCGGCGCGCCGAGCTCCTGATGTGTCACGACAGCGGCCCCATGCATTTGGCAGCCGCGGTCGGCACCCGCTGCGTCGCCGTCTTCAGCAACAAGGACGCGCCGGGGAGATGGTATCCCTTTGGCAGGGATCATGTCGTGCACCGGCCCAGCACGCCTACGAGCGGGATGGAATCGATAGCGCCTTCCATCGTCGCCGCATCCGTATTGCGTGCGCTGGAGCAAAGGGGCCAACGACAGTCCGTGAGCGGGGAGGCGAATCTTGCGGCTCGATGACATCACGCCCGTGATCCTCACCCGCAACGAGGAACCGAACATCGGGCGCACGCTCGAACGTCTCGGATGGGCCAAGGACATCGTCGTGGTCGATAGCGGCAGCGACGATGGGACGCTGGAGATACTGCGGCGATTTCCCTCCGTGCGGGTTTTTCAGCACCCGTTCCGTGAGCATGCGGAGCAATGGCGCTATGCCCTGAACGCGACCTCCATCTCGACGTCCTGGGTATTGGGTCTCGATGCCGATTACATCGTTTCCGGCGAATTGGTCCGGGAGATCGAAGGCCTCGTCCCCGAGCCGGACACCGCGGGATACGAGGCGGCGTTTCGCTATTGCGTCCTTGGCCACCCGCTACCCCGCTCGATTTATCCTCCGCGTATCGTCCTCTTCCGGCCGACGCAGGCGAGCTACGTACAGGACGGGCACACGCAGCGCCTCTCCGTCTCCGGTCGCGTGCGATCGCTGCGCCACCTGGTCGATCATGACGACCGCAAATCCCTGACGCGCTGGGTCGGGGCGCAGGACGCCTATGCGAGGCTCGAGCGCGACAAGCTGCTCGCTTCTTCCGCGCGAGAGCTCGGCCGTGCCGACCGAATCCGCTTGCGGCGCGTCCTCGCGCCGATTGCGGTCCTTCTCTATTGCCTCTTCGCGAAGCGCATGCTCCTGGCGGGTCCGGCGGGCTGGTACTACACCTATCAGAGAGTGGTCGCCGAGCTATTGCTCTCGCTCTACCTGATCGAGGATCGCCTCGTGAACCACGAGCCGCGCTGAGCCGCAATGGCGGTTCCCGAGCATCCGGCGATGACGACCCCGGGGGTCATGGCATCGGATCGTCGAGCCGAGAATGCGCGAGGCTCGGGCCATTCCTTGCGGCTCGTGCTTCGCGGAGGCCTGCTCCTCGTTCTGGGATTGGCACCGTTGCCGCTGGCGTCGGTGAACGCCACGGCATGGTCCGTGCTCGGAATTTCGAGCGGCGTGCTGCTGATTCTCGCCTTCGCGGGCGAGCTCGCCGATCCCGCTCCGAGGGAGCAGCTGCGAGTCCTGCGCCTGCCGGCGATCATGGCCGCCTTCGTCACCGCCTGGATCGTGCTCCAGCAGTTCCCGGCGATGTTCGCGGATTGGAATGCGGCGCTTTGGGACCAGGCGGCGCGCGCCCTGGGCGCGCCCGTGGAGCGCTCCATCAGCCTCGCGCGCGAGCGCTCCCTTGGGCACCTCTTGCGCTTGTTGACTTATGCGGCGGTCTTTCTGGTGGCCTGGGCCGTGGGACGGCGCAGCCAGGGGGCCCAGGCGGTGCTGCGGGCGGTTGCCTTCATCGGGGCGGGATATGCGCTTTACGGCCTGGCGGCCTACTTCTCCGGCAATGAATACGTCCTCTGGTATCGGAAGACCGCCTACACTGAGGACCTCACGGGAAGCTTCGTAAATCGCAATTCATTCGCGACGTTCCTGGGACTCTGCCTCGTCGCGAATGTCGGCGTGATGGCGCAGATTCTCGCCGAGCGCATCGACGCGCGGACGTGGCGTACGCTCTTCCATTCCTCGGTCGAGGCCGCGCTGCGGCACGGTATCTGGCCGCTGCTCGGCTCGACGCTGACGGCCTCGGCGCTGCTGCTCACGCATTCCCGCGGCGGCATGATCGCGACGCTCTGCGGCGTCGCTGCATTGGTCGTGGCGGCGCTGTGCGCGCCGTCCTTGCGCGGTCCCTGGCGCTGGCCGATGACGGCGCTCGCCTCCGCTGGCGCGGCCGTCATGATCGTCGTCGCCGGGAGCGGCGCGCTCGAGCGATTGGGCGGTAGCAACGAGGACGCGATCGGTCGCGCCGAAATCTATGCCGGGACGGTTGCGGCAATCCGGGAGCACTCGGTCCTGGGAACGGGTCTAGGAACCTTCGAGTACGTCTTTCCGGCCCATCAATCGCAGTCGGAGACGAAGCGCGTGGAGTACGCGCATGACGAATATCTGCAAGCCATGCTCGAGCTCGGGATTCCGATGGTGCTGCTTTTTTTCGCGATCCCTGCGGCGCTGACGGTACGTTGCGGCCTCGGTGTCATCGGGCGACGGCGGAATGCGATCTTCGCTTGCGTCGGCGTCGGCGCATCGGTGCTGGCGGCGGTCCATTCCGCCGTGGATTTCAGCCTGGAGATGCCGGGCGTCGCGACGCTCTACGCGGCGCTCCTAGGGATGGCCGTCGCGCAATCGGTCCGTACGAGCTCCAATGCTTGAGCCGATCGGCCTTGCCGGATGGAATGGCCGGGACCCGGGATCCTTGGGATGAGAATCTTGCACGCCCTCGCGGACCTCGACCGCAGAAAGGGAGGCCCCGCCGTCGCGTGTCTGGGGCTCGCGGAGGTCATGGCGCACCGCGGGCACGAGGTGCGGATCGTCGCGACGGATCGCGGATTTGCACCGGGCGAGATGGCGCGTACGCCGGGGGTCGAGATCGAGGTCTATCCCGGAAGCTGGCCCGCCTTCTTCGGGACCTCCTGGGGGTTGCGGCGCCGGCTCGCCGAAGTCGTGCGCGAAGCCGATGTGGTGCACCTTCACTCCCTCTACTTGTTTCACGACTGGGTCTGCGCGCATTACTGCTGGTGCCATGACAGGCCGTACATCGTCGAGCCGCACGGTACGCTCGATCCCTACATCTACGATCGACACCGCTGGCGCAAATCGGTCGTCGACATCCTGTTTCAAAACCGCGTTCTGCGACGGGCGGCCGGATTGCACTACACGGCGGAGGATGAATGGCGGCTCGCGCGCGCGCGGGCTCGGAATTCTCGCGGCGCCATCATTCCGATAGGCGTCGACCTCGAGGAGCTCGAGCGGCTTCCCTCGCGCTCCGCCCTGCGCGCCCTTTACCCGAAGATCGGGGACCGGAAGGTCGTCCTGTTCCTGGGGCGGTTGAGCCGGAAAAAGGGGGTCGACGTCGTCATCGAGGCATTCGCGGAGGCCGCGCGAGGGCGCGACGATCTCTTCTTGCTCATCGCCGGGCCCGACGATGGCGTTCGGAGCGATGCCGAGGCACTGATCCGCGAGCGCGATCTCACCAAGCGGGCTTTGCTCACGGGCATGATCGCGGGCGAGGAAAAGCGCGCGGTGCTCGCCGGCAGCGACGTCTTCCTGCTGCCCTCTCAAAGCGAGAATTTCGGCCTCTCCGTCGTCGAGGCCGCCGCATGCGGAATTCCCGTGGTGATATCCGATCGCGTCAACATATGGAGGGAGATTCGAGAGGCAGGGGCCGGCCTGACGGCGCCACCCACTGCCGCGGATTTCACGACCCACCTGCGATACCTCATTTCTCATCCGGAGGCGGCCGCGGAGATGGGGCGGCGGGGAGGGGCGCTGGTACGCGCGCGTTTCAGCTGGCAGGGGCTCGCCGCGGAATATGAAGGGATGTACGCGAGGGCCGCCTGCGAGAAACTTTTGCCGGTGCTGGAGTAGGCCGATGCCGGAAAGAAGCTCGCGGCAGAAGTGGAGGGTGGCCTATCTCGTAAGCCATCCGATCCAATACCAGGCGCCGATGCTGAGGCAGATCGCAGCGCAGCCCGACATCGACTTGACGGTGCTCTTCCAGTCGGACCTTTCCCTCGGACCCTATGCCGATCGAGGCTTCGGGCATACGCTTCGATGGGACGTGCCGCTGCTCGAGGGCTATCGATACGAGTTTCTTCCCGGTCTCTGGCGCCACGGTCCCGTGACGGCGCAGCGGCCCGTGAGCTGGGGATTCGCAAGACGGCTCCGGCGGCGAAACTTCGACGCGCTCTGGGTGCATGGATATGCGCGGTGCGTGAATTGGGCCGCGATGCTCTGCGCCAAGGCATCCGGCCTCAAGGTCCTGTTGCGGGACGAAGCGACCGCTTTCAGCGCCGAGCGCTCGCGGTTTCGTCGGCAGGCGAAGCGGCTCTTCTTTCGGTCGCTCTCCGGGATCGTCGATGGGTTCCTCGCGATCGGCAGCGCCAATCGCAGCTACTATCTCGCGCACGGCATCGCGGCCGAGCGAATTTTCTCGATGCCCTATTGCGTCGACAACGAATTCTTCGCCGAGCGGGCCCGCGCGGCCGCGCCCTCGCGCGAGGAGCGCCGCCGCGCACTTGATCTCGACCCCGGCCGCCCGGTCGTGCTCTACGCTTCCAAATTCGAGGCGCGCAAGCGCCCGGACGAGCTGCTGCGCGCTTACGAGCATCTGGTCCCGCAATCCCGCGCGGAGGCGAGACCCTATCTCCTGTTCGTGGGAGACGGCGCGCTGCGCGCCGGCCTCGAGGCCGAAGCGCGTGCCAAGGGACTGAGCGACGTGCGCTTTCTCGGCTTCCGCAATCAGACGGAGCTGCCGGCGCTCTACGATCTCTGCGACGCATTCGTGCTGCCGTCCACGAGCGAGCCCTGGGGCCTCGTCGTGAACGAGGTGATGGCGGTCGGCAGGCCGATCGTGGTCAGCGACCGCGTCGGGTGCGCGCGGGATTTGGTGAGAACCGGCATCAACGGGTTCGTCTATCCCGCGGGAGACGCGAGGGCGCTCGCGGACGCTCTCGGAGAGATCCTGCGGGATCGCGACCGGGCCGCTCGCATGGGGCTCCAATCCCGCTCGATCCTCGCGGGATGGAGCTTCGCCGAGGACATCGCCGGACTCCGGGCCGCCCTTGCGGCCACGCTCGGCCCGGAGGCTTAGGCGATGCAGCCGAGCGTCCTGCTCGCTTATCCCGGCAACAACCAGAACGTGCTCGCGGACCTGCTGGCGCTTCAGCGCGAGGACATGCTGGCGCTCTTCTGCACGACGATCGCGCTCAGTCGCGGGTCCCGCATCATGGGAATGCTGCCGGCCGGCATTCGCTCGGAGCTGGAACGCCGGGTCTTCGAGGGCGTCGATCCCCGCCGGATTCGAACCTTTCCGGCACGGGAGCTGGTGCGCCAGGCGGCTCGGCGCCTGGGGCTGACCTCGCTCACTCGCCACGAGACCGGGTGGGCCTCGATGGATGCGGTCGCGCGAGCTCTCGACGCGCGCGTTGCCGCTCTCATTCGACGGGGCGCCGCCGACGCCTCCGCCTTCTACGGTTACGAGCATTCCGCGGGCGAAAGCTTCCGGGCCGCCGCCGAGATGGGGATGCGCCGGATCTATGAATTGACGATCGGTTACTGGCGGGCGGGGTTGCGGATCCTGTCGGAAGAGCGGGAGCTCAAGCCGGAATGGGCTCCGACGCTCGACGTTCTCCGCGACAGCGGCGAGAAGCACGCGCGCAAGGACGCGGAGCTCTCCGCGGCCGATCACGTCATCGTGCCAAGCGACTTCGTGCGGGCAACGTTGCGCGAGCATCCGGGCTTCGGCGCGAGCATAGACGTGATTCCCTATGGAGCCCCCGCGCCGAGACCGCAGGCGCTGGCGCGCAAGCCCCTTAAGGAGAGGCTGCGCGTCCTCTACGTGGGTCATCTGAGCCAAAGAAAGGGCGTGTCCTACCTGTTCGAAGCCATGCATCGGCTCGAGGGTTTGGCGACCTTGACGCTGGTCGGGCCCAAATCCGAC